>Ga0154428_1218_pt2 | contig 11213 bp, 7 predicted proteins | sample RifGroC2_FD_115932 | JGI IMG/M metagenome (GOLD analysis project Ga0154428, IMG submission 115932) | Candidatus Riflebacteria bacterium GWC2_50_8 | reverse complement strand
CGAGTGTCGTGCCAGTCTGCTCAGGATGGCCATCTTCGTATTGTGGTCCGGGGTTGCGCCAGGTAATGAACAGCGCATCAGGGGATGGAGCAACATTAGCAAGGCCCCTCGTATAATCTGCGTCGCCGCAGAAAACCACGCGAAATTGCGCGGCGAAGTCGACTTCAAAAGCGGTTAGTGGCACTTCTTCAGCGCTTTTGCGCCAGACATGACAGGCATGGTGCGCTACAAAGCTGATTCGGTCGAGATTATAGCGGCAACCATCTGCAACCGGGCACACGCCAGATTCGACTGGCGCGGCAGCCGGGTGCATATAGACAGGTTTTCCGAGTCTCTGGCAGGCATTTACCAGTTCGATATCGAAATGATCCTGGTGGGCATGGGTTATCAGAAGAACATCAATGGCTTCGGCAATCTTCGCGGTCAGACCTTCTGGCTCTGGCCAGCCGTAATAGCGCGGAACTGGCAGCAGGTCGAAAGCTACAATCATGCCGGCGGCCTTAATGAAAACGCCTGAGTTATACCATTGCAACATGGTAATGCCATCATCGTCGGCACGCAAAAACCGCTGCAGACCGGCCAGCATCTGGACTTCAACCTTCTGCCACAAAAGATTGGGCCAGCGCGCAAGGTCGTGGCAGCACCCCGGCCGGCACTCAGTTTCCACAAAACGGCCAAACTCGACAAGCTGCCGGTAAAATTCAGGAGAACCGGCAGCAGGAAGAGTCAGCAGACAATCCTCGACCAGATAGCTATTGCAGCTCAATTTCTTTCCCGCCGATCATTATTGGCTCTGACTCGACAAATTCTGTTCGCTTCTTTGCTCGGATTCTTTCGCAAGGTCTCTGTTCGGATCCTTCTTCAAATGGTGACTTTCAGGGCTCACGTCACCAATCAGTGCAATTGCACTATCGTCAGATTCAAACCAGCTGGTGCGCGTGCCGCCCAGATCATCTTCATAAAGCCGGTAGCTGGGCGGATCATGCGAAGGGTCCCATGAGAGCTCCCAGAAGCCCTCTCGATTCCCCTGCTCAAATAGAAAACCGGCCTTGATTTTTGCGATGACCGCAGATTTCTCCTGCTGCTTCTTCTTCCCGGCCGGAGTCTTTTCATAATCTGACCTGGCCTCTGGCTTGATGGCGCTGGCCGTTTCTACGAAACCATTTGCAATCGCAATGTCATAAGCAGTCTGCCCGGCAGCGTTTGTCAAAGCGACATCAGCGCCACGCTCGACCAGTGCTCTGACAACCAGTTGTCGGTCAAAACCGGCTGCTAACAGCAATGGCGTAAGGCCGGCAAGATTTCGCAGATTCGGATTCGCTCCATTCTCGAGCAGGCATTCTGCATTGCATGAAGTATCGTAATCCCATCGGAGAGAAGCAATGTGCAATGGCGTGTTGCCGAGAGAATTTAGCGCATTCACATCTGCCCCATGTTCGATCAGGGCTTTCACTGTATCGTAACTGCCGCACCGGCCTGCGGCGATGTGCAGAGGTGTATCACCATCCCTGTTCCTGGCGTTCACATCAGAGCCATGCTCGAAAAGTATTTTCAAAATCGCATTGTCGATACTGGCTTTGGCATATATATGAAGAGGCGTATTACCTTCCTGATCGTGAAGGTTAACATCAACCCCGTCTTCGATCATCATGATAATATCTTCGCCCCGGCCTCGGGTAGTAACAGTATGGTGCAGACCTGAGTCCTCGGGAATAACAGTTATAGAAGGATCAGCACCATTTTCAAGCAGAAGCTTGATGCATTCTGCGTCTGCTCTTCCATCCCGGCATTCCATAAGCGCCGTGCGTCCATTAGAATCACGGTCGTTAACGCGGGCGCCATACTCCAGCATCAGCCTGAGCATATCGCAGCTCGCCACGCCAGCCAGGCAAATCCAGAAAGTTGAGCATTTTCCATGATAGTTGCAGGCATCATTGATATCTAGCCCTGCTACAAGAAATGCTTTCAACAGATCTTCGGTGACGACGGGCGCCAGCCGGAGCACAGTATTTCCCAGCTCATCATGCTGACTCGAATCAAACCTGACCACGAGATATCTGAACGCCAGATTGCCAAAATCATCGCGAACATTTACATCGGCACCGTTCCTGATAAGTTCGACAATCCTGGCGAACAGTGGGTGCTTAACCGAGGTGTAACAGGCATCAAGCAAACATTCGCTGAGTTCAGGCACCGACATTGTAAAATAGAAGGGCTCTTCGCCGTAACTTTCGATAAATTTTGTCAACTCCTGCTGCGCCTTCTGCCAGATAGCCGTCAGCTCCTTTTTCGGAGTTCCTTTCGGCCGGTCGAGTATGTTCTGAAATACCCTTCTGATATCCGAAAGCTGACATTCAATGCCATGATCTTTCAAGATCCTCTCGCAGGCCATGCGTCTCTGGTCCTCATTGTTTACCAGGATCTGCCGGAAAGCCTTATGTTCCTGAACTTTCATCTGAACACTCCTGTGGCAGGTGTATTTTACTTAAAAAAATTATATCATAAGGCATACGGAAAACTGCCGGACACATTCTTTAAAATCTTGTGCGATAGCCTTGTTGAAAAGGAAAATTACATGACTGAAGAATCTATTGCTGTGTGGCAACATGGTGGCAAGGTGATTTTGCGCCAGACGCTGGTCGAAGACGGACTCGACATGTCTACCGAGGTCGAAATTTACCCGGAACATGTCACCTGGCTTCGCGAGACTCTCGCATTATGCACCGACAAACGTCATGATGCATCTTGACTTTGTGGTGAAGCTGGAATATTGACATCTTGCTGCCCACAAAAATCGGGCAAATATTTATATCTTTAAAGTGAGTACCATTGATGCGAACCATCAGAATATTGTCTATTACACTTCTCGCGATGCTGCTTGCCGCCACGCTGTTCGCTGATTCAGCAACCAGGCTTAAAACAGATACTGAGAAAACCTTTTTCGACGAAGTGATTCAGGCCTGCCAGAGCGCAACAGCCGGAATAAAAACCACCTGGGAAGAAGGCAGCCGTTCTGGCGACGAGAACGATGACCGCATTACCGAAGACAGCGAAAAATACCCGCTCGTTCATTATTTCAACATCAGCTGGGCTGACAACAAGCGCATAGATGAGGCCAGACAGAAAGCCGATCAGAAACTCGAAGCTTTTGCGCCTGAGATGCAGAAACAGGTCGAGAACACCGATACCAAAGCGTTTGAAGAACTTGCCGCGAAGATTGGAAAAGCTGCTGAAGCCGGCGATATGGCGGAAGTAACGCGCCTGCAGAAAGAAGCAGAAGTTATGGCAAAGCAGATGGAAGAAGGCTACAAGCCGATGAACCAGAAAGTCGAAAGCATAATCGAAAAAAACATGCCACATGACGTCAGAATGACTGTGCGCATCGCCATCAACAAATTCTACGAAAGCTTTAACCAAGAGCCACAGACCGGCAAACTTAGCGACGGAACCTCATTTTATCGCGTCGAAGACAGCAGAAACAACAACGGAACCTGGATCGAAGGCACCACATTTATCTTTCTCGGCAACGAATGGAAAGCTGGCAAAGACAACGAACTCTCGATCATGCAGCATCCAGAACACGCTGACAAACCCTATGCAAGCGTTAGATCCATTGTAGTATCAGTTGAAGCCGACAGCAAAAGAGCTCTTGACACGCTCAACAGCATGAATCTAAGTGCTCTCAAGGGTCTTATAAAATGAGCTGCCAAGAAACCTCTGGGAAATCAGTAAAATTAAGCTTGAAAGCGATGTAATGTCTGCCTTATAGCGAATCACACAACGCTGACAAGCGCCCATGCCCTCAGATTTTCCTGACTCCTTTCATGTCCAGCTTCGACAGGTTATTGTCTCAACAGTATGAATCTGCTATAGTACAGATATATTTACAAAATTGTAATAAGAACTTGACGAAACAAATGATCAAGGAAACAACATATGGATTCACAAGTCGCCAATCAGTTTATTAGCGCCACGTTAAGCATTTTCAAACAGGTCGGCAATGTAAACCTGAAAAAGACCGGGCTTGAGTATTTTCCGAACGGACACAAGATCAGTGCCGGAATTGCAACCATTCTTGGGATCACCGGCGCGTTGAAGGGGCAGTTCATTCTCGTCCTGGATGAAGCAATGGCACTGAAAATCGCATCTGCGATTCTCATGGGCGTGCCAGTAACCACATATGACGAAGTCGCCGAAAGCGCCGTCAGCGAAATAGGGAATATGATCGGTGGCGAAGCCAGCAGACAGCTTCACGAAATCGGTCATATTTGCGACCTGACGGTACCCGCGATTGTACGGGGGAAAGAGATGGAAATCGCCTTTTATCCAGCCTCGCCCATTTTTGTAATAAGCTTTGACTGTGAATGGGGTCCTGTCAAGTTGATTCTCCGCTTTGAAGGCAAGGTTTAACAGGGCATCCCCGTTAACGTCAGAGCACAGAACTTTTACAGGAACTAAACCTTGGCTGGCCTAGCAAAACCAAGTTCTAAGCATTAAGACGCGAGGTAAAACAATGAGCAAAAAAATACTGGTAGTAGACGATGCTTCAATTATGAGATTGATGCTCAAGCACCTTTGTGAAAATAATGAATTCAAGGTTATAGAAGCGGCCAACGGCAAAGAGGCTGTTGAACTCTATGCTGCTCACAAACCAGATCTTGTAACCATGGACATTACCATGCCCGACATGGACGGCATAACTGCTGTTAAAGAAATTCTCAAGATTGACGCCAAGGCCAAAATCATCATGTGCTCAGCCATGGGCCAGATCGACAAGGTTAAGGCCGCGGTAATGGCTGGAGCGAAGAGTTTTCTGGTTAAGCCTTTACAACCGGAGCGCGTATTATCAACAGTCAAACAGTTTATAGAGGACAAACCAGTAACATAGAATTCTGCACCCAGCTCTGAAAAATTGCTCGGTAAAAATTCTGGTTCTCCACATATATAGAAGTTAGCTCATACAAAACTTTTCAGGACAAAGTCGAACAGCAAAGCTATGCCAGAAAAGGATTGCTTGCATTTGACCTGTTCAAATAAAAGTGTTATTGCTTTATTTAGAGATAAATTAGTTTAGAACCAAAAATTTTCCCATGTATTGCATGGATTCACATAGACAATATCATGACGAAAAGGTGGTGCCATGGCTAACATTCAGAGTGAGAGCGCTGCATTGCGAAAGAAAGCTGAGAGCCTTCTCAGTAAGCTGAACAAACAGCAGACAAAAGGTGAGAAGCTCGATTTAGAGCCAGTAAAAGCTATTTTCAAAGACCTTTTCGGTCGGCTGGAAAAACTGGAAACGAGCTACAAAGAATCAGACAGCCTGGAAAAAGAACCTGAGGAAACTCAGAATCAATTCTGGCAGCTGTTAAATTTTGCACCCGCGGGTTTTCTGGTGTTAAACAGCAATGGCGTTATATTGCAGGCTAATGCGACTTTTGCCAGGATTGCTGGTCAGTCTATCGAGAAACTTCTGCAGACGCCCTTTATCGAGCTGATACACCCTGATGACAAGAATGTCTATAATAGCCAGCTTAAGAGCATGAAGCACCTTTCGGGCAATGAAATTGAAATTCGCATACGTGGATACAATGACTACTTATGGGCTATTGTGAGTGGTCAAGCTAACCGGGCACTGACTGGTTCAGAAGATTACGAGGGCTCCATGCTGTTTGCGGTCACCGACATCTCGTATAAAAAACGAGTCGAGAAAGAAGAAAAGCTTCTTTGCCAGCGCATCAACAATTTTCAACAGGCTGAAAGCCTTGGACTGCTGGCCAGCGGCATGGCACATGATTTCAACAATATTTTAACCGTCATCATGGGTAATGCAGAAATGCTTGAAATCAATAATAAACAGGATGATCTGCAATTGTTTATCCGTGGAATTGTAAGCGCAAGCGGCAAAGCTGCCAAGCTTGTCGGGCAAATTCTTGACTACTCTGGCGAAGGGCAGTCCAAAATTGAAAAACTTGATGCCAACCATCTAATAAAAGACATTTCGGCGTTTTTACGTTCATTTGTGCCGACCACTATCGGTCTTTCTTTTGAGTTAGAAAAGTCTGAAGCCAGAATTGAATGTGACCCCGAGCAATTAAAGAAGCTTTTGATCAACGCAACGATAAACGCTTATGAAGCGATTGGCAAAGAGTATGGTAAAATTGCGGTTAAGACAACAACTGTCGAACTGGGGCCAGACAAACAAGTAAATTTCATTCTTGAACCCGAAAGTGCTGCGGGAAAATTCTTGTGCATTGAGATAGCCGACAGCGGCTGCGGCATGACAAATGAAGTAAAATCACGTATTTTCGAGCCATTTTTTACAACCAAGCCAGCAGGCCGTGGACTGAGTCTGGCTGGAGCATTAGGCACAATTAAAAGACATTTTGGCGGTATTGCAGTTAGCAGCGAACCAGGAAAAGGCACTTCTTTCCGGCTTTATTTCCCAATAACCCAGTTGCACAATGAAGATTTCTCGATACAGTTGCATTCAGACAGAAGTCATGAGGAATTAAAAATGTCTGGGACAATCATGCTTATCGATGACGAAGAAGAAGTACGTACTGCTGGTCAGAACATTCTTGAGCAACTCGGGTTTCAGGTGAAAGCCTTTGCCGATGGTTGCCAGGCGCTAAAACATATTATTGCGACTTCGGACCCCGTAGAAATCGCTATGGTCGACTTGACCATGCCCAAAATGAACGGACTCGATTTCTTCATGGAGCTTCGGAAATTGGGCAATGAGCTTCCGGTGCTATTCTGCAGCGGCTACACCAGAAACGTGCTGCCAGCCGATGTTAGCAAAAACTCGCTTGTCGGCTTTATACAAAAGCCTTACAATTTGAAAAACCTGCGCCGCGAGATTGCGCGTCTGATTACTAGAAACCGCAACTGATCGCAATCTAAGAGCCAGGCAACTAAGCCGGATTGCAATTCAATCGTTATCAAGAACTTTGCGCACCCTGGCCGCCACTTCCTGCATGGAAAATGGCTTGTGGATGAAATTGAAGCCCACATCCATTACGCCGTGGGGAGTAATAACATTCCCTGTGTAGCCAGACATGAACAGGCATTTTAGAGCAGGGCAAAAGGCACTTAGTTCTTTTACAAGATTTTTACCCGTCATCTCGGGCATGATCACATCAGTAAACAGAAGATCAATCTTGCCAGCTCTCTCTTTGGCCATGCGAATAGCTTCTGCTGGTTTCGAAGAAGCCAGCACCAGATACCCGCAATTTTCCAGCATAATCTTCACCAGTTCCAGGACTACTGCGTCATCTTCTACCAGCAATATGGTTTCACATCCCGGAGTAATTGTATCTGATGAGCTTTTCTCATGAATCTGCACTACCTCGTTGGCAATTATGGGCAGATATATTTTAAAGGCCGAGCCATAGTCAGGCTCGCTGTAAACGTTTATAAAGCCAGAGTTCTGCTTAACGATACCATAAACGGTGGCTAAGCCAAGACCAGTGCCCTTGCCCATCTCTTTGGTCGTAAAAAAGGGTTCAAAAATTTTGTTTATCGTCTCTTTGTTCATGCCCTTGCCATTGTCACTCACGATCAATACGACATACTCGCCAGCAGGGACCCCATGCTTTTCATCACTGGAACAATCTTTTAAACAGACGTTTTGTGTTTCAATAGTTATTTTACCGACATCAGCAATAGCATCCTTTGCATTAACACATAGATTTGCCAGAATTTGATCTAGCTGCGAGGGATCCATTTTAACTGGCCATATATTCTCGCAAGGCAACCAGACCAGGTCGATATCTTCCCCGATAAGCCGCCGGAGAAGTTTAAGCATCCCCTCAATAGCCTGATTCAGATAAAGAATCTTCGGTTCGATAGTTTGTTTGCGCGCAAATGCCAGCAATTGCCTGGTAATTTCAGCTGAACGCTCACCTGCCAGCTTAATTTGCACAATATGCTCACGTAAAGGATCAGTTGGAGCAATTCTTCTAAGAACAACTTCTGCATAACCAATTATCACCACAAGCATGTTATTGAAATCATGAGCTATGCCGCCGGCCAGTTGTCCGACTGCTTCCAATTTCTGACTCTGACGAAGCTGCTCTTCAAGTTTCTTTCGTTCGGTAATGTCGATGAGCGAAACCAGTACCTTGGCCAGCGTTTCCTCGTAACCAGGACAAACACAAAAATAGACAGTCACGTTTCGCGGATCACCCACGAGTGTCTTAACAAAAGCGTCGCGGGTCATTTCTTTAATACCGTTCCACAGGCCGACCAGCTCCTGCCGAAATGTATCGAACGACTCCGCTGTAAAGGTATTGGCCATATCTAACAGCAGATCTTCCTTGGTTTCCGCTCTGTGCAGAGCCATAGCGGCCTGATTAACATCAACTATTTTTGCCAGCCCCGCACAATGCCGCAGTATGTCAGGATGCTGGTCAAAGTAAACTTCGATGTCAGTGATTCCTTCCTTTCTCAGGCTATCAAAAAAGGTTTTTACGCCAGAAAAATCTTCTTCCCAGATCGAAACTGGCGAGTTCTCAAAAACCAGACGATACCTCTCCTCGCTCTCGCGCAACAGCGCCTCGGCCTTTTTCCGCTCTGCCAGCTCCTGTTGCAACCTTTGGTTGGCTGTTGCCAATTCATCGGTGCGCGCGCGAACTTCTTGCTCCAACTGCGTAGTCAATTTTTGCAGACGCAGGTGAATCTTTACGCGAGCCAGCACCTCTTCCGGCTGGAATGGCTTGGGAATATAGTCCACTCCGCCGGCCTGCAGCCCTTTAACCTTGTCGTGTTCATCTTCCAGGACACTGATGAAAATTATCGGAATGGAACTGGTTTTTTTATCAGCTTTGAGCCGGCGGCACACTTCAAAACCATCCATGCCCGGCATATTGATGTCGAGTAAAATGAGGTCAGGGATAGTTGACTGAACAAAGCACATGGCCAGTTCGCCATCAGAAGCGGGATGGACGACATAGCCCTGCCCTGTCAGAATCTTGGTCAGCAGCTGTAAATTGGCGACGGTATCATCAACAACCAATATCCGGTCGACATGTATGCTGTTTATTTCTTCTCTCATATTTAATCCTCCACACTGGTTGCGCCACGAGCTTCTCTGATCAATCGAAGAATCTGACCGTATTGAAGGTCTTTGGCCATTACCGCCAATTTTTCCGCCAGCGTCGGATTATAAGGGCGTATGTGGGCAATGGCGTGACTGATCGCGGCGCTGTCGATCCTGACAATGGCCTGCTCCAGTTCATTCTGCAACTCATCGGGCAGTTCTGTCAAGGCTATTAGTCTCAGTTGCTCAACAACGGCAGCAGCAGGCATCTCTTCTGAATAGATAAAACACACACCGAGGTGTTTGGCCAGAACATCAAATATCTCGACATCTTTGTAGGGCTTACGAATGAAATCATCACAGCCCGCCGTCATTATCTCACGCCGCTCCTCTTCCAGAGCATGGGCAGTAACAGCAATTATTTTCACTTCGGCGCCGCCCGCCAGCGCTCTGATCCGGCGGGTTGCTTCCAGCCCGTCCATGACAGGCATGCGCATATCCATCCAGATCAAGTGTGGGCACCACTGCTCGGAGATATTAACCGCCTCCTGTCCGTTGACGGCCTCTCGCAGATCGAAATCGAGCGGATCAAGCAGCTTTCGCAACAACATGCGATTCTCCGGCTGATCCTCGGCAATGAGAAGACGATAACGCCGCTGCCCCGGCACTATTCCGATAAGCTGACCTCGCTGTGCAGCCATTGGCATTGCCTCAGACAGAATCACCGCCATTGGGATCTCAAAGTGGAAAACCGAACCTTTGCCATATCCACTGGCAACACCGACCTCCCCATCCATCAATTTGACATACTGCTTGCAGATGGCTAGCCCCAGCCCGGTTCCAGCAGACGTCGGCAGGCGCTCTTCCAGTTGCACAAAGGGTAAAAAAATGCGTTCCTGGTCCTCTTTCTTGATGCCGGTTCCGCTATCTTCAATTTCGAATCGCACCCGCACCTGGTCAGAACAAACCTGACTGGCAACCCTGGCACGAAGAATCACTCTGCCCTGCCTTGTATACTTTATGGCGTTGCCAATGAGATTGATCAGCACCTGCCGCAGTTTGCTCCCATCAACAGTAACGTATCGAGGCAGATCCGGTGATTGCTCCAGAGTAAATGCCAGCCCTTTTTCATGGGCCTGCACATGCATCCACGACTTCATTTCCTGCATTAATTGATGCAGATCGCAATATGAGGGCTCCAGCTCTACCCGCCCGGATTCGATCTTGGATATATCCAGCACGTTGTTGATCAGGTTCAAAAGATGTTCGCCACTGCGGGTAATGATAGAAAGGTTCTCCTTCTGACTCATTGTGGCATCCGGAGAATTTTTCATTACCTGAGAAAATCCCAGTACCGCATTCAGCGGCGTACGCAATTCGTGGCTCATGTTGGCCAGAAAAATGCTCTTTGCACGGTTGGCGTTTTCGGCGACGTCTTTCGCCAATTGCAGTTCGCAGGTGCGTTCGCTGACCTGCAACTCAAGTTCCTTACTGCGTTGCTCAACGCCTCTGACTCGCAGTCGAAACCCGGTAAGCACGAAAACCAGCAGTAACAGAACGACGGCTCCTTGAAACCAGAACGTGGCCCACCAGGGCGGCGTGACCGTTACATAAAGCGTTGCCTCATGCCTGCTCCATACTCCGTCATTATTGGAACCGCGCACGCGCAAAGTGTGGATTCCGTGTGGCAGACCAGAATATCGTCCGCTCCGGTTTTCCCCAGCGTAATACCATTTCTTATCCACGCCTTCCAGCATGTATTGGTATCTGTTTTCCTCCGGGCGACGGTAGCTCAGAGCCGCCATCTCAAACTCAAAATAATTCTCGTCCCAGTTCAGAGTGATCTCTTTCGCCAGCTCTGGCGCCATACCCAGTTGAAGAGGTTTTGCGCCCTGCATCAGTCTGGTAATATACACAGGTGAATGATAGGAGTTATTGACTATTTGATCGGGATGGAAATAGGTAACTCCGCCAGTGCCGGCCATCCAGATTTGTCCGTCAGGCAATATCACAGCAGAATGTGCGCTGCCTAAACCTGGAGATATGCCGTCACGCTCAGTAAAAACTCTGGTTTCACCAGTTTTCGGATTGATACGAGTCAGCGTTCCATCCAGAAAGCCGGCAGCCCATAACAGACCCTGCTTATCTTCAGCGAGCACGCAGACTGAGTTGG
>Ga0154428_1154_pt2 | contig 11267 bp, 13 predicted proteins | sample RifGroC2_FD_115932 | JGI IMG/M metagenome (GOLD analysis project Ga0154428, IMG submission 115932) | Candidatus Riflebacteria bacterium GWC2_50_8 | reverse complement strand
ATATATATAGAAGTGGTCGAATATAAATGCCGGTTTAATTCGAATCCGGGTTCTTTCTTTTGACGAATCAAACTGACAGGTTGGAGTTACAAATGAAAAGATTGTCAGCTGGTCGGCGTGGGGCGATGATGTTGATGCTGCTGGTGGTTATTATTGTCGGCAGTATCATTGCTATGCAGATTCTGCCAGGCGAAGAGATGATAACACGCAGGTCGATCGAAAGCAGTCTCGATGTTGAGCTCAGCCAGGTTCGCGAAGCGTTCGACCTGGCTTATATGGCTGGCGAGATGGCCACGGATACTGCATGGTCCAGCAGTCCGATATTATTGCCGTCTCTAGGCGCGACAGACGAAGAAAAACATGCGGCCATTGCTTCGGCGGTGGCAAGTCTAACGGTTCTCGGGTATTTAAGGTCTGACGCTGTCAGAGATCCTACAGTTCCGGCTTATCTTTGGGGCACTGATTACGCAAATTTCTGGCAGATCCGCGAAAATATCGCGTCTAATCCAAGTTTTGAGATTTCAGAATCAGGAGCCGTCATCAGCTGGAAAGATCACGATGGCAAAGATATCAAGCCAGGCGATAATGACTATGCTTCGGCAGCCACTACTTTTCTGCAGAGTATGCAGATAGATGATTACCCATACCAGAACAAACTTGGCAACCTCCTTGCTTCTGGTGGTCTGGCGCTAGAGCTTACAAGGTAGCCTTCAAGGCCAGTAGATTTGGGGTCTCTTTCAGTTTGTCTTAAGCAGAAACCCGGGGTTTGCCAAGCAAAACCCGGGTTCTTATTCGGTGGAGCTGATCGGGATCGAACCGACGACCTTTTGAATGCCATTCAAACGCGCTCCCAACTGCGCCACAGCCCCATTCAGTAGAAATAAGTATAACATTTTGGAGTTGTCGAGTCAACAAAATTTTTCGAGCTGTCATAATGATTGAGCGACAGTTCTAATCTCGGATTCTCTTCTGTTCAGGCAGGATGCCTGGTCGATAAGGCAACACGGGCAACTCGCTGAGCGAAGAACCTGCTTGTGACTGGTGCGTCAGGCCTTGGCCTCGCGCAGCAGTTCGGCAGCGTCTTCAGGTGGCGTCGGATTAATGTAAAATCCTGAGCCCCATTCGAATCCTGCTATTTTGGTGAGTTTTGGTATAAGCTCAATGTGCCAGTGGTAAAAATCACGATAGGAATCTGAACATGGTGATGTGTGCAATACAAAATTGTATGGCTGGCTGGGTAAAAGGGCTTCCATTTTACGCAGAGCCGTCTGCAGAGCCGTAGCAAAGCCAAAGACCTGTTCGTTCTCGATCATTTCGAAAAACGGCATGTGAAATTTGGGCGTGATTTCCATTTCGAACGGAAAGCGCGAGGCAAAAGGGCAAAAGACGATAAAATCGTCGCTCTCGTGGACAACTCGCGTGCCATCTTTTGATTCCTGCTTGACGATATCGCAGAACAGGCAGCGGTCGTGGTAGTGATAATATTCGCGCGCGCCTTCAATTTCTTCTTCTATGCGCTTCGGTATAATCGGGGTAGCGACAATATGTGAGTGAGAATGTGACATGCTTGAAGCGCCGAAACCGCTGTTTTTAACAATCATGAAGTGTTTGTAGCGCGGGTTCTTTTTTATCTCGATCAGGCGCTGCTTGTAGGCCCAGATAATTTCGCGGACCTGTTCGAAAGTCGAGTTGCAGATGTTGTTCTGGTGATGAGGCGACTCGATTACCATTTCGTGAATACCGATCGAGTTCATGGCATCGAACATGCCTATGCCTTCCCGCCCGGAGTCTCCCTCTGGTTTGAGGATCGGTGAGCTGTCAGGAACAACACGCACCCACCAGCCTTTGTGGTTGGGCGCAGTCCCGGCGGTTCTGAAGGCAAGGGTTTCTGGCGGAGTCATGTGTTCGTTGCCTTCGCAAAAGGGGCAGTTACTGTGGTCTTCTTCGACAATCTGCTGGCGCTTGAAATCGGAAGGGCGCTTGCCACGCTCGGGCGATATAATCACCCACTGTTTCAAGACCGGATCTTTTCGTAGTTGCGGCATAATCTGCTCCTGGCCTGCCTGTTATTTGCCGGCGATAAGATATTTTGCTGCCTGTTCTGGGGCAACCGGATTTATGTAAAAACCTGAACCCCACTCGAAACCAGCCACCTTGGTGAGGCGCGGCATGATTTCGAGATGCCAGTGAAAATAATCTGTGCAGTGCTCATCGCAGGGTGACGTGTGAATTATGTAATTGAACGGCGGGTTGTCGAGGGTCGTGATCAGCTTGCGCAGTGTGCTTTGCATGATACTGGCGAGTGCTTCGACCTCGCCGCTTTCGATGTCGCCGAATGAGTCGCGATGTTCTTTTGGTGCTATCCAGGTTTCGAAAGGAAAGCGCGATGCAAAAGGGGCAAAGGCGACAAATTGCTCGTTTTCGTGAACTATGCGTTCCCCGCTGCTGAGTTCCTGGCGGATGATGTCGCAGAAGACGCAACGTTCCTTGTAGTAGTAGTAACGCTTGGCTCCTTCCACCTCTTCCATGGCTCTTTTAGGAATAATCGGCGTTGCTATCAACTGCGAATGCGGGTGGTCAAGGCTTGCGCCCGCTGCTGAGCCCTGGTTTTTGAAGATCAGAATATAGCGGAAACGTCGGTCTCTCCGCAGATCGCGGTAACGATCTGTGTAGGTTCTGATTATGCGGGCAATTTGCTCAACGCTGTAATTATGAAAGCCATCTTCGTGGTTTGGAGATTCGATAATCACTTCATGCGCACCAACCCCGTTCATCATGTCGTAAACACCAATTCCTGTGCGGTCAAGATCACCTTCGATCTGGAGGGCCGGAAACTTGTTGGGGATTACCCGGACTTCCCAGCCCGGCTGGTTCGGCAAAGTATCTGGCGCCCGGTATGACATCACCTCGTTTGGTGTCGATCCCTCGTTTCCCATGCAGAAAGGGCATTTCAGGCTTTGCTTCTCGGGATGTACAATCTGGAAGTCGGAAGGTTTCTTAGCCTGTTCGTGAAGAATGATGACCCAACGTTTTGTTACCGGATCTTTGCGGAGCTGCGGCATTGATTTCTGTTCCTTGGCTTAGTCTCTTTGTTCGGCATTATACAATAAGTTTTCTTAAATTAGCAATTTGTATGATCTGTTGATTTTTTCTCTGCTGATTTTGCACGTTGTCCAGAATTGGCGGTACTTTGAGGGGTTTGCACGGACTGGTGGATCTGATTTTTCGGTGACAGGGTACCTTGGTTCGAAAAAAGTTGACAACTGTTAACGGCTTGGTTAATCTATTGCTGTTGAACAGGTATTGTTATGTGTAGGCCATTGACTTTTTAATGTAGAGGTAAAGATCGTGGGACGTAAGAGAACATGTGAACTTCCCTTTTGCAAAGGGGTCGTAGAGGGCACCAGGAACAAGCGCAGATGCGACAAGGACCGGAACATACATCTGCATCAGGTGATATCTAAAAACGTCAAAAAAATCATGAAGTATCTTGAGGGTTGCGAAGACTTTACTGCCAACGACGTCAACCGCGACCTTTTCAAAGCCAGACTCGATAAAAACGAAAAAGGCTCGATGTACCGCCTGTTTCAGGCTATGGTGCGCGAAGGATATCTTCTTGAACGTGGCAAAAGAGGCGGCCTCAAGGTGTATTCGTTTGCCGGTACATCGGTTGACCAGCACGAAGCCCATGTTGAACCAGAAAAGCCGGCCCCGGTTAAAACTGAAAGACCGCGACTGAGCCCTGAAGATGTGCTTCTTGGCAAACTGCGCGAATTCGTGCATGTCAAAAGCGGTCAGTGGAACCATGATGACTGGGTGTGGCTGATAAACAGGCCAGATATCCGGGAATTTGGCATTTCCGAGGCTGATATTGGCAGAATCATCGAAGAAGAGAAGGCCAGGTATTGGTTGCATCGCAATAGCGCCTGAAAAAATCGCTTTGAAAATGTGAGCCCCCTCGTTGGAGGGGGCTTTTTAATTTGCCGGCAAAGTTTTCAACCGCATTATTATTCAGATATCCGCGAATTGATCTTGCGACTATGCTGCACAATCTGGCAAACAAAAACCGCCCGGACTCCTGATTAGGTTCGGGCGGTCTGTATTCGGTAAGGGTTTAATTATTCTTCTTCTTCGTCTTCGAAGTCTTCGTCTTCATCTTCAAAATCGTCGAAATCTTCGAGTTCTTCATCTTCTTCTTCTTCTTCTTCGAATTCGTCTTCATCAGCGAAGTCGTCTTCTTCTTCTTCTTCGTCGTCTTCAAATTCTTCTTCGTCTTCTTCGAATTCTTCATCATCTTCTTCGTCGTCTTCAAGATCTTCTTCGAGGTCTTCTTCTTCGATATCTTCTATGTCATCTTCATCGTCCTCGAGATCGTCGAATTCTTCAAGATCGTCGTCGTCTTCAAGATCTTCTTCTTCTTCTTCGTCCAGGTTGTCCCAGTCGGTCTGGGCGGCGAGGATTCGGATATCTTCTGTTTCAAATAGTTTCGGCATGACGATTACCCCTTTCATATATCAAAACGTTGCGTTAAATTCGATTAGATTTGAATGCAATATAGGCATACAATAAAAAAACTGTCAACGAAAAAAAATAGTTAATTTTCCAATTTTGCAGCCTGAGCCGGTAAATTTGCGCTGTAATCTGTATTGATGATTGCCCAGTGCTAGATTTGGGGTACATAATGACTTGACTATTTTTTTGCTTTCAGTTATACTGACAGCTCTATTCTGCCGTTCTTGACCTAAAATACAGGAGATAATCAATGTTTCAGGGCCTTTCTGAAAAGCTCACTTCGGTTTTCGACAAATTGCGAAAATCGGGCAAGCTCACAGAAAAAGATGTGGATGCTGCTCTTAACGAAGTTAAGATGGCGCTGCTCGAAGCAGACGTCAACTTCAAGGTCGTTAAGAATTTTACCAAACGCGTAAAAGAGCGGTGTCTCGGAGCTGAAATTCTTAAGAGCCTTACCCCTACCCAGCACGTGGTCAAGATCGTTCTTGAAGAGCTTACCCTGTTGCTTGGGACCGACCGCGCCAGAATAAACATATCTTCAAAAAAACCGACGATAATACTTATGGCTGGCCTGCAGGGTTCAGGTAAGACTACTACTTCAGCCAAGCTCGGCCTGCATTTGCGCAAGGACGAGAAAAAGAACCCGATGCTGGTGGCCTGCGACATTTATCGCCCGGCTGCGATCAAGCAGTTACAGGTTCTTGGTGATCAGCTCAGCATGGAAGTATTTACCGGCGAACCGGGTATGCGTCCGGCTGATATCGCTAAAAAGGCGATAGAATACGCTCAGATCAAAGACTTTGATGTTGTGATAATCGACACCGCCGGTCGCCTGCATATCGACGAGCAGATGATGGAAGAAGTAAAGGGCATCAAAGAGGCGGTCCAGCCGCATGAAATTCTGCTGGTCGTTGACGCCATGACCGGCCAGGATGCGGTAAACAGCGCTACCAGTTTTAACGAACTTCTTGAGCTCACCGGTATAATTCTCACCAAGCTTGATGGCGATGCCAGAGGCGGTGCGGCACTTTCTATCCGCGAAGTTACCGGTAAGCCGGTCAAGTTCGTCGGTATTGGTGAAAAGTCGTCTTCTCTCGAACCATTCTATCCTGAGCGCATGGCCCAGAGGATTCTTGGCATGGGTGATATGCTGTCGCTCATCGAAAAGGCCCAGGCCAACATGGATGAAGAGAAGATGAAAGAGATCGAGAAGCGCGTTCTCGATGCTGAATTCAACTTCAATGATTTTCTTTATCAGCTCAATCAAATTAAACGAATGGGGCCGCTGGACCAGTTGCTCGGTATGATCCCGGGCTTCTCTTCTGCAGCCGGCAATCTGTCAGAGTTTTCCTTCGACGACAAGAAGTTCAAGCGTTTCGAAGCGATCATTCTGTCGATGACCGAGCGTGAGCGCAATAGCCCCGATCTTATCGATGGTTCTCGCCGCAAGCGTATAGCAGATGGCAGTGGCAACACCATTCAGGATGTAAATCAGCTGTTGAAGCAGTTTGCGCAGATGCGTAAGATGATGAAGCAGCTTGGCAGTCTCGGCAAGCGCAACAAAGGCAAGTTTGCCAAGTTCTTTGGAATGTAAGCGCCGCGTCAGCGGTTTTCAGAATATTATAAGGAGTTTTTAAAATGGCCGTTTCTATCAGATTGAAAGTGCTTGGCACCAAGCATCGCCCCTGTTACCGAATTGTAGCTCTTGACAGCCGCAAAAGCCGTGACGGAAAGACGCTTGAAAATCTTGGACACTACGCTCCGCAGAGCGAACAGCCCATCGTTGACCTCAAGGAAGAAACTGTTCTTGGGTATCTCAATGAGGGCGCAGTTCCGACTGAGACTGTTAAAAACATTCTTCGTCAGCGCGGAATCGTTAAAATCCAGCAGAAGGCTGAAAACGGTACAGTTAAACTGGTCTGGACCAAGCGCGCCTGAGCGTGCAGAGGTATATATGACTCAGACTGTACAGGCGACGCTTGAAAAGCTGGTAAAAGCCCTGGTTGAGCACCCCGAAGAGGTGGTAATTACGCCAATAGAGGGTGATGGCACTGTGGTTTTCGAGGTTCAGGTTAACCCCGAAGATTCCGGCAAGATAATCGGCAAAAAAGGCCGCACTATCAACGCTCTACGCACTATTATCAGGTCTTCAGCCAACACCGGCACCAAAAAGGTGATTATGGAGCTGGTCGGCTAAGACCCGTTCTTTGACAATCGGAAACAACGATCATGCCGCAGCCTCGAATCTTGCATCTGAACAAATCAGAACCTTCTGCTGAAGAAGATTCATGGATTGTTATCGGTAAGGTTCGCAGAACTGTCGGTCTGCGCGGATGGCTCAGGATAGGTCTGAACACAGACTTTCCTGAACGCTTCAGCCCGGGCAGCGAGGTCCTGGTAAAAAGGCTGACGGGAGAACCCGAGCCGGTCGAAATTGAAGACTGGCGCGAGCATTTCTCAGGCGATGCGATCGAGGTAAAATTTGTTGGCGCTGATGATTGCGATGCCGCCGCAACATTTGTGAACACCTTGCTGGTGATTCCCAAATCAGAACGCGAGCAGCCAAGCAGCAGCACTGAATTTTATCCCGACGAGCTGGCTGGAATGCAGGTGCTCTCGCCTGAGGGTAAGGTTTCTGGTGTGGTAGTCACTCTTGAAGCGGAAGTGTCCAGCCCGTATCTGGTTGTAAAAACCAACAACGGATCTGAAGTCATGATTCCCTTCTTAAAGATTTTTATCGGCTCTGTTGACCGCAAGGCGAGACAGGTAAAGCTGGTAGAACCTTTGACGTTTCATTTTCCGGTAGAATGAGATGCGGATCGATATCGTAACTCTTCTGCCCGCGCTCTTTGACAAAGTATTTGAAGAAAGCGTTCTCGGGTCGGCCGTCAGAAACGGCCTTGTCGAAATATTCCTGCATAATTTTCGAGAATATGGCGATGGCCGACACCGGACAGTTGACGATACAGCTTTTGGCGGTGGCCCAGGCATGATTCTCAAGCCGGCCCCACTGGTGAACTGCTTGCGGGATGTGCGGCGACTTGCCGCTCCGGGCCCGGTTATCGGGCTGACACCGCAGGGTTTACCGCTTAACCAGAAGCTGGTAAAGGAGCTGGCGTCATTTGACCGTTTGATACTTGTCTGTGGCCGCTATGAAGGTTTTGATGAGCGTATCATCAGTGAGTTTGACCTTGAGCTGTCGATCGGCGACTATGTATTGACCGGTGGCGAAATCGCCGCAATGACTGTTGTTGACGCTGTATCAAGGATGATACCCGGCACGGTGGGCCGTCAGGAATCGGTTGAGCAGGATTCCTTCTATGAAGGACTCCTCGATCACCCACAATATACGCGCCCCGCCACCTGGGAAGGCCTGGAAGTCCCGGCCATTCTACAGGAAGGCAACCACGCAGGTATCGAAGAATTCCGACATTGCCGGTCGTTGCTGACAACCGCTGTCAGCCGGCCAGATGTGTTCTCGGCTGCTGAACTGTCTGACCATGACAGAGAAGCTCTGCAGAGTCTGCTGAGCTGAAGCAGTCAGTGTGTAAGTAAAATATCATTCCGGAAGGAGTTTCAGTTATGAATCCCGTTATCGAAAGTATTGAAAGAAATTATCAGAAGAACAAGCAGGATATACCCGCTTTTCTGCCCGGCGACACCATTCGCATGGAAATCAAGGTTCGCGAAGGTGAAAAAGAACGCCTGCAGGCCTTTGAAGGTGTTGTAATTTCGCGCCGCAACAGCGGTCTGCGCGAAAACTTCACAGTAAGAAAGATCTCTTACGGCATTGGCGTCGAAAGAACTTTCATTCTGCATTCGCCCAGCATTGCAACTATCGCTCTGCTGCGCCGTGGTAAGGTTGCTCGTGGCAAGCTGTACTATCTGCGTGCCCGCGTTGGCAAAAAGACCCGCGTAAAAGACAAAATCTTTTCCAAGGACAAAGATTGATTTTGCAAGAATCAACTAATCCCGACCCTAAGGTCGGGGTGTTTATTCACGACATTTCGATCCGCTGCGGTGAACAGGTAATAGCTCTGGAAGCTCTCGATCTCGATGAGGTTCTGGCAGCTTCCGAGTTACAATTGTCTGGCAGTTTAAGCGGTAAGGGTAACGACAGTGTTCTGGTACGTATCGAACACAGTTTCCGGCCGTTCATGAATCGCAAGACGATTTCTGCACCAGTGGATTCGAGTATGCGTGGAAGATTCCGGACTGATCTGAAACTGCACAATGGTGTCAACAGCCTGTACATAAAGGCTGTTGACACCGATGGCGTAGTTCTTGACAGCAGGAAATTTGAGCTGCACTACAAGGGTTCGTTTCGCGAATGGAACGAAACCATTTTTATTGCTTTTTTTCTGGCTATAATCATCAGAGGCCTTGTTTTGCAGGCCTTCTGGATTCCAACCGGCAGCATGGAACCGACTCTGCTCGGGGAAAAGCGCAATCCTTTTACCGGCCAGCTCGAACGCAGCGGCGACCGCATTCTGGTCAGTCGTTTTGCCTACGTACTCGATCTTTCGCTTGATGGCCGTCTGCCATTTGGCCCGCGCATCTGGCTTAAGATTCCGGAGCGTGGCGATATAATTGTATTTAAATACCCTAATCAGGACATTACGGCTCCGCCCAAAGATTACATCAAAAGAGTCATCGGCCTGCCCGGCGACCGCATTGATATTGTCGATGGCGTTGTAATGGTTAACGAAAACGTGCTTAATGAGCCTTATATCGCCGAACCGCCACTGGCTCCTTTTCATACGATTGTGCCGGAAGGCTGTCTATTCTGCATGGGTGACAACCGGAACAACAGTTCCGACAGCCGATATTGGGGACCAATGCCGCTGGAAAACCTGAAAGGGCAGGCCGTGTTCAATTATCTGCCAATGAACCGTATCAGCCCTATCAGAAGCCACCCGCTGGTGACTTCTTTTGAACGACCTGCCGAAGCTGCGAATTGAAATTTATAGATGAATAAAGAACTTCCCGGGCATATTAAGAAAGCATTCAAGTCTATCGACCATTTTTTGCCGGTCGTAGATCTCGTTGTCGAACTGGTTGATGCCCGCATGCCCAATGGCTCTCGCCTCAAGGGCTTTATCAACCGTCTTGGCAAAAGTTCGGTAATTGCGCTTGCCAAGTCTGATCTCGCCGATGAGGGCGAAACCAGAAAATGGATCAAACGCTTTTCTGACGAAGGCTTAACTTGCGTCGCCGTTGACTGCCGCGATCGTCAGTCGGTTAAGCGCTTGACAACACTTATTAAAACGGCAGCCTTTACGGTAAAGCCAGGTCAGAAGCCGCCAGCCCGCAAGGTTCGCCGGGCAATGATCATTGGAGTTCCGAACGTTGGCAAATCAACATTGATTAATTCTCTGGCCGGTCGCAAAGCTGCCCGTACAGCCAATATGCCAGGGGTAACCCGCAACATTCAGTGGATAAAGCTCAGTGGCGAGCTTGAGCTTCTTGATCTGCCTGGCGTACTTGATTATGGCCTGCTCGGGCGCGGCGACATACTCCGGCTTATTAATACCGTTCCAGGAAAAGATGAAGATACCTGGAGCTATGCGAAAACCCTGGCTCAGGTGCTTGCCATGACCGGAAACCAGGCAGTGCTGCCTGGCTTTGTCGATTGTGGCGAAAGCTATGACAGGTTTATCGAAGAGTACGCACGGCGTATGAACTTCTGCAGCAAAGGCGGTGCTCCAGATAGCGAGCGCGCTGCTACCGATGTTATCAAACGTTTTCAGTCTGGCGGGTTCGGGCGCATCACCATAGAAAAATCTGACAGCGATGTGATTGAACTTTTAGACATGCACCCCGAGACACCAGAGGCAGAGTTTTGAAGTATGAGCCAGACACAGGAAAAGCTTGACCTGTCAGAAGAAGTCTCGCGTCATATTCTGGGAGCCGGCACCGAATCTGGCCTCGTAATGATAAGAGGAATCCCGGATCTTTCGGCGCGCGCGCGTGGTAATTGCCTGATGCTTGAGGGCCCCGCCGAAAAAATCAGGCTTGTCAAGCGTTTTATCGAGCTGCTAGGGCAACGTATCGAAAAAACCGGTGCGGTTGATCAGTATGAAGTGCGCCGCCTTTTCGACCAGTTTGTAGAAGAAGATATTCCGATTGACCAGGATTCAGAGCCCTTCGGCGATTTGATCAGTGCGTTCAATGGCCGGCAGGTAAAGGCGATGACTGCAGGCCAGCAGCAATATGTTTCGGCGATCGAAAAGAACACGGTGATTATTGCTCGTGGGCCAGCCGGAACCGGCAAAACCTATCTTGCCACCGCAATGGCGATCAAGGCGCTCAAGGAAAAGCGGGTGAGTCGTGTAATTCTGTCGCGTCCGGTTGTTGAAGCCGGTGAGAGTCTTGGTTATCTCCCCGGCGACATCAAGGAGAAGGTCGATCCTCATTTCAGGCCTCTCTACGATTGCCTTCAGGAATTTATCGGCATGGGCAAATTTGAGCAGTATGTGCGTCAGGGGATAATCGAGATTACTCCGCTGGCATATATGCGTGGTAGAACATTTAACGAAGCCTTTGTCGTGCTTGATGAGGCGCAGAATACAACTATGCCACAGATGCGCATGATTCTTACCCGGCTTGGCTATGGCTCAAAACTGGTAATAACCGGTGATCACACGCAGATAGACCTTCCTCGCCCCAGCGATTCTTCGTTGTTAACGCTTGCTGATATCATCGGCTCAGTCGAATCGGTATCTTTTATTGATCTTTGTGGCAAAGACGTGATA
>Ga0154428_1180_pt1 | contig 11309 bp, 9 predicted proteins | sample RifGroC2_FD_115932 | JGI IMG/M metagenome (GOLD analysis project Ga0154428, IMG submission 115932) | Candidatus Riflebacteria bacterium GWC2_50_8 | reverse complement strand
ATCAGTTTCGCGGCATGTTGACCCGCTTTTCTTCTGAAGCGGTATTCAACCCCAATGGCCTGACGGTTTATCTGATAATCGGTGTTAACGGCGTTGGCAAAACTACTACTATTGCCAAGCTGGCACGGCGTTTTGTTAAAGATGGCAAGAAGGTTGTTCTGGCTGCCGGCGACACTTTCCGCGCTGCTGCGATTGACCAGCTCTGTATCTGGGGTGAGCGTGTCGGAGTTGACGTGATCAGAGGCACTGAAGGCGGCGATCCTGGTGCCCTGGTGTTCGACGCGATTCATGCCGCAAAAAAGCGCGAAGCAGATCTGCTGATTGTCGATACCGCCGGTAGAATGCACGTTAAGACCAACCTGATGGCCGAACTGAAGAAAATGCAGAAAATCGCCGAGAAAGAAAGCGACGGTGGCCCGCACGAAATTCTGCTGGTGCTTGATGCAACCACCGGGCAAAACGCAGTTCAGCAGGCGAAGTTGTTTAAAGAAGCCTTGCCAATATCTGGGCTCGTAGTCACCAAACTTGACGGCACCGCTAAGGGCGGCGTTCTGTTCGCGGTAGAAGAACAGATCAGCGCGCCGGTCAAGTTTATCGGCGTCGGTGAGAAAATGGATGATCTGATGCCGTTCAACCCCGAGCAGTTTCTTGAGGCTCTGTTTGCCGATGACAGCGAAAAAACCAAGCAGAGCGATTATCTGGTGCTGTAAAAGAACAGTGTTTCCCAGAAGTTCATATCAAGGTTTATCTCCTGTTGCAGGCTGTTGAAAAGCCCGGCGATCACTTCCTGATCGGTGCCGGCATTCTCGTGCTCCAGGATTCGTTTGAACGCATCAATGTGCGAATCGATGTCTGTGTGTAGTTTGTGCAGCAGTTCGGCATTGTCGGCTAACTGTTCATGAATTGCGGTTCCCGGAACCAGCAGGGCCTGGTCGAGCCAGATTTTTCGCTTGTTGCTGCTGTCGCTGTTTTCAAGAATATTCTGGTCTGTCACACTGCTTTTTTCTACGAACTCCCGCCGGGACTTGAATACCTGATGCAATTTTTCGATGCGTTGTGGTTCTTTAAGCAGCAGGATCCTGAGATTCAGCCGATTTAAATCGGTTTTGTCAATTCCTGTGTTGATTAAGCGGGCTATCACCTGGCCAACATCATTCATAGCTTCGCTCCAGCTGTCACTTGCAATAAATGCAAGGGTCGGTGGCGTGTTGGCGTGATTGCCATGTGCCAGGTAAAATCGTACCCACTCACGGCTTAATGCCCCGTTGTGAAGCTTGATGTCAGGGTGGTCGAGGTTTCTGACCAGGTAGGCTTTTTCGCATAGATCGAGCAGAAGCTGGCAGCGCTCGGCAAAATCTGACTGCACAAACGCGCTCATGTCACAGGCTTTAAGATTTGCGCTGCAAATAGTCAGCAAAAATAGAGCGCCAGCCAGGCCCCGTAAAAAGGCTTGGCTGGCGTTCATTTTCGAGCTTTTATCAGTTGCGGTTTTCTTTGATTTCAAGAACACGGGTGTCGAAAGTGCTTTCTACTACCTTTATGGGAATTATCAGTTTGCGTCTGTTGTTGTTCTGGTCACTGGCAAAAATCTCGATGGTCACCTGATTCTGCTCTGGCAAAGCCTTCATCGGCATATCGACGGCATAGCTGGCGCGCGGGCGGTTCTCAAGGCTGGCTACCGTGTTTCCGCCGAGATCCTGAGATGCCATCAGCGGAATCGCCGGGCTGTTAGACGGTAGCAGGTTGCTCTCAGTGCCGTCGTTATTGGTGATCTTGATGCTTGCTGTCTGCAGTTCTCTGAAACCGGTGTTGTCATAGATCTTTACGTTTACCAGCAGGCGGCTGGCACGTCTGAACGCTGGAACTGCTGCTGACAGTTTTGCAGCAAGATTGATGTCGGTGTCGCCAAAATCACTTGGATATGCTGTAAAGCCGTCTAGAGCAACGTCTTCGTAGACATTCAGCTCGGCATTTGTCTGCAGATTATACGAAGTTGCCTGCAGGATACACTTGCCAAGCTTGTCGACAGTTGTTGGCACGGGGCCAACGTCATTGATATTTTCAATAAGTTTGATTACCCAGCGCCGATTGTCGACCTGCGATACCAGCTCGACCTCGATGCTCGGCGGGTCGTTGTCATAACGTTCGACAGCCTTAACCAGCGCATTGTCGATATTGATTTTGGCATCTTCGGATACAGTTACGCCGGGGTAAATATCGTTCCATGCTTTGGGGTGATAGAACTGGTGTTCAACAATGGTTGAATAAGAACCGATACCGTCTTTTATCGAACCAATAACTGTGTAGTTGAGCGAACCGATCCAGTTCTGCAGTGTCTTGCCGCGGTCAAATTGCTTGCCCGGTCCATACTCAATCAGCTTGGTGGTGAACGACGCGCCGGCTTCCCAGCTGTTACTGCTGAAGAATTCGGTGGTTTCCGGGCCTTTGTGAGTTACGATCTGGGTTATCACAGGTCCCTTCCTGAACACCTTGTTGCTGTCACTTGAGTCAAACGGGCTGACAGGAAGCTCAGTGATCGGGTCTATCTTGATCATTTCGTAAGCAGGGAAGAACTCGCCGATTTCGGCGTGCGGGTTGTTGTCGTAGACTGCAAAGGTGACTTCGACATCTTCGACATCATCACCTGTGGTCTGAATGATCGGGGTTGCGTTGGTATTGGGGGCTTCAACGAATTTTGGCAGAGTAAAGTCGCGTGCCATTGTTCCAAAGCTTTCCTTGCCACCGACAAAGAATTGTTCACCAGTGTCGTCGTTTTTCCAGCTCTGGTTGATCAGGACGTTGGCCGCTGGTTCGCCTGCCGATCCTGGAGCCAGTCGCATGCGACCGAGAATGTGGAACGGTTTGTCGCCTTCGCTGTTGCTCAACGGAACCATGCTGCTAAAGCGTTTTTCGCCGGCAGTTGTCGTGTCGTCGAGGTCATTGCTCAGCCAGGATACTCTTGGGTAGATCATTTCCAGGTGCAGGCTGAATGTTTCGGGATCCTTGGGCGTTTTGATGATCTGGCTGAATTTCGAAGAATCGATCGGAATTCTCACGCTGTATTTGCGGTCACCACTGAGGGTTTTGACTACTTCCGGGTCGTTACAGGCGCCCTGTGCGATAAGAATGCCGCGTGTGTGTCTGCCGTCTGCATCAAGAGAACTGGTTGGTGTCGCCAGGCCGTAGGGGCCAGTAGGCTGCAGATACAGACCCCACTGTATGAAGCTCCAGTCTTTGGTGTTCGGTTCGCTGGCGCTGTCAACGCGTGTTCCGTTGTCTGCAATCAGTGCCGAGTCTGGTTTCGGTCGGCCCGGGTTGTAAACGTCAGTTTTAATTTTTGAACTGATAACAAGCGGATCGCCACCAGTGTCATAGTTGTATACATGGTTGGCGGTGGCCCCGTCGAAGGGGGGATTGACGGTTGCAGGTGCGCTATAGGTCAGTCCTGGAAACTGATTTGGGATTTCGTCGTAAAGCCGCGCATAGTATTTGTAATCCCAGACGCCGATGCCATCGAATGTTGCCAGCGCTGCGCTGACATTAGTTTCGCGGTTGGCGTCACGAACGAACTGCGCGTCAAATGTGATTTCTATGCCACCAAGAGGCTTGTCTTCTTCGAAGTCGAGCAGTGAATTAACCAGGCCGGTGCCGGCTTCTGAAGAATTGGCAACACCATGCAGTCTGGTTCTGGTGGTCGGCTTGATCTGGATATTGGTGATGTAACTCGGGCTCTTGTTGAGGTTGAGGCTTTCAGAGAAAACCTTAACCAGGAATGGTGCGGTGGTAACAGTTGAGGTGCTGTCATTGAGTTCATGCGGGCGAACGCTGGCGCTCAAGCCGCTGAAGTCGAATTTATTATAGGTAACTTCGGCCTTGATCATGTAGTTGCCGGGATGCGGAAAGGTAAAGTTGAGTGCATTAAATTCGCCGGTGCCGGTTACATCGGGGAAGGTGTCGAGAATGATCAGGTCAGACAGGTTGGCGGGTATTGCGTTGTTCTCAACAAGTGAGATTTTCCACTTAACAATTGTTTTCTTGGTGCTCGATTCAAACATGCTTGACGGAAATCCGCTGGGTGAGCCGTCATTATTTTCATCGTGCGTGTATTCGCCGTCTTCATTTGGGATTGCATTAAGTTTAACATTGGCGTGTTTGACCACTCCGGTGTTCGGGTCGACAATGTCGCCAATAGGCTTGAGGTCATGCATAACGCCATCGATGTAAGGCTTGTAACCTTCAACCTTGAAGGTCATGGTTGAATGTTCCCTGATGGTCTGGCCGGGATTTTCTTTGGTGTAATCTTCGTTGGGCAGGGTAGTGCTGCTGTCATCGACGTTGCCGATGGCTATTACATTGAGAAAGTTACTTCCTGGCTGAACATCTGGCACCTTGGCAAGGTTAACCACTGCAAGTTCGCCCGGAAAGTTCGAATCGCGGTCGCCTTCTTCTTCGATGCTCCAGGTGACATGCTTCCAGCCAATGCTGCCGTCGGGTTTGACTTCAATCGACCGTGTCCACAGATCGAATCCTGCCGGAACCTGGCCGCGATCTTCTTCGGTGCCAAGTGAGCCGGTGCCCTGCGGGTAGCGCTTGAGAGATTTCACAACATCCTGCTTGATGGTTACATTTTTAAAGTCTCCAGGAAGCTGACTGCCTTCGGCAATTGGCGTCGGGTCGCCTTCCTCTATTGCTGCTCGCAGCCATGTCGGCGAAATTTCAAAAAACAGTGCTGACGCCTGCGGGTTGAGAGGATTTATATCCATTGCCGTCATGTCTGCATCTGAAGGCGATTTTGCTGTGCGCAGAACATAGAGATAACCTTCGCCATCGACACCGATGTCATCGATTTTACCTGCAAGAACCCCAAGTTCCTCGACAATCGGAACATCGTTGGCCATATAATCCAGTTTTCTAACCGCTCCAGTGTCAACGAAGTATTCATAGGCAATACCGCCACGGCCCCACCAGGAGTCTTGAACAACGAACTTGTCGGCATCTGAACCATAGAGGTAATCGAGTCCGGTCGGCGTTGAAAAGTCTGAAGAAACGCCGATGGTTTTAAGATTGGCCGGGGTGATACCGAGGCTTGCCAGATAACCTGCATTTCTGACAATGGGTGCAAAAGTGGTCCCGGCAGCGTCTGTCGAAATCGCCAATGCTTCAGTAACCGAACTACTTGGTCTGACCACGCGGAGTGCAGCGTTTATTTCCGAGGAAGAACCAGGTTTTCTTATGCCCTGTGGATTGAAACCATAGCGCGCTCCCTTGGTCGAGGTAACTACTCTTACTGTCGATAACTGGGTCATGATGCTGTTCTGACCGATTGAGCCGCCGGGAATACAGTTGTCACCGCAATATTTGCCGTAGGCCTCAGTGACGTTAACGTCGATTGATGACAGCATACCGGCACTCTGCAGACCGGGAACGAGAGAAGGCGGTGGCGCGGCAGCGTCAATGGCAGAATACAAATCGAGTGATTTTGTGCGTTTTTTGTATATGCGTTTAACGATACAGGCAAAGAATGTGTTCGGGCTCTGATGGCCAGAATTGGCTGCAGACCAGAGAATTGTTGGTTTGACGTTGCCGTTATTGCCTATTGTGCCATCAAGTGCCTGGCCGGGAAATTCAGGGTGATTAACGGTTCCGTAGGCGTAATAGGCAACACCAGCCCAGTGTGATGGCATAATCACCTTGCGCGGGTCAGTGGGGTGAGCGATACCCGTAGTTGGAGAAAAATTACCCGGCCAGATTGGTGTGTCTTCTACGCCGCTGACGCCATTGAGGTATTTAACCTCTGTCGGGCCACCAAAATGAACAGCATAGTCATAGGTTACGCCGGCAATTGTCCAATTGGTTTTCCAGTGAGCGGAACCGTGAGGAGTGCCATCCCTCCAGAGTCCGGTAACGCCACCTTCAGGATCATTTGGGAGCATCGTTTTAAGATATATGGCAGAGTCATCTTCAAATTTCATGCCGGTTGGCAGCCAGCCAACTTCAGCATCTGCCCATTCGCCGGCGAGCGGGCCAGCCAGCAAAAAAACCTGCTTCTGTTGATTAGCTGACAGTCCGCTGACTTTCCCGGGCATGCTGTTCAGGTCGAAGAGCTTGTATGGATCCGTTCTGACCGAAGCGTCACCGTCATAGTTGTTGAGACGATAAACGCCGTGCTGGTCGAACTCATTGCCAAGCAGCACGTAGGCTACACCGTTTTTGCTGAGATCCTCGGCGTATACGGCAACACTGCCGACGCATAGAATCATCAAAACCGCCAGGCATTGCCCCAGAATAAGTTTTCTCTTCATAGTTGCCTCCCCCGAGCTGATAACAGCACTGCAGATTACTTGTCAGAACCAACCTTACGGAAATAATCCTGGATAAAATCGCGATGAGACTTGCTGATCTCATGCTTCTGGTAAATATAATCAACAACGGCCGGCGTCATGTTGACTCCGCCCTTAATTACAAAGTTGGTAAGCCTTGGATCTATACAGTTAACCAGATTATTGTTCTTGAGATCAAGCCAACCCTTGATGCCGGCGGCAACGGTAATTTTGCCTTCGGGGTCTTCTGATAGTCTATAGTCGAGATCTTTGAAAAATTCGGGCATCGGATTGGTGATAGTAACTTCGTTGCTGTTGCGGGAAAACTCAAAAGAACTGTTGAATACAAACGGTATCTTGTAAAACTTGGCTACCGCATCAACAGCCTCATACAGTTCGTCAAGAATAAGCGCGAACACCTTTTGCGTCTCTTCATGAGACGCATGTTCAGCGTATTCTGATTCCTGATTCAGTTTGGCAATACTGTTTTGCACCTTTTGCATCTCAATTCGCAAAGCACGAAGTTTGCGCGTAAATTCGAGATCGACCGACTTCCTCTCTTCATTATACTTCTCCATGGAGATTTCGCCAGACTTCGGACTGGTATTTTTCTGCTTAATCAAATTCTGCAGCTGCTTTGTATATTCACTTTCTTCCTTGCGGCGGTTCTCTTCGAGAGTTTTCAGTTCTTTTTGCGCCTGCTCGACTTCGCTTTTGATTTTTGCCAGATTTTGTGTACGCACCTTTTCGACATCACCCTTGATCGCGGTGATTCTGAACCGGCGGGGTTTTGCATCGAAATCTTTCATGAGCGGGTGAAGCAGGACCGCTTCAGCGAGGTTCACGTAGCCAAATTGCACCTGATCCTGTGCCTGCAGGGCAGATTGCATGTACAGACTGGCGAATACCAGCAGAAACACCATCAGTTTTTTCCCAGAGATCATTTCTACCATCCTCCGATATTGTTGTGTGGCACGAGTGCTACGTTAGGAGTACCTACCGCCTGCTCTGATCGCGAGGTTTCGCCTTTCGGGATCTTGCAGGTAATTCTTACCAGGAGTGGGCTGCGCGGGTTATCGGGACTGGTTGGTTCACAGGTCACCGATTCGACATCGCGCGCCAGAACAGAACTGAACGTGCTGGCGGCGCCGCCGGGCGGAATAGACGGCCGGGTCAGTCCTGCAATGCTGGGGCCGGCAACGGTTTCCTGTAAGCGGTAGTAGTGCAGTTTCCCTGTGTCTTCCAGTGAGACGATATGGTAAATCAGCACTGCGTCTTTGTTGTCTGCAGCTGCGAAGCCTGTTTTTGCCGGGGTTGACTCGGTCAGCGCCAGAACCTTGGCGCCGACAAAACCGGTGCCGCCGATTCCCGAAGTTTGAGTGGCGTACATGGTGCCGTTATAGTGATGCAGGCCAAAATGATTGCCGGTATTCTCGCTGATATCACCCGGAAACGTAAGGCTCGCCGGGTAAGTGCTTTTTTTTATGGCCGAGTTTATTTCCCGGCAGGCAAGTTTAAGCTGATTAGCTGTCTGTTGCGCCCATAGTGTGGCGTTGCTGAGATTGCTGCCGCCACGGTACAGACTGAACAGACCGGTCATGAACAGGGCGGTTACCGCTGAAGCAATAACTATTTCCATAATGGTTACGCCACGTCGATTTTGTCGATTAGTCACGGTTGATCCTCATGGTTTTGCGAATTTCATAGTCCCAGACTTCGCCGCGCGAGGTTTCGACACTGCTTTCGATGACGATCTCGACGATAGCGGTGTTGTTAACTATTCCCGCCGATTCAGCGATTTCCTGGGCGGCTATATTCAGCGTTTTAACGCCATATTCGGCGAGATTAAACGGATCGCGCATGCGGTTTTTGATTTCGGTCGGTAACGGTTTCATTGAGAGAACAGCGTTTGTTGTCGTGCCGTCGAATACGGTGGCGTCAGACTTGATATCTGACATGAAGGTGTCGAGCCATTGCCGCTCTGCTCCGCTGTTGATGGTGAAGCCGGGCGTGAAGAGTCGCGAAGGGGTGAATTGCCCGCTGCGATACAGGTATATTGGGCCAGGATTATAGCTTTTGATAGCGCCTTCAGGCGCGTTAAGGTCGGTAACCTGGGTGAAGTCAAAAAGCGGGTTGCGCCCCTGTGCCAGGCAGATTGCGTCGTAGAGCTCTCGGTGTAGAAACTTGATTTTGAGCATTGCGTGTTCTATGCCGGCTCTGGCGGTAAAATGTGCCTGGAGCTGGGCGAAACTGGTGACATTCGAGCGGTTATACTGCATGGTGTTCTTGATGATGTAGGTCGCAATGATTCCCAGTGCGGTTGCAAAGACGAGAACCAGAGGAATTGCCATGCCTGCTCTGTTTTTGCTAATTTTCATTGCAGATTTGCTTTCATCGTAAAGATGTCGATGGACCGGTCGTGTCCGCTTCTATTCTGCCACGAAACCCGCAGCAGGATTTTTTTCATGACGCAGTGACTGTTGCCATCCGGGCCGGCTGGCGCGCCCAGTTCGACCGCACCCAGAGTTTTCAGCGGCGGTTGAACCAGCTTTGAGCCGTCTGGCGTGTCGTATGGTGAGAGTGCTGTTCCGGCTACAAAGGCGTTGTCATAAGTGTACCAGATGTTTTGCCCGTTTGCGTCGACCTGGTTTTCGTAGATCGGCCGTGGTAGATGGGTGAAAGCGATCTCGCTGTCGGTATCAACCGTGTTTGAAACCGGAATCGGAAAGACATAGAGCTTGGTTTTGTAGACCAGACCGCGCTCGTCAATAATCTGGCCGCGCGCGAAGCTGTCGGCGCTCGCGTCGTTTCCAAGAAGTGTCAAAAAGGTTTTGCGATCAAAAACCGGGCTGGCCAGATCGACTATTTCGGCGACGTTATCTTCGGCGTTGTTACCATCGACGTCGGCTACCTGCCCGGCGGCTGGTTTAATTGCGTAAAACGGCACATCATCAAGCAGTGTGTCGAGGATATTGCGCACTGCGGTCTGCGCAAATACCACCGAATTGGCGACATCGGAGTCACTCGACGAGGTACCGATAACGCCGATCAGCGGAATAAACGCAAATGCGAGAATCAGCAGAGCCGAAATGATCTCCAGCAGGGTTACACCATTTTTATCAAGTCGCATTGGACAACGCCTCGTTCTGCTCAAATAATCTTCACTATGTACAATTTTAATTTATACTAACCCAGAACACAAGCTAATTAGCCTGTAAAAATAATTTAACGCGCCTACAACGATTTAATTTACGTATGCGATAAAATTGCTTGACTTTGAGCTTTTAGACTGATACAATGGAAATCGATCAGCCGGGATGGCGGAATTGGCAGACGCACCGGACTTAAAATCCGGTGGGGTAAAACCCGTGCCGGTTCAAGCCCGGCTCTCGGCACCCTACGACGCGGGGTGGAGCAGTCTGGTAGCTCGTCGGGCTCATAACCCGAAGGTCGGCGGTTCAAATCCGCCCCCCGCAACCGTAAAACAGGGCCTGGATTCATTCAGGCCTTTGTTTTTACCCGGCAAGGTAGCTCAGCTGGTCAGAGCTCACGGTTCATACCCGTGCGGTCGTCGGTTCGATTCCGACCCTTGCTAGTGTATTAAAGCAAAAACCCGCTCCAGTAGCGGGTTTTTGCGCGTATGGGCCCGGCGAAATTCGCCGTGTTTTGCCAAAAAATCTCGTTTTTAGAGACAAAATAGAGGCAGAACCCCATAATGATTAAAAAGTGGGTAAAATATGTTTCTACAAACCGAGAAAGTCAGCTCTGCAAAATGAAAGCAGCTAATTGACAATCTGGTTGAATCGCCCAGGGTTGGCAGCATATCGCAGCTTTAAAGCGGCAATATGTCGAGCTGACCAAAAATAAAAAACGGGTCAGATGCTATGACACAAACCCCGACTGGAAATTCTTATCTGCTTAGCTCCTGATGGAGCAATCAAGATCGATGTTCAGCTTGAGAATGACACAGTTCGGCTGACTCAGACAGGCATGGCCAGATTGTTTCAAACTACTCAGCAGGATATCGACCGGCATTCGCAGACTATATTACGAAGAAAAAGAATGAGCGCTCGAAACAACTTGCAAGAAAATCTTGTAAGTTCGCAAAATGGCAGCAGAGGGGGCAGGCGTGAGATTGAACACTACAACTCTACGATAAAGCCGGCAATCCAACCGGCGAATACCGCTTCGACTCCGCCGGCGCCGTCAGCGCCCTCAGAATCCTCGCCAAATTCCTCGGCATGGAAAAATCCACCGTCGAGCACCAAAGCACTGGCGGCCTCGGCATAGTCCTCAACCTGAACGGCCGCCAAGCGCCATAGAATTGCCAAAGCTGAATTTCACCGTTATAATAAAATCGCCAGAAGTGAAGAGCAGAAAGGTCAGCTGCCCCCTGGGAGCATGCTCCCTCGGTTATGAGGAATCGGCCGCCCTCCCTTCTGGTTCAGTTTTTGAAAGAGTCTGACGTAAGCACAGGACTATCTGACCGCTTCGGCGTGAAGACGTTCGCAAGGCTTCAAGGGTGACCTTGTCTGCCGTCGCTGTCAGGCTCTTTTTGTTGTAGGGCGCTGTGTTATGACCTGAATTCCCGGCTTTATTGTAACGATGGTGGTGCAACATCTATCGCTCGGTAAAGTTCGGCTTGTCGTTTGGTTATTTCACCGGGCCGCAGCTCATGACCAGGCTGCTCGAAACATTCAATAACGTCGAATTCATCGAAAAGTTCCTGCATGGTATATTTCTTGAACAAGTCTTTTTCCTGCATCTTTTTTTTGATGTATGAAAGAAAAATCAGAGCAATAAATTCTACGAATAGCTTCCCATCAAGGCTTTGATCTGAAGAAACGGCTGTTCTGCTAAAATTCAGGCGTTCTTTCAGGTTTCCGAACGCCTTTTCAACAAGGTCTTTGTTGCGGTAGATTTCAAGAGCCTTAATTGGGTCTTTAATTTCGTTGCTGAGCATTGCGAAGTAGCCGTAATTCTTTTTTG
>Ga0154428_1226_pt3 | contig 11363 bp, 8 predicted proteins | sample RifGroC2_FD_115932 | JGI IMG/M metagenome (GOLD analysis project Ga0154428, IMG submission 115932) | Candidatus Riflebacteria bacterium GWC2_50_8 | reverse complement strand
TTCGTCCCCAGCCACTGGAAGAGGACACGAAACTTGCCTCGCCATTAGATCTTGAAAGTCTGGGGGTTCTGCCGGTTCCAACAGAATTTACCCGTAAAATGGAAATTATACCGGTTGACCTTGCCGGCAAAGAGGGTGGACCCTATTATCTGGTCGAAGTGCAGATTGCATGGTTTAATCGCAAGACCAGTACGCCAGTTACATACATCGTCAGAGACCTGCTGCGGGGGAAAAAATGAAGCGTCGCCGTGGATTCGTTTTGCCAGCCGTTTTGATGCTTGTCAGCGTGTTGCTGTTGTTTGCTGCAGTCAGACATTACTTTTCAAGAAACCAGCTGATTCAGGCTTCACACGATGCCAACTATGAAAAGTCTTTTCATCTTGCCATTGGTGGCGTTGAGTCTGCTGATAACCTTTTTATGAAAGCAGTTGCCTTCTTTAACGATGGCCGGCCAGAAACATTGCCGAAGATCGCAAAAGCACCGCCTGAACTGGCTCCGATTTTAAAAGCGTTGTTAAATGCCGAAGGGCTGCCGTATGCTCGTAAAGAGCGGATTCCCATAGATTCTTCGATGTTTGGCCATCTGCAGAGCAGCTGGGAAAAATTTGCTACCCTGAAGGTTGAAATTGAATTAAGAGATATCGAGCCACTTGTGGCACAATCGCCTTTTGCTGGCCCGATTCCGGATCCAAGAGAAAACAGGATCCTGATGATGCTGCACGCTGAAGCGGTTGTAAATGGTGCTGTCGCCAGAGTTTGCCGCTATCGCGAAGCAAAGCTGGTTAATATTCTGCCCTCGATTCTTGGCAAATTTGTTCTTTACCTGAGACAGCAGGGTTCTGCAAGTAATAATTCTTTCGAAGACCGCTTTTCCAGGCCAGACCTGTTAAAAGACACGCCCCTGATGGTATTCAGCGGAAAAAGCAGCGGGCTTTCTTCTTTGAACCTGGATGCTGCTGCTGAATTCTTCGAGAAACAGGGCTGGGTTTTTCTTGGCGGCGATGCTCCCTGGGTTATCGGCAGTGGCCCTGGTGGCGGAAACGCCAACTACGCGTCTGCCCTGCAGAAAAATGACCTGCAAACCTTTGCTATTCAGCCACCAGATGAATTTTCATCGTTGAATTTTCTTACTTATTATTCGCAACCTGAGTATTTGTCAGGTGAATTAAAGGGACTCTCATATAACAAGGTATTGCAGGGCATCAATGATGAGCTGTTTTCATCGAGAATCAGAATTTCTGGCAGCGGAAACAAGCCCACGCCGACTAATGTTGTCGGCAATGTTGTTGCGAAAAGTGCTCTAATTCAAGGTCTTAAGAATACGCAGACCGGACTCTACGCCCCGTACCCATTTCTTCAGGAGTCGCAGTTTCATGGCAGTTCCTGGCCTGGAATGAGCTCAGAGGCCGCAAATACCATGGAAGAAAATTTTGGCGGAGTGTTTCAGCGTTATAAATCGCGCATGTCGGTTGTTCTCGAAGAGAGATACAACGCGATAAATCTGCGAACCCTCAATTTTCCCGCACCACCGATGAATTCTGCAATTATGGTTGATCCCAGAAATCTGCCCGCCGGCACCAAGGTTCCCGACCTGTCAAAAAGGCTGCATGTCGACAATAATCCAGCCTCTTTTGTTGACGCCAATTCTGGTAATCTCTATCAACTCTTTGCTGATGATGGAAGAAAGCTGTTTGAGGGCAATTTGTCAGGCTTCGAAGATCTAAGCCACTTTGTCAGCAAGGCGGTGCTGAGTTTTGACAAGCAGAGTGAATTTTATAAAAGCATAGAAACAGAACAGAAGGAGCATCTGCTCAATAATATTTATCTGATCAAAGGCGATCTACTGGTTGACCGACCTCTGAAGTCTGCTGATGGTTGCGGTGGAATGATTATTGCCAATGGCGACATTACTATTCAAAACGAAATCATAGCACCAGACCAGGAGCCGGTTGTGCTTATCAGCACTGCTGGTAACATTCGGATTGCTACCTCCAGCAGGATTCAGGCCGGGCTGATCGCTTTAAAAGGGCAGATTCAAGCTGAATCCGCCATAAATGTTGAGGGGGTTGTTTCAGCAAAGGAGCTGTCGATGGCGAAGCTCTCTTCTTCAGGTTTAAGACAGCTTTCTTACAATGTTAATTTTGATGTGACCGATTCTGCAACCTACATGCGGGCATTCAGGTTGTTTATGCCAAAGGATGGGATTACCTTTGTCAAATAAACGAGCATTTACCATGGTTGAGATTGTCATTTCTCTGGCGCTTGTTTGTGGCGCCGTCATTCTCTGGACTTACATATTGTCGGTAAGCCGCGATAAGAGCAATACTCTCGATAACGATCAGGTATTCAGTTCGTTGCGGGCCAGTCTGCTTCATAATCTGAAAAGCGATATGCGCTCTTCAATAGCGATTAAGCCGCTCAGCGAAAATTCATGGGAAATCGAGACTGTAAAGCTCGATGACAGCGCTACGCCTTCAGTCAAAAAAGTAATTTATGAACTTGCTGCTGACGGCAAAAAAGTATCAATGTCTGTTGATGGGAGGGTAAAAACTTATGATTTCTCAAAGGTACTCGACGGGAAAAGGCTTAATTTTAAAATCTGGCCATAATGCGTGGATCGCACTGTTCTTGTCTGTTGCTGTTTTTATAGTGCTTCCCGAACTGTTTGCCGCAAAAATTGAATTTGATATTTTCCCGGCAACTGGCACGTTTAACGTTGAAAAACTCAATCCGTCGGGTGGCGTTGTCGATCTTGAAAACAGCCAGCAAACCAGTGCCAGCGAAGTGTCGAATCCGAATGTCACCCCGGTTCCTGATTTCATCTCCAGGATAGCTGCTGAATTTCCTCACATTTTTGCTCTCCCCAAGTCATCCCAGCCCGTCAGCTCAGTGCCAAACGCGACTATTCCAGAGGTTATGCGTCCACCTTTTTCAGAAACTGCATTAGAGGGAAAAGGCGAAAAAGAGCTGGTTGCCCTGCGCGATGGCGGTGTGACGCTGAAACTGTTGCTTTCTACATATGCTGAAGCTTCCATGGAAGTACATCTTTATGATACCGATGGCGCAGAGGTTTGGTTCAAAGGCTCATCGCTTCTCTCATGGCATCGACTGGATGCCAGTACGTATGCGCCTTTGCAGTTCAAAGGCACTGTTGACGCCGATAGTATGCAGCTGGCGCAAACCGGCGACTATAGTCCCGCTGAAGACCTTTCTTATTCATTTGACATCAAAGAGGGCCAGAAACTGGTTCTTAAAACATATGGCAACGCCGAGCCAAGGAGCTTTATCAAAGTCAGCGGATCAGCATTTTGACATCATTGTTGGCGATTATAAATTTAAAGCTGTGATATGACAAATTGCTGAAAATATTCGTTTCAATCTAATGAAGGTTACCGAAATTGCGAATGAACAACGGTATTGCAAAAAGTTGAATGACTGAATGAGTTATAGAAACCTGGAAGTTGATTCTGAATTTCTTTTATCTCTTAAAAGGCAGGACAATAAAGCGTTTGAGACGTTATTTCATGCATGCGCTGGTCTGGTGTTTTCAATTGCGCTGAGCCTGCTCGGAAAGAGATCAGCAGCAGAAGACGCTGTTCAGGAAATTTTTTTTAAGGCCTACCGGGCATTGCCAGATTTTAAAGGGGAGAAGTTGGCTTCATGGCTGGGAAAAATTGCTCACAACCATTGCGTAGACCTGCTTCGACAGACGAATCGCGAGGTTTCCACCACATCTGTGCCTGTCGAAGACCTGCATCTTCATCAATCGAACTCGGCTGTAGATGAACTTCCCGACTTTATAAACGCTCTTTCAGAAACTGAACGTGAAGTTGTGATCCTGAAAAAAGTAGAAGGTCTGAGCTACAAGGAGATTTCTCTACTGACTGGTAAAAAAGAGGGAACTTTGCGAAATATGGTTCTCAAATGCCTGCAATCTCTAAGGGAAATAGTCGATGAAAGCTGATTGCGAAAACTTTATCCTGTTGCTTCAGGAACATTCCGAGACTGTTCTTGATGACGCTCATAAAGAGCACCTGGCAAGCTGTGCCAACTGTCGACGGCTGCTGGAAATTCACGACCGCAGTTTTGCGCGACTTAAACAGGGTTTTACGCTTTCAGCTTCAGCAAGAGAAGCGATTCTTGGTAAAGTGCAGAAGATGATTGCCGAGGAAAAGAGCTCAAAAAGCAGGTCTTCAGATTTCTCTCTGGCATTCTGGTTACGCAGCTGGCGTCTGCAAATCTCATTTGCAGCAGTATTATTCATGCTTATGGCGGGACTCTGGTATTCAGGCAAGTCCCAACCGGATAATACCATGCAGATTTCCGGCTCAGCAACTATTCTCAAGAACTTCAAAAAGATTGCTCTTGAGAATACGCTGATTCAGCTTGAAACGGGAGAGAAAGTCACCATTCTCAATGGCCGGGTTGATCTGTGCTGGCAGAATTCTGAAAAGGTCTCAATTGATGGAATGCTTGATTTTGCTGTGCAGGAAAATAACATTGACGCTAAAAGCGGCCAGGCAACTCTCACGTTTTTACCGGCCGCTGCCGGTTACATTATTACCACCCGGTTGATGCTGGTAAAAATTCTCGGCACGACTGTGGTGCTTGAATTGAGCGACAATCAGGATGCTATTTCAGTGATAAAGGGAAAGGTCGAGTGGTCGCTGCTGGATGGCACAGAAAAACGCGAAGTCTCTGCCGGAACAAAAATGATTGTGACCAGACATCCTGAAGGATTAAAGGTGACCGAAGACATCTGCCAGAAAGAAATCCCAGAAAGCAGTTCAAATCAGCTGCTTGAAGTGGGTGCAAAGAAGACTGGAAATAAATGGACGCCTCTCGAAAAGAATTGAATTTGTGCTGTTGCTGAGTAATGTGGTCAAAAATCGTATTTAAGTGTAAAGTTTTCTAAAATATGTTTGGAGGGTGTAATCATGATGAAAAAGGTTGTTGCGTGTTTTCTGGCGGCTTTCGTTTTTTCGTTACTGGCATTAAGCACAAGTAATGCTGCAGATCTCAAGATAAAATTTACCGATAAAGGTCGCTTGAATTACCAGGGTGACTGGAAGCATATCAGCTACCAGGCATATACGTCAAAAGATGCTGGAAAAGGCGGCCGCCGTGGTACTTTAACCTGTGAGCCAAAACTTTCTGGAACTTATCAGATTATTACCGAATTCAAAGCGACGGTTAATCGTGGAAATCGCGCTCAATACTACGTTAACGGGACAAAGGTCAAAGAAGTAGACCAGAGAGCCGGCGCGGCAAATGGCAAATCTGCGTTTATCAAAGTGTCCCTGGGTGTGTTTGAACTGACTCCTGAATCAAAAGTAGAACTCAGGTGCGAAGATGGCAAGTCATACTCTTTTGTCGGCTTCACCTTTACCACCTCTACCGATGTACCAACAGACGTCAGCGCCGATGGCGGAGTTGCCGGTGACACTGGCGCCGAAAGCTCTTTTGTTGCAAAAAGTGATGGAGATCTGGTTATCGAGCCTTACCTTTCTACTTACAGCGCGGCGGCATTACATGTGCTTGTCGACGGCAAGGAAGTGTTCAGCTGGGTCCGCTCTGACTCAACTTCAAAAGAACCCTGTGTTTTTCAGGGCGCCGCTGATGACAAGTCGATGATTGAGAATAAGCCCGGCGATTACTCACCGGCTCCTGGTTTGAAGTATACGGTTGCATTGAAGGCCGGACAAAAAGTAACTTCAACCAAGTCTGGCGGCTATGAATCAGGAACCTATCTCAAGATTTCTGGCCCGTTTGACGGTGCCGCTGCAGCCCCGGCCGGCACTGATAAAAAGCCTGCTGAGAATGCTGCTGATAACAAGGAAGGTGGCAAAGCCGCTACAGGTGATGCCAAGCCTGCCGCCATGGATGATGTCTTGAATAGCAAATAACAGCTATGGTTTGATTGATATAACGCCGCTCTACGATCCCGAAAGATCGTAGAGCGGCGTTATAAATACTAAAAAAGAGCGTAATATTGCTGATCAAAACAGGCTATTTCAGAGTCATACCAGATGAATAAAATTAAAAACACTCAGGCGCTGTTTCTTCGATTAGTTCAGGTGTTTAGCCGTCGTTTGATCTATGTTTGCAGTATTCTGTTCATTTTTCTGCTGCTTGGAATCATTGTTTTTCCTTCGACCACGGCAGCGCTAGATTATTCTTTGTATGACCTGAAACATCGCGTTGCATCCAGGTTGCGCTCACCAGATAAATCATTGGTTGTTGTCGGTATCGACATGCAATCGCTGGCGGGAAGCAATAAGCGATGGCCATGGCCGCGCGAAGATGTTGCAGCTGTGCTGCAACTCCTGGGTAAGCTCAAGCCGAAAGGAATTGTTGTTGATATTCTTTTTCAGAGCAATGATACAGAATCAGGTGACACTGCTCTGGTGTCGGCTGTTAAAGACCTGGGAAATGTTTTACTGATCTCGATTCTCGAAGAGAAACAAAATGCGCAGGGCTTAAGTCTCACCAGATATGCTTCTCTTGACCTGTTTCGAAAAAATGCTTTAGCAGAGGGTTTTGTCTGGGGGATAATCAATAGCGATGGCCGACTGCGCAGCTTCAGGATTCATGATGAACGCCTGAAGGCAAATAGTGCGGCATTGCAGGCGATAACGCACTTTTCTTCTGCGACGCAGCTGCTTAGCGATCTTCCCGATGTTGCTCCAGTCGTATTTGCCCGCAAAAATGGCGGAATACCGGTAATTTCTGTTCAGAGTGTTCTCGATAACAGACCCGAATTAAAAGACTTTTGTCGCGATAAAATTCTGGTGCTGGGGGTTAATGCTCAGGCAGTTCATGATTACCACAACACACCATTGGGAATCATTTCTGGCGCCGAAATATTAGCAGCTTCAATTGACACGATACTTTCCGACCGAATTGGGCAATTTTATTTCTTGTCATGGCCGGCCCGAGCCGGTTCCGTCGTTCTTGGTTTTTTTATCAGCTGGGCAATGCTGATGGCGAATTTTGCATTGCTACCAGTGTTGTCGGTTTTTGCAGCGGTTCTGGGCTGTCTGCTTCTATTCTCTGAGCTTCTTTTGATGCATTTTCCTGTAGCACCATTGGTTTTTGCCTGGGCAATCACCAGCTTTACGCTCGCCACAGCTAAATATTTTGATAATTTATTCAGTCTTCAGGTAATGCGACATGAGTCGGCGACCGCTTCGCTGGTGCAGGAACAATTGCTGCCATCTGAAGAACTCAGGTTTGCAGAATATGGAGTTTTTGGCATTTCAAGGTCTGCCAGCGCTCTTGGTGGCGACTATTTTGACTATTTTGTGATCAAAGACCGTTATCTTCTGGTTTTAATTGGTGATGCGACCGGTCATGGTGTTCCTGCGGCTCTGGCCATGGCTATTGGCAAAGCCACTGTTTTGATGGGGATCGAAAAGAACCTGTTGCCGGCCGAACTGATTGAAGCAATGAACAAGATTCTTTTTAAGGCACTTCGTCGCAAACTGATGATGACCGCTGCTTTGCTCTGGATTGACACTGAGACTAACAAATTTGAGTATCGCAACTGCGGACACCCTTATCCTTACCGCTATGCCGCTGACGGTACAGTCGACCAGATATCAGCTTCAGGTTTGTTTCTTGGCACCAAAGCCAATTATTCTCCGTCGCAACCCCTGAAAGGTGTTATGAATCGAGGAGAAAAAATTCTTTTTTATTCAGATGGCTTAATTGAGTCATTACCGGTTGCCAATAGCGAGGACGCATATGTGGCATTCAATGACTATCTTCGCGGACGTCCTAAATTGACCGCCAGAGAAGCCTGTGCGGACATTATCGATAATCACCCGTTTTTTAAGCTCAAACAGCCTCAACCAGACGATTTTACCGTGTTAATGATTGAGAGAGTTTGATTCAGCGCTATTTCTCTATTATTGTTGTGGATTTTCTCCGGTTTTTTGTTACATTTGATAAAATATAGATATGGTGTACAGAGAAATGCGTGGGAACCTCAACAATGTTTTGCTGTTGATTTGTTTGCTGGTCGCCATTCAGGCCAGCCCGCTGCTTGCGTTCAGCTCGCAGGCACGTGAGTATCTGCGGCGTGCCGAAGTGTTTTTTGAGAACGGCAATCTTGTGCAGGCACGTAACTTTTTGCAACGCGCTGAAAAAATTGATTCTGCTGACGCAAAAATCAAAGAATTTTCTGCGAAACTGAACAAAGTTATCAATGAGAGAACCGAGCGACTGCAGCAGCAGGTTGAGTTTTATCTGTCGGCAAAAAACGTTCCGGAAGCGGAAAGGAATTTGCACGAACTGCTGTCACTGTCACCAGAAAACACATTTGCCATGGAAAAAATGCGACAGGTCACCGAGACTTATCGCAAAATCGATGAGTATAAGTCTCAGGGAATCCAGATCGAGGTTGCTACTGGCCGTTCACATGACGTCGATCTTTATTCGGCAGTTTCTTACATGAACCGGGCCCGTGGCTTTTTTGGTCAGGGTGACCGGGTTAAAGCGATGGAAATGCTCACGGTCATTCTTGAGCGTGAAAAGGATTACAAGCCGGCGCTTGAGCTGAAGGCCAGGATCGAGCATATCAACCAGATTGAAACTTTTGTGGAAAAGGCGGAGACCGCATTTCTCGAAGGTCGCATGATGGAGACGATAGATGCGCTGACTATACTTATTTCCGATTCGCCTGATCGCATTGAGTATCTGCTGTTGCGGGGCAAAGCTAATTTGAAGCTGAAAAATTATGATGAGGCGCTTGCTGACTTCTGGAAATATTTCCGAAAAAATCCTGATGAGGACACTTTGTTTCCAATGTTTTCAGACTGTTATTTCGGTCAGCGAAATTATCTTATGGCACTGGGCTTCAGTCGTAATGCAAAGACCGGCAAGGTTTATCGAACGCTGGGTTATCGTATTGAGTGCCATTTTCGCCTGCACTTTTCTGCATATCTATTTTTGGCGTTTCTTATAGCGCTGATACCTGTCGCCATGTATTATTCCTGGAAGGCAGGTGAGGATCTTTTAATGAGGTTCTCAATCGGCACTCTGCGCGTTCTTGTAAAGTGCGTGGTGGTCACTGTTTTTAAGTCTCCGGTAGATTGTCTTGGCGACCTGATAACGGTTGCCCGTGATCTGAACGTGCCCTGGCTGAATTACCTGGTTGGAATCTGCCTGTTCAAAATTGGTCAGATCGAAGGTGCTCAGCGCTTTTTGGGCTACAGCCTCGAATCAGGCTCTTTGCGGGCAAGGGCTTACTATTTTGTTGGCCTTGCCCGCAAAAGTCTCAAGTATCAATCGAGTGAAAGTGACTTTGAAGAGGCGATTTTAAGCGGTGTTGGCCGGCAGGCTGCCGGCTGGCATCCAAAATTCATGAAACAGATTGAGCGTGAACTTCTTATGAGTTATAGTAAAGTAAAGGGTGACGAAACTTTTGAAGGGATAGCCTTCGCTTTAGTAGAAGCCCAGACGGAGGAGTGAACCATGCGAAAATTGATGTGCCTGTGTCTGGTTCTGATGATTACTGCGGTGTTTCAGCCAGCTTTTGCTGCTGACTCATTTATCGAATCGATTTTAAACTCGGTTATGATGACTACGGATTTTGGTGCGCCGGTGGATACATTTGAAGATGTTGATCCAATCACCGGCATCAGAGCTAACTTTGCCAGCGACGGCCCGATGACCAGTCAGGGCGAGATCAGCAGTAAATTTCAGGGCTTTGCCAGAAAATCAACTGCTGATGAATTTTTTGGCCGACTGAATTCCTCTGGTGGTCTTATTTTCTCAACCGGGGGTTTTGATTTTGGCAGTTTTCTTGCCGATCATTTTTATCTCGATTCAGGTTACATGAAGCTTGACGAAGATAGTGGCACTAAGACCTGGTCCAGTGAATCTCTCGCACCGTTAGGTGATCTGACTTTTGCAGACTACGACAAAACTGCCAAACCACATGAGCGCATATATTACCTTTGTCTCGACGCTGATTATGAGTATATACGCAACTTTCCGCAACCGCCTCCCAACAGCCTGTCATGTGACGATCATCGTCAGTTCTGCAATTATCCGCCTTGTAAAAGGAAAGAGGAAGAACCCGATCCGGCCAGTGCCGGCGCAATGATTGTAACCCAGGAAGAAGAACACAACGGTACTGAGAAGAACATATACAAGGAGCTTGCTGATCTCATATTAGATAATCGTGTGAGTGCGACAGCGGTCATGGAAAATCAGGGCCCCAAGTTTGAGATGAAATTCAAAGATCGAACGCCGCCGCGCATAGATGGCTGTATTGATGGCGATTTTCCTGAGCTTGGTGTGGATAATCCGGCAACCTCGGGTGACTGGTACAAGGTAGAAGGATTGCGAATTACCGATAATTCAGGGGGTAAAATTGGCACGGCGCTGTTGCTTGGCAAAATTGACACTTCTCCACTCGCAACCTGGGCGAACGAAGAAAACTGGATTCTCGAAAAACCCAGCATAATTGAATCGGGCGACGCAACAGATCACGTTATCATGCCGAATTCATGCCATGGTGTCATGCGCTACACGGTCTACGCCTGGGACAAACACGGTAACCTCAATCCCGGTGACCCGAAGATTCGCGAAGATGATCCTGAAAACTGCTATGGCCTTGGTAATACTGTAATTGGCGACGCCAATGTCGATTTTGCCGGCGAGTCGATCGACATCGATCTGTCAAAACACCCTGGCAACGCGAAAGAATGGCCGATAAAAGTTGAATTCCGCAAGGCCGAAGACTTCGATGACGCCTATGTTGGCGAATTGACCGCCAAACTCAATTCTGACTTCAGACGCGGTCAGGGCTTTGTAAACATCAGAGACAACGATCTGCCAAATATAGTTATCAGAATCGAGTCGGTTAAAGATGGCAGTCGTATTTTCTTCCCGCCGGTCATTCCTAATGGTGACCCGGATTTCAGCATAATTCAGTCGACAAAATACAAACCGGGTGCCGCGCCGGCTGATATGAACGTCGGTGATTACGTTGACTTTCTTGGTCCGCCAACTGCCATTCCTTTTTTAAGCAGTCGTATTGCCGATGGCAGCCAGGATCTGTATTTTCGCATAGTCGATATTTTTCCCAGCGATGTCATGCTGCAGCCTGAAAAAGATCTTCTGCTCAGCAAATACAAATTGCAGCCTGACCCGGAATTTATTCGCAAGCATTTCAGGCTCGAATCTTACGATCAGTCAGATACTCTCGAAACGAACGGTGCTCCGGATCTTGAGGTGACAACATTCGGAAAGCGCAATAGCTTTGGCAGACGGGTTGTGGCTCTGCTTGAACTTCCTTCCAACAAAGGAATGATACAGGAAGACGTTGAATATCTGATTGACGTCTGGACTGA
>Ga0154428_1249_pt1 | contig 11409 bp, 10 predicted proteins | sample RifGroC2_FD_115932 | JGI IMG/M metagenome (GOLD analysis project Ga0154428, IMG submission 115932) | Candidatus Riflebacteria bacterium GWC2_50_8 | reverse complement strand
GGTGATGGTAGTATCGCGCTGATTCTCGATATTCCTTCGTTTTTCCAGAAGGGCCAGGCAATGCAATGATAAAAAAAGCCGCAATTTATTCTGTTCTGCATAAGGAGGTCAGAGGTTGAACCTCGATCTTTCCGAATATATGGGCGCCTATATCGATGGCGCACGAGAGAATCTCGACACCATGGACAAGTGTCTGCTCAGTCTTGAGCAGAATCATTCAAATCTGGATACGATTGAAGAGATTTTCAGAGCAGCTCATACCCTCAAGGGCATGTCTGCAACCATGGGATTCGAGAAAATTGCCCATCTTACTCACGAGATGGAAAACATTCTCGACAAACTGCGCACCCGCCAGATCGAGGTAACTCCTGCGGTAATTGATGCGATTTTTGAGACTTTTGATGTTCTGAGAACTCTGGTAAACGATAGTATTGAGCAGACTGATTCTGGAATAGATCTGACCGAGCTCTCGGCCAAGCTCTCAGGACTCGCAAGCGGTGGCGGCGGAGCAGCGCCGACAGCAGCGCCAGCCCCACGTCACGCTACAACCGCGCCAGCAGCGCCGGCAGCTGGTGCCATCGCCAGCGCTGACCTGAGCGACATGGGCCTGAGCGATTTCGAATTGTCCGGGCTCGCCGAAGCCAGTGATGCCGGCCGAAATGTCTTGATGCTTAAAATAGCTCTGGTTTCTGACTGCCTGCTCAAAGGTCCTCGCGTCTTCATGGTATTGCGCACTCTTGACGACCAGCAATGCGACATTGTAAAAGCAAACCCCGAAGTAAAAGATCTTGAGAACGAAAAATTCGACAAGTCGTTCAAGATGATCATCATCACCGACAAATCGATTGAACAGATAAAAGATGCTCTGGAATCGATTTCAGAGCTTGACACAATCGATCTGACCAACATCTCTGACTCTGGTGCCGATTATGCTGCGCCGCCGCCCCAGGCCGCTGCGCCTGTTTACTCGCCACCAGTCGAAGCGCCCCCGCCTGTATCGGCACCAGCGCCAAGAGCGGCGCCAGCTGCAACGCCAGCTCCGGCTGCACCAGCGAACTATGAAGTTCATAACCCGATGGCTGGTGCCCCGGTAGTACCGCCGGCTTCTGCCGAAGAAGTTCAGCTTGAAGAAGAAGAAGAGACAAAAGAAGTAATCGAGCTGGTACAGCTGGTCACATTTACCATGGCCGGCGAAACCTATGCCCTTGAAATTCAGCAGGTAGAGGCCATCATCAACCTGATACCGATAACCCGCGTTCCAAAAGCGCCAATGCACATAGATGGAGTCGTAAACCTGCGCGGCGAAATTGTTCCGGTTATCAACACCCGCCGCCGCCTGCGTCTTCCCGAACTGGCCCGGCACGCCAGCAACCAGATCATCATACTTGCTTTTGAAGAAGAAAAAGTCAAAGCAGGGTTTCTGGTCGACAGCGTTCAGGAAGTTATACGCCTGCCAGAATCAGCGATTGAACCTCCCAGTCGGGTCAGCGAAAGCGTCGACATCGAATATCTGCGGGGCGTTGGCAAAATTGACAACAAAATCGTCATCATGCTTAACGCTCATCGCATTGTATTCGGCAAACAGGCCGAAGATTAGCGGCAAAACAGATCAGGACTGGCGGTTATTTTTTAACCCGGCTAGAATCCTCGCAGCCGCATTGCGCACCATGTCGTTCTCGTCCTGACTGGCTTCTAGTGCAATCTGACTCAGACCCTGAATCGGCAACTTGGCCAGCGCTTCAAGCGCATTCAGGCGATTAAACCATATTTCGTCCTTAAGCAGGCGACGCAGCGAAAATTCGGCCTGGGCAAACCCCAGATCTCCTATCGCGTCTATGCTGAAAAACAAAGTATCGCGATCTTTCAGAATTTCAATGAAAGATTGCACGAACTTTTCGTTTTTGAGCTGCCCCATAGCTCTGATAAGGTTGATTTTTACCGTTTTGTCAGCAGTTTCGAGTTTTTTGATGAGCAGATCAGGGTTAAGATTGCCGACTTTCGACAGGCTCTCAACCGCCGCTCCTCTCACCTGCGTAGATTCATCATGCAGCGTGCCCAGCAGGGGTTCAATTGCACTGGCCTTGCCGGTAGCCCCAAGCGCTTCAACAATTCGCTTTCTGATAAACCATTCAGAATGGCTGGCGTGCTTTTTAAGTATTTCTACGCTGGCTTCGGTCGCGATCAGCCCCAGGCCGCGAATACAGTATAGTCCGCGCTCCAGGGGTTCTGCCAGAAGCTCTTCTGAGAAAAGCTTTAATGCTTCGGAATTGCCGGTTTCGGCGAGAAATTTAAGAACCCACATTCTGCGATCTGCCGCCAAAGCACGGTATCTTTCGAGCATCTCGTGCACCAGAGAACGCTGATGATTCAACAGATATCTGATACTGGGCGACAGTCTTGTCTCATCAGGAAATTCGAGATAAAAACCAACCAGAATCTCATCAACCCGCCGCGAAGGCGGCATCGTAGAAATAGCCTTTACTGCCGGCAAAACCAGTTCTGGCGACAAAGAAGAAATTCCGCTGGCGAGATTACCTATAGCCGCCTCATATTTGAGAACACCAAGAATGGCAGCAGCCTCGATAAAAAGCTTGGGATGAGCAATATTGAGGCTTTGCTTAAGATAATCAGCGCCAATCTCGCCCAGATGGTCGGTAAATAATTTTGCAACCAGCCGACGTTCTACCACTCCACCACTCTGCAGCACCTGGCCTAAGCTCGCCAGTTGTTGCGGCGACGGCTTTTTCAGTTGTGGGAGAATAACGGCAAAAAAGCTGTCAGCGTGCCCAAGGGCATCTTCAAGAAAGCTGGCAAAGTCGGTATTATTCATGATCAACTCTCAATTCGGGGCCGATATCGGGCCTTCGTATTTTTCGACCAGAAAATTCTCGCGGCCAACAACTTTGCCGTCTGCTTCAAATTCAAAAACGTAGTTACCCGGAGCAGGAAAGGAAAAGTTGCTGAGAACGATCATCGACCTGGCAACCAGACCGGCCTGCCCCTGAATGGGAGCAGATGGGCGCACTTTGGGGATCTCTACACCTTCTGGAGGGATAATGTTCAGAGTTACATTGACTTTTCCGTTAATTTCACCCCACTCGATAAAAAGACACAGCTTGGAAAACGGCAGCGGAAAGCTTTGCACCAGCAGCTTAGAACCAAGCACGCCCATCAGGCTGACCCTTCCGCCAAGCTCCTGGCGAATGTCTTCGCATATCAACACGCATTTATACTTAAGATTGCTCATATTTTTCCCTTTCAGTCAAGTGGGCCTTCCAAGGCGAGGAAACCTCAATCCTTTACCAGACCGGTGTTTTTACGATAATCAAGATAACTCCTCAGAATGAGGGAAGCCGCGACCGCATCAATAACTCCGCGCCTCTGTTCACGCCGCATGCCAGATTCGATCAGCGAGGCTTCGGCAATTTTGGTGGTCAACCGCTCGTCAAAAAAATCAATCGGCAGACTGGTCTGTTTTTCGAGCTCATTTTTATAATAACGCGCCCTTTCGCAAGGTTCGCGTTCAACACCATCGAGAGAAACCGGCATGCCAATAACAACACGATCTATTTCTTCTTTTTTCAGCAGGGCGACAATTTCGCCGACCGCTGTTCTCCCGGCTTTTACAACCGAGAATGGCGAAGCTGCGATTTCAAGACGGTCACAGATTGCTACGCCAATTCTCTTTTTGCCGATATCGAGAGCAAGAATTTTCATCAAGCGTTCAACGCCTGAGTAATCAGTTTTTCGGCTTCGCTGAGAGCCAGATCAATTTTTTCGGCATCTTTGCCGCCGGCAGTAGCCATGTCTGGCCGGCCGCCACCGCTGCCACCAGCAATTTTAGCGACATCTTTGATAAGCTTGCCAGCATGCAGCCCCTTTTTGACCAGGTCGCCAGAGAGTTTCAGCACAAAGCCCGCCTTATCTCCGCCACAGGCAAGCAATACCAGAGTTTTTTCGCCGGCATTGCCAACCAGTTCGTCAGAAATTTCCTTCATTTCGTCGACACTCAGACCATCGGTTCGCGACACAATCACCGACATGCCGCCAATCTGACGGGCGCCGGCCTTAATTTTTTCGATGCGGCCATGCGCGTCTGATTTGCGCATACGATCGAGTTCGCGCCGCAACTCACGCATCTCATGCATCAGTTTTTCGGCTTTCTGAGGCAAACTTTTCTGGTCACATTCGAGAATGTGGGCAAGTTCGCGCTCGTGATGCCGCAGGTCGTGCAACACATCCAGCGAGGATTCGCCGGTAACTGCTTCGATGCGGCGAACACCGGCGGCTATTGACGATTCAGAAGCAATCGAAAACAGGCCAATTTCGGCAGAATTACCGATATGGGTGCCACCACAAAGCTCTTTTGAGTAATTTCCGACAGAGACAATGCGTACGCGATCGCCGTATTTTTCGCCGAACAAGGCCATGGCACCTGTTTTAACAGCTTCGTCATAGCTTTTTTCATCGACATGCACATTGTGCGCAGCCAGAATTTGTTGATTAACGATAGTTTCTATCTTCTCCAGATCTGAAGCACCTATTGACTCAAAATGCGTGAAGTCAAAGCGAAGCCGTTCAGGGGAAACCATCGAACCGGCCTGTTTGACATGGTCACCAAGAACCTGTCTCAGGGCTTTATGCAAGAGATGCGTGGCCGTGTGGTTGCGCATAGTGGCTCGCCGACTGCTCACATCGACCTGCATCTGCACAGAAGCGCCTTTGGCAAAAGTCTGCGCGCCCTGCCAGCAGCCGATATGCATATACACGCCTTCTGCGGATTCTGTGGTATCGACAACAAACACGGCAGAACCGCTGCTGATCTGGCCCTTATCGCCAATCTGGCCACCACACTCTGCATAAAAGGGTGTTTGGTCGGTTACAATCAGAACCTGATCCTTGGCAGACACTACATCGAGCACCGTTGCGGTGTCGCTCAGGGTCTGGTAACCGGTAAAACTGGTCGGCTGATAATCTCCTGGATTAACTGCCTGAAAGTTGACAAAGGCAGAAACAACATTGGCGCGCCCGCGCTCTCTCTGCTTTTCGAGTTCAACATTAAAACCGGCTTCGTCAACCTTGATCTTTTCTTCCATGCAGATTTCGCGGGTCAGGTCGAGAGGAAAGCCATAGGTGTCATGCAGCAGAAAAGCTCTTTCACCGGCCAGCATCTCTTTTTTGTCAGCCTTCAGCTGTTCGATATATTCGACAAGCATATCGCTGCCGGTCTTGAGAGTCTGCAAGAAACGCTCTTCTTCGTTGCGAACGATTCTGACAATGTGATCGGTATTTTCGCGGACTTCCGGGTAATAGCTCATTACTTCGGCCACAGTCGGCACTATCTGATACAAAAATGGCTTTTCCTGACCGAGATAGCTGTAACCGAAGCGCGAAGCCCGACGCAAAATCTTGCGCAGCACGTAACCACGCCCCTCGTTGCCTGGCAGGCCGCCATCAGACAAAGCGAATGACAGCGCCCTGACGTGGTCAGAGACCACTTTCAAAGCGGTTTTAATTTTTGCAGATTCATTAAAACGGTGGCCGGTAATTGACTCAACCTTGTTGACAATACCGATGAACACATCGTTTTCGAAATTATCGAGTTTGCCCTGCATGATCGAAGCCAGGCGTTCAAGTCCCATGCCGGTGTCGATGTTCTTGCGCTCAAGCGGAGTGAGCGTGCCGTCTTCGGCGCGATCATACTGGGTAAAAACCAGGTTCCAGAATTCAAGAAAACGTGCGCAATCACAACCAGGCGCGCAATCAGGGCTTTTACAGCCGACTTCCGGGCCCTGATCGATATAAATTTCTGAGCAGGGGCCGGATGGACCAACACCGATTGTCCAGAAATTGTCTTTATCACCGAGTTTTACGATGCGGTCACGCGGTATGCCAATATCGCGATGCCATATTTCGAGCGCCTCGTCATCAGTGTGATGAACACTCACATAGAGCTTGTCAGTGGGCATACCCATTTCTTTTGTAATGAATTCCCAGGCCATGGCAATGGCTTCTTTTTTGAAGTAGTCGCCAAAGCTGAAGTTTCCCAGCATTTCGAAGAAGGTATGATGTCTTGCCGTGTAGCCAACATTTTCGATATCTGTGGTTCTGAAACATTTCTGACATGAGGCGGCCCGCGACAGATCTTTTTTCAGACCGAGAAAATAAGGCTTAAATGGAGCCATGCCGGCGCTGATAAATAGAATTGTCGGGTCATCCTGCGGAATCAGGGATGCAGATTTTTCGACCTTATGATTGTTTCTGCCAAAGAAATCGAGAAATTTTTGTCTGATTGTTGCGGTCTTCACTGGTGTCTCCTGGGTATATGTTCGACAGATTAATGCTTAATCAAATTTTGCATTGAGAATTCTTGAATAGATGCGCGTTACAAAGTTACGCTGCTTGATCGGTTTTTTGTCTGTATCATACATTTCGTGCATAGAAAGCTGCACTTCAACGCCCTTGATCTTTTTCAGGTCGCGCAAACCATTAGCATCCGGGTTTGACGGGTGATAATAGTGCGGCCGCAGGTAATTGCGGTAATCTTCCATGCTTTCGTCAGGGTAGCGGTTGCGAAAAATGGTGCCATCGGTTCCCCAGATTTTGAGGTAATTCATCTGCTTCGTGATCAGCTCACGCTTGCTGCCGCCTTCGACCTGGCGCGTGATAGTCTTGGCATGAGTGCTTTCGCCATGCTTTTCGGGACCATCGTAAGTATAGGAAACACGCTCAAATCCGCTGCCGTCACGTTTGGGAATTATCATACTGATTTTGTGCAGCAGCGCATTTTCTTCGTCGAACAGGCTGCTCTTGAATATCGTGTCGAGTTCGACGACCTCAGTCATTTCGCGCAGATCGCGTTCGATGGTCATCAGGAAACTGCGTGCTTCATGAAGCGTGTCGAGAGACTGACGCTGGCGTTCGAGACTCATAAAAGTTCGATTCAGCATGGTGTAGCCAAGAACAAGAACGATGCCGAAAATCATGAATGAAATCATCATTTCTACGAGAGTTACTGCGCGTCTTGAGTTTTTTGCCGTTAATCTGTTCATGGTTTTACCTCTCAGGGCTTGTTGAGCATCGCCGGGAACGATGCGTTCAACCCGGCACCGAGTGTCTCGTCACCGAGGATAGTAGCGAGTTCAAATGACTTTTCGTTGTCTTTTCGCCCCATGGCTTTTTCGATAAATCTGACCACGACCCTGATACGCACGCGTCTCTTCTGCAGTTCAAAATCAGGGAGACTCGGATCAGGATCAATGTTGGGATAGAAAGACAGGCGTGTTTCGCGGGCATATTCAACGCCCGGGGTGTTCCAGACACCGTTAAGTTCGAGCGGCAGTATTACTTCTTTAAATGGACCTTCTTTAGGGTCTTCGGCAGCGACTTCGATGATCTGACGCAAATCGTTAAACGGTCGGCTCTTGAACTCTTCGACCTTCTGAAGAGCCAGATTACAGGCTACAACTTCGTTAATGCTCTTGTAGGTTACCTTTTCAGTGATGCCAAAAAGCAGAATGATTGGCAACATCACCAGAGAAGCAACCGAAAGGGCCACGAGAATCTCGACCAGCGTGATTCCCTTCTTCCCTGCCAACAAGCCAGTTTCAGAATAATTATTCAAAACAGGTAAACTCCTTCCCGTTAATGGCCGATAGTAATATCAAACAAGATTTACCGAGGTCAAACAAATGAAAGTCAACAAAAAGCATTTCGGACTGATAATAGCATCGCTGATGGCGCTCTCTTTCAACAGCCAGTTCGCGCAGGCCGCCCGCAAAACCACAGAAGCGTTCAAACCAGGCAAGGCCTATGCTTTCAAAAAAGTTGGCAAAGAATACGTCAGGCTTCCGCAGATCATAGCTGGCCCGGTTGTAATCAAGAAAACCGGTGTCAGAATCGACCGCAGCAACATCTACATTGGCGGTTATATCGTAAATACGACTGATCGAGAAATCAAACATCTGCAGATCTTTCCATCCTTTGCTGATCAAACCCTTAACAGCAGCGAACTGGCCACAAAACTCAACCATGACGTAACCAGTCTGGCGCCCCGCGAAACCCGGCGTTTCGTTATCACGCGGCCGGTTTCGGAAGTAGCACCACTGCTTTCGCACAGCATTCCACTTAATGACAACTGCATACTCAATTGCCGCGAGGTCGAGAGCTAAGCTGCTCAATATTAGCAATCGCCGCATCCCAGTCAGGCCCCTGTGAATCAGGGGCTTGTTTCTTCATGAGATGAAACACATTCAAATAGGCATCTTTGGCTTTCTCCGGCATATTTTTGCGTTCATAGACCTTGGCCAGCGAATCGTAGGCATACACAATTACATCCATATCCTGGCGAGAAGCACCCTGGCTGTGCAATTTTTCTTCGAGCAATCGCTCCAGCTTCATAATGCCGAGGTTATCAGAATCTTCAAGGGCCATTACCGCATCTTTAAGCTGCAACGATGATGGAGAATTCAGGCGACTGCGCAATTCTTCGCGTTCCTGCTGGAAACGGTCAGCAACTTCACGCGACGCTTCGTATTTCTGAATAGCCATGATACGGCGCTGTTCGCGGAGATCCTTGGCTTCAACCGGACGACTGAGGGCTTCAGTCTCAGTAGCCAGTCCCATCTTCGCCATCTGCTGTTCATGTTTTGTCTGCAAATCGCGTGAGCCGGCAGAAAAGCGCGTAGGTTTCAAAAAGGAGAAGATGCTGCCGCCGGACTGGCTTGAGGCCGGCAATGCGTCAGGATCGATAACTCCTGAACGGCTGAAATGATAAACGACCAGAACCAACAGAACCGCCACCAGAGCGAGTGCCCCCATCAGGTGAGGATTTTTATACAAAGGCACAGCAGTCTTCTCAGGCTTTTGGCCCGGAGGGGTTTTTAATGGATAAAGCGGTCTGACCATTTTGTGTATCCTTATACGAATCACTATTTTCAGGCATGATCCCTGATACAGGGTGTAGTATACCAGAGAGGAACTCTACTGTCCAATTTTACGGCAGCGCATTAAACAGCGATTCAGACAACCACTGTTTAGTGCGCTGCCGTGTAGCTTATCATAGTTGCTTGACCAGAAATCTCAACTATGATATAAACCTATAGAGATCGCCTAAATTACATACAGCGATCCAGAAGTTACCGGAGAGCGTGTTGATAAACTCCCAGAGTATAAAGCAAACCTACGATCGATTCAGCTCACTTTACGACCTGATATTCAAGCCCTGGCTCGAGTTCGGCAGGCAGAGAGCAATTGAGCTTCTCGCCCCCAGAAGCGGTGCACGGGTTCTTGAGATTGGTGTTGGTACCGGCCTGAGCCTCGAGTATTATCCCCCTGACATCGAGGTTCTCGGTTTCGATTATAGTTTTGGCATGCTCCGAGAGTCGCAGTTGAAAGCTAAAGAAATGAGTCACTGCCCGGTAAGTCTGATGCAAATGGATGCGCAAAACATGGCTTTTGCAGACAATTCATTTGATTACCTCATGGCGGCCTACGTTTTAACTGTGGTGCCAGATCCGCGCAAAGCTGTCAGGGAGATATTCAGAGTTGCCAGACCAGGAGCGAAAGTTGTCATAATAAATTATATCTGCAGCAACAACAGGCTGATGAGTATAATTGAAGACATTTTTCATCCTGTTTTTGCCAGCCTGGGCCTTTTTACCCTCAAACATGACCTGCCGGGTCTGCTCAAACAGTATGGTGCAAAAAATATCAAAATTGAGCCCACCTCATTTCTGAATCTGCACCACATCGTTTCATTTACCGTTCCAGCCTGAATGATTTTTCTTGTTCATCTGGAACACCGCCTCAGAATTCAACTCTGGGGCAAAAGCATGGGCATAAGCCCGTGTTGATAATTCAGAAAGCCTAAGATTTTCACTTTCCGCTTTCTAACCAAATGGCGTTTATTTGTGACTAGAGACAATAACAAGTCAGAAACCCTGACCAAGAAAAACATCAACAGCGAAGAAGAATTTGCCAAAATAAAAGAAGGCATCAAGGCTCATCCCAGCCGAGCTCTTGAAAGCATCAGACAGAAAGTTGGCGCCGGAGAATGGAAGCTCACCGAAATTGATGCACCAATAGACGAAGGCAAGGATCACATAGATCTTGTTTTCAGCGCCCCGGACGGGAAAAAAGAAAAATACGTCATCGTTGATATTTCGGTGCCTCATCTTGGCGTTGGGCAGAAATACGCGCTGCCCGGCAAAGCCAAGCTTTTTCAGCAGGAACGCCAGGTAACGGCAACCAGAATTAAAAAAGCCATCATACTTATTCGCAAAGGTACCGCGAGCGTCAGCACCAGCCCCTTGAAACTACGCTGTCCAATAATCGAAATTTCATACGAAAACATAGTAAGGGAACAGCCCAAACCACGCGAGGAAGATCCTCAGACCGAAAAGCCCAGGCAGGACACTCGACCGCAGAATCGCAGAGAGCAGCCGCAGCAAGCAGTCTCAGAAGACAAGCCTGCTGGCACAATTGGCAGCAATGGTGTTTCGCAGGAACTATTGTTTGCTCTCAAGGAAGCCATCGTTCACGAGTGCCTGTCGACCATGCACAAACGCTGCAACAAATACATTCGCAAGGGTCTATGGCGCTGGATCGAGCGCGAGATCATGGATCCCAACGTTCACTTTTATTTGATAATATTATCAAGTATTTATCAGGGCAAGACCGGGGAAATTCTCAGCCGCAGATTCAAGACAACGGAATCCTACTCCAACAAGCCTGAAGAGGTAATTGAAGCGGTCTTTTCACGCGAAAACAGCTTGGCCGACGAAATCAAGAAAGCTGCTGAACGCCATCGCAGGGCTCTAACCAAATTTCTCGCCTGCTTCAGTCAGACACCTCCGTTCGAATACCTCAAATCGATTTTCCTCAAAGAATTCCGAACGCACGCTGACGGACTCAAGGCCAGAATGACTGTCTACTCGACCCTGCAACAACTGCTTGAAAGATGTGGATTCGAAGGCGAAAAAGAAGTGCGTTATCCGCTCGAAATCCTCGACGAACTTAAAATCTTTCAAGGCATCATGACCGGCAACTACGCCAGTCTCAGAACAGATAATGCCTCTAAGAAACTTAAGCACCTTGTGCCACAAATCGAATGGACAGACGAAGACATTTACCTGCTGCGCAACCAGCTTGCCAAAGCCCTGAACCTGCCAGCACAGGAATTCAATCTTAACGCGTTTCTGCCACAGGCTTTCTTTCATGACGCAAGACACATGGCAGAATCAAGAAAAGAAGCAATACGCGCCCCAATCCATCAGAACCAGAATCAGAACCAGAATCAGAACCAGAATCAGAGGCCCGCGGCAAAAGAGCCTGTTGAACAGAGACAGCCAAGACCTGCCCCTGTCAATAAAAGGCGCGAAGCTGCCGCAGAAATTCCCCAGGAAGATG
>Ga0154428_1236_pt1 | contig 11472 bp, 5 predicted proteins | sample RifGroC2_FD_115932 | JGI IMG/M metagenome (GOLD analysis project Ga0154428, IMG submission 115932) | Candidatus Riflebacteria bacterium GWC2_50_8 | reverse complement strand
ACGATTATAAGAATTTTTGTTGCACATGGCAATTTGTTTTCGGTAGCGCATCAAAAATTGCTGACATCACGTGTTGATGGTTATATAAATATAATGTCGAATGAGCGACAAGCTGAAAAGAAACAATGAGGATGACGTTCTAACCTCGTGTGGCTTAAAGCTGGGATTGGCATGGGGGTACACATGAGCAAAGATACTTTCATTTATAGAATCGACAGCGATGATACCATCGTCAGCGTAAGCGACAATTGGCAGACCTTCGCAGATGCGAATGCCTGGGGTGGTTCCTTGCGTCCGGAAAATGTGGTGGGACACACGATATGGGAATTTATTGAAGGTCTTGAAACGCAGTATCTGTATCAAGAGTTGTTCAGGCGAGTGAGAGAAGGTATTTCTTCGCGAGCAATCCCATTCCGCTGCGATTCTCCCAGTGAACGAAGATATCTCGAACTTTTTATCAAGTTACTACCAGATGGAAAGATAGAAATAATCAGCAAGATTCTTCGCTCTGAGTCGCGGAGTCCAGTCAGACTGCTTGCCGCAGACACCGCGAGATCAACAGAATTGGTAACGCTGTGCAGCATGTGCAAGAGGATCAAGGTTTCACCGGAACAATGGGTCGAGATTGAAGATGGTCTGGCTCATCTAAAGCTTTTCGAAAGCGATGATTTGTTGAAGAATTCCGGGAAAGCCAGATGGAGAAAAGTATGAAGGTCTTATTAGTTGGCGGCACCAGATTTGTTGGCAGACACCTTGTAGAAGAATTGACCCGTCGAGGTCATGACCTGACAATGTTTAATCGTGGGACAAATAACATTTTTCCGCAGTTAAAAACCATCATCGGTGATAGAAATATTCAAAATGACATCGACAAGGCTGTAGGCGAAAACTGGGATGTTGTCATCGACACCTGTGCTTACTTCCCGCGCCAGGTACAAATGCTTGGCAGTATTGTGCATTCTGATGCACTTTATGTGCTGATTTCAAGCATCAGTGTCTATAAGAATCAGGAAATCCCGGGTCTGCAAGAAAATGCCGAATTAATCAGCATTTCAGAGGACACTCCTGAACAGATCACAGGAGAAACCTACGGCGGCTTTAAAATCCTTTGTGAGAAGGCTGCAGAAAAGATAGGCACGAGGTCATTGATTATACGTCCCGGCCTGATTGTCGGTCCACATGATACAACCGACAGATTCACCTATTGGCCGTATCGAATTTCGTATGGGGAAAAAGTTCTTGTGCCCGACTGCCCGCGCGCTCCATTGCAATTTATCGATGCGCGCGACCTGGCTGTTTTTATCGTGAACTCAATCGAAAAAGGCAGTACAGGCGCATTTAATCTGGTGAACTCTCCTGGTGAATTCTGTTTCGAGGATTTGATTGCCGCCTGTTATCGGGTGACTGGCTCGCAAGCAGCTAAAATTGCGGTTCCTGAAGACTTTCTTTTGAGCAAGGGAGTCGAATCATGGAGTGATCTGCCTTTCTGGTCGCCAGGCAAGTCGAGCAATTTTATGTTGGTTTCTAATAGAAAAGCGCTCAATAACGGCCTTAAGACGAGAACCCTTGAAGAAACAGTCAGAGATATCTATAACTGGTTTACAGCAGAAAAAAAGAATTCTCTGAAAGCCGGGTTGGCAAAAAATAGAGAAGAACAGCTTCTTCTCGAATGGCAGTCTGTTAACAAGGTCTCCGGCGAAGTGTAACCTGCAACAGGTTTGTTCGGGTAACAAAAGAGGCCGCGGCATTTCCTGCCGAACCATGCGGCGATGAATCTGATACTTGGAGGCAATAGATCGAATGCTATGGCCGCCTTGCTTGAACTCTCTTCTGATAATTTCAAACAACTCCAATTTCATTTTCCTGTCCATTTCGGGCCTCCAGGAATGAATTCCTGTAAGCTTATCCGATTAAGCGAGGATGGGGCCAGAAAAAATTCCTAAATGGGGCCATTTTTGGCTACCAAAATCACCGAAGTTTCGAACGAACCTTTCGCTCAGACGCCCGTTTTCCGGAGCTTTGTCAATTAGCAATATATATTATATAATCTTTAGTAATATTGGGGAAAGTCGAACCAGGAAACGTGGATGATGTGGTAACTAATCTGGCGGCCCGATGGAAGGGCATTGCCCTCCTCGGCATTATGATTATTCCTTTCCTGATGGGCATCTTCCTGTTTGAGAAGCTGACAGGAAATATTCTTGAATCCGGTCTGGAAAAAGCGCGGGACATTCTTCCAATCTATGCAAAGAGGATGGAGGAAGCCGGAAAACCCGCTTCTTTTCTTTCCTCGGCGATATCCCGTGAAATCCATGAGGACTTTTCTACGGATGTGGCGAACCAGAGCATCCCGGACTATATGGACAAGCTGAAAAAGGCTCTCGGAGTCCCTGCTCGTTTCTATCTTTTCGACAAAACCGGAAAAGTGGTATTCCCAGCCGATGGCGGCCCGGAGCGGGCGGAATGGGAAACCTTTTATCAGGCAATTGAGCACCATCTTTTCCGCCGCCCGATCACACCGGAAAGCGAAAAGAAGGATCTTGCCTTCAGAAAATTCGCCAGGAACTATTTCGGAATGGTGAACTGGCGGGATTTTGTTGAAGGGCAGCGACTGATCTGGGAATGCAGGAATCCGCCAGACCAGCCAAAATATATCGGTCTTATCAGGTGGAAACTTTTTGAAAACCCGGTTCCCCCGGATTTTTTTCATGTCAGTCTTTATGTTGAAGTCCGCAGCGATGATGTTTCCGACCAACTGAAAAATGGGAGTTGCCTGAGGCAACTCCCGGATGAGGTGGCCTGTGCAGCTATTGTTGGATCAGGAACTGTTTTTCAGGTCAAGGTCAATCGCGGCGGGACTCCTTCGAACAACATTTTTCTGGACGGAAAGCTTAATGAAGTCGAGATGCGGAGCGGATTTTTTATTTACAAAAAACTCCTCGAACCCGAGACCGGTCGAACTCTTTGTCTGGCCATCCCCTTTCCCTTGCCGGCCAGCATTCCCTTTCCTTTGCGGGTTCTTTTTGAAACTTTTTTTCTGGTTTTTCTGGCAGCCCGCGGGAACAAAATTGCCGAAATTCTTCTTGGAAGCAGGCGTCTGGACATCAATCTCGGCCGGCAAATTTTCCTTTCATTTCTGTTTGCCGCTCTCGTTCCCCTGGTGTCACTGACTTTTCTGGGAGCCGCCCGACTAATCGAAATCAATGACCTGCAAACGGCCCTGTGGAAAGCCAGAATGGTCCGGTCTTTAACGACGCTTGACCGAAAATTTTTCAACTGGATCGAGTCTCTCCAGGTATGTTGCCAGGAATTCGGAATGGATTTGTCTGAGAATCCGTCTATACCGCTGACCAGAGACAACATTCCCCCAGCGATTGCTGAATCCCACAGTATTTCTTATTCCGACGCAGAATCGGGAAATTTCCCAACCAGGCTTTATTCGGCCCAGGACAACCAGGTAACGCTGGAATTTGCCAGAAACAAAGATCAGATGAAGAAAGTGATGACGGATTTTCTGCGCCAGTTTCTTTCAGAAAGGGGACAATTGCCGGTTTCCACCCCTGGGGCATCTCGCGCACCTGCGCTCACGGTTCAGGATATTCTGGGCGAGAACAATCCGCTTCTCTCCATGATTAAAACCATGAATCAGATGACCTATTCTGAATTCAACCAGACCAGACTTGTATCCTTTAGCCAACTTGTCGAAACCGCGAAAGGGAAGATCAGAGGGTTCATGCTTCTGATTTTCGACCTCACCGCAGAGGGATATTTTTTCCTCGTCCGGGAAGTTCAAGAATTGAAACAGGAAAACGCCCCCTTCGCCCTGCTGTCTGTTCAGCCGGATAATCCCACGTTCAATTTCCCAGAATTCGGGAGGATCGATGTCTCCCAATTTGTGCAGGGAACCCGTGAAACTCAAAAACCGGAGCACTTTCTCCTGACCAACACAGCAAACCAGGAATATCTGGCTACCACATACTTTCCTCGCTATCTGCTCGGGCGTTTTCCAATCTTAGCGGTCTCCACCAGTCCCATAAAAGAGGAGCGGGAATCCCTGATTGCGAGCATCATTCTTTTCTTCTGTCTGGGCCTTGGCACCATTCTGCTGGTTTCGAGACTCCTCTGGCGGAACATTGTGCTCCCCGTCAAAGATCTTCAAGACGGAGCCCGGCAAATAACCGCCGGGAATTACCAGCATCGTCTTGCTGTGGAAACTTCCGATGAACTTGGATCTCTGGCAGAGGCTTTCAACAGGATGGCAGGATGGCTCCAGGAAAGGGAACGCATGAAGCGATTTGTTTCGGAGTCTATTGTTTCAGATGTTCGCAGGCAAGACCCCGAAGCCAGTGATCTCGCGAAGGGAAGGAAGGTGGAAGCTGCCATTCTTTTTTCCGACATTCGTGGGTTTACGACCCTCTCCGAATCACACTCTGCGGATGAGCTTGTGCAACTGCTGAATGAATATTTTTCGGTCATGGATCTGATCATCAAGCGTGAAGGCGGTGAAATCCAGAAACTCATCGGGGATGCCATAATGGCGGTTTTTCATCAGGTTCCCGAACTTGCCCATCCGGCGATCAGAGCCGCCAAAGCAGGCTTTGCCATGAGAAATGCCCTGCATGAGCTCAATCGCCGGAGGCTGGAGCAGGGGCTGTTTACCATCGAAAACGGCATTGGCATTCACTTCGACCAGGTCGTGGAAGGAAAGATCGGAGCCCTTGGCGGCCGGCTCGATTTCACGGTCATGGGTCCGGCTCTGGGCCTGGCGCAAACTCTGGAAGCCTTCAGCAAAGAGGGAGCGCGCTCAAAGGTGATACTTTCTTCACAGGCATTTCGGGAAGTTTCCCGTTATTTTTCCTGCGTTTCTCTGCCTGCAAGAGAAAATGAAGCTTGGGAAATTGATGTTCCGCTATACGAGGTCAGGAATGACTGATACCAGGCATTGGACGAAAAAAGTTTTCTTTGTCTGTTTCGTTTTCGCCCTCTTTGGAGCTTTTCTGGCATTTGATGAAGCCATTCAGATCAAGTCGGACAGGGAACACCGGGACCTGGTGGAGCAAAACCTGGAAAGACTTGCCAACGCCACGCTCTCGCAAATGAATGAATTCAGCCCCGAACGCTGGATTCGCAAACAGGGAATGGCGTTTATCGCCGAGGCCAGACAGCAGATCGCCCGCCAGGGTTTTTCCGGAGACCTGGCTGAAAAGCTTGGCAGACAGGCTGTCGAGCGTTTTCCCGGGGCAACCGTTTTTTCCTTCGATTCAGCGGGAAAACTGGTTTTTCAAACCGAAAATGAGTCCAAAAGAAGCCGCGAGATTTTCTGGGAAGGAGTTCTGACATTTCAAAGGGAACTCGGGGGCGAAGCCCAGGACAAGAAATTTCAGATGGCAGATCGTTTTTGCAAATTCCTCTATGGCTCTCTGACAACGCTTTCTGACCTGACCAGCCCGCAAGGGCTTCCCCAGAGCTTTCTGGAGAAAGGGCAAAATCGCTTCTCATGGGTTCTTCCGCAGGAATTTCTGACTTCTCCGGAACCGGCTTCTCCCGTAACAGGAGCTGGCGGAATCTGGCTGTTGATCGACCCTAAGATTATTTCCGACCGAAAAATCGCGGAACAAGCCCTGAATAATTTTCCGGAAACCGCTGATGTGGTGATGATCATAAAGAAAACCAGCGAAAAGCCCCGGCTGGAAATGCAGATTGGCAGAGGGTATCTGCTGGCATCGACCGCGTCCCGATTTTTGCAGGGGAAAACGGAATGGGAGGACCGCCTTGGCTGTTGGGCCGGGAGATACATCCCCGGTCAAAACGGTCGCTGGCTTATCGCCGGCGTCCGCGCACAGAACCTGAAAGGCTTTTTCGGGATCTGGGGAAAGACCATGAGAATCGTATATTTAATTTTTGCTCTTGTCGCCTCTGGATTTGCCTGCCGCTTTTTCTGGATGGGACTGCAATTCGGTTTAAGTCTGAGACTTCAGGTTTTTATTCTTTTCGCCATGGTGGCGATTTTTCCCTTTGCCACCGTTGTTTTTCAGGGTCTCGATCTTGCTCGGGACAATGCCCAACGGAGCCGGAACACATGGGAGCAGAGAATCAAAGGGGTTCTTGAGGGCATCGACAGTGGTGCGGCCGTCTACCGGGAAGAACAGGCGCAAAAGCTTGCGACAATTGAAAAGGCTTTTGCAGACCTGCTTCCCATTACAGATAAATCAATGGCAGATCTGCAGAGATTGTGCAGTGGTCTGGACAGGTTTGAAGCGCTGGTCATCGGCACGGGTGGGGGAAAGCTGAATTTGGCACGTAACCTGGAAAAGATTCAAATAAGAGGGGAATATCCGAGCTACATGGCCCGCTACCTGGCCGGGCTTGTGGCTACGGAAGGAGGAATACCTGTCCCGGCTTTAACCAATTCTCCGACCCTGCTTTCCGGCCACATCCTGGAAAATCTTCTGGCTCTTCTTTTTCGGCAGCAGGATGCATTTGATCGGCTTCGAATCCGCGATACCAACTATTTACAGAAAAAGTCCATTCTATTCAAACCCGGGACTCAGCCTGCAGTTACCCTGGGCCTCATCAGCTGGCTTTTCGACGAGGCAGAATTCATGAGGCCTTACGCGGAAAGGCTTCTCAAAGAAGTTTCCGAAAAGAACGATCAAAATCATTCCATCCAGATCGGCTTTGCCGAACCCGGAGGAAAGATATTTCCTCCAGAATTGGAAGCTTCTCCAAAGCTGAAGGTCATGGTTGAACGGGTTGAAAAACTCCAATTCAGTGAGACTGCGATCATATCATTGTTGAACGGAAAGTCTTATCTGACAACAGTCTTCTACCCCATTCGCATGCGCGGTCTGCTTTTGATTGGAATGATTGAAGCCAGGGAAACCGCTTCCCGCGGGTTTGACTTCGATGATATCGCCGGGATTCTCGGATACAGGGCGGTTCTTCCCCTGGAAAAAGACCGGATTTCTGCTCTGCAGATTCTCTTTCTGTCCGCCTTTTTGAGCCTTCTTCTGATGATCCCGATGGCATTTGTCCTTTCCCGCTGGATCGTCGGACGAATTCTTGCTCTGCATGCCATGGTCGATGAAATTTCCCGGAACCATTTTGAGGTCCGCGCATCTGTATCAGCTGGAGACGAACTGGGGGACCTGGCTCTCGCCTTCAATGAAATGGCTGGAGGGTTGCAGGAACGCGAGCGCATGAGTCGTTTCGTCTCTGATCTGGTGCTTGAAGAGGTCAAGAAAGATGATGCGGAGAGTCTGGCTCTTGGCGGAGTCAAACGAGACGTCGCCATTCTTTTTACCCACATTTGCCATTTCAACGATCTCCTGGAACAGCATCCTCCAGAGACCATTATCGAGCAGTTGAACGAGTATTTCACCGTCATGAACGCTCCGGTCAGGAATCATAGTGGGAGCATTGACAAAATGATTGGTGACGCCATCATGGCAGTTTTTTTCCATGACCCTGAACTTGAGCATCCTGCCTTGCGTGCAGTTCGCGCCGCAAGGGATATGCTTCAGGCCTCAGCCAGCCTGGAAGAATCCTGTAAAGAAAAATCCGGCATCATTTTCCGAACTGATATTGGTATTCACTATGGACAGGCTATCTCCGGTAAAATCGGGTCAAAGTATGGAATGATCGACTTTACCGTAATAGGAGACACAGTAAACACCGCAGCCAGAATTCAGAGCACGGCCGCTCTCGAGAAATTCCCCTCGATTCTTTTTTCAGAGGAAGTCCGGAAATGGCTTCCACCGGACCTGGAATCGCAAAAGATTGATCAGGTTTCTCTCAAGGGTAAATCCCAATCCTTGGATCTGTACAAGCTCATCTAAGCTTACTGATGAACACTGGTCTGCCACTGCAAAACGCAACAATTTTTGAGCACAATCTCAGATGTTTTCTCAAAAATTATTATGCTTATCGAGCGTGAGCCCTGAAATTGTCTTTGTGCGATTCGCGGGAATAATTAGAAGCTACTGTTAGAACGATTGGTCAAAGGTGTCTGTTGCCGGGGATTCAGTGCCACCTTCGAAAAGTGGCTCTGAAAAAAGCGGCCGCAAAGAGAAGTTGCCTGAAACATTTAGCTGAAACGGGAATTCTCCTTCACACCTGATCAGACTAATGCTTTTTTCTTCAGGAAGCAGGCTCGAACCAGTCAGTGACCATCTGTTTCTGGCTTTATCTTCGGCTTCAACCTGGTAATCGATCTGCAACAGGCCATCTTCGGCATTTGTCATGGCGGCGGTAACCCTGCCGCGGACCTTAATATTACTGGTTTTCAGAACTGCTTCGGCTGGAATGTCTTCGCGGATTAACAGCTCGGTTTTTGCGGTAGAACTGCCTTGCTGCAGATTCAGACCGGCAGAGAACTTTGCATAATCACGGGCCCAGATGGCGCACAAGCTTCTGGCAAAGCCGGTTCCAGTTGACTCGGCAATAATCTTCAGCTGATTTGCGCCTTCCTCCGTTATTTTGCCGGTTATCTTCGCTTCCTTAAACCATGACTGGAGCATCCGTGCGGCTTCTGGTGCAGTAATTCTGATCAGGGCAGGTGAAATCCAGGCGCTTTCCGCGTCGAGCCGCATGCTGCTGACTTCGTTTTTTTTACCAATTACGTAGCCTGTTGTATTCTTGAAAGCATCATATCCACAGGCTTTGGCCATGGCTTCGATGAGCTCGTCGCGATCGAGTCGATCGGCAAAGCAGAATGCTGAAATGGTTCCGGTTATCGCATCATCGCAGATCAGTTCTGTGTCTGCTTCGTTGGCGATTTTCTGCAATGAGTCAGCCAGCGAAGCGTTTTTGATGGTAATTGGCCTGGTGAGCAGAGGTGCTGTGAGTGGTGTGATTTCAGTATAATGCCTGAATTTGTTTGTCGAAGTGTCAGGCCGATCTGCTGAAATCTCGGCGGCCGCCGAGACTTCAGTGTGGCCTGTCATGGAGGCATTATTAATTGGAACAAGCCGGCCACGCATACTAACAGGCGCTATTTGCCAGATGGCGCGCAGGCTGGAGTCGCCTGCATTGAACAAGTGTTCACTCTTCTGGTTGCTTTTGAGCAGGTAAACCTGGGCTATGTCACTGCGGTTGCTGCCGGGGTCGATTGTGCTGTCAAGAACGAGCCTGATAAAGCCATCATCATTGATTGTGGCAGTGCCAGCACAGTTGAATGCTGCTTTATTTGTCTGCGGTTTAATACTTAGTCGGAATTGCTGATTGCTGACGCTTAAAAATGTGCAGGCCGCGATAGTTCTGTCGGCTGTCGCGTTCTGCAGAGAAAGTGTTATCAACAATGTTTGTCGGGGAGTGTCAAGGGTGTCGATCAGCTTTTTGCTTTCATCTACGGCTGTTTTGCTGCCAGAAAGAGCAATTGCATTGCTGTGTGGTGGGCACCAGGCCGATATGCCCGGCATTGCCTGCAATCTAACAGTATCCAGCAGAGACTGGGCCGATCTAAGCTCGATCTGCCTGAGCACTGTGGCGCGCGTCTGATACATTTTTATCTCGGCATCAGGAACTGCAACCCATATCTCGCCAAGTTTGCGCATAGTCATGCCGTTGCTGCGAGCCAGCAAATTCATGGCTTCCTCAATGTAGGTTTTCGATCGCAGGCGGTAGTGACTTATGCTGGAGCGGGGAAATTTGCCGACAATGTTGAGTTTGCCTTTGCGTGCCAGATCGGCAAAGGCATCACTGATATTCCAACCGGAGTAATCAGCGGTAATTTCGTCTTCTGCCTGAGCGCTTGTAAAGGCTGCAATGATAATGAACAGCAGAAATAAAACAGCCGCATTAACAGAAACATGTTTTGTTGTTTTCATTGCTCTATCTCCTTAGAACGAGGTTTCGAAGGCATCAGCAGATTCAGGGTCGGCGCCGTTCTCATCATCGCTGTGAGTCGGCTCAAACAGCTGGTCGGAGGCTGCTTCTGCAGAAATGCGCAGCGAAACAGGCGAGTCTTTTCCCAGAACCAGAACAGGAGTTTCGTGATCGCGACCAATCGGTGCCCAGCTGCTCAGAGAGATGCTGCCTTCTGAGGAGGTGTATGCAAATTGGTAGTTCAGGCCGATACTGCCGTCAGCTGCAAACACGACTGGCAGGAGATCCAGGCTGGTTGAGGCATTCTGGTTGCTGGGAACGCGTCGGCAGAGCCTGCCGCCTGGCGTGGTGAATTGCTCGTTCCAGCTGATCTGATCGCTTTGAATGGCTGCATTTAGATTAAGCAGGGTAGGTGGCGCATCGAGCTCGGCCAGAAGGTTTTTTATGTTACCAATTTCGGTGGCGTTGCCTGAGATTACGACAGCATTAATAGTCTGGTCGATAGCGACAGTACTCTCGCTTGTTGTTGCCTGTAGCCATTTTTGCAGAGTTCTGGCGGTCTCTTCGGCACTGGCGAACTGCAGGCGGCGGGTGATCGTGTGGCTAAAGTCGAATGCATCGGTAATGTTAGCCGGCGGCGCAATATGCCAGGTATTGCCGATTTTTCTTACGGCAAGCTTCTGTGACTTTGCTATGAGGTTCAAAAGCTCTTCGAAATAGAGTTCCTTGCCGTAGCAGAATAGCGAAACTATGCCGGTACATGCGTTATCACACACCAGGTTTCCTTCTTCTGAAGCAATCACCTTGGCGAACGCCTCGTTAACCGGCTGCTGCTTGATTACCATCTTCATTCTGTCAAATGGAGTGTCGTGACTGGAATCAGCCTGACTTTGCTGCTCCTGGCCTGCTTTGGGCGAAGGAACAGGCGATGGCTGCGGATTCTCATCTGTCATCGTCTCTACGTGCCATTCGAGTTCGCGACTGCCTGTCTCAGAGCTTAGAGCAAATTTTTGTGCGGCGTGTTTGCCAGCCTTGAAATCAGAGCTGACGCGAACAGGTTTGCCTGATTTATCAAGCAGGTCGCTGCATATTGCAGTCAGCTGGAAATTTCCGCTCAGGGTTTCGTTTACTGTCAGATTGGCTTTGAATTGTTCGACTTCTGGCAGATTGAGGTCCAGTGTGCTTGTCGTACCGGTAAAGGTCTTAAAAGAAAGGCTGATTGTATCGTGGCTGTTTGTTTTATCTAAGCCCAGGGTAACAACTACTGGTCTTACCGGTTTGAGGTTCGCGTAGAATTCTTCTTCGGCCTCGCTGAGAACTTCTCTGGCGCCTGATAATACTGCGATGTTTGCTGATTTGATTGGAAACACGCTGATACCAGTCGGTGGAAATCCTGCCGCGTTTTTCAGTGCAACCTCGATTGGCTGGTGAGCAGTTTTTAGCAGCGTCAACGACTTGTTGCCAATCTCGATATGACGCGATCTGGCAATGATCAGCCAGGTGTTGCCGACTTTGCTGGCAACGCAGTCGCCAGCTTCTGCCGTTTCCTTTATCAGGATATCGACTTCGCGAGACTTTTTGAAGTCAGGCAAAGCTTTATCAGGGGCGTTGACAATTATATTGACCTGTTTGGTTCTGGCGATCTTA
>Ga0154428_1199_pt2 | contig 11472 bp, 10 predicted proteins | sample RifGroC2_FD_115932 | JGI IMG/M metagenome (GOLD analysis project Ga0154428, IMG submission 115932) | Candidatus Riflebacteria bacterium GWC2_50_8 | reverse complement strand
CGCTAACGGTTTTACCAGAATTTCATCGCCAAACTTCAGGCAAGGTAACAGTTCGTTAAATTCTCTGCGAAACCCTCTAGTTGGGGTTTCGCTTGTTTCATGGACCGCCTCGGCCCCCGGACAGAACATAAGAATGTCATTCCCTTTTCGTCCTGAGGAATGGGGCTTTGTTGTTTCGCAAATGCCTCGTAGCGATGGCTGATTACTTTCCGAACCAGTAAGATCATTTATCCATGGAAGTTTTTCCCAGGGTAAAAGCATTGTTCAGTCTGGTTTAAAGGAATCTGCAATTGCGGTTATCCTGACCGTTAAGTTGCTTGATCGCTAGAAAGCTCTGTCATGCTGATGTCTTATACGTAGATACGGTATTCAGCGCGAAATCTGAGCCTTTACCCCATTGATATTGCTCTGAACAGCAAATGCAAACCCTGTCCTTGTATTAAATGCAACCCAACGGAGCATATAATGAAGAGTAAATTTAGTGTCAAAATCATTGTAGTATTAGCGGTGTTACTGTTTTCGCTATTCTACACTCTACCTTCTACAAAATTATGGGATCAGGCTTTTGGAACCATTTTGCCGGCAGAACAGCGCGCGGTTCCTCAACGACTGCTCGAATTCACCACCGGCGATGACGGCGCATCAGCATTGATAAAGTTTCAGGTTGACCGTATGGCAGAGGTCTTCAATCTCGCTAAAAACCCCGCTCGCCCGGAAGACATTCTTAACAACGTCGTTGACACGGCCAGAAAAGCCTTCGTCGACATGGGTGTCGAAGCCCGCGTTTTCAATCATGACTATGCCGGCGGTAATGTGTCTCTGCTAGTTTCTGGAAAGACCAAAGAAGAGGTTCAGTCACTTCTCGACACTGCCGGACTTTACTCAAAGCTGCCTCTCGCCATAACCTCAATTTTTCCGAGATCTAAAATTACACTTGGCCTCGATCTCAAGGGTGGCATCGACCTTGTTTATCAGGTCGACCTCGAATCGATTCAGGAAAATGACAGCGTTACCGATGCCGTGAACCGATCGGTCGAAATTATCAGAAATCGTATCGATATGTTTGGTATTGCTGAGCCCAGCATCAAGGCACAGGATGGCAACCGCATCAGAATTCAGCTTCCCGGTGTAAAAGATCCGGAAAGAGTCAAACAGCTGATTCAGAACACTGCCATGCTGCAGTTTCACATGGTTATAGACCAGGCTTTGACCGCTGCCCAGCTTGAACCGATCAGCGCTGATAACGAAATCGTTTTGATGCAACCCGCTTCTAACCGGCAACAGGCCATATGGTTCAAGCTCGTGCGCAAACCAGAAGTTACTGGCCGGGATCTGAAATTCGCCAGGGCATCGTTCGACGAAATGGGGGCTCCGATTGTTCATCTCGAATTCAACGCCGAAGGCGCTGCTAGATTTGCTCAGGTTACCGGCTCTCATATTGGCGAGCAGATTGCGATCGTTCTCGACAACAAAGTTCACAGTGCCCCGGCTATTCAATCAAGAATCACCGGCGGTATAGCACAGATCACCGGCGGTTTCGCTCTCGAAGAAGCCCAGAACCTGGCAATTGTGCTGAGGGCAGGCGCGCTTCCAGCCAGTCTGATCGCTCTTGAAAGCAGGGTGGTTGGTCCTACTCTCGGCCAGGAGTCGATAAAGGCTGGCTGGAGCGCAGGTATTGTCGGCACCCTGCTGGTTCTGCTGTTCATGGCATTTTTCTATAAGTTCTGTGGAATACTTGCTGATCTGGCAGTTCTTTTTAACACTCTGATTATTTTTGCCGTTCTCGTGTTTTTTGGTGGCACTCTGACTCTTCCTGGCATCGCTGGTCTGATTCTGACGGTAGGTATGGCGGTAGACGCCAATGTCATCATTTTTGAGCGCATCAAGGAAGAGCTGCGCTCCGGCAAAACCGTGCGCTCTGCAATAAACGCGGGGTTTGATCGTGCTTTTTCCTGTATCATCGACTCAAACTTGACCACACTGCTTACCGTGGTGATTCTCTATATGCTTGGTTCCGGGCCAATACGCGGATTTGCCACCACTCTTGGCATCGGTCTGATTGCCAATGTATTCACAGCCATCGTCTGTGTAAAGCTGGTTTTAGATCTTTATTCCAAGGGTGAACAGGCCCGCACCCTCAGCATTTAATTGAGAAAAGGAAACAATATGAATTTTCAGTTCATGCGAAACAGATATACCTTTTATGGGCTTTCTATATCACTGATAATGGTTTCTATTTTGCTGCTGGCAATTAAAGGCCTTAATTACGGAATTGATTTCAAGGGTGGCAGCATTCTGCATGTTCGTTTCGTTGAAGAATCTGACGAGAACAAGGTCAGAGAAGTATTCAAACAGATCGAAAAAGAGCGCAGGCTGTATTTTTCTTCTGACCAGATTATCGTTCAGTCGGTTTCTGGTGGTCATAACCGGGAATTTATCATTCAATACCCGTCAGCACCACTGGATACCGCAGATAACGCCGAAGTTCATGACCACATTCTGTCAGATCTGAAGCGTCTTGCCCCATTCTCTGATGAGGCTCTTGAAGTGTCGAACGTCGGTCCCACCATGGGCGAGGAACTGAAAAAACAGGGCATACAGGCCGCACTTCTGTCTGTAGTCGGTATTCTGTTGTATCTCGCCTGGCGTTTTGAGCTCCAGTCTGCTTCGGGGGCTATCATCGCCCTGGTTCATGACCTGATAGTGGTTCTCGGCGCTGTGTCTTTTCTTGGTCTTGAATTTGACATCACTGTTCTGGCAGCGATCTTGACGTTGCTTGGTTATTCGGTAAACGATTCGATCGTTATTCTCGACCGCATCAGGGAAAATCGAAAAATAAGCAAAGAAAGCAATTTCGCGAAGGTTATCGACAGTTCGATCAATCAGACACTTGGCCGAACTCTTAATACATCTATCACAACATTGCTGGCATTGTTCTCCCTGTTGATTATCGGCGGTGCTTCGATCAAGGGATTTGCTGCCACTCTTACCATAGGTTGTATCGTTGGTACATATTCTTCTATTTTTATTGCCAGCCCGATTCTTTACGAAATGACCGCGCGGCAGGACCGACCTGATGAGTAGTCAGCCGGTTTTAACCGGTGCTGCAAAAATTACCGAAAAGATCAATAACGGAGACCCCGTCTGACTTAAAGATCCGGCGGGAACAGCGAGGGCTTATCAAATATGAACGAACAGCATGACACCACTTCCCTGAAGCCACGAAAACGCTTTGCCGACAGTCAGTTTCGCGCAACTGCCATTCTTCTTGTGAGGTATCGGCGTATTCTAGCACTGCTTCTGATGATACTCTGTGCCGGCGGACTGTATTTCGCTCGCAACATCAGTCTCGACAACAGTCTCGAACTCTGGTTTCTGGAAGACGACCCGACACTGGCCACTTATAAGGAGTTCAAGGCAAAATATGGCAATGATGAAATAATTCTCGCGATGATCGACTGCCGCCGCGACGGAATGTTCTCGCCGGCGATGTTGAGCGCTGTTTACAAGGCTTCCAGGGAAATTGAAGAAGATACTGCCAATTTTCGACGTGTGCTCAGTGTTGGTTTGTCGCCCTACATAGGTCTGCAGAATGATGAGCTTGTCATCGAAGACCTGATGTCTGGAGCAGTGGAAACCGAAAGTGCTGCTGCACAAATAAAAGCTCGTTTTATGGATGACCCGTTCAAACGCAGAATTCTGCAGAATGCCAGTTCAACCTGGGCCATAATCATCGCCGAACCGGTTGCAACCGCTGATATGGATGTTCGCCGCCCGTTGATTATCGAATCGGTTCGCAAGAAATTGTCCGGTTTCGAATATCGTCTCGCCGGTATGGGCGTGATGTACGACGAACTCAATCGCCTCAGCATTCAGGATGGTGTGGTGTTTAACGCCGTAGCCTTTACCGTCATTGCGGTGCTCATCTTTGCGCTCTATCGTTCATGGATGTTTCTGCTCATGGCACTTGGTGCCATGCTGTTCAGCGGACTGAGCTTTCTCGGCTTTTACGGGTTGTTTGACCAGAACTTCAATATGGTCACGATTGTTCTGCCAACGCTGATGATGATTTTGTCAGTGTCAGACGTGGCCTACGTTTACAACAACTACTGTTTTAATTCAGGGAAAATCCACAAGAATCTTGAAGAAGGACTGACTGACGTCTTCTACGAGACATTGTCACCATGTCTTTTTACTTCGTTGACCAATACCTGCGGTTTTTTCGCGTTAACTGCGAGTTCGCTGTCTGTTCTGCGAACTTTTGGCTGGTTTGCCGGTTTTGCCAGCATAACTGAGTATCTGATCTCCATGATTGTTTCAGCATACATACTCGGCCGCGTCGAGCTGAAAGAAGAAATTAAGATCAAACGCCCGCTGGAGTCCCAGATCAACTGGGTCGTCAAGCAGGTTCCTGCCTGGCATCGTCAGATTCTCGTGCTGTTTGCTCTGGCCGCCGCGCTGGGTGTTTACGGCATTACACAGCTAAATGTAGATACCTATTCGATGGGTTTTCTGCATGAAAAAAATCAGGTCAGGCTTGATAGTGACCAGGTCGAAGCGGTTTACGGCAACTACCTTCCACTTGAGGTAAGGCTGTTGACCGGCAAACGTGGTGGCATTCTAACCGTAGACTTTATGCAGCGCTTACAGAAAACCCATGCTGATCTCGATGCTACAACTGGTTTCGAAAAGCCGGCCTCAATAGCAGATGTATTCAAGAAGCTCAATCAGGTGTGGAGTGATGGCACCGAAGCGACTTACGTGGTTCCTGACAGTGACGAAAAAATTGCTCAGCTTATGATGCAATACGAGTCAGACCCAGACAACGACCTCGAATACATGACCGACAAACCGGATTACACAGAGGCGCGTCTGACCGTTCGCGTGCCAATGCTTAGCGCTGCTGCCCTGCGTGATTTCGAGGAAAAGGCTCAGGAGATTCTGCATAAAAACTTCGACGGCACCGGCATAACCTGGAAGTTTGGTGGCTATGTTCCTCTTTACGCGCGTATAATCAGCTATGTCACCTGGAGCCAGATTTCGAGTTTCGCGCTGGCTTTCGTTTTTGTTTTTGGGGCTATCGCCATTCTGTTCAGACGTGTTGACGCAATGGTGCTGGTGGTTTTGCCAAATGTTTTTCCGATTCTGATGACTCTGGGTATTATGGGATTGACCGGAATCAGACTCGATATCGCCACGGTAACCATTGCTGCTATTGCCCTCGGAATCGTCGTCGATGATACCATTCACAGCCTTTATCAGCTTTACGATCCCTCGCGTTCCAATCTTACGCCCACCGAAGCCATTATCGATGGCATTGAAGAAGCTGGCCCGGCAATGGTTTCGACCTCTCTGATTTATTCGCTTGGCTTCCTTTTTATGGTGTTCGCCAGCATCAAGTCGATAGTTTACTTTGGTCTGCTGCTGTCTTTTACCATTGTCATTGCGTTGCTCTGCGATATTGTCATGCTGCCGGCACAGATCTGTTTGCTGAGGCGCTACCTGTCGAAAGATTTCCGCGCTGATAAAGGAGATTCCCGATCTTAGAAGAAAAGGTCCAATTTTGGTCAACCATAATGCATATAGTATTTCTGGCAGGAATGTTCTGCCAGAAATACTGCTCTGTCATCCAGCATAGGATATTTTAATGTCAAAAATTGCACTGATTGAAGGAAGGCTGATGCAATTGCTCGGAAAGGGCCTGCTAAAGGTTTGCTTATTCGGTGTTTTCATGCTAAAAATATCTGTAATGCAAGTCTGTAGCTATTTTGATCAAGGCATAAATGTTTATATCAATAATAATCCAGCGTCTGGTAATACTTCAGTGATTGCAAGAAAAGGAGCTGCGCGATTTGCCTCGCTGTCAGCATTGCTCTTGCTTGTCGGGGTGTTTTTCCTGTTTTATTTCTACCGAACTCCAATTAAGTTTTTTGCCAGAGAGTCGGTAGAAAATTATGGTTATCCGGCACTTTTTATTTTCTGCTGGTTCGCTGATGCGCTGATCCAACCTGTTCCCCCTGATGTTGTCGTTTTTGGAACAGCGTTTGGTGGCGCAAACATCTGGAAAACCGCATTTGTAGCTGGCGCAGCCAGTGCTCTTGGTGGCACAACAGGTTATTTGTTAGGCAAAATATTCGGACCGTGGCGTTTCAGGCGGTTTTTCGGCTCCAGGCTTTTGCGCGTAGGGCGTGATCTTTTTCGCGACCATGGTTCTCTTGCAATTTTTGTGGCAGGAGTTTCCCCGGTGCCATATTCAGCCGTTTGCTGGGTTGGCGGGATTTACAAAATGCCTCTCGCTAAAGTAATTCTTGCCAGCCTGGTCAGCAGAATTCCAAGGTTTGTTGCGGTTGCCTGGTTAGCAGACCTGGTTTAAGAATGAGCCATCAGCTTGAGAGAACCACCCCCGCATAGCCGTTCCGGCTTGGAGTATCGACGGGCAGCCCCGCAGTGGACAGGCGCCAGGGGTGGCTCTGTTAGAGCCGAACCACAGATGGCAAGCCGCCGAAAAGAAGTTTAACGGGAAAGGGCTGTTCGCCGATCGGCGAACGCTGAAAACACACAAAGCAAATTTTCTGTCGTGTCTGCTCGACGTCTTCTCCGAATCCTAAAAAAATGATGCCCCAGACAGGCAGTCTTGAACCATCTATCGCCCGTTTTGCCTCATTTGGTGTGTACCTCCGCTGATATTGCGTTTAACATCACAATTTGCTATAAATGTGTACATAAGAAATATTTACACCATTTGAGAGATCTATTAGTTAAATTCTCTGTTACATGCTGCCCCACAGGCAAACATGTTTTAGAGTCCCCGCAGTCAAACAACAAAACAGCCATGCCCTGCTGATCTTTTCAGCGCGAACAGGTTTTCTTTGGCTTCTCAGAGCGCCATTTAAAACCTCTCCGTCATCGTTGTACCGCTTCTGTCTTCAAATATTTTCGAGATGCAAGGGAAAGAATTATGGGTAGAAAAATTTTGCTGGTTGATAACAATGTGTCCAATAGGGAGTTTATTCGGGATGTGCTGGCTATAACAGGTCTTGAAGTTATAGAGGCCGAAAACTGTCAACAGGGAGCGGAAATGGCAATCAGCCAACGTCCCGGCCTGATCATGCTGGCCGCAGATATTCCATGGTTCAATGACAGTGAAACTTTTGCAGTTTTGCGACAATTCCCGTCAACCAGGATGATCCCTGTTATCTCTGTTTCTTCCCAGGAAGAGGAAAACATTCCAGACTCTTATGTGTCGACAACCAGACTGCTTAATCAACCCGTGCCTATTCAAGACCTGGTTGATAAAATCCGACCCTATGTAAATGCCGCCAGATCAATGGTTAACTGAACTAAGATTTGAGAAAAACAGACAGTGAATAGCAGAAAGGAATAGTTAAGATGAAAACGGATCATGTTGAACTTCTATGGGAGTCTCTTTCACAATTTGAAAAAAACAACCTCACCTTTGGTGATTTTCTCGATCGGCTTGGCAAATCCCTTGAAACAGCCACTGTTGCCGAAGCGAAACTTATTGGTGAAACAACCAGAGAGCTTGACTTTGCTTTGACAAAATGCCCCGCCAGAACCGGAAATGTAAGAAAGATAATCTCCAGGTTGAAATCAAATCTGGTTTCGCAAATCAAATCAACGGCAGCCTGACTTGGGTTTTGACGAGGGTAACTCGTTAAAACCTTCGTTTTTTGTTTTCTCTGCTGCGATTTCCTCAGTTAATCCCTTTAATTTCTCCGATTTCAAGTCAAGCTGCATGTTCTGATGACTGGAACGAGACTGCCGAGAAGCACTTTCTTTGAAGTCAGTTTGCGGTCTGCTGGCTGTGCAAACTGTTTCTAATCTGTTTCCCCGCAGTCAGATATGTGCTAACCTTGCAACTTATGCAAAACGAACAACCGACACAATTCAGAGGCAGCAGTCAGCTCATACAGCTCAGTCAGGCCGGCATTTTCCTCGCCGTGCTGCTTGCGGTTCAGCTGCTTGGTCTGCCGAATCCGGTTACCGGTATACTGGTTAATGCTCTGCTTACTTTTGTGCTTCTGCATCTTGGCACTAGATACGCGCTGATGCTGGCGACTCTCAGCCCGCTGGGTGGAATTGTCTCCGGCCATCTGCCAGCTGTTCTTTATCCTCTTTTACCAGTAATCATGTGCGGAAACATTTTGATGCTGGCTGGTTATTCGCTTATGCGCAATATGCCGGCAGTCGCCAGATATGCGGTGCCGGCCGCCATTAAGGGCGCTGTGATCTGGGGTGCCGGAATGATGATCATCGAGTTTCTTAAAATCGCAGCAAGCGCTCAGTGGCTGATTGTGCCGGTGCTGGGCATGCAGTTCTTTACTGCTGCAGTCGGGCTGCTGGCCGGTGAAAAGCTTTTTGCTGCAATCAGCCGCAGCATGGTTCAGTCTGGTCACTCTTAGTCTTTTCCAGGGCGGAGCAGGCGATCCCAGTCCTGGATAATGGTGTGGGCGAGATTGATGATTTCGGGTTCGGTCTCGTTTTCGAGCAATTTATCGATCTGCTCCCGGTATTCAGTGCCCCCGATACTGCCTATGGCGCGCAATGACTGCAGTCTTTCAGAGTCTTCGCTGCTTTCAAGCATGAGTTTGAGTCTCTTTAAAATATTCTCGACAACAGGCAGCACCATCAGGCCGGTTTTTTCGCTATATGCGGGAAACAGGCGTCTGAATTTGCGGGCTTTGGCAAGAAAAGAAATTGCGTATGCAGAGGAGGCGCGCATTCTGGAGTCGTCAGACTTGAGCAGGCTGTACAGACAGGCCAGAGTCTGCTGATCATCGGCCAGCCATAAGCCGAGGAGGGCATTGGCACATACACGTGGCGCGGTATCGGCCATCATCTTCTTGAAAACTTCGCGCTTGCCGGCAAAGTCGATTGGAATGCAGGCTTCAAGAGCATTGGCGCGAACTCTGTCGTTCTTATGGTCGAGAAGTTCCAGGAATAAAGGCGTCAGCTCAGTGTCGCGACTCAACGCCAGCATTGAAATAGCCAGCGATTGCATTTGAGGATCCGGGTGCTTTTGGGCCAGTTCGCCCAGATATTTTCTGGCTTCGGGATTCTGGCGAAAAACGAATGGAGCCATGGCTCTGACCGCATCGTTACGATACTCGCAGTTCTCATTATCAATAGCCGATTTAAGAAATTCAAGTCCTTCAGGGGTCTCGGTAAGGCCGAACGCCGAGACAATAGCATAGCTGCCGTGCGCTGAAGCTGATTGCAGGCGTTCCCGGAAATATGAAAAATTAACAAATCCGGTCAGCAGATAATTGCTTTCTTCTTCGTCAAGGTCCGTGCTCAGACTTTTAAAAAGGAGGTAGTCGCGGGCAACAGACACAAAAGCCGTGTCGGTGACCGGCATAAAGCCATTGTTGCGGTCAGACAGTCTGGCATTGGCCTGTGCAGCAGCAATGCAGCTGCCAATGGCGCTGAAATCAGAGCGTTTTCTGCTGCCGATGTGTCCGATGATCACTTTGCCGCTGGTTATGCCGGTTTTTAAAAATACCTCCTCAAGGCCAAGCTGCGCCTGACGGTAGTTAAACAGGTTGATGTTGTTGCGGGCTGACAGGGCAGCAAACCCGGTTCGTAGCGGTGCCGGCCAGGGATCGGATTTTCCCACAGGAAAAATGGCAGTCATAAAACCGTCGCCAAAACGATCGATGATACCACCAGCCTCGGCAACAATCTCGGCGGTCTCTTCAAAAAAGGCATTCAACGTGTCAACTGCTTCAGAGGGCGAGTTGCGCTCGATGAAAAGATTGAATCGGTTCAGTTCAAGATGCAAAACCATGGCATCGAAAGTTTTGCCGCTGAAGTGCTTGTCTGCAAGTTCCGGGTCGCTGTCGAGGATTTTTTTAGTGATATAATTGCTGGTAGTCTCGCGATTGTTGAGGATAGACGACAGTCGGTTGAACGACAGGGCCAGTGCGCCGAACTCATCGGAGCTTTTAATCAAGGCCTTTTGCTTGTAATCGCCCCGGCTGATCGATTCTATCGACTGCAGAATCGCATTCAGCGGCGCCAGGAGCGTTGCCGAGATGCCATAGGCGATGAGAACGCCAATGATTATAAGAATTATACCGAGAGTCAGATTATAAATCAGCAGGCTGCGAATGCTTTCGTATTCTTCGTCAATAGTGAAGCCTGCCCGGATCGAACCGTGACGTTTGCCGCCAATGATGATTGGCACTGAAATGTCATAAACCGGGCGAAGATTATCGGCCGCTCTTCTTATTGCCAGGGTCGAAGTGAAAAGGGCGCTGCGTGACCAGCCGTCGGTAAAGTATTTGCCGTGCAGGCCAGTCTTGGTGCTCGAAATGATGCGGCCCAGATTGTCGAGAATCAGGCAATATTCAACTTTATCGTGTCTGGTGAACTCTTTCAAAGCATAGTCAATGCCCTGAAAATTGCCGCGAACGATATCTTCACCCATGGAAAGCGCGATCATCCTGCCGAACATGCGACCAGTCTGCTCGGCGCGCTGCAGACTGGTTTTTTTGATCTGCAATGTGACCAGATACACCGAAACCATCATTATGAAAGTTATCAGCAGGGTGAAGGTGACGGCTATCTTCTGGCGAAAGCCTATGCTGAAGGTTCTGGCGTGGGCGGCACTATCAATGGCCATTCAGATACTCCCGTTCCAGCATGGAATAGGTTTGTTCGTCGGGTCGCCTTGTTTTGAACATGCCTGAAAACATTTCCGTAGCATTCATTCGTTCTGACAGTTTCATGAAATTTCCCACGACAATCTGTTCGTAAGGGCTGCGATCCTTTGAAGAAGTCAGATATACGCCGCCCGGCATTTCGTGGCTTTCATGGATAATGCGCATGGTTTTGCGCACTGAATCAGGCTGTTCCAGGAAAAAGTTGCTCGAAATTATTATGCAGTCATACTGATCGTTCAACAGCCCGAGAATCGAATCGCTGTAATTTTCAGAGTAAAGTTCCTGGCTGAACCAGGTGGTGTGGTCGATGTCGTTGATTCTGAGTTCGCGCAATGGAATCTGATAGCCGGTCAGCGAGTCGTTGCTGCGGTAAGCAATGCGATAATTTTTTATGTCGGCGAGAGAGTGCGCCGGGTCGCTGGCTCTGACTACAAAAAGTGTTCGCTTTGGCGGGTCGCTGTAGCGTTCGAGAACTGCGATAATCTGGTTTTTTTTGCGGGAAGTAAGATAGCCCATGATCGAAATGCTGCCAAAATCGACCAGTCGCCGTTCGACCTTGTTCACTATTTCGCTTTCACTGGAAGAAATGTCGATTTTAGCGGTTTTGCCGGATTTTTCGACGATGGCATCAAGATTTGGCTGCATGACCTCAAGAAATTTGACGAGGTCACCACGCGGAACAGTGAACGAAAAGATGATTTCTTCACGGCTGTTGGGGTCGCTGGTTGGATTATATGAGGCCTGCTCGGTAATCCCGGAAAAAACCTCAGGCAGGTTCGAGCTGTTG
>Ga0154428_1221_pt2 | contig 11630 bp, 6 predicted proteins | sample RifGroC2_FD_115932 | JGI IMG/M metagenome (GOLD analysis project Ga0154428, IMG submission 115932) | Candidatus Riflebacteria bacterium GWC2_50_8 | reverse complement strand
GCCTGGGCCCAGGCGCGGCGCCTTATCTGATGCCAATTCAGCGACCAGTTGTCGGCTCAGCGCTTGGCATAAAAATATTTAACGATGACCCCCATTCCTGGCCGGTAACCCTGCTTGGAGAAATTGGCTTTTTCGGACTGTTTGCCATATGCAGCATTCTTGCAATTGCTTATGGCTGCGGCACCTGGCGAAGGTTCAAGAATCAGCAGGGCGACGATCTTATCGGCAACGAGTCCAGGGAGCCAAATGTTGAACAGGATAAAACTTTTGCCGACGACGACCTTTCATGGAGCCTGGCTCTGGCGGCAATTGTAATCGCCACAATCGTTTTTGCATGCGGGCTTATCGGCGCAGAAGCTTATCTTTATGCTTTTCCTTTCGCAATTCTGACTTTCGGACTGCACAACCTGTTCATAATTTTTTCACGCAACAGCACACCTGCGCAACCAGCCAATATGACCAAAATCACACTGGCTGCCATGTTCACATTTGCCTTTAATGGGCTTTTCAACAGCAGCGCTTCAATCCTGCCCCTACTGGCATTTATGGTTGTCGTGTTCAGCCTCCACTTTTCAACATGCCTTCGCGACATCGTGTGGAAACGCCGGTTTTCATTTCTTTCGCTGGTGTTTATCTGCCTGCCGGCCATGTATGTGTTTACCGCCTACAACTTTCAGATCGCCTATCATCGGGAACAGGTCAATCTAGCGCTCGGCGAAAAGCTGCTCGGCAACCAGAATTTTGCTGAGAGTCAAAATGCCTTCGAAACGGCCATACAGGCTAATCCTCAGTCGCTCAAGGCACACTACGGACTGGCTTTGAGTCTGGAGCAGCAAAACCGCCTCGAAGAGACTCAGGATATTTTGAAACGTCTTGATTCAATGGTGCCAAATGTCTTCAACTCAAACTTTGAGCTGGCCAGAATATTATTTGAACGCCGACAGATCCTCGAGGCGCACAAGTATGCTCTTAAGAGCCTGCAATGGGATCATGCTCCAAAAGTCTACGAACTGTTGGGCCGGATTCTGCTGATGGAAGGTAAACATAGTGAAGCCGAGAATATGTTTGAAGAAGGATTGCTGCTTATACCGCCAAATCGCGGTGATAGAGAAGCAGCCGACAGGATCAGACTCAATCTTGCTGCTCTGATGGCCAGCCGCGGCAATTTTGAAAAGTGTCAATCTTATCTAGAACAGATAAAGAGTGAGCTAAGAGACAACGTCGACTATATATACCTGCAAGGAATGCTGCTTTCGCGCAAGAACAACTATACCGGGGCGCTCGAACTTTTTGAAAAGGCGCTCGAAAAGTCGCCACAAAATCCACGTCTGATGAACGCTGTTGGCTACATACTCACCCGACTTGATCAGGACCTTGAAAGAGCTGAAAACCTGCTCGAAGACGCCTATCAGAATATCAGACGAAGTGAACCGCCACCGCTATCAGACCTTCTGATGGTAGCCCATAGCCTGGGCAGTCTGTACTGGAAACAGGGCAGGCTCGACGAAGCCAGGCAACTGCTGGAAATTGCCTGGAATCAATGTCCGGTTGAGTGGCAGAGTCTTCGCAAAGAGCGTTTTGAGAGCCTCAAACTGTTCTATCAGGAAACCGGAAAAACAGAGGAACTGCAGAATCTAATTGAAAACGATGCGACTGAGCCAGGTGAGACCCGGGGGAATGATTGATGCCCAGCCTGTTGTTCGCTCTGGTATTACTGGCAATCATCATTGCCGCCTCTTCAGTGCGCGCCCAAAGCCAACCTGAATCTGACAATGTACAAACAATCCAGGAACTGATGACAGTCTTTTTCAAGGAATCCAACTTTCCTACCGTCATGTTCAAGCCCGATCTATCGATAATTGTTACCAACAACAGCTTTAGAAATGTTTTTTTGCTGCATCCCGATTCGCCGAAAAACCCATCATCAATGGCTGCAGTCGACAGGTTGTGGCAGGATGCCGATTGTCGACAACTGCTGAATTCAATTCAAGCCACCGGGGCGATGTCGGTCAGTCCTGTGTTTGTCGACATAGAGTTCACCAATGACAAAGGTTCGCCCGAAACCTACATTATTGTGTTCAGAGCTTATGATGGTCACCCAGGTCTTGAGCCGTTCATGACGCTGACGGCGGTCAATGCCAGGTATACCCAGCGTCTGGCCAAAGAACTATCCGAGAAGCTTGCCGAAAAAGACACCAATTTAAAAAAGCTCGAAGAAGTAGACCGCCTCAAATCAGAGTTTCTGGCCACTCTCAGCCATGAGCTAAAAACGCCTCTGGTCTCAATCAAAGGATATCTTGATCTCATCGCCAGTGAAAAAATGGGACCACTGACCGAGAAACAGGCTAAGGCCGTGCAAATCTCGCTCAAAAACACCTCACATCTGAATTCCATGATATCTTCAATTCTTAATTTTGCCAGAATGGAAGCCGGCAAGCTGATGTTCGACCTGGTTCACCAGAAACTGGCACCAAGAATTAACGATACTGTAGATTCAATGCGACCAATAGCTGAAAGCCGTAACATAACACTACAGAGCAATTACGAAAAAGATCTGCCGGCAGTGGTTTTCGACCCGGAGCTTATTCACCGGGTAATGTGCAACCTGCTCGAAAACTCGATCAAGTTCTCGCCCACCGGCGCAACTGTCATGATTGAGGTTTGCCAGCACTCACCGCAGACGGTAAAAGTAATGGTCATTGATCGTGGATGCGGAATAGCTGACGACAAGCTTGAATTAATCAAAACGCCATTCTATCAAGTTGCCAAATCAGACACCCGCCCTACCAGCGGTCTTGGGCTCGGGCTGGCCATCTGCGAAAAGATTCTGATCGGACATGGCACCAGCCTCCACATCGAATCTCGCGAGAATCAAGGCACTACCTGCAGCTTCTATCTAAAAACAGTTTCCGAGGGAACTCCCTGACCATAGCGATTTCGTCGGCACGGCGCAGAGATTATTCGATACCAAGTTCCTTGAGTTTCAGATAGAGATTTTTGCGGTGCATGCCGGCAATTCTGGCGGCTTCTGACATATTGCCAGCGGCCTTTTCAAGAAGTCCTTCAAAGTATTTGCGTTCAAAGGTTTTGAGCAGCAGGTCTTTGGCTTCCTTGTATCTCATCGCCATCATACCGTCCTCAATGAACTTCTCGTTTTCAAGCTTAGATCGCATTGAGAAGCGGATGGAATCGTTCTGAAAAACATTTTCATCTTCAAGAATAATGACTTTTTCGATAAGGTTCTGCAGCTCGCGAACGTTTCCAGGCCAACTGTACTGCATCAGGCGGCCCATGAAACTGTCAGAAAACCCTTCGTATTTGCGGCCGAGTTTGTCAGCGTATTTTCGTGCGAAAGAGTCGACCAGCGAGGGAATATCGCCAAGACGCTCGCGCAAAGGAGGCAGATGAATATTGATAACATTCAGCCTGTAATAAAGATCTTCTCTGAATGAGCCATCTGCAATGCCTTTAACCAGGTCTCTGTTGGTTGCGGTAATGACTCTGGTATCAACCTGAATGGTATGATTGCCGCCAACACGCTCAAACTCACGTTCCTGCAGTATGCGCAAAATCTTGGTCTGGGTGGCCATGCTCATCTCGCCAATTTCATCGAGAAAAATAGTGCCGGAATCAGCGATTTCGAACTTGCCAAGGCGACGATTGACTGCACCGGTAAAGGCGCCACGTTCATAACCAAAAAGTTCGCTTTCAATAAGGTTTTCTGGTAAGGCAGCGCAGTTAACTCGAATAAAAGGACTGGTGCGCCTTTCACTGTGACTGTGAATTGCGTTTGCCACCAATTCCTTGCCAGTTCCGGATTCTCCGGTTATCAGCACGGTAACATCGTTCGGACCAACTCTTTCAATAAGGTCATAAATATTCTGCATGCATTCGCTTGCCCCGATCAGTGCGGAAAGCCCCTCGCGCTGCCGCAACTGCTGCCTGAGCTGCTGATTTTCGACACGCAGAGAAACTTTTTCAAGAGCCCGCCTGACCGTCAAACGCAACTCATCGTTTGAGAAAGGCTTTGGCATGTAATCATAGGCACCACGCTTCATTGCTTCGACAGCAACAGCTTCTGAGCCATAAGCAGTAATCATGATTACGAGAATTCCTGGCCGCATGACAAGAAGCTTTTCGAGCAGCGTCATACCTGAATCTCCGGGCATGGTGAGGTCGGTGATCACCAGATCAAAACTCTCGGCCTGAAACAGCACGTAAGCCTCTTCAGCAGATGATGCTCGCGCAACCTGATACCCTTCCGGCTTGAGAACCGCCTCAAGTGTATACAAAACCGAAGCTTCATCGTCTACCAGCAGAATAGACGGCTTTCTGCCCTTTTTATCTGTCGGCCTGACCATTTATGTCTCCATATGGAAGTATAATTCTAAATTCTGTTCGGCCAGCAGCGGAATCAAGCTCTACTCGACCGCCATGCAGTTCGACTATCTTGCGAGTTATCGCCAGTCCAAGGCCCGTGCCACTGGGCTTAGTCGTAAAAAACGGTTCAAACACTCGTTCTCTCAGCTCCGCAGGGATCTCAGGCCCATTGTTGGTGACTGAGATGTGAAGCTTGCCTTCAGACTCAGCCAGGCCAATCTCGATCTGTCCCCCATCTTTTATCGCCTGAATGCCATTCAGAAGAATATTGAGAATCGCCTGTTTGATTTTTTCAGCATCAACATTGATCTGCAGAATATTTTCAGGAAAATTGATGACCAGCCTGACGTTACTGCGGGCCGCTTCGTGCCTGACCAGCAGCAGCATTTCATTTATTATATCCTTCAGATTACATAAGCGCAAATTTGCTCTTTCGGGTCGCACCATGCTGAGAAGTTCGGCAACAACACGGTTAAGACGATACACCTCGCCGAGAACGACGCGGGCATGTTCTTTGAGATCGCCATGAACTTCGTCGCCGATAATTTCTACAAGACTTTGAATTGCCACCAGCGGGTTTCTGATCTCATGGGCCACCGAAGCGGCCAGACGACCGAGCACAGCCCACTTTTCGGTTTCTACCATCTGCTGTTCACGATTTTTCTGTTCACTGATGTCATTGATGACAGTGACGGCACCACGAACGTCTGTGTCAGAGTAAAGTGGTGTCAATAATATCTCAACAACTCTCTTATCAGAGCCCACGCTTATCTCAAACTCCTTACAAACCCGCAACTCTTCGGACTCCTTTACAAAGATCCGGCCCAGATAATTCTCAACAGTGGTGGCAAGCTCAGCTGCAAAGCATTGATCAGGTATCTGATCGCAAAAGTTCTTCAGACTTGCGCCAACAAAACTGAAACTGCCCGTTCCTGTAATATTGCGAAGCTGATCGTTATTAACAATGAAATGCGCCCGGCGGTCTACGGCAAAAAGTCCTGAGTTTATGCTCGCCAGAATGTTTTTCATGTGCTGATTCCAGATCGCAAGTTCTTCATAAAGCGAGGCGTTCTCGATCAATGACGCTGCGACCGGCGCAATGGTCTCAAGAAAACGACGAACCCCGTCAGAGTATCCATGACGGTCGTTTTTGCTGAGAAACAGAATTCCCTTGACCCGATTCGCAGCAATCAACGGCACAAAAATCATGGAACTGCTCTCTACTTCGGCCTCAACAAACGTTCCGTCAAGAAAACAGCGGTTTAATGCATTCTCATAAACCTCGTGATGTGCCACAGTCAAAAGCTTTTCACTCGAAACTGCCGCCTCGAGTTTCTGACTGTATCTGTTCTGCAAAACAATCTGTCCACAACAACTGAATGAAAGAGTTTGAGCCTTTTCAAGAAACTTTTCGAGGATAACGCCGAACTCTACACTCAGGCTCATATTGCGGGTCAGCTCGTAGATTTCCCACAGCTCCTGCAGTTTTTCGTCGATGACGCGATTGCGCTGCAGATTTTCTCTGAATGTATCCTGAACGGTTAAAGCCATGCGATTAAATGAGTCAGCCAGATCCTTGATCTCGCCAGTGCCGTTGCTGACAACCTGAACCGAATAGTCGCCCTTGCCGAAGGAATCGATCGCGTCAGTCAGCTGTTCAAGCTGTTCAAGCAGCGAGCGTGACAGAAGCACGGCAGAAGACATGCCGATAATGCAGCCAAGTATAAGTATAAGGGTAAACTCACTGCCGGTATTACGGACTCTTATCAGGTCAGCGCGCGGAATACCGATACCAATGGCACCCAGAACCCTGCCATCAGCAATCAGCGGGAACAGCATCTCGCTATCGATAATGCCGCTGCCATTCAGTTGCAGGCCATGATTAACCCTCTGAATATCAGGAAAACCTTCGGGAGAGATACGGGTTTCATCGCCCCAGAGCCGCCACCAGTTGGTATCATACAAGGTTACCTTAAGCTGCATGGAAATGCCGGTACGATATTTGACTACCCTGTCGAGAATATCAGGATTACCATGGTCAAAATAGGCTGTAGCCGGACGTTGCAGGATGTTTCCCAGAAAAGTTGCTGCTTCGACAGCCTCTTTAGCGGTATAAATGTTCTCGCGCGAAAAGCCGACCACGGCAAAAAGACCATTGGTGACAATCACCAGAGCGATGAAAATCAGGATGAACTTTCCCTGCAGGCTTCTTGGCAATGCTTTTACCTCATCAACCCAACGGAACCCAGAACGACACGACAGTGCCGGTGCCAGAGTCAGAAACGATGGTAAATTCACCGCCTGACAGCCTTACTCGCTCTTCCATGCTGATCAGGCCGAGTTTCTTCAGGTTGCCATAGATCCTTCTCGTCTCAACAACATCGAATCCGTTGCCATCATCTTTTATGACCACGGACAGTCGCTGCTTTTTGGCGTCAAACTTAAGAAATATATGCACTGAATCAGGGTTTGAGTGCTTCAGCGCATTATTGGTCGCTTCCTGAATTACGCGAAAAACAGCGAGTTCTTTCTCACCGCCAAGAAACTCTCTCTCACCATCAGTGTCAACATAAACCGCAACGCCTGTGCGATTCTTAAAACCGCCGATAAATTGTTCAAGCGTCGGCAACAATCCGAGATCATCAAGAGCCATCGGCCGCAGATCAAAAATGAAGCGCCTGATATCTTTGAGGCTTCTGATAACCGATTCTTTCAGTTCCTTGAGTTCATCGACAAGAGGTGCCGGAAGCCCTGGCTGTTCAAGACAGTAGTCAATACGCATGGTAAGACTCGCCAGGGTCTGCGCCGGGCCATCGTGAATCTCACGCGAAATACGCTTGCGCTCTTCTTCCTGAGCAAGAATGATCCCATTAGCGTTAGCAGGAGAATTCATGATCCGCAGCAGAGCGGTTACCCGCTTGAGAATAGAGTCACCCTGAATATTCAGCCGCGCACACACCTGCAACAATTCATTGTCCTCAGGCTGCGAATAAACTCCCAGCGAAGCCTGCAGTTTTTTGAATACCGAACGTGCCATTTCAGAGACATGCGGAGTCATGGTGGCTGAGGCTGCAATTAAAACATTTTCGAGATCAGCAAGACTGGCGACGAGATCGCCCTGTCTGGCCTGTTTGTTCTGTGATTCGGCAACGATTTTCTGCAGCTGCTGCATTGAACTGCGAAAAACGTCGAGTTCGTGGGCTAGTGCGTCTAGTGATGATTCTGGCATTAACTTTTCCTGTTGCTGTTACTATTTTCTGCTTTTAATTCTCTGCATTTCAAGTTCGGCACGCCTTCTGACCGCATAAGAATCACCGCTTGCCCGAACTATCTTTTCGAGTTCTTTTAATGCAATAGGCTCTCTGCCGTTTGCTTCGAGGCATCTGGCATATCTTATACGCAGGTCAACACGATGCGGGATTTTCTGCAAAGCATGATAAAGGTAATATTCACCCTTCTTGAAATCTCCGTTGAGTTCGGCCAGTCTACCGAGTTTGGCCAGGGTCGATGAATCTCGCATTCCAAGCCTGTAAGCATGCTCTATCGCGTCAAAAGCGTCATGATTCATCGACAGTTTCTCAAAAATCAGACTGACGATATCGTAAGTCTGGGCATCTTTCTTCTCTTTGAGAATATTCAGGTAATGTGGCAGAGCAGCTTCCCAATTGCCTCGTGAAAACTCATAAGAACCTTTCTGCCTGAATTCTTCAATGCGACTGGCTTTGAGCGATGACTGGTTTCTGGTATCTGCAGCCATAGCAATTGCATCGCGCAAATCGTCCTTTCTGGGATCAGGTTTATCTGTTCCGGCTTCACGATCAGAGAGGCCGCTACCCTTGGAACTTCCTTCGACAGTGGCATCCGGAATCTTTTCTGTCGCAGTCGCAGACACAACTGCTGCCATCACCTCTGGCTTTACAGCAATTACAGGCGTGGTTGTGGCGACAGGGGTTACAACTGCCGGCTCAGGCTGTGTTTGCGGAATAGGTGGAACCGTTGTTGCCTCTGGAGTCTGGACAATCGGCGTCTTAATTTCGACGATCTGCGGTTGTGCATCCGGCACAGATTGCACCACGATGGTATCAGAAACATCATCTACAGCATCACCAGCATCCTGACTTTCATAGAGAACTTTGCCAGTCTGCTGCAGCGGAGCTTCTTCCCGATTCTTTTCAATAAGTCTGGACTCACTCTTACCCATTACAACAAGCACCTGGTTATCATCGGTGTCGTCAGCGCTAAACGCCATAGCCATTTCGGGACGAGCCGCCGCAATCGCCTGCCTGGCCTCTTTGTCTTCAGGTGCCAGACTATTGACCCGCTGGTAATATTTAACGGCCTCCTGCGGCCTGCCAGTGGCGGCGAGAGCTCGCGCCAGCTGTCTGTTAAACTCGATATTCAAAGGTTCAAGGTTTACGGCACGCAGCAGATAAGTAGCCGAGTCATCATAGAGTTTAAGATCGTTATAGATCGAGCCCAGCAAAAAGTTGCCACGAACATTGTCCGGCTCGGCCTTGAGACCGCTGGCAATAGCCTGGGCAGCCTGCACAAGTTCGTTACGGTCATAGAGCAATTTACCAAGATTGAACCAGGCTGCAGCGTCGTTGCTGTATTTTTTAAGATAGCGGCGCAGATTCATTTCATAGGCAACTTTGTTGTCAAGGCGATAAAAGGTGTTCAGAACAACTTTCCAGCTGTCTTCCGTTGGTTCGGCCCGCTTCAGGTCATCTTCAAAAAGAATAGCGGCCTCATCGGCGCTGCCATTGCGCACCAGTTCAAGACCGCGCATGAACGGCGGTTCTTCGGGTTTTGCAACTGGCTGCTCTTCGACATCTGCGGCATCTGCGACAGAAGATGCAACAGCAGAAACACTGTCGCTGTCTTCCTGGGCAGGAACCTGCTGCTGACCAGGCTGCTGGACATTGTTTTCGGCATCTGCCAGCAGATTGCTACCGGGCACTCCGCTTGAATCGGTGAGAAGAGTCGTAGAAGAAGATCCGGATGCGACAGCAGAATGCTGACTGCCGGGTTTAGTAACGCCAGTCTCTGTCGTTTTGCCAAGATCGGCAGAAACTGTAAACAAAGTGATCGAGTCAGAGTTTGACCTGGCAATATTGGCAACCTGCCGATTGTTAAACCAGATGCCGATCAGCACAAAGATAACAACGAGACCGGCATACAGTCGCCATGAACTGCCATAAGCGCCCACTGCTTCAAAATCTCGCCCCGAAACCACATGGGCCGCCTCGGACTTTTCTTCTTCGCGCCTTTTTTCAAGTTTTTTGGGCTGAGTTTTGCGATCGATGCGAAACTCCAGCACATCGGCCTCTTCTGCATCGGCCGGCGAAGGAACGGCAGCAGCGTCTGCATCACGAGCGGTGACAGTAGCGTCGGCGCCGACAACCCCCTCGTCAGCATCTGCTTCACCAGCAAAGACCGGTGTCGCAGAAGGAGATTTGTGCGCCGGTTCGTAGTCTTCGCTGTTGTCTTCGAGGAGGTCGGCGTTGACAGTAGGACCCGTCAGCAAGCTTGCCTGCTGTTCCTTAAGCATCGGCAAAAGAACACGCTCTACCTCAAACCAGTCTCTGAAGCTTGAAAACAGCGACAGATAATAAGCGTCCTTTATATTGTATATCCACAACAAAATAAAAAAGACAGAGGCGATGTAACAGCACATCACCAGCAGATGAGCACCAAGATATGGAAACAGAGCCTCATACAGCAGTCCATTGGTGTAAAGGCTGTATGTTGCAAAGATACCCGAAAAATAAAAGCCCATCAGCGCTATACCGCGGTCGATATGACCAGCGTAAATCTGGCCCATACCCATAATGAAAAACGACATCAGGGCGGCTGCACCGGGGTTTCGTGACGAGCCCTGCAGCCTCTCTTTCCTCAGATCGTTCAACCAGTTATCGCTTGTTTTTTTCAACTTGACCGTTACTCCAGTAAATCTATCAGACAGCCACTTTTTACCAGGCAGAGCTTAACCTGTTTCTGCAGACACTGCTCAACCAGGTCGGTTTTTTCGTAGTTGGCTATCACCATGCCCCTGATGCCGGCCGCCTTGAACTGACCCTCAGTCAATTCGCTGCCAAATGCCCCAATGTTTGCGCGCAGGTGATCGATAAGCTCAAGCGCCTCGTTGACCTGCGCCGGATCTGGACTAAAAAGAGCCTGTATGGCTACCAGCACGCCTTTTCTGTCCTGGCAGAGCAAATCAATTCGGCGTTTTCGTCCGCCCGGCATGTTAACTGTATAATTGCGATGAATGACGCGCATGCCCTTCTCGAACATCGAGGAATGCTCAGCAACCCACAACTCAAACTCTTTTTTCGAGTTGAAAAAGCTGTTCGAAGTAAATTGCTCGAACAGTGATTCAAGCATGTTTACCTGTTCCTTGAGGCGGCGGTTCTCTTCCTGGAAGTTGGTGATACGCTCCCAGAGCTTCTTATTTTCTTCGAGCAGAACGATCAATCCCTTGACCTCACCCTCGTTGAATTCGCCCAGTGGCCGCGACAGCAGTCTGGCCACCAGAGCACGCAGCGGTGTCGACCCGTCAGGTTGAGCCCTGCCAGTGCCATCTTCACGCTCAATGACCAGTATTGACTCATCTCTGGCGTGGTGCCAGTGAATAAGCAGATCATCACCAGGCGAAAACCCGCGCAACAATTCGCCGATCATCAGCTTCCGCCGTTCAAAGTCAGGAATACGACCTTTGAAGCGCTTTCCGGCAATTTCGACAACGAAACTTTCGCGGCTGGTAAATAGTCGTGTGTAAAGCTCATCTTCGCGGGCAAACCACTTGAGATAACGCCCATTATGTTCCTGATGTGACAGGCGCTTTCTGATCACCATTTTTTCCTGTGGCGCGAATATCTGGCAGTTAATCTGTGCTCCCTTGTCGCGCGAACCGGTAAGCACAATTTCTGAATCAGCGGCAGCCATCGAAAGAGGCTCGCCAATAAAAAGGCTGCGCTTTTCCCATTCTACAGAGAGATTCGCAAATTCCTGGCCATCGCAGATTACGTCAAAGACCAGCGTGGCTGGAATCACCGCGCGCAGCTGCGCATCGTAGTCTGCAGACCATGTCAGAATACCTGTCTCAATTTCGCGACTGGTCAGCTTTTTTCTAAATTCTGGCATCTAAAAACTCCAATCCCAGAGTGTGTCTTTTATTTTACCGGCTGCTTCTTTAAGGCGATCAAATATTACTGTAGCTGACTGCTCAATCTTTTGAGCCAGAACAA
>Ga0154428_1225_pt2 | contig 11634 bp, 9 predicted proteins | sample RifGroC2_FD_115932 | JGI IMG/M metagenome (GOLD analysis project Ga0154428, IMG submission 115932) | Candidatus Riflebacteria bacterium GWC2_50_8 | reverse complement strand
TGATATTTCTTCAGAAGATAATAATAAAATTATCTCTTGGGGCAGAAGACAATCAAAATATATTTTTGCATGTCAAAAAAGAAGTGAAAATTTAATCCGAGATTTAATTGAATGTTATGGTGAAGATTGGAAGCAGCTGGCTATTGTAGAAAGTTTTAAGCCAGCAGCTAAAGAGACAACTCAAATCGTCGACCCCGACGGGAAGGTCAGTGAAAGCCCGGCAAACCTGAGGCCACCAGTAATAATACCAGAAGCCACCGCTAATGAAGGCAATATCATGGTTGAAGTGATAATCGAGACTGAGCCAACGGCCGAAGGCGCGACTGCTCAGACTGGTGCCGCTGCATCGGCATTAAGTGGCGGTGGCAGGCAAACCCGCAATTTCAAAGTAATTGCAAGCCAGCTGGCGGTTGCAGATGTCTGCAAAACACCTTTTGAAATCGTCTATTACGAAGAGGCCAACCGGGCAGGCGACAAATTACTCAAGGCAAGAGTTGTCGGCATCTGGGGCGGCAACGAAGGTCGCGATTCTATTGACCTGAAAAACTGGCAACCAGTCAAAGAAGTGATAACATTCGGCTGCAAAGGCATGAATCAGTTGCGATTCGAGCGGGCGCTTGACGAAAATGGTCTGCAAGACCGTGTTCACAGTATCGCTCTGGCCATGCCGGATCTTTCTGAAGAGCAGACCACCGACCTGCAGAAGCGCTGGACTGCAGCCAGAAGCGAGCGGGCACCTGACCATATCTCATTATGGCAATGGTTTGCACATGCCCGCCTGGCCGGGTTTATTGCCGCCCAGACCGCTCACGAAAATGAACTTGGTGAGCTGCTCGGAGTTCAATTAAGCCGTACGAATTCGCCGCGCATCATGGTATTAACCGGAGCTCTCAATAGCAGCAAGGCTTTTGAAGCTCGTCTCGACCTGTTAAACATTCAGCCCGTGGTCAGCGGTGACAAGCAGTCGGTTGAAGCTTTCAGAATTGCTGCAGGAATGTTTGTCAGCGTGCTTGAGGCCGAGGTAATGGCAGGCAAAGGTGTTTTTCAGTTCTGGGGCAGAAACCGCCTGCAGGTTATTGCCGATTCAGGCAATCAGAAAAAGGCATGGTTAAAATTTGCCGCCAGTCGCGGCGTCAGCAAAAGAGCAATCAAAGCCATCAGCACTACCAGATCCGTGGTGCTGTTCCCTGAAAACCCGGCAATGATCAATGAACAGCCGTTCTGGGCCTGGCTCGAAATAAATCCGAAAACCTGGGAGACCATCGGTGTTCTTGAAACCGGGGAGCGTGGCGCCTTTGTCAGCGAGGCAATCGTTCAGGCACTGGTGCCTGATGGTTCCGGTCTTGCTCTTGGCTTCTGGAAAGGCGTTGAAACTTCGGTGTGGGGAATGTCGGCGTTTATTCTGCAGGGAGACTCGACGGCTCAGGCAGCAGCTAACACCCGAAAGCTGATGGGCGACCTTGCCGAGCAGCTTGCCAAATTCAGTGACTCGGTCGAGGTTTCTATTGGCGACCTCAGCGTTGACCTGGTCTCCACCAAGGTTACCCTGGCCGGGTTTTCGTCTGAAAAAACCTACTCACCCTGGGAAGGCTATAAAGGCTTCGTTACGGGCTTTAAAATGGGTTCTTCATTCTATCTGAGCAGAGTAAAGAAATCAGCAGCCAGGTGACCGGGTGAGCGAAGGCTGAAATTTGGCAATTTACAGATTAATCAGTATAATTTATAAAAAATCTCAATCGGGCGGTGTACGTATGAGTCTTAAACGCAGCAGATTCATGGCGCTGGCAATAGTGTTTTTTGTTCTGTCGTTTGGTTGCCTGAACCTTTCGGCCGAAGATTCAAAGTCAGCTTTCGACCGTTACCAGTCGCTTTATAAAACATACCAGGAAGCGGTCATGGATCAGACCGACAAGCAGACGCTCGAGCAGATGGCTGCTGAGTTGCAGGCTGCCAGTCGCGATTATTACCGCTCAATTGGCGTCAATGTAACTTTCGATGCTGAGAATCCGAGCAAAGCAGTCATTACGCAAGATGATAATCAGGATGATCAGACGGGTGCCACCCACAGCAATGTTCAGAAGTCAGCGTTGCAGAAGCAGTATGATCAAATCCTGTCAGCGCTTGGCAGCCCAGACCGCTTCAACAAGTTGGCTGAAATAGAGAAACAGCTCGAAGACTTTCTCAAAACCTGCACCAATGCAGCATTACAAAAAGAAGCCATTTTTCAACTTGCCGAAGTAGTTTACGAGCGCACCGCCAGCCTTTCAAAGGCGCAGAACGTGCTGCTCAGCTATGCAAAAGTCACCAGAAACGCTGAATTCAGACGCCAGGCAATGGCCAGAATCAAGGTCCTGAAAAAGAAATCAGTTGTCGCCCAGAAACGTGAAGAATTCAAGCAGATCCAGCAGACCACGATAGATAAATGGGGAAAATACAGCAAAACCTCGTGGCTGGCCATACCGGTAAAGATATGGAGCTTGGGCGGCTATGCGGTAAACAACCTGCAGCGTCGCGCAAAAGGGCGCGAACTCGACAAGGCCCTCAAAGAATATGATCTGGCAGTGCTTGAGACTTACTCGGCCGGTTCTGCCGATGCGCTGACCCGCTCACGCCTGGTTCCGCTCAATACAGTGCGCCTGCTGGTTAATGGCAGAAGCAGCTTTCATTACCGCATGGAACGCGCAAAACAGGCAACTTCGAGCATTTATTTTCAGACCCTGCTCTATCAGGATGATGAAACCGGCAACAAAATTGCCGACATTCTCATAGAACGCGCGCAGAACGGCGTTGATGTCAGACTGATTCTTGACGACTTTTTCTCGTTCAACAAGAAAGGCGGCGTCATTCAGCGCCTGCGCAACGGTGGCGTGCAGGTCATGATCAACAACCCGATTCTCAAAAACCTGATCAAGGCCAACTTCAGATCGCACCAGAAACTGTTTATCATTGACGAGAGCGTCGCGATAGTCGGCGGCATGAATACCGGCGACGAGTATGCCAAGGGCGAGATCACCGAATATGGCTGGCGTGACACCGATGTTGAACTGCAGGGACCAATTGTGCGCGATGTACTCGACCTCTTTGAGCGCAACTGGGAAGACCTGACGGTTAAAAAGTGGAACGAAACCGGCGCATTCAGCAAATACAAAAAAGCGAAAGAAACTATGACCGAATTTGCTCCGCTCAAAACTGTCGATAAGCTCATTCGTGGGCCATTGCCGGTATATTTTGAGCAGACACCGGTATTCGATGATGTTGATGCAAGATTCGTCACGACTTTCCCGATCAACGAAAAAGACGACAATGTGCTCGACCTCTTTGAAATCTATCTTAACCGCGCCCGAACTGAAGTAATTCTTGAAACCGGCTATTTTATTCCGACGCAGCGACTGGTCGACGCAATTGCCGCTGCCCGCACGCGTGGCGTTTCAGTTAAGATCATCACCAACTCCATCGAATCAAACAATCACCCCTATGGTGGCCTGGCCGGACGGTCGACCTACGAACCGGTTCTACGATCTGGCGCCCAGATTTTTGAATGGCAGGGCGCACAGACACTGCACTCAAAAGTCAGCCTGTTCGACAATTTTGCCGTCACTATCGGCGCCTATAACATCAACTCACGCAGCCACAGCTGCGATTCAGAAGATGTGATCGCGCTCGAAGACCACCGGGTTGCCAGGGCTTTCAGATATGTTCTGAATAAAGACCTTGGGCGTTGCCGCGAAATCACGCTTGCAGACGCGCAGAGCTGGAACAAAGATCTGGCAGTCAAAGCCAAAATGCAATTTTTCAGCCTGTTCAAATTCATGTTCTAATGGCGGCGCATGGCTTCGGCGGGCGCGATACGCAAAGCCTTGCGCATCGGGTAGATCGATGCCAGCACGACAACAAGCACCATGCCCGCAGCGAGCCCGAACATCCATTTCCACTCCCACGTGCTGTTTATGCGCATATCGAACAGCATACCGGCAACCTCGGCCTCGCCGAACATCGCCGAAAAATCCAGGCCGTAGTGCCAGCTGTAGAAACTGAGCAGAATAGTAAAAAGCAAACCGATCAATGAGCCCAGTATGCCAAGAAGCATGGCCTCACAGGTAATCAACCAGCCGATTCGGCGCCGGTCGAGTCCCATTGCCCGCAACAGTCCAAACTCGCGGGTGCGTTCCATGATACTCATCAGCAGAAGATTAATCGTGCCAATGGTAACCATTATGTAGAGCAGAACAATCATGAACCTGAACTGGGCACTATCCATTTTTATCGCGTCAGCGATCTGTTTAGAGGTTTCTTCCCAGGAAAAGGCTGCCAGACCAGACAGCCCGGCGCAAGCGGCTTTAAGCCGGGCAAGCTGTTCCGGCAGATCGTCTCTGGTGTGCAGCAGAATAGCGAGTTCATGCAGCGCATCACTGTTACCCAGTCCTTCAGCCAATGACAGCCGGTTTACGAATATGGTCGAACCATCAAGCTGACTTACACCACTTTTAAAAACGCCGCCAACCCGATAGAGCTTCGAATTTATCTCGCCAGAAAGATCCTGAAACATTACGACGAGCTTGTTGCCAACGTCGATGCGAAGATCGCTGGCCAGCTTGCTCCCAATATAGGCGAGGTTCTTTGCATCGGCCGCGGGCAATTGCCCGGCAACAGTTTTCGCATCCTGCAAAAGCGGGTTCACCTGCTTTTCAAGAGCAAAATCGACACCAAGAATCATTACCGCCCGGTTATCACGACTGCTGCGCGCCAGGGCCGACACATACAACCTCGGCAATGCCGCGGCAATTTTTGCATTATCGGCAAGCAACGGTGCAGCCTGGGCCTGCGAAAAATGCAGCTCACTCAATCTCTCTGCCGGGTAATCCGGGTGGTGCAGGCTAAGATGCCCGCTGCCCATACGAACAGACTCTTCGATCATCTTGTTATATGAGCCACACGCAATGTTCTGCATCCAGGCGACAAAGGTCAGGCTGCCGGAAATGACCAGCAGTAATACCAGTGTGCGCGTACGGTTGCGCCAGAGATTTCGCCATGCAAGATTCAGCCAGAGCATATTACACCTCACGCAAAGCCTCTACCGGCTTAAGTCGGTAGAGACGCCAGGTCGGCAATGTCGCCACGGCAAAGCCAAGTAGAATCATGGCAAGCAGAGGAAGCAGGTTTGATAACAGGCTGGGCACACAAAACAGCATCGGCTGAATAGAAGAACCGCCCCATGAGATGCTTTGCATCCAGTAGCTCAGATCAATCGGGTGGTAAAACAACGCAACATTTACCGAAGCGCCCAGCACCAGCCCGATCAACCCGGAAAGAGTTGCCAGCAAAAGGCTTTCGAGCAGGATAAGGGCAGCCAGACGGCGACGGGTCAACCCGATAGCCTGCATTACAGCGAATTCCTGCATTCTTTCGAGAAATGACATATACATTGTGTTAAAGGTTATCAGCGCCAGAGCAGCGTAGTAGATAGCGACAGTGAACAATTGAACAGCAAACCAGACCTGCAGAATATCTGCTATCTGCGGAAAAATCGTCTGCCAGGGCGTTGCTTCGAGTCCGCCCGGCCGGGAATTTATCTGATCAGCTACTTCACGTGCCTGCATTGGATTGTGCAAAAACAGGCGATGGCTGTGCACCTGCTTTTCGAGTACCAGCAGTTCCTGGGCATCAGCAATGTTGATGATTGCCAGCGCAGAATCGCGCATATTGTCACCTGACGAAAAAATGCCCTTTACGACGAGAATTTCAGAGGCGATCGAACCATCGGCAGCGTTGCTGAAAAAGATTATTTCGCTGCCGGTGGCAGCCTTGATCTTGCGGGCAAGACCCTGACCAAGCAGGATCTCACGCGACTGGCCAGTTAAAAAACCGCCGGCGACAACGTCTTTTGCTAATTTGCTGCAGGCAAGTTCAGCCTGATGATCTACCGCGGTAATCTGTGCTGGCTGGGTGCGGTTTTCCTGGTCAGTTCCGCAGCTCAGCAGGGCGTAAGACTGAATGCGCGGGCACACGCCCTTTATCTTTTCCTTGATGTCAGCAGAAATCTGCGCTGAAATGGTTTCAGATACCGCGTCTTCCAAGGCCGGGTTGGCGTAATAGCCGGGGCGGGCAAGAAACACATGGCCGTTTTCTTTCTCTGTGGCGTTGTTGATAAGGCTCCAGAGAAAACCATCGTAGTATCCCAGAGAAAAAACCAGCATGGCACAGGAAAACACCATGGCGCCCATGGTGAGCTGGGTGCGGCGACGACTGCGCCAGAGATTCCGCCAGGCCAGGCGCAGAAACATCATCGGCAACCGCCATATTTCGTCGAAAACAAAGCTGTTCGCAGCCCGGTAAAAGGCTGCCTAAGGATTGCCAGTGACAGAGAATTGAGCATGGTTTATCTCCCAATATTGCCAGCGCGCCAGTATGCAGCCAGTATAAAGCATTCGCCGGCCTTTTCCAACAGTGATCGATTTAACATTCGTAATTGTTGTTCGGTTAGGCGTTGTTCATTAAGCTGGACAAGTTTCTTGCCGATTATGTAATAATGAATTAGAATCCAATATTGAATACGAATTGCAGACGGGTCGCTGGAGAGCAGAAAATGGAATTAAGAAGACGACTGGACAGCCTTGAGAAGATCATCGCCATGGGTGAAAAACTTTTGACGACCTTCGACATTGAGGAGCTTCTCGACGCTCTTGTTGATAACGTTTCGTCCCTGATGTCAGCGCAGGGTGCCACTTTGTACCTGGTAGACCCGTTTGATAACCATCTGGTTTCGCAGAGCATAAAGAGCAAGGCGGTCAAAGAAATTTCGGTAACGATGGATCACTCGTCAATCGCTGGCTATACCGCGACTACCCGCAAGAGCCTGAATATCAGAGATGCATATTCAGATTTAAGCGAAATTCACCCTGACATTAAGTTTAACCGAAGTTACGACGAGATTTCAGGCATTAGAACCCGCAACATCATAACTCACCCACTGATCGTTCACGGTGAGCTGATCGGTGTTTTTCAAGTGGTAAACAAAATTTCTGGTGATTTTAACGAGGATGACCAGGTAATGTTGCGCAACTTTTCGCTGATCGCGGCAATTGCAGTTATGAATGCACGACTGATGGAACAGGTCATGGAAGCACAGTCCAGCTCCTTTAACGTAATTGAAAACACGTCAGACATGGTCATTGTGCAAAACCGCAACGGGCTTATCCTGCAGATAAACCGCAGTGCCAGCGAGTTTCTACGACTGCGCGGCCGAAGCACTGAAACTTCAGGAAAACCTTTTGCCGAGGTGTTTCCAGAGCTGGGCAATTTTACATCTGAGATCAAAAGAGTTGTAGATGGCCGTCTTGACAAGGCTGTTTCCAACGGCAAACCGGCCTACGTCATTCTGACTGAACGCAATCTCAGTCAGAACATTGAAAAAGTCACTCTCATCGTAAAGTCCGTGGGCTTAGATGAAATTGACACACCGGTTCCGCCCAACAACAAAACTCACGACTGACGCAAAGTCGTGCTTCTCAGCTCTTGCTGGCATGTGCTGCAGTGATGATTTCGCTTATTTTTTCAGCTGAAAATTGCTGCTGCGACTTTTTCCAGTGCGACAAAAATTCGATATTCTTGCGCGGGTCTACACGCGGAACAGGCGCCAGTTCATGCAGATAAAGCTGCGCTTCAGCATTAAAATACTCTTGCAGCGATAAGATAATCTGCAGATGCAACTGCGGGTCAGTAACGATGCCGCCTTCAGGAACCTGTTCTCGGGCTGCTTCAAACTGCGGCTTGATCAAAGCGACCACCGCTCCTGATTCCTTGAGCATAGCAACAGCTTTCGGCAAAATCTGGCGCAATGAAATAAAAGAAACATCAGTAACAGCCAGATCGAAAGGCCCGCCAAACTCATTGTCGGCAACCAGTTTAAAATTAGTTCGATCCTTGACGACCACCCTCGGATCATTCTGCAGCTTTGCATCAAGCAGACCATAACCAACGTCTACCGCGACAACTTCTCTGGCACCGTTATGCAGCAGCACATCAGTAAAGCCACCGGTCGATGCACCGATATCCAGGCAGCGCAGGCCATCTGCCCGCAGATCGAATAAGGCAAAAGCCTGTTCAAGTTTGAGACCGCCGCGTGAGACCCAGCGACAATGCCGCGGCTTGTGCACCAGTATGGTATCAATGCTCAGTTTCTCGCCAGCCTTTTCCCAGACGTGGTCACCGCTACGAATTTCGCCGGCCATAATCAGTCGACGCGCTGCAACGAGGTCCGGCGCCAGCCCCTGTTGCACGACGAGCTCATCAGCCCTGGCTTTCTTCGCCATGTTAGACTCCATAAAAAGTTATTGAACAATGTTACACTAAAACGGCATTTGCATCACATTGATTTTGTAGTGAATGATGATAGAATAATACAAGAGTGATGCCGATAGAAGAGCAAAAGCGCTGTAAAAAGAATGACAGGAGCGAGAGAGTTGATGGCTGAAATCAGATGTGAGCAATGCTCAGCGACGATTGATATTCCCGATGGGTACACCCAGCCATTTCTCAAATGCGCCAACTGCGGCGCACATCAGAAAACGCCCGGAACCAGTGATGAGCCCAAATATCGCCTGCTCGATGCTGCCGCCCGCGCACGCGGACAGCAATCTGTCGACATCTCGGCGCTGTCGAAATCAACTGAAGAACCGAGGCCTAAAAAGCAGAAATGGCGCAATATCACTCCTCCGCCAGCTCTTGCGTCAGCCGCAAAAAAAGAAGCTGCCGCCAGACAGACTGCTGTCGGGCCGAAGATTTTCGGAGATGTTGTTGACGAGCGCAGTGTCTTTGAAGATGCGCTGGGCAGCGGCGGCATGGAAATGCTCATGCAGCTTGCCGCATCCTACATGAGCGAACTGAGTGACAGCGCCAAAGCCCGCAGCAAATCAAAAGCCATGCAGGCGCTCATGCGGTCGCAAGTGCCGGCAGAACTGGCCGGCAGAGCTCTGGCATACGCCGAAAAAAGCGAAGAAATCGAAAAAATTCTCTGGGATAACTACCGTTCAAACATGTTCAGAGGACTTGGCATATTTGCTGTGGGCCTGATCATTTCGCTGCTCGTTCATGCTCTGGCCCACCCCGGATGGGAATTTGTGCTCTTTCAGGTCCCCTTCGCGGTTGGTTTTGCTTACGCTGTCAATGCGGGCATCAACATGGCCGGCCTGAAAATACCGGTTCTGCGCAACGAGATGGTTCATTATGGCTTTATGATAGTTGCAGCCTTGATGATTCTGGCTTACGCTGCCGTCGGAATCTGGTTTTAGACGCTGCTGTCTACCGGAAACAACCTGCTTTCGGCAATCAGATCTTTCAGCCGATTGCGTTCGCGCACAAAGAAAATTCCGGTCAGAATGAATGCGCACAGGTCAGAAGTGGGCATAACATACCACACACCGTTCAAACCGAGAAATTCCGGCAGAATCAGCAAAGCGGGAATCAACACGAATATTTGCCGGGAAACGGTAAGTATGAGGCTGGTCCGCGGTCGACCGGTAAACTGGTAATAGTTGCCGGATATGATCAGAAAACCGACGATTGGCAGCATGAGCAGAAAGCGGCGAACGGCTGGAGCTCCTGCGTTTACCAGTTCCGAGTTGCTGTCGCTGACAAAGAGCTTAAACAGCGGTTCTGGAAAGAACTGAATCATTACAAAAAAGACTACGCAGATGGCAGTAGAAGCTAAAATAGCCATGTACAAAGCTTTTTTAACACGAACAAACTTTCTGGCTCCATAGTTATAGCCGACAATAGGCTGCAGCCCCTGACTGACCCCGACTATCGGCATCTGCCAGATAAGACTGAAACTCATGATAACACCCATGACCGAAATTGCATTATCACCGCCGAATCTGGCGAGCTGATTGTTAAAGAGAGACATCTGAATACTGGCGATGGCGTTCATTATAAAATGTGGCGAGCCCATTGCCAGCACGCCCTTTATCGATTCCCAGCGCATGCAGAAGTTTCGCCAGTAAAGTTTAACCACGCTGCGACCGCTGATAAAGTAATGAAGAACCCATATTGCCGAAACACTGTAGCCAATAACCGTAGCCCAGGCCGCTCCAGCCATTCCCCAGCCAAATACCCCGATAAACAGGTAATCAAGCACAACATTGATAACGCCGCCAATAATCATGGTAGCCATGGCAACACGCGGATTGCCTTCGCCCCGGATAAAGTTGTTGGCTCCGAATGATATCAGGTGCGTGAGGGTGCCCAGCACCACTATCGAAAGATAGGTCTCTGCGTATGGCAAAACACTTTCAGTGGCGCCAAAAAGCAGCAACAGAGGCTTCATATAGATCAGTGAAACTACCGTGAAAGAAAGCGAAGCCACAACAAACAGAAATAGACCCTGGCCTAGAAGCCTTTCGGCCTCCTCGTAATTTTTCTCTCCCAGTCTGATCGAAATCTGCGAATTGGTGCCGAACCCGATCAGCATGCCTATTGCCATCACCAGCATCATAAGTGGCATCGCCACGGTAGTCGCGGCAATGCCAAGTTCACCCACGTAGCGACCAAGAAAGATACGATCGACAACGTTATAAAGCGAAGTGACCATGGTGCCGGTAATCGCGGGAATAGCAAACCTGATCAGCAGCTTGCTGACCGGCATGGTTTCGAGATCGCGGGTCTGGCTCATCTTTTCCTCAAAATCAGGTGTGTGTGTTCGCCAAGAGAGGCAAAGGGCTCTTCATGGCAGTAGTGTTTTTCAAGCTTGATTGCATCTTCGATATCGACTGCAGCAACCAGCTGACGGGTGAAAAAACGATGAAATATTCTGATACCGGCTTTCGACAGAATCGCAAGCTGGTGATCGGCGAGAACTTTTCGAAAAGCCGCCTCTTCGATGAGAGTCATCGGTGTCAGCTTCTGCGCTTTTTTGGGCTTTCCGGCGATGGCCGATGCGACCTGACCATTTATACCCCATTTCAAGAAAAGCTTATTGCGGTTAAAAAACAATACCGACATGGCGCCGCCACCACGCAACAGCGGCGTAACCGCTGCGATGGCTTCTGCCGGCTGTTCCATCCACTCGATCACGCCATGCAGCAGAACCAGATCAAAGCTGCGAGCTGTAAGAAGGTGCGGCAGGTCCTGTATCGGCGAATGCAGCAAGGTAATGCGCTCGTTCAATCCGGCAGCAACATTTTCGCGTTCGGCAATTGCCAGCATTTCTGCCGACAGGTCACACAGGGTTATTTCGTGACCTTTTGCAGCGAGCCATCTGGCGATCTGTCCCATACCGCCACCGGCATCGAGAATCTGCAGTCTGCCTTCTGAAGACAATTCGGCAATACCCTGCTCCATATCGAACTCGAGCATCGCCAACCTGATCTTGCCTTTATTGGAACCGTAAACATTCTGCTTAAGGCGCCCCGCAAGACTGTCAAAATTCTTGTCCATTAGGAATCAGACGATTCTCATCGCGAGAGGCTTACGCGGCGGCACCCGACAATAGCCATAGACAGGATGCCCGATCATGAGCGCGCCCAACACCTTGTCATTGGCGCTCAAGCCTAATTTATCGTTTACCAAAGTGCCAGACTGAGCGGCGCGCGTTGTAAAACCAGCCCAGCATGTGCCCAGTCCGGCGGCCCTGGCAGCCAG
>Ga0154428_1176_pt2 | contig 11641 bp, 14 predicted proteins | sample RifGroC2_FD_115932 | JGI IMG/M metagenome (GOLD analysis project Ga0154428, IMG submission 115932) | Candidatus Riflebacteria bacterium GWC2_50_8 | reverse complement strand
ATGATTGCCGGTTGCAACACCAGTTGCGCCAACCTTTGCCACCAGCTGGCCAGCTCTTATGTTCTGGCCTTTTTTAACCAGAATGCTGCTGCAATGTGCGTAGCGGGTCGAGAAACCATTGGCATGGCTGACAATAACCAGGTTGCCATAGCCTGCGCGGCGGCCGGCGTAAATTACTTTACCATTCTGCACAGCGGCGATTGGAGTGCCTTTGGGCGCTGCAATGTCGATGCCGGCGTGAAACAGGCGTTTGCGATAAACCGGGTGTTTGCGCCAGCCGTATTTATCTGACAGGCGACCACGCACCGGCATTTTCCAGGTGGCGCGGGTGACCTTTGAAACTTTCTGGGAAACTTTATAGCTGGCCTGTGCTGGCACTTTGATCCGCTGTCCGGCCATTACGACTGTGTTGGTCATGTTGTTTTCAGAGATGATGGCGCTGATCGTGGTGTTGTATTTTCTGGCGATCAGAGAGAGAGATTCGCCTGAAGCAACCTTGTGATCTACTATTGTCGGCTGTTTTGTCGTTTCGGCTGCTGCCTCGGTGGTTTTAACGACACGATACAGCTTTTTGTTGGGATTAACCTTGAGTTCCTGACCGACTTTCAGCATGGTGTTGTTCAGGCGGTTATCCTGCTGAATCTGCGCGACCGTAGTATTGAAGCGGTGGGCAATCTTAAGCAGATTGTCGCCTTTGGCAACAGTATAATTTTCGAGTTTGATTTCTTCGGGAGCAACTGGCGCAGCGGCAATTACTTCTGTTTTCTGATTGGAAACTGCTTCTTTGGCTGGCTGCATGGCCGGCTTGGCTGCAATTGCGGCAACCACAGGTTCTGCTGCCGAGACAACTGCTTTATTCAACACCGGAGGCGTTTTGAGCAGTTCTTTTTCGGTAAATTCGATTTTGGTTTTGGTGGCGGGAGCCTGGGCCATCTGCAGTTTCTCAAGCTTGACCATCGCGAGTTTCTGTTCGGGTACGATCTGTATGTTGCCCGCTTTGACCAGTTCGAGTCTGCTGGCGACTGCATCGGCGCTGTCGCTTACTTTAAGCAGTGATATCTCGGGCTTGTTTCCCTTTATCGGAATTTTGATGCGCTGGTCGGCCATAAGCATGTGAGATTTGAGATTGTTTTCATCGATAAGCGTTTTGAGTGGCACTCTGAAACGGTTTGCGATCTTGGAGAGCGAGTCGCCCTGGCGCACGGTATAGAACATTTCGCTGGCGGGCATCGGGACTTTGAGGGTTTGACCGGCTTTGATGGCGTGTTTGTCATCAATACTGTTCGCTTTTTTGATCAGATCGGTTGCTGAGCCGAACTGGACTGCTATGTTCGACAGCGAGTCGCCTGGCTGAACGGCATATTCAATGTATTTGCTGAGATTGTCTTTTTCGTTGGCAGCAGCTACAAATTCTGCTGATACAGAACGGGTTTTTGCTTCCGGAGTGGCGTTGACAGGAGTGATGGTCTTTACAGCAGCAGCAACGGCAGGTGTGGATCTTTTTGCGCTGCTGATTCTGACCGGAACAACGACATTGCTGGCTTCAGCGGTTTTGAAGCTTTCAATGAATGCGTTGTTCTGAAAGGGGCTTTCGATGGTAAATGCGGTTTCGCTCTCGCGGTTGATGAATTTGTCGATAGCGATGGCAGATGTCTCGAGAGCCACAATGGCTAACAATATGAGAACCGAGTAATGTCTTGCCCTTAGATTATTCCACACGTTGCGCTCCTTGCAGTTCCGGCTTTTCGGAAATTTTGATTTTTGAACCCGTCCATGAGTCCCTTCGCTAATGCCGTAGTAAATGAATCGACATACAAACAGCGATTATTTAGTGGGAAAAAAAATATCTTTGCTATTGGACGTCGGGCGCGAGTTGTGCTATTGTTTTCTCGAAATATGCGCAGGGAGTGATGATCTGTGAGTAAAAGACCACCAGAGTTGACATGGCAGGACAAAGCCATTCTTGTAGCCATACCTATAGTCGTTTTCACTATTTTCATTCTTGCCAACTACTTCAGTCAGGATCTGACTGTGGCATCTGCTTTTGAGCAGAAGCTGCCGGAGGCTGAAGTGCGCGATGGCGGTAGTATCATTCAGGTTTACCCTGTGATTGCAACTGATTCGGTGAGTTGTCGCATCAAGACCCGCGATAATCTTGCTGAGTTTGATTTTACCTATGCGGTGACTGGTTCTGAGACCCTCAGATTTGATGTTGGCCGTCTTGTGCAGTTTTATGGTCATTATAAGTATGACATCAAGGGTGGGCACGTTTATGCCCCCTACAAGGGCAAGAGCGGTCGCATGACTGGCTGGATTACTTACGAAAACAAGCGCTACATTGCAAAGGGCGACGAAGAGAACCAGCTGTAAACGTCTTACGGGCCTGAAACTATTTCAATTCCTACCTGTGCGAGTCCGGCAATTTTCATGCCGAGTTCTTCGGCTGCCCGCTCTGACAAGTCTATTATGCGGCCTTCAACAAAGGGGCCGCGGTCATTGATGCGCACTCTGATCTTATAGCCATTCTCCAGGTTATATACCTGTATCCAGGTATCAAATGGCAGGTCACGATGTGCAGCGGTCATGGCGTTCTTATTAAAGATTTCGCCGGAAGCTGTTGGCTGTCCGTGATATTCTCCGCCGTACCACGAGGCTATGCCGGTCTGATAATAGCTGTCTGTAGCTGCCGTCGGGTTTTTGCTGCTACTGCTGCTGCAACCAGATGCGAAAAGAGCGAGCAGAAGAAAGGGTAGAAGTTTGCTTGCGTGCTTTATCATAATCTAACAACTCGGCAGCCGTCGCATTTTTTGTAACTGATCTTTCTCGCCGCTTGTAATACATTGACAAAAAAACTAGCAGTTAGTAAGATATTCAGAGTCTGAAGATATTTGCCCCTCAGGAGGGTTTGAGCTTGAGCCAGCGTAAAAATTATTTTATTGCAAAAGACATGCAGAGCAGATTTGCCGGAACAATTCTGCTTCTGGCCTTTCTGGTTGCGGTCATTACTGCCTGCAACATATACGTGCTTGGTTCTTATTTTGTTAACACCAGCAAAACTCTTGTAGAAGCACGCAGTTTAACCGTCACTCTGCAGGATTTTGTTGCCGAGTTCTGGCCGCGATTGCTGGTGCTGATTTTTGTTAATGTGATTATCGTCTTTATCGTCAGTGTCATGTATTCGCATCAGACAGCTGGTCCCGCTTACAAGCTTGAAAAGAGTATCAAGCGCATCAGCGAAGGCGACCTGACCTTTGAAGTGAGTCTGCGCCGCAACGATAACCTCAAAGAACTGGCCGCAGCACTGAATGAGCTTCTCAAGAAGTTCAGAGTGACCCTGGCAAAAGCCAAGACGCTTTCAGATGACATTTCGGTAAAACTCGACAGTCTGGAAAGCGATGTCAAGTTCAAGCAGCTGGCTGCAAATGCCTCAGAACTGAGCGAGCTGATTAAGCAGTTCAAGATCGAAGGCGCTGAAAGCGGCGTAGTAATAGAGCTTGACGAAGCTGAAGAAGTAAAACACACCTGAAAAACAGGGTTGGCAAACAAAGGCGGGTCGCTGGTAACAGTGATCCGTTTTTGTTTGCAGTAAAAAACGGCGCCAGCTCTATAAAATAGAATTGGCGCCGTTATTGTTACGGAAAGGTTGAGGGCTCGTCAGCTCTGCATCAATGCTTCCTTGATGCGGCTCAGTCGGCCACGCAGGCGCAATATCGCCGTGGTATGCAGCTGCGATACCCGCGAATCGGACACTCCAAGAATCTTGCCAATTTCCTTGGAAGTTAATTCTTCGTAGTAATAAAGGGTGATAACCATGCGTTCGCGGTCAGACAGCTTCGAGATGGCATCGGCAAGTATTTTCTTTGCCTCGGCCTCTTCGATTTTGCTTTGCGGGTTGTCGCTTTTCTGGTCTTCAATGAAGTCGAAGCGTGAAGAACCTTCTTCGTCGTCATAAAAGATTTCATCAAGCGAAAGCAGCAGTGATTTTTTGGTTTCGTCGAACAGCTTGTGCAGCTCAGAAATGTCGATGTTAAGATACTCGGCAATTTCTTCGTCGCGGGCATCACGACCCAGTTTGCCTTCAAGTTTGGCATAGGCTTTTTCGAGTTTGCGGGCTTTCTGGCGAATCGACCGCGGTGTCCAGTCAAGAACGCGCAGTTCGTCGAAAATCGCGCCACGAATACGGGTCTTGGCATAGGTCTTGAATTTGACATTGCGGTCAGAGTCGTATTTATCAATGGCATCAATCAAGCCAAGAATGCCATAGCTGACCAGGTCGTCGAATTCGACATTGCTGGGAAGGTTTACCGCGATGCGGCCGGCCACGTATTTAACGAATGACGCATACTTCATGATCAGGGCATCTTTGATACGCTGATCATGATTCGTTTTATACTGTTCCCAGAGTTGCTGGTCCTCTTCGTCCTGAAGGCGTGCCTTCAGCTTTGGGTCAGTAATCGCCTGCGATTCGTTTCCTACCAGAAGTTCTTTGTTCACATCATCCCTCCGTGTCTGGCTGCCTTATGAAGCTGTAGCAGAATTGCTCTGCGATGTCATCTTAGCGCTGTAAGACTTCGCCTGCTCGTTCTGCCACGCCCCATCGGTAGGGGTGCCATAATTTTCAGACCTGTGCTTAGAATTGTTATCGTCATCGAGAAGGTCGCCAAGCTCAGCCTGCAGCTCGGAATCTTCAATCATCATTTCCTGTTTGAGTTTTTCGGTTTCTTTTTCGGTTGTCGACGGAAGCAGTAATACTTCAAGAAAGCTGCCGAGGACAGTGCCAAGTGCTCCGAAAATAAAGAATATTACGCAACCGCGATATATCATGGTGCTGGCGCCGACATTGCCCATTACCGCAAGCAGCACTACTATGCCGGTTACGGTTACGGCCATGAACAAGCCCATTAACAGTGACAATCGGGTCATTTATAAGTCCCTTGGTTCTTCGCCGAGTATAGACAGCCTTATCAGGCCTGATTCCAGGTCAAATTCAATGGATCTTCCTCTTTTGCCACCGATATCTTCGGCAACCAGCGGGAATCCCATTTTCTTAAGAGCCTTTTTAACAGAGGCTGCGTTGTCGCGGCCGATATTGTTCTCAAAATCTTCAGTTGGTGGGAACATTTCGGAGCCCCCGACGATCTTGGCATGCAGATTGGCTTTGAATACACCGTCTTCCGCTTTGATGGCATCGTAAAGCGCGGGTATGGCAGTATCAGCAAACTTGTTCGGGTTAAGGCGTTCTTTGTCTATGCCGCTGGAGTCTGGAAGCATAACGTGTACAATTCCACCAATCTTGCTTTTGGTATCATACAAAGAAACAATAACACATGAACCTATACCATATACGGCCAATGTTTCTGGGCTTCTGGCTACTTTCAGTTCGCCCATGCCTACCGGAATGACAACAGACATGCCTTAGATAACTCCGATCTTCTGCAGCAAAATACGAAGAGATTTTGGTTCCGGCAGCAGAAAAATGTGAATTCTCAAATCTTCTTCGCTTTCGATGAACGAGGTTTCGATCATCAAAACCTTGTCGCTGACTGCGGTCATGTCGGCGACAACGCTGTCAATCATGGAGCCTGCCATGTCAAAGGTCATCGATGGCAGAGAGTTCAACATCGGAGTCTGGGCCAAAGCTGAAAGTGCATTGAGAAAAGCTCCGGCAAGAATGTTGCCGACCTCGCGCATACATGAACTTTCCAGTTCTGACATTTTTAGAGGGTCTTCGATCTCGCAGCCTGGGATGAGCGTCTTAAGCAGCTTTATCGAGGTGTCTTCAGGGATCAGCAGCAGAAAACGACCGGATATCTCGCCGAGCACCTTCAGAAAGATTCCCATTACGCGGGTACCAGGCCCACCAAGTATAGCGGGAATGTCCTTGAAGTCCATAATGGAAGCGCTTGGCACTGCCATGTCGATTTTGCGGTTAAGAAACTGCGCCAGCGCGCTGGCAGCGTTGCCCGAACCGATGTTGCCGACTTCTCTGAGAGCGTCGAGCTGTATTTTGGTTAGAGAGGTAATATCTTCCATTAGTAACCTCAGTCAGATACAATTCAGTGCCATTATAAAGCAGCCTTGTGCATAATGCAATAGCTGCATTCAAAAGGTATAATTCTTGTTGCCGAATGTGTCGGCTACTTTGCTCGGGGCTTCAGGTAGCAGGTTTTTGCTCAGGGTTCGAAAAATCTATACCATTGTATCTGGTCATTGCTTTATTGCCCATGCCAAGAAGCCACAAGGCAGCCATTTCTGGAATCTCAGCAATAACCAGGCGAAACAGTTCCATTTCTGCAGGTGTTACAGTTCCAAGAACGTGCGATACCAGGCTGTCATGCGCGGCATCTTCGTTGGTCGCAGGCTGTCCAACTCCTATGCGCAGCCGCCAGAAATCGCGGCCGATGTGACTGATTATCGATTTCAGGCCGTTGTGCCCGCCATCGCTACCGCATGCCCGCATTCTGATGCGTCCGGCGGGGAGATTTATGTCGTCAATGATAACCATGAGTTCTTCAGGAGGGCAGTTGTTTTCGATCATCACTCCGGCAACAGCTTCGCCGGAAAGATTCATGTAGGTCTGCGGTTTGATCAACAGATGAGATTGTCCATGCAGGAGCAGATGCCCGGTGAGCGCCTGATGCTGCCGCTGGCTCAGATCTACTCTGAACTTTGCGGCGATGGCGTCAGCCGCCCAGAAACCGGCATTGTGCCTGGTGTTTTCATATTCTTTTCCTGGATTTCCAAGTCCTGCGATTATCATAGACTGATTATTACCAGAGCATGCCGGGAAAGTCAACGCCGGTTGCGCTTATAAAGCCAGTGCCGGCTAAAATTTGACATATTCATGGCTTCGCGGGTATAATCCGCCAAACCTGAGGTATTCTCAATTTTTTTCAAGGGTTGATATATGGAAGCAAAATCAAGAGTCCTGTTGATAATTCTCGACGGCTTTGGCCTCTCAGAAGCCACTGAAGGCAACGCTGTTCATGCGGCCAACCCTGAATTCATAAACAAGCTGCTGGAAGAGCGCCCCTGCACGCGCCTCGGTGCTTCAGGACTCGATGTTGGTCTGCCTGAAGGGCAGATGGGCAATTCAGAAGTCGGGCACCTCAACATTGGCGCCGGACGAATTGTTTATCAGGACATTACCCGCATCAATCTTGCGATAGAAGATGGTTCGTTTTTCGAAAACAAGCCTCTGCTCGAAACTTTTGCAAAGCTTAAAAAGTCGGGCAAAGCCCTGCACCTTTATGGTCTGGTATCTGATGGTGGTGTTCACAGCCATATCAATCATATCAGTGCTATTTTAAAGCTTGCCCTGGCTCAGGGCCTCAGCAGAGTTTTCATTCACGCATTTACTGACGGCCGTGATACCTCACCGACCAGCGGTGTACATTTTATCCGTGATCTCGTCGAAGAAACCCGCAAAATCGGAATTGGTCAGATTGCTTCGATTTCAGGCCGCTTTTATGCCATGGACCGCGACAACCGCTGGGAAAGAGTTGAAAAGGCTTATCTGGCTATGGTGCATGGCGTTGGCAATCGCGCCACTGATCCAGTGCTCGCTATGGAAGCTTCTTATAAGGTTAATGTGACCGACGAGTTCGTGATACCGGTTGTTATAGAAGCTAACGGCGACCCGATCGCCACTATTGATGATGGCGACACCATTCTGGCCTTTAACTTCAGGGCCGACCGCATGCGCCAGATCACAAAGGTTTTCACCCAGCCAGTATTCGAAGAATTCAAGCGCAAGGAAATGCATGTCGATTACCTGAGCTTTACGCATTATTCTGATGAATTCAGTTTTCCGGTGGTTTTTCAGCAGCAGCACCTCGACAGAGTGCTCGGCTCGGTTCTTGCTGACAACAAGATTGCGCAGCTGCGTCTTGCCGAAACCGAAAAGTATGCCCATGTCACCTACTTTACCAATGGTGGGCATGAGCCGCCGTTCGCGCTCGAAGACCGGCATATGGTGCCAAGTCCCAAGGTAAAGACCTACGATCTCAAACCCGAAATGTCAGCTTTTGAAGTGAGCGAATATCTTATAGAAAAGCTGCGCACCGAAAAGTACGGCTTTATACTGGTCAATTTTGCCAACTGCGATATGGTTGGCCATACCGGTATTATGGAAGCGGCCATGAAGGCTGTCAGTACTGTTGACTGCGTGCTGTCGAAGGTTATTCCTGTCGCTTACGAAAAAGGCTATGAGTGCATTATCACTGCTGATCACGGAAATGCCGAACAGATGGTAGATACCGAGACTGGTGAAGCTTTTACCGAACACACGACTAACCCGGTGCCCTGTTGCATTCTGTCGCGCTCTTCCTATGAGCTCAGGCCCGAAGGCCGGCTCAGCGATATCGCGCCGACCGTGCTCGAACTTCTTGGCGTTGACAAGCCGGCAGAAATGACCGGCCAGTCTCTCATTTCCCGTAAGAAATAATTCAGCGATGAACCTATCAGCAACAACCCGAAAGGGCTATCTTTTCATTCTTTCCGGGCCTTCCGGGGTCGGCAAAACGGTGCTGTGCAATGCTATAGTCAACAAGTTTGCACCAGATGTGGTTTACTCGATATCTACCACTTCTCGGGCTCCGCGTGGTGGCGAAAACAACGGTCAGGAATACTTTTTCTGCACTGCCGAAGAATTCGAAAAGGATATCGGGCGCAACGAGTTTGCCGAGTGGGCTTTTGTTCACGGCAATTATTACGGTACGCCACGCCGATTTGTCACTGACAATCTCAATGCCGGCAAGCATGTCATTCTGAATATAGATGTTCAGGGCGCCATGAAGATTCGCGAAGCATACCCTGAATCAATCATGATTTTCATTCTGCCACCAACCTTTGATGAGCTCGAAAGCCGAATTCGCAAACGCAACATGGACAGTGAGCATTCATTACGGCATCGTCTTGAAAATGCCCGAAAAGAGCTCGATTACCGAGACCAGTATCACTATACTGTGATAAATGACAATCTCGAAGCGGCAATAGGCGAACTGACCGAAATTTTTGCCGGTTATGTACAAAAGCACCAGGCTGAACAGCCGGCTGCCGCCAAATAAGCCAAAACTAAGCTAAAAATAGCATTTGTGGTCATTGACACCTTGGCAACTCATTCTTATAATTTAGGAAACTTCGGTAATTCGACCCTCAGTGGTCAAGGAGGCTTTATACTATGAAATGCACAAAGCTGTGCTTCCTGATTCTTTGTTTTATGATGTGTTTGAACTCGGCCTGGGCTGATCAGCTGGTCGCCCTCGATGCAAAACTTGATATTATCTGCGGTCAGGAAAAATTGACTCGCGTTGGCAGTGCTAAAACAGACGTGGTTACCCAGGCGGTAGAACTTTATGCCGGCGACCTGCTTGAAACACTCAGAGAATCAAAGGCCACACTGGTATATGGCGATGGCACGATCATGCGCATTAAAGAGCGCACGCTGGTTGAAGTGCAGCCACTCAGCATCAAGGTTTTCAAGGGCAAGACCTGGTATAAATTCACCAAGCGTGGCAGTGAATTCAAAATTGAAACCCCAACTCTGGTTGCAGGTATCAGGGGAACAGAATTTGAAGTGGCTGTTGGCTCACGCAAACGCACTTCGCTGTCAGTGACCGAAGGCGCTGTCGCTGCGAGAAGCCGCCTGTCAAAACGTGCTTTGCTGGTGCGTGCCGGGTTCGCAACTCACTGCGATACTGATTCAGACCTGGTTAAACCTTATAAATTTAATGCCGAGCTCAAAAAGGCCGAATGGTCAGAGGCTGATTGGCAGCCCAAAGCCGAGAGCGAATACCAGCTGTTTCTCAGATATATGAATCTGAAATACGAATATGGCGAAAACGACGCAAGAACTGAAGAAGCACGGAAAGCTCACGAAAAATTCAAGGCAGTAGAAAAGAAGTAATCTTTCGTAACCCAGATATAAAAAGCGCCCGGCCAAGTGCCGGGCGCTTTTTCTCAGTCTGGACTGCTTGATTACCGTTGTGTGTTAAAAAATATTATGACCGGTTTGTCTGGCTTTTAATGCTTGCTTGCCGTGCTGGCCTGATAATGGCGGTATTGCCCTTTGTAAAAAGAGGTGATTGCGCCCTGCTTTTCGAGGTTTTTCAGTGACGCTTGAATTTTGACATCGCCGTGCCGGCGGAATTTGCCGCTGATTTTGCTGAGCGTCTTGGCGGTGGCGCAGTATTCGAGAATCTCTTCGGCGAGCAGGTCAAGGGCATCTGGCAATGCTTTTGACGGAAAAACCAGTGTTTGCCCGGGGTTGCCAGGTCTGAAGCTTTCTCCTGGTTCAAAGCTGAGGCAGTCAGTGTGTCTGGCCAGAAAACTGCGTATTCGCAGACGCAGCGCGCCGCCTTCACCTGTTGATCCATAGCCGTGAATGACATCGATACGACTGAAGTCTCTGTTTTTTACCTGGCGATTGTAGTATTGAATGAAAGCCTCAACTGCTTCAATCTGGGTCATGCCATGCAGATCAATTTCGTTGATCATTGCATACATACCGATAATACTGATTTTGCCGGGCAGGGCTAATCATTGTCGGGCCAGCTCTGGCGGCGGCGTTGTGATTTTTTTTCACCAGTCTGTTTTTTCTTGCCGATGCGCCTTTCGACCGAAGCCCGGGTCGGGCGGGTGGGTCGCCTGGGTTTCGGAGGCGTCAGAGCCCGCAGAATCATTTTTTTGAGCTTGTCGCAGGCATCGTCGAGATTGCGTATCTGCTCGCGATACTTCTGACTGGTAATAATGATGGTGTTTTCAGAGTCGACGCGGTTGCCGGCGATGGCCAGCAGGCGATTTATGACTGGCGCGCTCAGCTGCGGGCAGCGTTCTGGATTAAAGCGCAACTCGATGCAGGTTGCCACCTTGTTAACATTCTGTCCGCCCGGCCCGGACGACCGTACTGCGCTGATTTCTATTTGATCAGCCGGTATGGTCAGATTTTCGTTAATAACTATTGCATTGCTCAAGGCTTGCGTTCCCTTTGCAGCCAGTCCAGTGCTGGCTCAAGTTCTATGCTGGCCATGCAGCCTGAGTTGGCGCAGCCATCGCATTTCCCTTTACAATAACCCAGGTCGGGCCTGAGGACAAGGTTTTTGCTGCCGACCGGGCCCCAACGCTTCGGAGTCATGGCTGCTACTGGTGGAAAAAACGCTATTGCCGGCAGCTGCAGTGATGCAGCCAGGTGCAGCGGGCCGGTTGAGCCGCCAATGAAAGCGGAGCAGGCCGAAAAAACGTCGGCCAGTTCAGCCAGATCAGGTACATTGCATAAGAAGTTCAGCTGCCCGCTTCGGGCTGGCTCAAAAAAACTCTTAAGTTTTTCTTCACCCGGTCCCAGGCTCACCAGAACCGGTAGATTTTGCTCGTTTAGCATCCGGGCGAGTTCGGCATAACGCTCGGTAGTGATATTGTGAGCCGACCCACCGTGCCCGGGGTGAATAATCACAGGTCTGTGCAGACCAAGCTCGGCGATCCGCGCTGCTCCACGGCTTAGCTGATCGGCTTTAAGCTCAAACAGGTATGGTGAGTAGTTGATTTCTGGCACGATACCGTGCAGCAGGTCGAGATTGTAGCAGAATTCGTGCTTTTCGTTGCTCGACCTTTTCTGCACCCGACGATCGTTAAGCAGCAGCTGCCA
>Ga0154428_1088_pt2 | contig 11643 bp, 10 predicted proteins | sample RifGroC2_FD_115932 | JGI IMG/M metagenome (GOLD analysis project Ga0154428, IMG submission 115932) | Candidatus Riflebacteria bacterium GWC2_50_8 | reverse complement strand
GTCTGCTATTTCGGCATCGGTTACTATATTTGCATCCCCGGCGCCATCTACCTGCCCGCTGAGACGCACTCCGGCGGCAACCAGAAGGGATGCTAACTGAGTGGTGGCCGGGGTGGCCGAGTTGGTATGAATGCCAATGCGGGGCTGGTTGAAGAGTTGCTTGTGATCTGTTACCGTGTCTATAAGAGTCTGGGCGTCGATATCATTGATAACGACATAGTTCACGCCTTTGCTGCTGAGGAGTGTACGCAGGGCAATAGCGTCATAAACCAGGAAAGCGCCGCCGTTATAGCCGAGCAGCCAGTAGACCGGAACGTTACCGGCTGGATTGCCCGGGTGTCTGAGGCAGTTGTATATTGCGCCATAGGCTGCCAGATAGCCGGCTTCAGTCTGTGTTACACTGGGAAAATCTGTCCCAACAGTGAGAACCGGGACCGCTGCTGCTACCTCATTCAGGTAGGCATTACTCATCGGTATATAGATGAAAGTCGGCAGATCTTCTTCTACAATAGCTTCCGGGTCTGTCTTAACCGGTTTGGGTTTGCTGGAGCCTGCGCCTCCGGCACCAAGTTTGAGTATGTATTCTTTGCCTTCAACAAAGCCTTCAGCATCGACAAATTCATGAAAGTCGAAGGTGTTTCTGCTTTCATCAATAACATCGCCATGGGGAACACCCAGAGGCACAACACCCTGTCCAATATCATTGGGGTGATTCTCTCGGGACGCGTATACATCTGAGGTCGCGAAATTCACGATTTTGGCAAAGAAAAGGCCAACGTTCTGGGTCGCCTCGACTCTCAGGTAGTAACCAGGAAACTGCCGTGGAACGAGCGGGGTATAAGAAATTACCAGAGATTTAAGCCCGGCAGTGGAGATGCCATTCTGCTGCATAACTTCACTTATGTGCGCCCGGATGTCGTTATCCTGGGTGCCGCCTGCTTCAGGGACATATCCGCCTTTGACGACCTCAAGCATACGGTCGTAGCCGGCTTTCCAGCCGGCATTAACTGCCGTCTGCAGGCGGGACTGGCTATAATATAGAAAACCTACATCGGTTACCAGAGCGGTCATTCCCAACATAAAAATGGCCGAAAGCGCGGTCATAACAAGCGCACCGCCCCGGCGCATATTCAATAAATTTTTACCAGACATGGCTTTGCCCCCTTATGGCAATAACGTTCACTTATAATATAAGCAAAAACCGTGCTCAAACAAACATGAATTTTATTGCACTCAGTGTTACTCATAAAGATCTCTTGCAGGCGCTATTTAGAAATCACTTCAAGCATTACATCAGCATAGAAAGAGCTGCATCTAATAATCGAGCTCCCCCCATGAAAAGAAAAAGGCCCGCTTCCAGAAGAAGCGGGCCCTTTTTGTGTTTACCAGGTAGCAAAAGTCGGCAGTGTGATATCCATGACAGTGGTTTTGCTGTCGATCACTGCATAATATGCGGTGAACACGAATTCATTGGTACTCCATGGTGTGGTGGAATTTGTAAGGATGTATTCGACCAGCGTTCCATCGGTCTTGTATGTCGCAGATGCTACAGTACCTGAGGCAACAGCCAGCAGAGTGCGAGGAAGCAGTGGCAGGTTTTCCAGTTTGTAGCTGCCGTCAGCTTCAGTAACAATAGTACTTATTTTGGTATAGGGGGCGGCAGTTCCATCTGGGGCCATCCAGATTTCAAAGTTGAAGCCTGGAACAGCTGTCTTAGTTGCAGTAAGAATGCCACCTACCTTCGTGTATTGCAATACTGTACCAGTAATCATCGTGGAGTTCGCAAGAGTGTAGTTGAGAGGAGTGTTCCCCAGATTGGTGGTTCCTGCTACTGGAGTATAGTCTACGCCATTGTAGGCTACTGTGCTGACATTGGTGCCGTCATTCGATTCTACAATAAAAGATATTGAATAATCTGCCATGCCGGGCTTGGTAATATCTAGTTTTCTCTGACCGCTGGCGACGTTAGGCAGCGTAAAGTTGCCAAAAGCATCGGTAACGGTTTTGTAGCCAGTGTCCAGTTCCAGCTGGGCGACACTCAGACCTTTTCCGTCAAGTGCAGCGGTAAAAACGCCCGTGATATTCGTTGTGGGCGTGTCGCCAAGGGACAGAGTGCTGACAAGCTGGAGATCGGGAGCCGTAATAGTGCTTGCGTTGAGGTTCACTATTGCGGCTGCCGGGTTATATGATGCGGAAGATAAAATTCTTATCACATATATACCGTATGGCAATTTGTCAAAGTAATAGCCGCCGGATGTTATTGTTTTTGTCTGTGCTACAACAACAGAGTTCTGCTCGAGAAGGACCGGGATTTCGTCAACAGTTCCTCCACCGCCGAGGCTGATAACTCTGCCGTCTATGGTTCCAGTGCTTGTGTTCACTGTTGCCGTGCCCGAATCTGCAACTGTTGTGCTGCCATCGGGGCCTGACGGGTTGTTGCTGCCACCGCAACCGGTGATCATTGCTGCGGCCAGCAGGCAGCATGCCAATGAGGCGAAAACAAATTTGAACATAGAATATTTTTCCTTCATGCCTCGGTCTCCTTTGAGGGCACCAGATTTACCTTGGTTTGTCAACATTCTGTCCTCTCCATTCTCAGGACATCATCAATCCTGATTCCAGTTTTATTGATAGTTCCTGATTTAAGTTCAAGAACAGAACTCACATCTCTATGCAACCGCGAGAAGCCGATCCATGGCGGTAATTTTTCGTAAAGCGCCTTTATTTTAAGGCTGGCGTCAAGAAAAACTGCATCGATAGGGTACAGCATGAACATCATATGTATTGAATTACAGGGTGACAACAGCAGGCCCTCGCCTTCGGCGGGTTCGGGCGACAACATCATGCCTCTGAACCGCTGCCAGAAGCTGTCGGCGACTTTTACCCGGTCGGCGACCATGCGGTTATCTCTTGTATTGGTTATTTTCATTTGTTGTGTCACGATATCAGGTTGGCATATTAGCTTTGCTCATCTCTTCGATGATCTGAAACGCAGCCGGGGCGCCGATAACTATGCCGACGTTCGGGAAAATAAAGAATACCAGTGGAATCATCATTTTAACCGGAGCCTTGGCGGCTTCTTCTTCGGCACGCTGCCGGCGTTTGTCGCGCAGCTGCTCAGACTGGATGCGCAGAACCTGACCAATAGAAACGCCGAGCTGGTCAGCCTGGATGATTGCTGAAACAAAGCCGTTCAGGTCGGGATGATCGACACGCTCAGACATGCCTTTAAAGGCATCGCGACGTGCCTGACCCATGCGCATGTGCCGCAATGTCAGACTGAATTCGTCTGGAATAGGACCATGCATTTTCTCGACAACCTTGTCACAGGCGGCGTCAAAGCCAAGGCCAGCTTCAACCGCAACAGTGAGCAGGTCGAGAACATCGGGAAGCTGTCTTTGAATCTTGTGCAGGCGCGCGGCAACGCGCCGCTGCAGGAATATACGGGGTCCAAGAAAACCCAATATTGCTCCTATCGCGGTGCCCATAGCCAGGAGCTTTGGCAGAAATACCAGGCAGAACGCGGCTATTGCTGCAGGGGTTATTACGCGAAACAGGTTTTGAATTACTGCAAATTCGTTTACGGTAAGTCCGCCCGGGTAACCGGCCTGAGCCAGTTCTTTCTTCAGGGTTCCTTTTTGAACCTTTTTGAGATCCTTTGGATCTCGTTTACCGGCCATTCTCGCAAGGAATGGCCTTACGACGCGGTCTACGAAGGGTTTGTTAAGCTCTGATGCCTGAAGCGTTTCAACCGAGTCGGCCGGCATTCCCTCGTCAAAGGCAGCCAGACGGTTTTGTATGTCACTTTTGTTCCCAGACGGGAAAAGAAGCAGTATGACAAGAAACACTATAAACCCGCCGACAACTATAAATAATACATTCATTTATGTTTCCTCACACTTCAATATCAACAATTTGCATGATGATATACATCCCGAGGCATTCCCACAATACACCGAATATAAGCACATACCAGCCTCTGAAGGCGCCACTTTTGAACGTGAACAGCTTCATCATGAACGCAGGGTTGATAAGGTATATCATAAAGCCAATTCCGAGTGGCAGCGCTCCGACAAGAAGGCCTGAGATCTTTGCCTGGGCGGTCTTGGTCTGAATGTCGCCTTTGATTTTCATGCGCTGGCGGATAACAAAACCGATTTTATCGAGAATTTCGGCCAGGTTGCCGCCTACTTGCCTTTGAATAAGCACGACAGTGGTTACCAGGTCCCAGTCTTCACTTTCAACACGGTCGTTGAGTGCCCGCAGAGTGTCTTCAAGGTTGACGCCAAGGCTGTTCTCTTTCAAAACCCTCTTTAACTCCTTGCCCATAGGGGCTGGAGCTTCGCGTGACACCATTTCCATCGCCTGCAGGAAAGAATAGCCGGCTTTAAGGCCGTTTGCCAGCATAATCAGGGTGTCGAGAATCTGTTCATTGAAGTCGCGAACACGTTGGGATTTTTTGAATTTGACCCAGATCACCGGAGCAAAATAGCCGGTAAAGGCCAGAACAGATCCGATTGCTACGCTTTTGAAAAGCAGCATACCGAAGGTCAGGCCAAGCGTAATAGCCAGAAACTGAATTGCAACATATTCGTTTGCCTTGAGAGGCAAGTCTGCTTTAGCGAGTTCAGCAGCAATACGTATTGCCATGCCACGTGGAGTAATAATAGAGCCCATGTTGGCAAGTATCTTTTTTGCTCCGCCCTGACCGGCCCCGCGATTTTCCTTTACCCAGTCGTCATCGCTGACGTCAATGTCATCACGCTGCGGCGCTTCGTCATCGTCTGGATCGTGATATTCCGATGCTGCAAGTTCGGTTTCAACCAGATACTGTTCCATGCGTGCGCGCACCTCTTCGCCAGGCGGTTTGCCGAGCAGCGAGAACATCAGCAGCACAAAGAACAGTGTTGCAATTGCCGCAAATACAATGAAAATTATCTGTAGCAAGTTTTTACCATCCTCTCGAGGTGTCGGTGAATATATTCTGTGGTAATTTTATGCCGGATTCCTGAAATTTAGATGCAAATTTTGGTCTGATACCTGTCGGTTTGAGTCGTCCCTGAATTTTGCCCTTCTCATCAATACCTGTCTGTTCGAATTTGAAGATATCCTGGGTTACGACCTTGTCGCCTTCCATGCCCTGAATCTCGGTGATGAAGGTGATTTTGCGGGAGCCGTCTTTCAGACGGGACTGTTGAATGATCATATGAACGGCAGAACTGATCTGTTCGCGTATTGCGCGAACCGGTAGATCCATGCCGGCCATCAAAACCATAGTTTCGAGACGGGCCAGCATGTCACGCGGGGTGTTGGCGTGACCGGTGGTCAGTGATCCGTCATGGCCGGTATTCATGGCCTGGAGCATGTCGAGAGCTTCGCCGCCGCGGCATTCGCCGACGATAACGCGTTCGGGGCGCATGCGCAGCGTGTTCTTGATCAGTTCGCGCATGGCAACTTCCCCTTTGCCTTCGATATTGGCCGGGCGGGTTTCGAGACGCACAACATGTGGCTGGCGCAACTGCAGCTCAGCAGCGTCTTCGCAGGTGATGATACGCTCATCTTCAGGGATAAAAGAGCTGAGAATGTTCAGAGTTGTAGTTTTACCGGAACCAGTACCACCAGATACGACGATGTTAAGACGAGCCTTGATGCACGCTTCGATAAAGTCGGCCATATCCTGGGTAAGCGTGCCGAACTTGACCAGATCGGCAATGCCAAGAGCTTCTTTTTTGAATTTTCGAATCGTGACAGTTGGGCCATTCAGGGCCAGCGGCGGAATAATCGCGTTAACGCGTGAGCCATCTGGCAGGCGGGCATCGACATAAGGTACTGACTCGTCGATGCGGCGGCCGATTGGGGCTACGATACGTTCGATGATACGCATTACGTGATCGTTGTCTTTAAATTTGATATCAGAGAGAATCAGCTTGCCCTTTTTTTCGTAGTAGATCTGAAAGGGCCCATTAACCATGACTTCAGAGATGTCTTCTTCGTCGAGCAGCGGCTGAATCGGACCAAAGCCAATCATGTCGTCGAGCAATGTTGCCGAGAGCGCCTCTATTTCACGCTGAGCCAGGGTAACGTTTGCTTTGGGGCTTTCTTCAGCAACTACGGCCAGAATGCGCTCACGCAACATGTTGCGCTTTTTGTCGACATTTTGTTCGGCCATTATCGCGGCGGGCATGTCGTCGATAAGCTTGGTGTGCACGCGATCCTTCAGGCGTTCAAAACCGGTTATCTCACGTGTTGATGCGGAATCGAGAATGCCGGATTTTTCTGTTTTCTTTTCTTCGTTTAGACGTGACAGCAAACCACCCATTTGTTTACCTCCAGGAATTTAAGAGCCAAAAAGCAGGTCTTTTATTTTAAAAATTGCGCTTTTGCTGGTCTGTGCACCAGCGGTTATACCAACCAGACGATCTGCCATGCCGATTATTGAGCGGGCAATCGCACTGGTTGGCGACTTAAGAACAAAGGCTTCACCATGGTTGAGAGAACGCTGTGCTATCTCTGATTCCATGGGGACAGTTGCATAGACAGGTATCGACAAGCCCGCCTCAAGGTCTTCCTTACCGAACCCTACGTTCGGAATGTCCTTGTTCAGGATAAGTTTGATTTTTGACAGGTCAAAATTGATGTCACCAAAAGTCTTCAGACAGATTTTGGTATTTTTCAGCGAACTGATCTCAAGTGTCGCTACCAGAAGAACCATGGTGCTGCGATCAAGAATTGCCAGTTCTTTTTCGGTTATGCTCGGTGGCAGATCGAAAATTATGTAATTGTAGGCAGTCTGTACGGCTTCGACAATTTTAAGAATGTGTTCGCTTTTAACAGCTTCGGCAAATGCTGGTTCTTTTGGGGCCAGCAATAGATCAAGGCCACATTCGTGCGTGATGATGTTCTTCTCGATCTCGCCAAGAGTAATTTCTTCGCCCGTTTCAACCAGCTGGTAAATTGTGCGTTTAGCTGGCTGATTGAGAGTAATGGCGACGTCGCCAAATTGAAGGGAGGCGTCGATCAGGAGAACTTTCTTTCCCTTGCTGACCAGGCTTGCTGCAAGGTTAACTGCCAGGGTTGTGCGGCCAACTCCACCTTTGGTTGAGAAGAAAGATAGAATCTCGGCTTTGGGCTCGTTCTCAAACAGCTCCGGTCGGTCTTTAACCCATTTGTTGAAGACGTTCTGGATAGTATCGACGAGGTCGTTGGTTGAGAATGGCTTAACCAGAAAATCTTTGGCGCCGGCCTTCATTGCTCGACGAAAATATTCCTGCTCGCCCTGAATTGACATTATCACTGTTTGAACGTTAGGGAAGTCTTTAGCCAGAATTTCAGCGGCCTTCAGCCCGTCGATTTCAGGCATGTTGATGTCCATCAGCACGACGTGCGGCTGCAACTCTTTAACCAGATCGATAGCTTCACGCCCATTGCGTGCCTCTCCGACGATCTTTATGTTGTCTTGGTTATTTAACATTCTTCTTACATTCGAGCGCAACTCGTCCATGTCGTCTGCGATGAGCAGTTTTATTCTAGGTGTGTTCGACAATTTGGACTTCCAGTTTATGTGGAGGCCTCAAAGCCCGCTGAGAGCTTTGAGGCCTTCGAGATGACTATTCTTTCAACGGAATGTGGCTTGATTTGATGTCCTGAAAGATGTTGTGCAGCTTTTCAAGGCGGTCAGAGCGTCTCGGCACCGGCACGGCTTCGAATTTGCTCTTGCCGGCGAGATCAGCGTCACGATTGGTGATCTTCGGGGTGAGCAGAATTACGAGTTCGTTTTCGCTGTTAGTAACTGATCTGCTCTTGAACATGCGTCCGATGAACGGGAGCTTGCTGAGCAACGGTACGCCTTTCCAGGAGACGCCATGGGTTCTGTTGATCAGACCACCGAGAACGATGGTTTCCTGGTCTTTGATTTTTACTGTAGTCATGATGCTGCGGTTAAGCACGTCTGGCGGACCATCGGTGCCGCGCAGATAACTTGGCTCTTCCTGTTTTGCAAAAACCGAGAACTTAAGTTCACCATTATGGACATACATATCTCTGATAACCAGTTTAAGGGATGCTTCCAGAGATTGATACACGGGGTTCCCGGCAGCATCAATACTGGCCGGATACTGAACTGTCTGGCCAACATCAACAAAAGCAAGACCGGCATCATTCTCCATCGTGGATGAGCTCTCTGTGCCGTCTTTTTCTTCGGTCCAGCCAGAAGCTGCTATTTTCCTCATGGTGGCGTTGGCATAAACAAGAAGTTTCGGGTTAGCGATAACCTTGGCTTTACCAGAGGTTTCCCATGCTCTGACCATGGCAGCGATGCGCTCAAAGCGGTTGATGTTGTTCATATACAATGGGTTCATATACTTGGGAACTGGCGCGCCGCCGCCGGCAGCTGTGCCAAGAAAGTCGTTGCTGGCATTTTCAAGAAATTTAAGCGCCCCGAGACCGGTGCTGTCTCCGCCCCATTCAATGCCGAGTTCTTCGGTGTTGTTCTTGCTGACCTGCAGGATGTATGCCTGAAAGACAACCTGAATCGGGTTCTCAATGATAACGAGGTTGCTGACATCATCCTCACCTGGGACAAACCCGCGTACCGTTTCGGTGAGATGAATGTAATCGTTCTGATCCTGTACCGTTCCCTGCAGTAGCACGCGGACTTTGCCTGTATCTGATGCTGTCTGAACAGTTTCACTGTTAGTGGCATCGTAATTCGGTGAAAGAACAGTTACTTTAACTGTTGGCAGCTTGATGGCTGCTTCGATGCGCTGCTGCATTGAGGGAACCGACACTTCATTCTCTATGAGATTAACAATTTTCTTGCCCTGAACGAGGCTGGCTGCTACGGTTTCAGCCCTATTCTTTTCTTCTTCGGTTGCTACCTGACCCTTAAGGTAAACAGAATCTGGAAAGATGATCAGCTTGATGTTCGGGTTACCAACAATAGAGGCAAACTTCGACATGATGATGTCGGTTTCTGAGTAAGTCTCGATATCATAAACGCGGCGACCGGTCATATCCCAGAGAATCAGCTGAGTGGCAGCCGGAGCAGCACCCAGGCCGGAAAGTATAATTTCTTCCTCTGATACGTTGAGAACGTCGACGATTCCTTCTTTGACTGCGAGAATCTTTTTGACGCCATGAGCTGGAATGGCAACCGATTTTCCCAAAGGAATCATCAATTTCTCAGTGGCGTAAAGTTGCGACTGCAAAAGCCCTGTAGTGACTGCAGCAAGGAGAAACAACATGAAAAGACTGGTCCGGTTAAATATAGCTCGTTTAATCATGACTATTCTCCTGAGCTTTCAGGAGATTGCTCTCCCGAATATGTTTCTTCAACTGAGCCCATTGATGGCGGTATGTAAGCAGGAATTTTGTCTGGCAACTGCTGGTATTTAGACGCTGCCGGACCGCCATATTTATATACTTCTCTGCGATTGGTTGCGCCATACATAATTTCGACCTTGCCGTCATCAACTGGAGCAATAATGACTTTAGTGGCATCTGAGGAATCTCCGTCCGGCGCAGCTACCTGAACGTAGTCCGGGTGCCCGATTTCCTGCAGAACCGAACGCTGGGTGGCGCCTTTGGTTACGACCCGTTTATCCTTGTCGTTGGGATTTTTAAGAACAAACTTGAACGTCGTACCCGAGTCAAGTTGCATCATCTTTTCAAGCTCTTCCGGGGTTACTGCGAGGGTGATAAGTTCGACTTTGGCAGCCATAATAGAAGGTGTCATGGTCGGAACGCCGCCGGCAAACTGGTAGGATCCGCCAACCGCAAGGATCTGGATGTCCTGAAGAACGATTTTCGTTATTGGTTCGCTGCCGCGTGGCTTGAAGGTGGCGATAACGTCAACATAGTCGCCCTGCTGAATAAAACCGCCGACGGATGTAACTTTGGAGACTGCAATAGATACAGCGCGCTTTCCGGGAGGAACGGCCCGCGCAAGGTTCGGAATCTGATTTGCATCCATCAGGCGCATCGGTGTCATAATGTCACCAGGAAGTATTGTTACCGCGGTATACCGGCCAGTAAGCGACGCTACGTCGCTGAGAGCCAGATCAGGCACGGCTGAGGCAATGAGTTCTCTTACCTCGAATGCATCCTTGATGATGGCCTCTTCAAGCCTGGTGCGCGCGGCAACAGCCTTTTTGCTGACAACAACCGGTATTTTGATTATTGTCGGTTGCTGTACAACGGGGGCTACTATCTGGTCGGTTGGGGCCTTCTGTAGCTTACTCCAGAGAAGCATTGCTATGGCCAAACTGGCCAGCAACGCTACGATGATCGCTCTTCTGTTCACTTGTGAGGATCCTCCTCGCCACTAATTTTAACTCGCAATATAACACAGGTTAACACTTCAGGCAACGGCAAAAAAAATCGGCACAACTGCGTATTTTTTTTACAAGAAACACAATGTACAAAATTATGTACATTTTGCAAGTGGATTTTTACAGCTGGCGATCCCGTAAATTAGACTAATCTCGTGAAGCCTTAACAGCGAACTGAAATAGCTAAAAGGTGATGTTAAAAACGTGGAACCAGCCAATGATACAGGCGATGAAAATATCTATTCCCATAAGAAACCTGTATTTGCCAGTTTGCAGTTGATCGCTATTCTCTTTATGAATGGTTTTTTGCAGAAAAGCACCGGTGGTAAAGCTTGTGGCAGCCATTCCAAAAGCATTACGCCCATAATTCAATATCTGCACCAGCACAGCGTGCGGAATTCCCAAAGCCGAAGAATACAAAAAGATCGTAAAAACATAGTTAGATCCGCCAATAGCGCCAAGTGCTCCCAGCAATTTTACGTCGCCCATACCGATCAGGCCGAAAACACCACCGGGCATATAAAGCAGAATGCCCAGCAGGGTGGCGACAAGGCTGTAGCCAAGCCCTGACAGGCCTTGCAGGTAAAGGTTGAGAAGCCAGCCGAGCAATATGGCAGGAAGAGTGAGCCAGTTATAGACTTTGCCATCCTTCAGGTCAGTGATGACTGCTACAAAAGCAACCGAAGTTGCCAGGATCATCGGCCCCTGTGTTGTCAAGTCCAGTTGCATCTATTTGAGCCTTCGCGAAATTTGTTCAACGAAGTTATTCTAGCTGGTGACTGTCTGCTTTGCAATACTCAGATTTTTACGTAACCGAATACTTTAGCGCGCATGCTTTTAAGCAGCTTGCGTGAAGCATGCAGGTCATCTTCCGGCTCACCTTCGCGATGCAGGAAGACCATGGCGCCGGTGTGGCCTGCCAGGATACCAGCTTCTGGATACTCAAGCAGTGCCGGTGTGTCAATCAGCACGATCTCAACTTTTCTTCTGAGGTTGGCGAGCAGCTCGATCATTTCCTGAGAACCCAGTGACTCTGCGGGATTGGCCGGAGCAATGCCGGCGCTGAGCAGTGAGAGACGTTCTACTGAAGTTTCTTTGATCAGAAGACGGGGGTCGGTTCCACGAAGGGCTTCGGAGAGTCCTCTTTCGTTCGTCAGGTCGAAAAGACGATGCAGCTCAGGGTTGCGGAAGTTCGCATCAATCATAAGAACCGAATATCCGGTCTGAGCCAGCAAAATTGCAGTATTGGCAAGCAGGGTGGTTCTGCCTGCGCCAGTTCTTGATGATCCAACCAGAACTATACGTGTCTGCGATT
>Ga0154428_1228_pt5 | contig 11653 bp, 20 predicted proteins | sample RifGroC2_FD_115932 | JGI IMG/M metagenome (GOLD analysis project Ga0154428, IMG submission 115932) | Candidatus Riflebacteria bacterium GWC2_50_8 | reverse complement strand
GCGATTCGCCTGACCGACAATATCACGTCTAGCAGCGCAACACCAGAAAGCCGGCAGCTCAGAAGAAAAACTGCGGTAACCGCTGCCATTACTTGAAGACCCAGTGTGTTTACCGAAAAAAAGATGATTGCAGCAAATGCCACCGCGCCCTTGGTCAGAGGGTTAAGATGATATAACAGGCCTGAGCCGGGTTTATAACTGATCTGCATCAGCACACCTCCGGCTTTTTATGAAGCGGTGTACTGCGCTGGCATCGATCTGCGGCAACGCGGCAACATCACAGTAAGGCGTGACCGCACACTTATACCACTCTGGCAGTGGAAAAAAATCGCTTTTACCAAGAGCCTGGCGCAGAAAGTCGTCAGGGGAAAACCAGAAGCCGCCGCCTGAATTCAGATACAACAGAGAGCTGCTGTGGGCAAGCAAAAGCTCGGGCTCGTGAGTGACTACGATTACAATGTGGCCACTAGCCATACTGGCCAGCATTTCGGCAAGTGCATGCTGACCTCGCATATCAAGACCGGCCAGCGGTTCATCCAGCAACACTACTGGCGGCAAAAAGACAGTACAGGCAGCCAATGCAAGTCGACGCTTCTCTCCTCCAGACAACTCCAGCGGGTGACGATTCCAGCATTGTTGGGGATCCAGCCCCCATTTCTGCAGCCATTTACGCGAAGTCTGCTCGCTCTCTGCAGTCGGCAAACCACGCATTTTCAGGGCATAGCCGACCTCTTCGCCTACAGTTCCGTTAAAAAACAACGCTTCTGGATTCTGAAAGACCAGCGAAATGTTGCCAGACGGGTTAAAGGGCAACTCTTCTGCCATTACTTCTCCGGAAAATTCCTTATGAAAACCAGCAAGAGTGCGCAAAAGAGTGCTTTTGCCAGAACCAGCACGGCCGACGATCAGATTGATCTGGCCGCGCTTAAAGCTGCCAAAAAGGTTTTCGAGCAAAGTGGCGTTGCCATACTTGACGGTCAAATTCTGCAATTTGAGTTCAGTTATGCTGTTAGCCATGATTCAGATTTAAGTAATTATCAAACTGCATCAGGGAAAACCTTTGCTGCATATTGGACTTCGTTGCGTTGCAGTTACTGCATAAGCCACAGCAAGTTCTGCCTCTTTATATTGTCTGCACAGGTAAAGACTGCGGGCTCTGGAGTGTTTCATACTATTTGTGGTAACCGTCGACACGCAGCAACTGTTCATATTTCCAGGATTCAGGAAAATTGAAGTGGGTATGTATAGCGTCTCCAGCTGATCTGAACTCTGCGCCTGAACCATTAAAAATAAGCTGACCCGCTTTGAAGCCCAGAATCTGCTCAAATCTTGTCACATCCTCGGCAAGCTGTGAAACAATAACAACGCCAAGATCGTGATGGTGAACGAATTCGTCGATAATTTTCCAGAATTCAAGACGCGCCCAGGGGTCAAGATGCGAAGTTGGCTCATCGAAAATTACCCAGGCAGGCTCCATCACCATTACCGAAGCAATACATAAAAGCTGTTTCTGACCACCGGAAAGGCTGGTAACCGGCTGACGCAGGAGACTGGTCAGGCCGAAGCGGGCAGCAGTCTCTATGATGCGGCAATGCATCTCATCATGGCTTAAGCCCAGATTCTCGAGGCCAAACGCCAGATCTTCCTCAACAGTTGTGCCGACAATCTGATTTTCAGGGTTCTGAAAAATCAGCCCGGCGAGAAAACCTGAATGATGCAGTTGTTGATATGGGTTTTGCCTGCTGACAGTCAAGACTCCGGAAAGGGCTGGCAAAAGACCGGCAATCAGGCGGGCGACCGTCGATTTGCCGCTGCCGTTGCCTCCGATTATGCCGTTTATCTGGCCTTTCTGTAATGAAAAAGAGACCTCCTTCAGTTCGAAGGAGGTCTCAGATTTTTCTTTGTACCAGAAAGAGACCTGGTCAAAAACAATCATTCAAATGCTACCCGATCAGCGGGTAAATTCAATAATTGCCATTTCAGCATTGTCTCCGCGGCGGTTTCCAAGCTTGTAGATTCTGGTATAGCCACCGGGAATTTTTTCAAAGCGAGGAGCGATGCGATTGATCAGCTTGCTGACAGTGCCTTCAACTCGGAGAATCTTCTGGGCGTTCTTGCGTTCTTTTACGAGTTCCTTGCCATCTTTACCTTTTACGGTTCTTTTGCAGGTGGCAGGAATGTAATCAACGATGAATTCCGGCTTCGGATTCTTCTCGGGATCTTCGAGATACTTTTCAGCGGCATCACGGGTATCTTTGCTCAGATTTGAAATATAGCGCTTAATTTCGTTTCTGCCAAGAATTTCGCGATCATCACAGCCGTGGAAGAAGTTTTCGAGCAGAGTGCGCTTAGAAACTTTCAGACCATTGGTCTGAGCTTCAGTCTCGCCCTTTGCAGCCTGTAGCTTCTTGGCAATAGTTACTGCTTTTTCGATTTCGCGACGCAGGTCTTTTGCCTTCTGCAGAGTAGTTTCGATGCGTTCATATTTCACAAGTGAGGTGCAGAGAGATCTGAGCAGAGCTTTGCGCTGATGCGACTCTCGTCCAAACTTGCGGCCTGATTTCATGTGTCTCATTCGTCGTTACCTCCGGCGGTATCGTCATCGGGCAGACCCAGATTGAACTGACTGAGTTTTTCCCGGACTTCTTTAAGTGACTTTTTACCAAAGTTCTTGATTTCAAGTAGTTCAGAAACCTTCTTGTTAACCAGCTCTCCAAGTGACTGGATACCGGCTTTCTTGAGGCAGTTTCTTGAGCGCACTGAAAATTCGAGATCCTTGATCAGGATGTCATGGTGACCCTTCTGTGGTGTTTCCTGCTTCTGGGCAGAGATCATGACCAGTTCTTCCTTGTGAGTCGGCAGTTTCTTGTCTTCGACAATTTCTTCTTCCAGGGCCTGGAAGAGATCAACATGCGCTCTCAGGAATTTGGCTGCCAGTTCTACCGCTTCGGCGGGCTGCATGCTGCCATTGGTCCAGAGTTGGAGTGTGAGCTTGTCAAAGTCGATATTCTGGCCAACGCGGGCGTCTTCAACGTTATACATTACTCTGGTAACCGGAGAAAACTGCGAATCAACGAGAATGGTTCCGATTGCCTGGCCGATATCCTTGTGATCATCAGCGAGCACATAGCCACGGCCACGTTTGAAGGTAATTTCCATGCCAAGAGTAATATCGCCAGTAACCTGAGCGATATGTACGTTTTCGTCAATAACCAGCAGGTCAGGGTGAGCAGGCAGATCAGCAGCAGTTACTACTGCCGGGCCTTTCACGTCGAGGCGTAAAGTTATCGGCTCTTCTTCTTCTACGTTAACAATGAGTTTTTTCAGATTGAGAACGATGGCAGTAACATCTTCAACAACTCCGGGAATGCTGCAGAATTCGTGAAGAACTCCGTCGATCTTGACACAGCTTACGGCAGAACCGGGCAGTGAAGCAAGAAGCACTCTGCGAAATGCGTTGCCAAGGGTCTGGCCATAGCCTCTTTCGAGTGGTTCGAGAGTTATGATGCCATGATTCGGACTTTCGCCTTCGGCATATTTGATCTTGGGTCGGTTAATTTCAATCACGCGAAATAGCCTCCTAATTAATGCTTAGCGGGAGTAGAATTCAATTATCAGATGTTCCTGGATCTTCTGATCGAGCTGTGAACGATCCGGCAGAGCAACGAATTTGCCCTTGAGTTTCTCACGATCAAGTTCGAGCCATGAGTTTGCTTCGCGGCTGGAAGTGATTTCGAGAGCGTCTTTAATCTGAGGCTTGATCTTGCTACTTTCGCGAATTGCGATTACATCACCAGGTCTCAGCTGATAGCTGGGGATGTTGCACTTGCGACCGTTGATTTCGAAATGTCCCTGAGTTACCCACATGCGGGTCTGGGCGCGTGAAAGGCCAAAACCCATGCGGTAAGCGACGTTATCAAGACGTGTTTCCAGTTCATGCAACAGGTTAGTTCCGGTGTTACCACCCTTGCGATTGGCAGATTCATAATATTTGCGGAACTGTCTTTCGAGAACTCCGTAAGTCTTTCTGACTTTCTGCTTGGCGCGAAGCTGAACTTCGTAGCCTGTCGGTTTTTTGCGCATCTGTTCAGTGCCATGCTGGCCGGGAACGGTAGCGCGTCGTTTAAATGCACACTTCTCGGTAAAGCAGCGGGCACCTTTGAGGAAAAGCTGATCGCCTTCACGGCGACAAATTCTACAAACTGAACCAGTATATCTAGCCATGGTGTACTATCTCCTCAGACGCGGCGTCGCTTGGGCGGGCGACAACCATTATGCGGGATTCCGGAAACATCTTTGATGGCAGTTACTGACAGACCATTGGTCTGCAGGGCGCGAATAGCAGATTCGCGGCTCATGCCTGGTCCGGAAACAAATACTTCGATTTCTTTCATGCCGAATTCAAGTGCTCGTTTAGCAGTGATTTCAGCAGAAACCTGAGCAGCGTATGGGGTAGATTTTCTGGATCCTCTGAAGCTGTTTGAACCAGAGGATGACCAGCACAGTACATTACCGCTCATATCGGTAATGGTAACAATTACATTGTTAAAAGTTGACTGAATATGTGCCTGACCCTTAGCGACAATTTTCTTTTCCCGCTTTTTGGTCCGGACTTTGGACTTAGCTCCTGATTTCGCCATTTTGTGCTCCTTAAATCAGTTTACATCCTTTAAGAAGAAATAAAATTATTTCTTCTTAATCGCTTTTCTCGGACCTTTGCGGGTACGAGCATTGGTTTTGGTTCTCTGACCACGAACGGGCAAACCCTTGCGGTGTCTGAGACCACGGTAGCAACCGATTTCCATCAATCTCTTGATGTTCATCGATATTTCACGTCTAAGATCGCCTTCAACACGATATTCTGTTTCAAGAACTTTCTTGATCGAAGAAACTTCGTCTTCAGTGAGATCTTTTACGCGGGTGTCCGGGTTGATATTGGTCTGCTTGAGAATTTTCACGGAAGCTGACCAGCCAATCCCGTAGATGTAGGGGAGAGCTGCTTCGACGCGCTTGTTTCGAGGCAGATCAACGCCTGCTATACGTGCCATAATTTTCCTCCTGTCTTAGCCCTGTCGCTGTTTGTGTCTGGGATTTTCACACAGAACACGGATTATACCGCGACGTTTGATAACTTTACACTTTTCACAAATCTTCTTAACTGATGCCCGAACTCGCATTTTCTTTCCTCCTGCGTGCTGTACTTACCGTTTACTCTGGACTTATTTGAAACGATAAACGATGCGCCCACGGGTCAAATCATAGGGTGTTAATTCTACGGTGACCTTGTCACCTGGCAATATGCGAATGTAATGCATGCGCATCTTACCGGAGATGTGGGCTAGAACCAAGTGCCCATTTTCAAGCTCCACCTTGAACATGGCGTTTGGAAGAGGTTCTACAACCTTTCCGTTGACCTGGATGGTATCACCTTTGCTCATTTTTAGACTTATAACCCTTTCTTTAACCCGCGTGGCAGGTCGATGTGAGAATCACCGGCCCCTGAGAGGTAACGGCAACCGAGTGCTCGAAGTGTGCTGATAAAGCACCGTCTACCGTTATCGCTGTCCAGCCATCCTGCTTTATGGCTATCTCGGGGCTTCCGAACGTGGCTATGGGTTCAATCGCAATCACCATTCCGATTTCGAGCCGCGGCCCTCCGGTAGAGGGTCCGAAATTGGGGACTGGTGGTTTCTCATGAAGGCTTCTGCCTATCCCATGACCAACAAATCGCTTAACCACTGACAAATTCTCAGTCTCGATGACCTCTTGAATGCTTTGTGAAATTTTTCCCAAAGTTTCACCGGCAATACAATTACTAATGCCTGCTGCCAGCGCATTCTTAGTTGTTGCCAGGAGACGCGTGGTTTCGGGGGGAATTTCGTCGCCCAGATACACTGTCTCGGCCATATCAGCGTAGAAGCCCTTACGCTTTATTCCAATGTCGATCTTAACCAGGTCGCCCTGTCGCATGACGCGAGTCGCCGAAGGAATGCCGTGTACAACCTCTTCGTTGAGACTGATGCAGATAACCCCCGGGAAACCACGATAGCCGAGAAACGCTGATTCAGCGCCTACTGCCCGAATTTCTTCGTGAGCTATTTCTGCCAGTTGCAGAGTCGAAACACCGGGTTTGGCCTGAAGTTTGACTCTACTGAAAACGTCCGACAATAACCGGCCGTTTTCCTGCATCAGTTCAATTTCCTCGTTAGTTTTTAAGGAAATCAAGCTAATTCAGACTGTCGATTATATCACAGATTTCTGAAAAAATCATCTCTATTTTTTTATTTCCGTCGACAGTGTACAACTTTTTTTGTTTCTGATAAAAATCTATCAGTGGTGAAGTCTGATCGTGGTACACTTTCAGGCGGTTGAGAATAACTTCTTCGGAGTCGTCCTTGCGCTGATAAAGCTCGCCCTGGCAGCGGTCGCATTTTCCCTCGACCTTTGGCTTTAGAAATTCAAGATGGTAACTGGCGCTACATTCGCGACAGATACGGCGGGCCGTCAGACGGGTAAGCAATGCTGCATCAGGAACGATCATGGCGACCACTCCAGAAAGCTGCATTCCTCGCTTTACAAGGGCTTTTTCAAGAGATTCGGCTTGACCAACAGTGCGTGGAAAACCATCGAGAATGAAACCATCGCGACAGTCGTCACCAGAGAGCCTGTCAAGCAAAATATCAACGACAAGGTCATCAGGAACCAGGGCTCCAGCAGCCATGTAACCCTTAACCTTGTCTCCAATGGGAGAACCTGATGAGACAGCAGCTCTCATCAGGTCACCAGTGGATAACTGAGGTATAGAATACTTATCTACAATCATCTTGGCCTGGGTGCCTTTGCCAGCACCCGGGGGACCAAGAAAAATCAGATTAAGATTTCTTTTGCTCATCGCAAGCCTTTTTTCTTCATAAAGCCTTCATAATGTCTGGTTACCAGGTGTGACTCGAGCTGGCGCATGGTATCCATGGCGACGCCGACCACGATCAGCAGAGCTGTTCCACCGAAGTAAAAGTTGACATTCATGATCATGATGAGGAAATTAGGTATTATCGATACGAAAGCCAGAAAGATGCCGCCGGCCAGAGTGACTCTGGAAACAGTTCTTTCAAGGAATTCAACGGTTTTCGTTCCGGCACGGATGCCAGGAATGAAGCCGCCATATTTCTTCATATTGTCAGCGAGATCCTGAACATTGAAAGTAATAGCAGTGTAGAAGTAGGTGAAGAATATGATCAGAGCCACATAGATCAGTATGTAAGTCACACTGTTGTAGTTGAAGATATTCAGAAGCCAGAATATTACTGGATTCTTAACTGCTTCCTGCATTGATTCAAGGCTCTGCACCCAGCTGAAGATCATTGCCGGGAACATCAGAATCGAACTGGCGAAGATAACCGGGATAACGCCGGCCTGATTAACTCTCAGGGGGATGTAAGTGTTCTGACCACCATATACGCGGCGACCAACTACACGCTTGGCATACTGAACCGGGATCTTGCGAACGCCGTCCTGAACGTAAACAATCAACATGATGGTGATAACACTGAATACCAGAAGGAATACAGTCTTTACGACATCGTGCGCATCGCCACTGAACAGGGCTATCTGTTGAAATACGGCCTCAGGCAGACCGGCCAGGATACCAGCGGTAATCAGTATCGAAATACCGTTGCCGATGCCCCGTGCTGTCATCTGCTCGCCGAGCCACATGATGAATGCGGTACCGGCAGTCAACGTAATAACTGCCATAAGCTTGAAGCCAATACCAGGATTAGGAACAACCCCGTATCTTTCAAGCATGAAACTGATGCCTAATGCTTGCAAAGCGCCTATCAGAACTGTTCCGTATCTTGTATACTGGCTGATCATCTTGCGACCTTCTTCGCCCTCTTCCTTTGAGAGATGCTCGAAGTAAGGGATAACATATACAAGCAGCTGCATGATGATAGATGCGTTGATATACGGTGCGATCCCGAGTGCGAAGACCGAGAAGCGTCTCAGCGCGCCACCTGAAAACATGTTCAGGAAACTGAACATTTCAGAGGTTGGCAGTGCGCCGGCAAGTTGTTTGGCGTCGACGCCCGGTGTCGGAATGTGAGTACCGACTCGGAACACGAGGATCATGCCAAGAGTAAAAAGAATACGATTCCGGAGTTCCGGAATTCTCATCGAGTTCGAGAGGCTCTGAAGCAATTAGATCACCTCCGCTTTTCCACCAGCTTTTTCGATCTTATCCTTAGCGGAGTTCGAAAAGTGATTGGCTTTAACGGTAAGAGGCTTGGTTATTTCACCCCTGGCAAGAATCTTTACGGGATACTTGAGGTTTTTAATCAGACCTTTTTCCATCATTTTATCGACAGTTACTTCGGCGTTGGCATCAAATGCCAGTTCAAGAGCGGCTAGGTTTACCAGCGAGAATTCAACTTTGTGAGGGCTGGTGAAACCGCGCTTGGGCATAAGTCGGGTGAAACGCATCTGGCCGCCTTCGAACCCGGCATAAGGATGAACCTTGCTGCCGCGACCGAGCTGACCATCGTGGCCTCTGGTAGCCTGATTGCCCATACCGGAGCCCTTACCGCGACCTATTCTTCTCTTTTTTGTGGTAGACCCTTTGGCCTTTTTAAGATTACCAAGATTCAACATTTCAAGGTCTCCTTACTTTACTTCGACCCAGCGTTGCACCTTGTCAAGCATACCCAGAATCTGAGGAGTTGTTACTTTTTCAACTTCCTGCTGCATTCTGCGAAGGCCAAGGGCTCTGAGGGTCTTTATCTGACGCTGGGTAGCGCCAATCATGCTTTTGATAAGTTTAATAGTCACTTTTTTTTCTGTCATGGTATTTTTCCTTAGCCGTTGATGACCTGGCCTGGGGTGATGCCACGCTGTCTGGCCACGATTTCGACGCCGCGCATTTCGCGCAGTGCATTCATGGTGGCCTTGGCCATGTTAACCGGATTTTTTGAACCAATGCGCTTAGACAGAACGTCTTTTACGCCAAGAGCTTCAAAGATAGCGCGGACAGCGCCGCCGGCGATAACACCAGTACCGGGAGAGGCCGGTTTAACGATAACCTGAGAAGAACCGAAGCGTCCCAGGTATGGGTGAGCAATGGTATCTTTATTCAGAGGTATCTGAATCATGGCTTTGCGAGCCTTTTCGAGGCCCTTGCGAACTGCATCGGGAACAGCTTTAGCCTTGCCGATAGCGATTCCAACTTTACCCTTCTGATCGCCTACGCAGACCAGAACTGAAAAGCCGAAATGTCGACCACCTTTAACGGTTTTGCTGACACGATTAACAGAAATAATTTTTTCGGTGTATTCGTTTTCTACTACCTGGTCACGCTGACGACCACCACGGCGAAAACGAGGATTTCCCTGTTCGTTCATCTGAGCTTTCCTCCTAGAATTTCAAGCCAGCGGCTCTGGCGCCTTCGGCCAGTTCCTTGACGCGACCATGATACTTGTAACCGCCCTTGTCGAATACGACGGCAGAAACACCCTTGGCAATCGCTCTCTCAGCCAGTTTCTGGCCGATAGATTTGGCGCCGTTCTTGTTACCACCGGTTACGTTGCTGCGAATATCCTTATCGAGAGAGCTGGCCATAACAATGGTCTGACCAGTTTCGTCATCGATTACCTGGGCATAGATATGCTTCAGACTGCGGAAAACGGCAAGTCGTGGCTTCTGAGCGGTACCGGACAAATAAAATCTGCTGCGTTCGTGACGCCGCTGACGCATTTCCTTTTTACCGAGTTTCATATTTTACCTTCCTTTACTGCCTTAAGCTGCAAGCTTTTTGCCGACCTTGATGCGCACGTTTTCGCCAATGTATCTGATACCGGCGCCGTCTTTATAGTGCTTGGGAGGTCGAACTTTTCTGATTTCAGAAGCGGTCTGGCCAACGGCTTCTTTATCGATGCCGTTAACGAATACCTTATTACCTTCAACTTTGAGAGTAACGAGGGCAGGCGCTTCATAAACCACGGGGTGCGAATAACCAACGTTAAGCTGGATCTTGCTGTCACCCTGGTTCTGAGCTTTATAACCAACACCGACGATTTCGAGGCCTCTGGTAAAACCAGTATGCACGCCGGTAATCATGTTGCTTATAAGCGCTCTAACCAGACCGAACTTGGCTCGGACAGTTTTGGGACTGTTCTCGGGAACGGAACAGATTATTTTATCTTCTTCGTGGCTGATTTTAACTTCGCCGGGCATATCTTTGCTCATCTGGCCTTTGGGACCCTTGGCAGAAAATACAGTGCCTTTGATGCTAACTTCAACACCTTTAGGTATAATTACAGGTTTTTTACCAATTCTTGACATGTCTTTTCCTCCAATTACCAGACGTGACAGATAACTTCGCCGCCGACGCCGGCTTTGCGAGCTTCTTTATCTGTCAAAACGCCCTTGGAAGTGGTGAGAATGGAAATGCCGAGTCCGCCGAGAACCTTGGCGATCTCTTCCTTGCCCGAATATTCTCTGCGGCCAGGTTTAGAGACTCTTTTGATTCCTTTGAGAATCTGGCAGTTCTTTTCACCATACTTCAGGAAAACTTTCAGATTAAATTTATTCTGAAATTTATAATAGCGGAAATCTCGGATATAACCTTCTTTTTTGAGGATCTTTGCGATTTCGATCTTCATTTTAGATGAAGGCATTTCAACGCTTTCATGCTTAACCATGTTGGCATTCCGGATTCGAGTCAGCATATCGCCAATGGGATCTGTCATACTCATAACTCTTGTTCTCCTTTACCAACTTGATTTAGTAACACCGGGAATTCTGCCAATTGAAGCGAGATCCCTGAAGCAAATACGACACATCTGAAATTCTCTCATGTAACCGCGAGGCCGACCGCAGAGATGACAGCGGTTATAAGCCTGGGTTGAGAATTTGGGAGCCTTCGCCCACTTTTCTATAAGTGCTTTCTTAGCCATAACAACTCCTTTGATAACTACGCTTTTTTAGCGATCTTGCGGAACGGCATGCCCATCATTTCCAGCAGTTCGAGTGCTTCACCGTCATTCTCGGCGGTGGTTACGATGGTGATGTTCATACCCTGAACTTTTTCAACTGCATCGTAATGGATTTCGGGGAATACCAGCTGTTCCTGAAGACCAAGACTGTAGTTGCCACGACCGTCAAAAGCCTTCTGAGAGAGACCACGGAAGTCTCTGATACGCGGAACGACAACGGTAAAAAGTTTGTCCAGGAAATAGAAGCATCTATCGCCCCGGAGAGTAACGCGGCATCCGATGGGAACGCCGGCGCGCAGCTTGAAGTTGGAGATTGACTTCTTAGCCTTGGTGATTACCGGTTTTTGACCGGCGATTGTGGTAAGTTCTCTTGTTGCGGCTTCGAGAAGTTTAGCATTCTGAGTAGCTGCGCCAACGCCCATATTGATAACCACTTTGGTTACCTTGGGGACCCGCATCGGGTTTCCATATTTAGAAACCAGTTTGGGGGCGATTTCCTTCAGATACTTTTCCTTCAGCCTTGGGAGAGACTTTGGCCCTTTAGGGGCAGCTTCCTTTGCGGGGGCTGCTTTTGCGGGGGCTGCCTTTTCTGTCTTTGCCATGCCGAAACTCCTTATGATATCTTATTCCTGAACAGGTTCAGGTTAATTACTTGCGGCCGAGAGGCT
>Ga0154428_1199_pt3 | contig 11777 bp, 11 predicted proteins | sample RifGroC2_FD_115932 | JGI IMG/M metagenome (GOLD analysis project Ga0154428, IMG submission 115932) | Candidatus Riflebacteria bacterium GWC2_50_8 | reverse complement strand
CTAGTTGCTTTGGTCATTGCGCTCCCGGCAAGCACAGGCTGGCTTGATTTTTATCTGTATGACCTGAAACGTGCTGTTGCGGCCAATTTCAGAATAGCCGACGGATCCCTGCTGGTGGTCGGCATTGACATGAAAACACTGGCTGACAATGATACGCGTTGGCCATGGCCGCGTCAGCTGGTTGCTGAAACTCTGCAAAGACTTGGCCGGCTTAACCCTCGCGGTATAATTGTTGACATTCTATTTCAGAACGTTGATACCGAAGCCGGCGATGTACAGCTGGAGCAGACGATAGAAAAGCTTGGCAATCTCATTCTGATTTCTTTGATCGAAGAGAAAACAAGTCAGCAGAGTCTGAGTCTGGCCCGGTTTACTTCTTTGCCAAGATTCAGCAGCAAAGCCTTGGCTGAGGGTTTTGTCTGGGGGGTGATCAATGATGATGGCCGGCTGCGCAGCTTTAAGATCAACGATGAACGGCTGAATGCTCAGAGCGCTGTCCTGCTTGCTCTCAAGCATTTTTATATGCCAGATCCCACCTTCGTAGCAAATCTTCTATCCGAAGTTCCGCTGGTGTTTGCCCGCAAAAATGGCGGTATTCCGGTTATTTCTCTGCGTGACATAATTGCTGATGAGAAAAGTTTCAAAGAGATCTGCCGCGACAAGGTTATTGTTCTTGGGGTAACCGCTCAGGCAGTGCATGATTACCACAATACTTCGCTAGGCATTGTTTCTGGAGCAGAAATACTGGCAGCCTCTCTTGATACTTTAATTTCGGGGCGCATTGGTAACATCTTATTTGCCAACGCCTATTGGCGCGCTTCAATGGCAGCAGCAGGGTTTTTGATCAGCTGGTTAACAATAATGTCGGGCCTGACCATCTTTCTTTGTCCCTTGATTTTTGCGCTTATTCTGGCCACACTTATGATGATCACTGAATTATTGCTGGTGCATCTGCCATTAGCGCCTTTGCTGGCTGGTTGGCTGATCACCACTCTCCTTCTTTCCGCGGCGAAGTATTTCGATAATCTTTTCAGTCTGCAGGCTATACAGCACGATGCCAACAATGCGAGACTGGTGCAGGAGCAGTTGCTTCCGGCCGAAGAGCTTCTCTTCAGAAATTATCGTGTATTCGGGCTTTCAAAGTCTGCAAACGAGCTTGGTGGTGATTATTTTGATTACTTTGTGGTCAAAGACCGCTATATTATGGTCATTATTGGCGACGCCACTGGGCATGGCATTCCAGCTGCGCTGGCAATGGCTATCGGCAAGGCCACAGTAATGCTTGGTCTTGCTCAAAATTTTACTCCAGATCAGTTTATTGAATCGATCAATTCTGTGCTTTTTAATGCGCTTCGCCGCAAGTTGATGATGACAGCGGCTTTGCTCTGGCTCGATACAGAAACGAACGAATTTGAGTATCGCAACTGTGGTCACCCTTACCCTTATTTTTTTGTTGAAAATGGCAATATTGAGCAGATTGCAGCCTCAGGACTTTTTTTAGGAACCAAGGCAACGTACCGCGCCGTAAAACCATTTAAAGGGTCTTTTAGTATCGGCGAACGTCTGCTTTTTTATACAGACGGGCTGATCGAATCATTGCCAGCTAATAGGGACCAGGACGCGTTTACTTTGTTCAGAGATTATCTGCAGACGCGCCCAAGGTTGAGCCCTGTAGATGCCTGTCATGACATTCTCTCTCATCACCCGTGTTTTACAACCAATCAGCCTCAGCCAGACGATTTTACTGTTCTGATGATCGAAAGAACGGCTTCTGGTCAGCCTGGAGGTGTTTGATTTTGAGGCATGCAATTTTGTGAGCGAGAATACTGTTTGCCTGATTTGTCAAAATTGAAAAACAAGGCCGGTATTCCAGTTTCTTGGCGAGAATTGGTTGTTTGCCAGAGAATTGTAGAATTCCGAATAGGCAAGGTCAAAGAAATCCAGGATCAGTATGCCCTTAGATCGGTCTGCGGTGATAGGATCTTTTTGATCAGCCATGTTTTGTGGTAGTGTTGCCAGCTGAAATGCTACATCCCAGAACCAGGCTTCTTTTGAACCAGACAATTTTTTGCGCAATGGGCTGACTTTGAAAAAATTTAACTTGTCGCTCAGCACTTTTACTATTTCGGGCTGCCCTGGAAAAGTTTCGGTTCTGATAAGCTTTAGAAGTCTTGAATTTTCTGACTTTTCGATTCGGTAGCAGACTCTGGTGAGTTTAACTATGTTAAAATTCTTTAAATCATGAGATTCCTTAACATATACAGGTTGTCTGGGATACCTGTACAGGCAGATTTCCATGCCTGCGAGTCCAGCATCTTCTGATTGATGAAGCTGCAGCAAATCATCAAAGGACAGTTGAAATGCTCCCCGATATGGCAGGCAACTGTTTTGAAGATCATCATGGATTTGAGCGGATATTCTTTTCCCTGTGTTCATGAGATCATTTATCAAGATGCCGGTAACCGAAGACCTGACCATGTTGCGATAAAGTGACCCGGCTGGGATGAGAACAAGGCTGATTAGAGAAATCCCCACTAAAAGCTCTGTCAAAGTGATGGCTCTGTGTTTCAAAATATTTCTCATGGCCTTTCCAGGATAAAAGCAGAGCATGTAACCTCTTCCATTCTTTTCTGCAGGAAACTGCTTGAGGTGCTGACAGGCCTGACCACAACTCTTACCAGATAACCCCTGGTATCTTCGGCTACAGTCGGTGATAAGCTGATTTTGCGCTCAAACAGCGAAACAGCATCTGGTCTGTCATCGGCAGTTAACTCGTTAGAATCGGCAAGACTGTGCCAGATGTCGACCTTGTATTCCGGGAACTTATTCTGCTCGCACGCGATTATTCCTTCATATCCTGTTCCGCGCAAAAATTCGATGGGTTCTTCGGCCAGTTTTTCGGCAATGTGCTGGTAATATACAAGCATTGTCCCCTGATTTGAAAAGTTGAATAACTGCATCAGATACAAAGAAATCAAGCCAAAAAGCAGAATTGCTATCAGGATTTCGCTGAATGCAAAGCCATCGCCGAGTTTCTTAGTTGCTATGCGCATCTGCCTGCCTCGTCTGTGAAATGAAATTTATCCAGTCACCGACTATTATTTGATGGTCATAAGATTTATCTCCAAAAATCGGATTCTGTGTAAGATCAAGCGATTTTTCGGCCAGTATATCCGGCGAAATGCGGTCGACCATTATGAAACCGTGAATGTCAGCGTTTTTTCCCGGCAAAACTGTGCCAGAACGTTTGTCGTTCATGGCAATAAGGCCGGCATGAATCTGCAGATCTGTATTTATGACAATATTGCCATGGCGTGCGTAAAAAATGGCGAAATCTTTGCTCTCTGCCTTGATTACCGCTCCGCTTATCTCGAAACTGTCTGCTATTAAAACTCCGCGACCTCTCATTTCCCAATTTCCGTGCAATTTTATGTCTTCTTGACAGTGAACAATTCCGCGCAGATTTATGTGGCGCTTTTCATGATCGATGAAGCCGGCATTGTTTAGTGCTGCTGGATCAAGATTTTTGGCTGTCCAGAGAGAGTGCTCCTGGTATGGCAGGCTGCTGTCTCCCCAATTTTCGATGACGTTGCTGTTGTTCTGCAAATCATTGAATGAAAGTTGTAATCTGTTCGTTACAAATGGAATAATGCGTGGCTTTCCCCCCGTGTTGCGCACGGAAAGAGCTTTGTCAAATGCTGGATGTTCACTGGTTCCCGGAAAAACAGACAAAACAAGATAGTCGAGATGAGTCTCGAGTTTATAAGAAGCAAGTACGCTGCTCTTTTCTTCGCGATCTTTTCTCAGAACAACGGTCGAAGTGATTGCTGCAATTCCATGCCCTTCTTTCTTCGATGCATAGGGCTTGCCATCAGGCGATAATCTGGTGAATCCAATGACTTTCACTTTTGATTCATATTCGCATGAATATCCCTGAGGGATCAGTTGACCTGCATATTTTGACGAAAATGGCAGCTGAATATCGCATTCAGTGCCAGAAACTGCGTTAAACAGTAATGCTGCGATTCTGGATTCTGGGCTGAATGCTTCGCGCTTGAGTCGTATCAAGGCTTCTTCATTAATGCTGATAGCCGCCTGTCTGGCAATCTGCTGGTGTTGTAGTCTTTTGTCTATGTTTGCGGATTCCTGAAAAAATCGGAAATACCCTAACAAAAAAATCGATAAAATCCCGGCGGCAAATAGCATTAACGACATCAAAGACCCGGATGTTCTGCGGAGTCCGGTTGGTGTCATAGATATGCTATCTACATGGCTTTGCATGCGCAGTAAAAAAAGTCGTGATTCAGGTCGGGCTTTAATCAACATTTTTATCTGGAGCATCAAATTTTAGGACGGGGGCTGGTGATCTCTTTTCAATCAGTAATGGCTCCAGAGTGTTTTCTGAACTTGCCGAATCTGGCTCTATTTCAGCTGGGCTTGAAGTTTGCTGTTGCTTTGGAACCGTGTCGGTATCCGCGAGATATCTGGCGCCAAGAAAGAGTAGCCCGGCAAGTATGGCAGTCAGCAGCAATTTTGGCAACAGGCTTCCAGAAAGACCGGTAGACAACTCTGGCGATCCTGCTTTCGCCTCAAAATCTTCAAGAAATTTCTGTGAGGGCTGCATTCTTTGCGCTGGTGAGCCCAGTGTCTTAAGAACAGCGACTGAAGCCAGTGCCTGCCTGCATTCGGCGCAGGTTTGAATGTGAGCCATCACGTCATCTCCGGGTTTCTCCTGAGAGATGATTTTTTCTAATATTATGTCGCAGTTTGTTGAAGCCATATTACTTAAGATTCTCTTTACTCTGGTTTCTTAACCTTTTCATGGTACGATGAAATATCAGCCTTACATTACTCTCCTTAGAGCCTATAATCTCAGCAATCTCAGAAAAAGATAGTTGCTGGAATACTCGCAAATCAATGATAACTGTCTCTCTCGGCTTAAGAGTGCTGTACACATCATAAACAGCAGCATTGTCCAGGGCGATAACCTCTGGAGAACGGCTTTCGAATAATTCATCAAGGTCGGATTCTTCGGTATGATTTTTCTGCCTTTGCAGCTTTCTAAACCTGTCAATCCACACATTTCTGGCAATACGCAGTAGCCACCCTGCAAATGAACCGGCACTGGAAAGCTGGTGAACTTTACTGTATGCCTTTAGAAAAGTCTCCTGAGCGATGTCTTCGGCATCTGCATGGCCAAGGCCCCTGTCCAATAAAAAGTGCATAACAAGTCCGTAATACATTTTGACAAGTTGGGAAAAAGCCTGCTTTTGCCCTTTTCTTGCCATTTCGATCAGGTCTTTTTTATCAGGATCTGAAGAATACATCTATTCAGGAGCACTTATTCGCATTGTTTGCCTGCTATGACTGTTTATAATTTAGACGCACGGCTGTAAACTAATGTTTCAGCTTTGAAGAATTCTTTTTATTCTGGTGCAGACAGCCATCGCATCCCCTTTTCTGCTTATGCGGTATAATACCAGTTCAACCTCTACGTTTTGATTGGCGAGATTCTCACAGATGAACTGGCCGGATAAAGGCCTGATTTTGATCCGCGAACTATCGCTGCGAAGTTCTATTATCGCATAGTCCTGCCTGCATTCTTTAACATGTGCGATTTCAGCCCTTGGACTATAAATGACCGCAGTACCCATACGGGTTGGTTCTGAAACTACCGGGTATAAAAAAAAGATCAAAACGGCCAGCAATGGTATTGCAAGCGCAAGTGCCCGGTTTTCAGCCAGATAAAATTCGATAAGGAATTTCAGATTTCGCAGAAGGTCAGTGAATTGGCATAAGATTGTTCTCTGGCCCTTCTGGCTCGTACCAGCGGCCAATGGTTGCTGTGAAATTGTGTAATCCCTGGCAAGATTTGTTTCTATCGCTGCTGGATCAGTCCTGCCAAGTAAATCGCGCTCATTTAATACAGATGTGTTTTCATGTCTGATATGCCTTGCCAGATCTGACCAGGCAGGATTTTTCTGGTTTTTTTCAATGCGGAAAAGGCATTTTAGATTTTCCAGCTCCGGGTTATTCTGGAACAAAAGCATAATTGCGCCGAAAATTTCGTCGTCTCTCGTATTGACAGCGAGTTCCGTAGCGATTTCTCTTACAACAGAAAAATCCAGAAAAATCATGCAGTTGATGGCATTGCCAAGTTGTTTTGTCTGGTTCGAAGCAATCATTGCTCTTATTGCAGATATTGCTGCGTCTGGTGATAATCGGTTGAGGGTTTTAACCGCAGCTCTATAAACTGCCCGGCTACGTTTTTGCAGAAGCTTGCCGCTGACTCTGACAAACCATTCGGGTGAGAGCTTCCCGGCGTATTCTATAGCTGCGGCAGCAATTCTGGAATCCGCGTGATTGAAATGCTTACGTGCTAAATCGACAAGAGAAGGGTTCTGATTTCTCAATAGAGCACGATAGGTGGCTACAACAAGGTCGGGCGGTGATGCTGGAGATTGAACAATACTCAAGAGCCCGACAAGAATGTGCTCTAAACTACTTTTGCTGATCAGACCAAGCTGGCAAATTTTTTCATCTGCCGGCAAATGGTTAAAGCTGTCAACATCCATTCAAAGAAGCTTTCAAGGCATCAGTCCGCCAGATATTTTTTTGCAGATTCTATATCATCTTTCAGTTCAGCGAGGTCGAGCATGCCAAACATTTTGAAAAATGAAATCTTTGTCTGATCAAGTCCGCAGACAACTGCATCGCTGCGAAAATCGCAGGTGACAAGCTCCGCTGTTTCCATGAGCAGAGCTATGCAGGAACTGTTTATCACCTTACAGGCGCTGAAGTCAAAAATAACGCCTGTAAGCTTTTGAACTGTAAAAGCTTTTTTAGTAATTTCATAAATTTCTTTTCCGGCAGCCGATTCACAATACCCTTGAACGGAGAGAACCAAAATTTTATCATCAAGCTGTGTGTCTATCTTGAACAACGGCTTTCCTCCTGACCAACAATCATGCTTACGTAGTTCCCATAGGTTAGTATATTTGAAATTGAATGGCAATTAAAATAGTAAGTGGCTCAAGAGTTGTAGCCTGCTTTAAGAAGCTCAGCCGGCCAGATACTTCAGGGCAGCTGCAACGTCGTCTTTCAGTTCAGCGAGTTCGAGCATGCCAACCATCTTGAACAAAGTAACCTTGGTTTGATCAAGCCCACAGATAACTACATCGCAGTTAAAATCACAGGCGACCAGCTCAATAGTTTCAATAAGCTGCGATATGCAGCAACTGTTAATGACCTTGCATGCGCTGAAATCGAAAATTACGCCTGTCGGCTTGACTGCGGCAAAGGCTTCGTTGATTTTATCAAAAATTTCCTGCCCGGCTTCAGTTTCACAATAACCCTGAACCGAGAGAATAAGAACCTGCTTATCAAGCTGTTTATCGATCTTGAACAACGGCTTGCCTCCTGACCTCACAATAGTGCTCAACGCAACTTTTATAGCTTAATACATCTGAACGTGACTGGCAATTGGAAATATGTCGGCATTTTGGCAACTATGGTCAATTCTCGACATTGAACGAACAGAGTTCGGCTGAGCAAAGGTTTGACTCATGGTTTATAATGTTCAAAAAACTGGAGCTGGCCATGAAAAAAAAGCAACTTGGTAAAACCGGTATCGAAGTAAGTTTGCTGGGCATCGGAACCCTGACTATGAGCCCTATGCAGCGTGCTCTGACCATAGATGATGGCGCCGCCGTTATTTTGCATGCGCTGGAACAGGGTATAACCCTTATCGACACGGCGCAGATGTATGGCTCTTACCCACAGGTCGCAGCAGCCCTCAGGCAATGGAAGGGGCCGGCGCCGGTCGTGGCGTCAAAGTCAGCTGCCCGCAGCCGCGAGGCGATGCAGGCAGCAGTCGAAGAGTGCCTGCAGCAGACTGGCCTGGCGCATATCAATGTGTTTCTGTTGCATGCGGTGCGCGATGCCGCTGATATCGAAGCGCGCCGCGAAGCGCTGCAATATCTGCGCGAAGCGCGCAAACTTGGTCTGATCAAAGCCATCGGCGCGAGTTCGCATTCTGCTCTGACCATAGATCTGCTGGCAAATACTGCCGGCATAGAAGTTCTGCACCCGATGTATAATCGCGATGGCATTGGTATTCTCGATGCCACATTGGCAGAAATGACTGATATTCTGAAGCGGGCACGAGACCGCGGCATTGGCATTTATGCAATGAAACCTCTCGGTGGCGGTCATTTGCGTAATGATGCCGCCGCCGCTTTACGTTGGATTTTCGAGTCACAGGTTGTAGACTCGGCAGTAGTCGGTATGACGAGCTGCGACGAAGTTGACATGAACGTTGCGATAGTCAGAGACGAGACTGTTGCTGATGGATTTGCCCGTAAAGTTGCCGGGCGTGAACGCCACCTGTTTATTAATACCGGGCTTTGCCAGAACTGTAATGCCTGTGTGGAAGCATGTCAGCAGAAAGCTTTGCGCCCTGGCGAAAAATCGCCGGCTATCGACCATGAACTCTGCATTCTCTGTGGCTACTGTGCGCCGGTCTGCCCGAAGTTCGCGATAAGAATTATCTGATTACAGGACTCAAGAGTATAAAAGAACCAGCCCACGCAAGTTGCGTGGGCTGGTTGATTAAGAGCGGGAGATAGAGAGTTACATGCCCTCAAAGCCGCCAGAACCTTCAGTTTTGGGCGCGGGTTCGGTTTTGGGTTCGCCAGCCGGAGCTTCGGTTGCAGCTGGTTTATCGGCTGGAGCTTCGGTTGTGGCAGGTGCTTCTGACTTCTTATCAAGTGAGTCGAAGCCGCCGGCAGCTGGAGCGTCAGCTGGTTTCTCGTCAATGGCGTCAAAGCCGCCAGCAGCCGGAGCGTCAGCCGGTTTTTCATCGATAGCGTCAAAGCCACCGGAGAATCCGCCATCAGCCGGTTTGTCAGCTGGCTTTGCCTCGTCAAGACCGCCAAAACTCCCGGTAGTGTCAGCAGGTTTGCTGTCGGGCTGCGTTGGCTTAACTTCGCCTGGTATGACTTCTGGAACCTTTGGAGTCTGAATGCTTGCGGCTGCATCATCTTCGTTGGGCAGAATGATGTCTTCTGTTCCCATGAGCGGATCTTCAAAGATCGAGCTGGTTTTGGTGCTGCCAGGTACTTCGGTGAGGCTTGGCAGAGTTACTTCTCTGGCGCTCAGGCGCTTGCTGAATTCTTCTTTAAATGCAATTTCAGAAGGATTGAAGCCGAAGTAAAACTGGATTGTCGGTGCGTAGGAAACGGTAAGGCCGGCGACTACAACCGCTACCATGCTCATCAGCTTGATAAGGATGTTAAGAGAAGGTCCGGAAGTGTCCTTGAAAGGATCGCCGACAGTGTCGCCGACAACGGTGGCTTTATGGTTATCTGAGCCTTTTCCGCCCAGGTTACCGGCTTCGACGTATTTCTTGGCGTTATCCCACGCACCGCCGGCATTAGCCATCATGATGGCAACTGCGAAACCGCAGGAAAGACCGCCAACGAGCATGCCGATCATCCCGCCAACGCCGAGAACAAGGCCTACAACGACCGGGGTGATGATTGCAAGAAGGCTGGGTGCGATCATTTCTCTCTGGGCACCCTTGGTGGATATGGCTACGCAGGAAGCATAATCGGCTTTAACGCCTTTTTCACCCTTGAGCAGGCCGGGAATTTCCTTGAACTGGCGTCTGACTTCTTCAACCATGCTGTGGGCAGCGCGGCCGACAGCTTTCATGGTCATGGCGCAGAAAACGAATACCAGCATGGCACCCAGAAAAACGCCGACGAGAACGAGCGGATTCATCAGGGTGACATTGTAGTAGGCCATGAAGTCGGCCATGGTGGCCTTGGCAATCGGAATTGCCTTATCCGGGCCAGTAAAAATATACTGATCAAGCTGTGAGTCGCTGAACTTGGCAATGCGCAGAAGGCTGATGCGAAGTTCTTCGATGTAGGCGCCGAGCAGTGCCATTGCGGTAAGAGCTGCCGAACCGATGGCAAAACCCTTGCCGGTTGCGGCAGTGGTGTTGCCAAGTGAATCGAGTGCGTCGGTGCGTTTGCGCACTTCCGGTCCCATTTCTGACATTTCAGCGTTGCCGCCGGCGTTGTCGGCGATCGGGCCGTAAGCGTCAGTCGCCAGTGTGATGCCAAGTGTCGAGAGCATGCCGACTGCGGCGATACCGATACCATAAAGGCCCATTGAAGGGTCATTGAAGCCATTGGCAAAGCCGTAGGCCAGGATAATGCCAAGGCCGACGGTAACAACCGGGATGCCTGTCGACATCATGCCGGTAGCCAGACCTTCGATAATAACTGTAGCCGGGCCGGTAGTGGCCTGGGCCGCTACTTCCTGGGTCGGCGGATAGTCGCCGGAAGTGTAATACTCAGTTGCCCAGCCAATGATGATGCCAGAAACCAGGCCGGTAATGATCGAGCCGAGAATGCCGATGTTATCGGGCAGCATGTAGAAGGTTAATATCGCCGCACCAATAGCGGTTAATGCTGAAGATACGTTGATGCCACGGCTGAGCGCGCCCATAAGTTCTTTCTGCGAGGCGTCTTCATCGGTGCTGACAAAGTAGATGCCGATCAGCGAGAAGAAAATGCCGACTCCAGCGATAGCCATCGGCAGAAGAATTGAATTGACCTGAAACTGCGCCATGTCGCCGCTTGAGAATGCGGCGGCTCCAAGAGCGGCAGTAGCCAGGATTGAACCGCAATATGATTCATAAAGGTCGGCGCCCATGCCGGCTACGTCACCAACGTTGTCGCCAACGTTATCGGCGATGGTGGCCGGGTTGCGCGGATCGTCTTCGGGAATGCCGGCTTCGGTTTTACCAACCAGGTCAGCGCCTACGTCAGCAGCTTTGGTGAAGATGCCGCCGCCAACGCGGGCAAACAAAGCCTGTGAGCTGGCGCCCATGCCGAAGGTCAGCATGATGGTGGTGATTTCCATGTAATCATGCACGGCAAAGATACTGTCTTTAAAGGTGGTATCGCTCAGTTCCATTACGTAGTTGAGGATTTTCCACCAGATCGAGATATCAAGCAGCCCAAGGCCAACCACGACGAAGCCCATGACGGCGCCGCTGCGGAAGGCTACCTGCAGACCCTGGTTAAGGGACTTGGCTGCAGCTGCGCAGGTGCGGTTGCTGGCGTTGGTGGCAGTGATCATGCCAAGGTATCCGGAAAGGCCCGAGAAGAAACCGCCGGTCAAGAATGCCAGAGGTGTCCAGGGACTCTGTACCTTGAGAACAAATGCCAGAAAAGAGAAAAAAGCAAATGCTACAACAAAGAAAATGCCGACAACCCGGTATTGCGACCAGAGGTACGACATGGCACCTTCTTTTACGTAGCCCGCAATTTCCTGGGACTTTGCAGAGCCAGGATCCGACTTCATCATGGTAACGAAAAAATAATACGCAAAGATCAGAGCGATCAGTGAGCCTGCCGGGGCAAGCCAGAACAAAAGTTGAGTGTCCACACAAATCTCCTTCAGAACAGCATTCCTTCAGAACTCTTTTCTATATTGACAGCTAGGTAATATATCTTCAGAGACTCTTGTTGTCAATTTTTTTGCACACTTTCACCTGATAGCCGCATCAAACTGGTGCTTCCTGATAGAACCTGCTCTGCCAGAGCGCTTTTTGCCTGGCGTTTTGGAAAACGGTGTGATATGATTAGCGAATGCGGCGAATATTACTATGTTTATTCCTTATTGCCTTTCTTTGTCAGAGCTTTTTTCTGACAGATGCAGGGCTAACCCGCTTTCATACCGGCCATTATGGCGGTTTTATC
>Ga0154428_1224_pt3 | contig 11817 bp, 9 predicted proteins | sample RifGroC2_FD_115932 | JGI IMG/M metagenome (GOLD analysis project Ga0154428, IMG submission 115932) | Candidatus Riflebacteria bacterium GWC2_50_8 | reverse complement strand
TCAGTAATACTTATAGTTTCTGGTTCAGCCCGGGGAATTTTGCTGCCAGCCGGTTGCGCTGGCCCATTTTTCGGCGGCGTAATAGATCAGGTCGACGGCGGGGTCTTTAACGTCGGGGTACATGCTGGAGTTGGCGATATTTGCGGCAAGTCGTTTTTTCAGTTCGCCATAGGTTTTTGCATAGTCAGGGTGTGCGCGCAGAAAGTCGCGGAACAGCAGTGGGTAGCGTTGATTGGCACGGCCGACAATGCGGATGTGTGTGTTAGTGGCGCGTTGCCCTGCCGGCGCTCTGAAAAACCATTTTTGCCAGTCGAGCGGGTTGCTGCTCATGCCGGGCGGTATGTGGTCGCAGACCGCGATCTCTGAGCGAGAATAGCCCATTGCTGTCATCGCCGTGAACAGACGGTTATCGAGCGCATTCACGGAGATCTGAATGTCGATGACATCCTTAGCAGCGAGTCCGGGTACAGAAGTCGAGCCAATATGGTCGATGCGCAGCGCAAGTTCGCCGAGGCTGGTCTGCAGTCTGGAACTGATTTTGGCAAAAGCCTGTGGCCATTCTGGCGAGTATTCGATAATTCTGCGTTTTGTACCCTTCCAGCTGCCTGATTCTATATGGTCTGAGCAGGTCTCGATTGCAATCTGCAATGCCCTGGTAATATCAGAAAGCGGCATGCCAGGCGTTCCTGCTTCGGCAGTCAGCATTTCCGGCGTGGCCGGAACATGAATAAAGCCGCCCATCATCAGCGGGTGCTGGTTGGCAATAAGATGCAGCAGCTGAAACATGACCTGATTGCAGACATAGGTTCCGGCTGAATCTGAAATGGTGGCGGGGAGTCCAGCCTGGCTGATGCGTTCGATGATGGCGCGACTGGGCAGGCAGGTAAAATAGGCGTTGGGCGCTGAATAGTCGATGATGCGGTCTACGGGTTGGTGCCCATCGTTGTCTGGAATGCGGGCGTCGGCGACATTGATGGCAACGCGTTCGATCGAAATGCCGCTACGTTCGCCAGCAAGGCCGGTGCAGATGACCAGGTCGGGCTGACAGGCCGCTATGGTCATTTCCAGCCTGGCAAATGCGCTATTAAAAGAGACCGGCAACTGAACTCTGGTCAGGTTGAATGACCCGATCTGGTTGGGAAGGGCGTTGACCGCGAGCCATGAAGGGTTGCGGCTGCTGTTGTCGAATGGTTCAAAACCTGTAATAATAGCATTATTCATGAGACTGAGCTTACCATTATGGTGTCGGGCATGGCAAATGTAATTGTCGAACTCCGTGCCTGAATGCCGGTGGGGAAGCCGCCAGAGCTGCCAAGGCGAATATTTGAGGCAATGACAGCTGGAAAAATTTTAAATTTTTTGAAACATCTCTTGGTAAATTTTACGTAACAGAATTAGAATGATTTTATGTACTTCAGATATGATTCTCGTAAAAACGGAGGAGAGCGTATGAAATTCAGTAACAGGTTCTGGTTGATAGTTGCAGTTATGTTTGTATGCACATCAGTTTGGCCGGTTCTGGGGCAGACAGATGCGGCTGCAACCACCGAAGAGACGCCGGAGATTCCGGGCAGCGTCGACATGTCGCTGGGCGTTAAGGACACCACGTATGTCATGCCAGAGAATTTCAGAGGCAAGGAAACCGGTGAGGGCGATCAGCAGTGGCTTGAAGATGTAGGCTACCTGATGCAGGAAAATTCAGATCTTTATAACGTTGATGCTGCTGCTATCGCAGAAAGCGCCAATTTTGAGGGCGAACCCAACATCAACTGGGAAGTTAAAAAAGAAGATGCAGATGGTAACATGAACACCGAAAGTTCAGACAATACCAACAAAGCTACCAACGATAGTAACATCAAGGATCCGGGTTATTATCAGGTTCATAATGGTGGTGCCAGACAGGTTTCTACTTCCGGCGGTGCCGAAGGTGAAGCTATTGGCGATTCTGGCAGCGATTCTGGCAGCGAGTCCGGTGGTGCAGCCAGTGGCGAAGAAACTGCCAGTGCCGGTAATGAGGGTGATGCTAGCGGCGCTGCAGGTGGCGATGCACAAACCGTTACCGCTCAACAGCGCATCGGTATCGAAGTTCATGACTGCACAGCTCCTGATATGTGGGTTGCTTTCCAGGAAGGCGCCGGCACCGTGAATATGGCAGAAACCGAAGAAGCCCTGAAAGCGCAGATGGTCGGCAAGATCATTGAAAACATGGGCAAGCCTTTCTCTACCGACGCAAAGGCTTTTGAAGAAGCAAGTTACATCTTCCTCGAAGAAGGCGAAGACAGCGACCGCGACAGTATTCCCTGGGAAAAAACCGCGCGGCTTTCAATTGCCGGCACTCTGTTTAACGAGCGTGGCGCGCCGAAATTTGAAAGCGGCAAGCTGTCTTCAAAAATCGATCAGAATGATTACACAAACCATGTAAACGTTATCGGTGGCGAAGGCAAGAGTCTTAAGGGTGTTTATGTGCGCCGCAACGTTCCTTTCATAATTGCCGCTATTTCTACTGATAACGGTAACAAACGTGCCACGGCCGGTGAAGTTGAAGTAAAAATCGAAGATGCTGACGGCAAGGTCGTCGAAAAAGAAGGCGAAGGCTACCTGTTCCGCGTTCCCAATTATCCGCGCTCTGAATATAAAGATCAGCCGGATTACTTCTTTACCACTTCTGCTGTAGATAAAGACGGCAACCTGACCACCATCAGAATGCCATTATATGTTGTTAACACTCAGGCTGCTTTTGAAGGTGGCAGAAACCAGTAACCATGTCCTGGAGACTAATCACGCATGAATAAACGTTCTATACTACTATTTGTCACAATAATTGTTGGTTTGTCGGTCTCATTGTTCGCTCAAGATGGCGCTGGTGCCAACAAGGAAACTCCCTGGCTGGAAGGCGTCACCATTGGTCCGCATCCAGAAGAGCTGAGCCCGGTTCTGCCGCTTAAGATCTATCTGGAAAATGGCGAAGCCATTCCAGCGACTCTGACCGAAGATGTGTCGGTCACGCTGGTGGCTGATACTGCTATCTTTGATCCTGAGCCGCCGAGCGAATATAACGGCACCGAAATTCCCAGCCCGAAATGGACTCGCAACGCCGCTGTTTCGTGGTTCTTCATCGACTGGGAAAAGAACAAAAATGTTGCAGCCTCATCGTCGCAACAGCTGGCTGTGAATCAGATGGTGGTCACGCCTCTGAATCCTACCGGCAAGGGTGCGATAACCTGTCATATTGGCCGCAAGATGCGTTATACCTCTCCCGAGACCGGCAAGAATAAAGGCACATTCGCTAATTCGAGTGTCGCTCAGGATGTCAGGGTTCTTGATATTACGCCCCCGACCTGTGGGCTTGAGGTTTCGGTTCAGGGCGGTCGTTCTGGCACTTTCTGGGTGGCGGAAAATCCTCCGCACAAGTATCCTTTGCCAAAACTCGCTGATGTTTACTTCAGCGGCGCACTGGTAAAGGAAGCGGATCCGGCGGAAATTATAACTGTCCAGGGCCTTGAACTTGGCGCAAACATGGTTGTGGCCCCAGAGACGGCCGCAGTGTATGTGCCTGCTGATGCGGTGCTCAATATCAAGGTGAATGGCGAAGACAACTACAAACTCGACACTGCCAAACTCAAATATGGCATTTGCAAAATCGCCAGCGGTGAACCGATTCCGATCAGTCCGCTTAACGCTGCTGAGGTGGCGCTGGCCGAATTGACTCTGCCAGAGAACCCATATCTCTATGTTGATGCTACCGATGTCGCCGGCAATCGGCAGGTTTTGTTCGTGCCGCTGATCGTCAAGTAACGTTTAAATAATCTGTTACGTGGGCTGTTCCATGCAAGTGGGGCAGCCCATTTTCTTTGGCGGCGCTCAGGGTTCTTTGATGCGCCCGATAAGCCGCAGCAGTCCGTCGAGAATCGTTATCGGATGCGGCGGACAGCCTGGAATAAAGAGATCTACGGGCAACAGACCGGTCGCTCCATTGTTCTGTTCAGCATGGTCGCGGAAAATGCCACCGCTGATTGCGCATGTGCCGACTGCGACTACCAGTTTGGGCGTCGGCACCGCCGCGAAAGTGTCGAGAGTTGCAGATTTCATGTTTTGTGTCACCGGGCCGGTTATAAGAAGACCGTCAGAATGGCGTGGTGAAGCCACTATTTTGATGCCGAAACGACTGAGGTCGAAGACGACAGTGGTGAGAACGTTGATGTCTACTTCGCAACCATTGCAGCCGCCGGCACTCACCTGGCGGAGTTGTATCGACTGACCAAAAATCTGGCGTGCCGGTTCAGAAGCAAGCTTTATGCCGGTTTTGCCGATTATCAGATCTTCGCGCCTGCTCACGGCGAGACGTGGGTCGTTTGAGAATTGAATGGCACCGGCTGGGCAGGCTTCAGCGCAAGCTCCACAAAAAAGGCAACGGCCGAGGTCAATCTGCAGTCCTTTGTCGCGGACGATGGCGTCGGTCGGGCAAACTTCAGCGCACTGCTGGCAGCCTTTCTGACAAAGATCTTCGCGAATTACCGGAAGACCGCGCAGGCGGTCGGGAGTTGTCGGTGGGCTGTCCGGGTAACCGACAGTTCTGAAACCCTGTTGAAATCTAGCGGCAAGGACTTTCAGCATTGATTTATCCTCATAGATCAAATCCGCAGTAAGACAGATTAAAACTTTTGTTACACAGCGGGAAATCTGATATTTCCTGATCGCGCAGTGCCATGCCGAGGCCGATCCAGTTGTGAAAGGACGGGTCGACGACTTTATAGGTGGCAAAACGGCCATGCGAGTCTGTGATCGCCGTGTGGCAGATTTCGCCGCGCCAGCCTTCGACAAGTGAAACGACGAGTGCGTCAGGCTGGCATGCCGTAATAGCTTTTGTGCTGGCGGCAATACCTCCGGAAGGCAGTTTTGGCAGCAGTTCAAGCAGGAAACGCAGAGAATCATGCATTTCGTGCCAGCGGATCAGGGCGCGTGCGGCGACATCGCCGGTCATGCTTTCAGGGCAGGGCTCAGTCGGGAATTTTTCAATCAGATACTGACCAGTCGGAAAATCGCGGCGAACGTCTCTGGCCACTCCGCAGGCACGCGCGGCCGGCCCGACCAGACCAAGCGCGAGGCACGCTTCGCGTGAAACCCTGCCGGTATTTTCGAATCTGGTCATGACTGACGGAGAATCCCAGAGCAGCTGAATAGCAGTGTTCGTGTCTGTTTTGGCCTGCTCGACAGCTTTGAGCAGCTTATCAAGCCGTTCTGGCGTGTCGAGGTCGAAACGCACGCCGCCAGGCTGCAACAGACCGCGCCCAAGCCGGCTGCCGCAGATAATGGCGGTCATGTTCAAAAAATCGCCTCTGATTCTTCCGCAGAAAGATGAAGTTGGCAGATAGCCGACATCGCCGCCCAGCGCACCGAGATCGCCGGTGTGATTGGCGAGTCGTTCGAGTTCGAGCCCGACAGCGCGTATGGCGTGTGCCCTTGGCGGAACTTTAGTAGCCTGCAATGCTTCAATAGTCTGGCAATAAGCGAGATAGTGGCCGATAGTGGTGTCGCCGGCCATTGTTTCCATGAGATACGGTGTCTTTTTGTGCGGGCCGCCGGGAAGTGTTTTTTCGATGCCGCGGTGCTGATAACCAAGCGAAATTTCGAGATGAAAAACCTTTTCACCGTGGCATTGAAAGCGAAAGTGCCCGGGTTCAATCACGCCGGCGTGAACCGGGCCGACTGCCACTTCGTGCGCTTCGCCACCCTCAATATGAAAGAGTTTTTGTTCGAGATCTGGCCACTGCGCCATTTTGTCGCGGTATGGCGCATGGAATCTGGCGGGCCGTAGCCAGGGGTGACCGACCGGGGTGACGCCCCACTGTTCGGCAATTTCACGCTCAAACATGTGAAATTGCGGGCATGCTGGTGTGAAAGACACAAAACTGCTCTCTACCTGCGTTGACAGCACAGCCAGGCGCTTTTCGCTTTCGCTGGCGAGAACTGCGATAAGTTTGAGCGGCTGGTGCGAGCTGCCTGATGTGTTTGCAGTTTCCATGCCGAAAAATGAGCAGACCCGCCAGTGCTGGGCAACGGCTTCGATAATCTGCTGTTGAAACTCATCGAAAGCGAGGCATGGCACAGCTGAAAACGCAATCGGTCTACCATTTTCAACATAACTGGTAATGCTCATGGCTTGCCTCCGGGAATGCCTTGAATGACTGATGTCTGCGGAGAAGTCTGAATAATCGCCGCGGCCCGGCTAAGAACAGACTGCAATGGTCTGGGCATCCAGACTCCTAGTATCAGCAGAATCAGCAGCGGTGCTGCCACCAGCAAGGCGTCGAGTTTTCTGGTGGGAACAGGTTCGAAATGCTCGGTAATTTCGCCAAAAGCCAGCGGCAGAGCATAACGCAGCGCACCGATAAAGACGACGCCGGTTCCGGTCAGAAAGGCGACTACCACCAGCATTCGGCTACTGTCGACGGCGGCTTTCAGAATTTGAATCTCACTGATGAACAGCGAAAATGGCACAATGCCGATGAGAATCAGAATGCTGGCGAAAATGCCGGTTCCCCAGATTGGCGAAACGCGCAGGCTGCCCGACATTTTTTCGATATTGTGGGTGCCGAAAGACTGCCCCAGACGCCCTGCCGAAAAGAATGCCAGCGATTTAGAGAGCGAGTGATTCAGGGTGTGAAACAGTGCGGCAAAAGTTCCGAGCCCGCCAAGACCGAGGCCAAGCGCGATAATACCAAGATGCTCGACGGAGCAGTAAGCGAGAAACCTTTTGATATCATGCTGAAAGAGAATAAAGGCTGCCGACATGAGAATCGAAAAAATGCCAAAACCGGTTAAAAAGCGGAGAGCCCAGCCGGAATGGCCCAAAGTTTCTTCGGTAAGCGGGATATAGCGCATGATGCAATACAGGGCAGCGTTGAGCATGAACCCCGAAAATATTGCAGAAACCGGCGAGGGCGCCTTGCTGTGCGCGTCAGGCAACCAGCTGTGCATCGGCGCCAGACCAGCCTTGGTGCCATAGCCGACGAGGGCAAAAATAAACGCGGCCTTGACCAGAGCCGGCGACAGAAAGGCGGTATTTGCCATCAGGTTGGTCCAGAGGAGCGCCTGGTTCGGGTCGAGAGGCAGGTCTTTGGCAGCAAGTCGCATCAGCATAGTGCCGAGAAAGGCAAACCCGATGCCGACTGAACAGATCAGCATGTATTTCCAGGTGGCTTCGAGCGAATCGCGGGTAATGTGAACGCAGACGAGAAAAGATGTCAGCAGGGTTGTCGCTTCCATGCCTACCCACATGATGCCGAGGTTGTTCGAGATGAGAACCAGCATCATTGCCGCCATGGCCGGGCTCCACAGGCCGGCGAAGGTCTTTGCCTGTTGAATGCTGAGTTTCTTTTCGCGCAGTTCTTCGCCAAAATATACCAGCGCAAACAGTGAGCTGAGAGAGAATACGATGAGCATCACCGCGAGATGCCAGGCCGAAAGAGCATCGAGAAAAATCCAGTCGCTGAAAGCAAAGAGCTGGCCATGCTTGAGAGTAATAAAAATGGCGTAGCAGCAGATTGGCACGCTCAAAAATACGCCGATTACTGATATCAGAATAGCTGTGCGTTGTGTATAAGCCAGCTGAGAAAGGATTCCCGCCAGAATCGGTATTGCCAGCATTGAAACAAAGATCAACTCGTTGGTCATGTGGCTGTTATCCCTTCAGATGAGTGAGCTTCTGAGTGTCGATGTTGTGAAAAGCACGATTCATGAAGCGAATGAGCACTGACCAGATGAGAACGGCCACCAGAATGTCGAGCAGGGCACCGATCTCGACGAGAAATGGCGCGTAATACAGGGTGCCGACGCCGAGCATGAAAGTGCCGTTTTCCATGACCAGAAAGCCGATCACCTGACTGATCGCGTTTCTTCGGCTGATGATCAGAAACAGGCCGCTGAAAATTGAGAACAACGTGGCCGGCAGCACCAGTTTTGACATGTCGTTACCGGGCAGGGGAAGGCGCTCGCCCAGCCAGAGCGCGGCGATAAAAGCGAGCAGGCCGATGATGGTCGAAGCGGTGAAGCCAACATACGGGTCGGCTTCGCGGCTGGAATGAACCGCTTTGGTCAGCTTGAACAGCATTACCGGAAAAACGACGCCTTTCAAAACAAAAGCAGTTAAACCGACGAGTACGACATCGGGAGCCAGGTGTGCCCATCGCGATAAAAGCGCGAAGATGCCGAGCAGCAAACCCTGAATACCTGTCCACGAAATGAGAGATTCAATGCGACTGGTTGCGAGAAGGCGCAGATTGGTCAATACCACGAGAATAATCAATAGATCGAGCACAGATAATTAACCTTTCTGTCTTATTGAATAAGAAAGCCGATGATCGTAAAGACGCAGGCTCCGACAAGAAGCTGCGGCACCTTGCACATGCGAAAGCGTGCCATGGTTGATTCGATGATTCCTATAAGAACTGCCAGCCCGATCAGGCTGGCGAACATCGAAACAGTATCGATGCCCAGGCTGCCCGACCGCACCGGAACGGCAAGCCCCACGATCAGAGAACCGAGAATCCACATTTTCAGAGATGAAGCATACTCGATAAAACCGAGATCAACTCCGCCGTGATCGAGGATCATCACTTCATGAATCATCGTTAACTCGAGGTGGGTCGTCGGGTCATCGATGGGAATACGCGAATTTTCAGCGAGAAAGACCAAAAACAACCCGGCAATTACCAGAGCCAGGGTCGGTGCGCTGCTCTGCCAGATTTCAGGCGTGATTTCATGCATAAGCGGGGTCAGTGAAAAACTGCCAACCTTGCGCGCAGCAGCAGCCAGTCCGAAAAGCAGCGTGGGTTCAGCCAGGGCTGAAAAGGTCATTTCACGGCTGGCGCCCATGCCTTCAAAAGCGCTGCCAGTGTCCATTGCCGCCAGAACTGTGAAAAAACGCAGCAGCCCGAGCATATAGACGATCAAAATGAGATCGCCCTCAAACGCAATGCAGGCCGGGAGATTACCGAGTGGAAGAAAAACCAGGCATAATGAACAGATTGCCAACCCGACAAGCGGTCCAGCGCGAAAGAGCCAGCTCGTGGTTTCACTGTAAACCGCGCCTTTGCGCAGCAGTTTTGCGAGGTCGTAATAGGGCTGAAGAAGCGGTGGGCCTCTTCTACCGGCAAAGAAAGCCTTGGTTTTGTTGATGACACCGCGCAGAAGCGGGGCAAAGAACAACGCCAGCAACGGGTGAATAAAAATCGACATGGTTACACCAGCCCCACAATCAACAGCATTAAGAGAGTGACAGCGATAAAGAGAACGCTGAGCTGCACTACGCCATTTTGAATCCAGACGATTCTGTGCAGGTTGTGCGCAATGAATCTGAAGAAGGGTGAGAACATTTTTGCCTCGAAAAGGTCGTCAGTGTGGCTTTTAAATGATGCCTTCTGCGGAAAATAACCGTCGACGCCGGTTACGTGGCTTCTGGTCTGCAATACGGTGTGAAAAAGGTCGGTGAGGGGCTGTGCAAAAGATGAGCCGGTGTATTGCATGGTGGCAGCCGGCCTGGCATAACCGCAGCCCCAGGTGACAGTCTGACCGACCTGGCGGCCGCGCAGCAGGCGAAGGCGAATCAGTATAAAAACTCCGGTGAGCAGAAACAGGTTGAGCGCGCAGGCGCAGATGATCTTAAGCGGATTCATAGCCACCGCAAAAATGCCGGCGAAATTGCTTTCGCCACTGAATTGAGGATACATCTGCAATATCCGTCCGAACGCCGGCAGGATAAATGGGCTGGCCAGGGCAATAACAAGGCAGAGCAGGGCAAGCACAATCAGCGGAGTTTTCATGGTTGTGCCGACTTCGCTGGCCTCTTCGGCGGCCTGACTGCGCGGCGTGCCAAGAAAAACGACGCTGAAGGCTTTGGCGAAGCATGCGGCCGCCAGTCCGCCGATAAGCGAAAGCCCGAGGATGATCAGTAGTCCGGGCGCAGTTAGAGCAGATGTTCCATGCATGACGGCAATAAATGCTGCCAGAAAAATCAGAAATTCGCTGATAAAACCGTTAAATGGCGGGAGACCACAGATCGAAACACAGCCCACCAGAAAAGTGGCACCGGTCCAGGGCATTTTTTTCAGCAGTCCACCAAGACTGTCGATGTCGCGTGTGCCGGTTTGGGCAACCACGGCCCCTGCGCCAAGAAACAACAGGCCTTTGAATACCGCGTGATTTAAGACGTGCAGTAACCCGCCTGTGAAGCCGAGCACGGCCACAGTCATGTTCTGGCTGCTCAGTCCCAACAGGCCAAAGCCGAGGCCGAGAGCGATGATTCCAATATTTTCAACGCTGTGATAGGCCAGCAGTCTCTTAAGATCATGCTGTGACAGGGCAAAAAGCACGCCGAGAATCCCCGATGTCAGCCCAATGACCAGCAGGGTCCAGCCCCACCACCAGTCCGGGGTTCCCAGAAAGAAAAGAATTCGCACCAGGCCATATATACCCGTTTTGATCATTACTCCGGACATCAGCGCCGAAACGTGGCTTGGCGCGGCCGGGTGTGCTTCGGGAAGCCAGATATGAAGCGGAATAAAACCTGCTTTGGTGCCAAAACCGATTATGGCCAGAAGAAACAGGGCTCCTCTGGTTGCAACAGGAAGTTCGGCCGCTTTGGCAAACGAAGCGAAGTCGAGCGACCCGGTTTCTCTGGCAAGCAGCAGAAAAAGCACGACAAGAAAACCGGCGCCGAGATGTGATGCGATGAGGTAAACCCAGCCGGCATGGCGCTTTTCTGCGTCGTGACCGCCCATGACTACCAGAATGAACGACGAAATAACGGTCAATTCCCAGGTCAACATGAACAGCAGGCCGTTGGCGGCGAGAACAACCAGAATCATGCTGGCCCAGAGAATATGAAAGCACAGCCAGGAAATTGCGTGGTTTTTTTCTTCATGCGAACAAAGAAGATATTTTGAACCGAAAATCGCAGTCAGCACACCAAGGCCGAGAACCGGCAAAAGAAAAAAGGCGGCGAGAGGGTCGAGGTGCAGCGCAAAAGATCCGAAGGGCATTTCCCAGGGGATATCAAGAAAAAGACTGCCGCCGCCGGCAAGAACCTTCAGACAGGGTATGATTCCGAGGCCACCGGCGAGAACGGCCATGCAGGCCGACCACACCGAACAGGTTTCGGGTTTTGCTCTGAACAGCAGCGCCCCGAATCCGGCAACGAAAATACACCCGATGGAAGCGACAAGCAATACCACACCGCTCCTCCATCCCTACTGTATGGCTACGTTCTACCACTCGCTAGTCAGAGTGTCAATCAAATCAGAAAAAACAATCGGCGGGTATGTTATACTGCTGCGGTTGACGGCCCGCAACGGTCGACTACACGATCTTACCAATAGCAGTGCAAAGGTATGAAGCAGCCATGAATCAGGCAAAAAGCCAGCAACAGGCTTTGTTGTCGAATTTTACCGCTCCCGGCCGGGTCGGTAGTATTGCCGCCGCAGTTTCCGGTGGCGCGGATTCTGTGGCAATGCTGTTATTACTGCAGCAGCACTGCCGTATGAAAAACCTGCGTTTATGCGTTTTTCATGTTGACCATGGCTTGCGTGACTCTTCTGATAGCGATCGTCGGTGGGTTGAAGAACTAGCGAAAAGGCTGGGTCTCGACTTTTACTGGCAGCGGGCCGGCGATGCAGACAGAGACAGTGGCGGGCGACCGGGCAGTGAAGCCTGGGCGCGGCGATTCAGATATGAATGTTTCGCCCGTATGCTTGAAGAGTCTGGTGCTGAACTGGTCGCTACCGGGCACACAGCTGATGATCAGGCCGAAACCGTGTTGAT
>Ga0154428_1229_pt1 | contig 11829 bp, 13 predicted proteins | sample RifGroC2_FD_115932 | JGI IMG/M metagenome (GOLD analysis project Ga0154428, IMG submission 115932) | Candidatus Riflebacteria bacterium GWC2_50_8 | reverse complement strand
TCGCTGTAAAACGCTGCAATTATCGCATCTCCGACAATTTTCTCGATTGCTCCGCCATGCATCTGCAACGCTTCTTCCATGCATGAAAAATAGTCGTTGAGTAAACTGACTATTTCTTCTGGCGGATATTGCTCGCTTAGAGTCGTAAAGCCGCGAATGTCCGAGCTTAGAACGCTGAGACTGGCTTTGGCCGGGTGCAAAGTGGCGCCGTCGGCTTCGAGGCTCGACACCAGTTTGTCTGAAACAAATCGGCGCATCTTTTCTCTTTGTCTCAGTCCTTCACTCATCTGGTTGAAAGAATTGCCAAGCTCCTCAAATTCACCGCCAGAAGCTACAACAACTTTTACCTGCAGGTCATTTTTTCTGAGCCTGCTGACGAAGGCGAGCAGAGCTCGTACCGGTGCCAGAAAAATGTCGGCGAGAACATCAGAAATCAATGTTACCGCGAGAATTGCGTATGCCAGCAATGCCCATGGAATAATTACGAACAGAAGATTCGTCGCTGGATTGTGGTTAAGAGTAGCCCTGGCAAGAATAATTACTGGCGAAACATCGGAGATGATCCAGCTGTCAATCCGAAGCTGCTCTCTATCTCGTCTTACAATGGTTCCGGAAGTTTTATTGTTCATGGCAATAGCAGCCAGCTTGGCCATCTTACTTGAAGGAGATGCGAAGTATGGTGCCTGATAGGTGCGCAATGATGTCGGACTGCGCATGGCCATGGCATACTCAATTCGGCAGTTCTCGTCATAGTCGCTGAAGAGGCGTAAAGAGCGCTGCGACAGTTGCGAATACAGCTTCTTTATAATGTTGATCTCATCTACCATAAATAGAGCAATCGCCTCGATTACCTTGGGTCGAAGCGGGTGGACAATGAAATGATGGACCGACCTGATGAGGGCCGAGGCCGACATGATGTGCTTGTTTGCAAGGCCTTCGCGGGCCAGTGACTCCGGTTCCGCGAAAAGATTGGACAATGCGCCGGCCAACCCGATAAGAATTGTATACTGCTTGTGGATCTTCTTGATTTCAGGAGCTTCGCTGTTAACTGCGCCAAGATCAAGAAGTATCTTGTAAAGCCCCATTTTTACCTTTGCCTGGTCCCTGCTCCCCCTGTCTGTTTCGACAATCTCACCGCCATCCCGCGTAAGAGTGGTTTCCAGTATGCCGGCGGTGACTTTTCTGAAATGTCCTTCGCGTAACATCTCTGGAATGCTTTTGTCTTTAAGCTGGTAGTAGCTGTAGGTCAGATACTCTTTTGCTTCAAGCATCATCATAAGAACTCTTGAATCGGTATCGTTGATTATCTTGCCGAGAAAATCCAGTTGTTGTCTGATTTTAGTCTGGCATTTAATCAGATTGAATTTTTCATTGCTGTTTTTTTGTTGTTCAATTACCAGAAAAACCCCGAGAATGGGCAGCATGACAATTATCGCAACCGCAACTCGCAGCTTTTTTGCCAGCCGCAAGCCGTATTCGAGATCCTGTATGAAAGATCTGATGAGAAGAGCAAAAAAAAGCAGCAGTGAGGTTTTCATCATCGCGTTGCATATTGCCTGAGCCTCGGCGTATTTCGAAAGCAGGTGTTTCTTGTCTATTTTTGTACAGAGCCCATGTTTGCCGACAAATTCACGAAGTTTTTGTCTGGTTTTCGGGTTCTTGATGGCGTAATCTTCGATAAGAGTGAAGAAACTCGATGGAAACCCGGCGTAATAAAGAAGATGCTCATTGCCATAGACAAAATAAGGCTGTTTTACTGTTTTTTTGACGATGAAACGGCCAAGATCAATATCTTCGTTGCTCATCGCCTTTTCTAAAACCCTGGCTGGTGATATGTCGCAACTGTTAAAGATAAAATAATAGGCGCCAAGCATGCTTACGCGTAAGCCTCTGGGCCTGGTGAGCTGATGCAGGATCTGAAACGATCGCTGACTGCCAAAGCGATTCGAAAAAAAGATTCTGCATACGTTGTTTGCTGTTGGGGGGCTACCAAAAGGCGAGATATAATCCAGAAAATGATCGCCGAATTTTGACTGTGCATTCACATGCCTGACGTCGCCAGTTCCCCTGTATTCATCGCTAAGTTGTTGCATATTCGGGGTTGTCGACAATTCATTGACTACGTCATACTGCGAAAACACCATCCAGTAGGCTGCTGCATTTTCAAAAGTCTGGCGGTCTGTTTCGTTGTTGAAAAGCTTCTGGGAATAATATGCATATAGGTTTTGCATGTCGCAGTCGACAGCATATGCCATGAGTGGCAGCATGTTGTAGTTTGCCTGCAAAAAGGCGGCAGCACTGGCAGGGAAGCCACTTCTGATGAGCATTGGGTCGGTAGCGTAAGAGTGGATGAGTCGGTGCGGGTTTTCTGCGTCAAGCTCGAGACCAAATTGATTGCGCATGTCTTCGAGCGCCATTTCAATATGCCTCTCCGGTTTGAGTCGCTCCTGAAAGCTGGCCATTTCATTGAGCAGACGTTCACGGGCCTGCATTTCGAGATAATTCTCGTCTTTGACGCGCAGTTCATCGAGCAGATGATTCAGCCAGACCAGTGGTGTGAGCAAAAGAACCGCAAGCAGCAGAACCCAGATAAAACCGGTCTGTCTCTGATTTGAAGTTATTACCAGCACTCTTTTGCGCCCCGATGTGATGAATTTCAGCCAGATGCCTGACAATTTACCACAATCCGGCAAAAAATGCCCTGATTGTGAGAGCCGAGGCTGGAGAAAAGAAGCTCGCACTAAGCCTCTAAGACACAAAGAGCGGCCCGAGCGTCTTTTAAAATGCCAGGCAGACCCGCAAAAACCTGAAATCGATATAATCTATTTATTTTTGAGCAAAACGGTAGTTTCTGACTCTTCTTTGTGTCTCCGCGCCTTCGTGCGCGGCCCAATTGTGAAACAGGCTGTTTCACTTTTGTTTATTTGGGGTTCTTAACGTATTTGCGCATGAAGCCGCGCAGGTTTGAAAATATGCCCATCAGCAAACTGACTTCACGCAGGGTGGGGGTCGAGCGGTGAAAAAACGCCCGCAAAATCTGCAATACTGCATCACTGTTGGCCAGTGGCAGAAACTCGCTCATGCTCAATACGGCTTCAATGTGATTATAGAGTCGCGCAAGTTCTTCGGTCGTCGGCGGTTGTTCGTATGGGTCATCAGCGCAGGCCTTGGGCAGCGGCATCGGGTTGCCGAAATTCTGATACAGCTCATAAGCGATCAGCAAAACTGCCTGCGAGAGATTGAGCGACGTGCACTCGGGATCAGTAACAATGCGCATGGTGCCCATGGTGTGGACCAGGTCTTCTTTGGTCAGGCCCCATTCTTCGCGGCCAAACAGAATCGAAACCGGCCCTTTGTCAAGAACCTGCCTGATTTTGAGTATGCCTTCCTGAACGGTCAGGTTCGGCTCATGATATTCGCCGCGGCGGTTGGCAGTGCCGAGCACGAGCAGGCTTCCCTCGATTGCTTCTGGAATTGTCTGCATGATTCTTGCTGATTCGAGAATATCGGTTGAATGCATCGCCATTTTGACCGCATCAAGATTGAGCTGACAGCCCGGCCGCACCACACTGAGATGGCTGAGGCCAAAGTTCTTCATGGCACGGCAGGTTGAGCCGACGTTCAGTGCGCCCTGGGGTTCGACCAGTATTATCCTGATGTTATCAAGCAGCGGGCTGGTAATAGACAAGCCAGAATCTCCGAAAAATTGGGATAAAAAATAGGCCCGAGCGGACTTGAACCGCTGACCCCCACGATGTCAACGTGGTGCTCTAACCAAACTGAGCTACGAGCCTTTACGTAAACTGTATGTTAACATTACCGGTGACCAAAGTCAACATGCTCAATGCAATTTTTCATTTTGATGTGAAGTGACAGATGGTTTCACTAAACCGGGAAGAGCCGGGATGATGTGGGAAGTGTTGAAACGGCGCGACTTTTAATCGTTTTTTTAAGATGACACTTTTGCCACATGGTTTAACAAAAACGTGTCCAAAATTGGACAGATGATTTGACTATAAGCTCCAAACCGGACAGATGATTTGACTATAAGTCAGCCTCAAAATCTTCTTAACGGCAGGGCCGCAATGACCTGGCCGAGAAGGGAAAAGGTTGAGCCCGGCTGAATCTCGTAAGTGTCGTATGCAGGGTTATCGCTTTTAATCTTGATTTTACGACCAGGCATGAATTGAAGCCGCTTGATAAAAAGGGCATCTTCATTGCGGAAAACCCAGATTCCGTCGCAGGGCTCCACCACGCAGGAGCGGTCAACGAAAACCATCTCTTCCGGCATGATTGTGCTAACCATTGAATCACCGCGAGCCTGTATCAATACAAGGTTTTCGGGGTTGGCCCCGAGTTCTCGGCGGAACCACGCATCAGTCGCCGAAAAAACAGCCCGGACATCCTCTGGTAGTATAAATGAGCCTTTGCCGCAAGCTGCCTCCACGGTTAATACCGGAATATGGCGCAGATCAGGGGACGGCTGAAACTTAACCTGGCGGCCCTCAAGATTGGTTATGGTGACTAACGGTGGCTCAGCCAAATCAGCCAGATAATCGCTCTGTAGCATGGGGCCTGTGCCGTCTACAAGCCATTGAAGGTGCGCGCCGGTCTTGTTCGCTATTAAAGACAAAACCACCCTGGTTGGGTCGCTTTTCCCTGTTAAATACTGATGAAGTCCAGAAGAAGAGATGTTTAATTCAGCGGCAAAAGACCTGGCTGATTGCTCGCCGATCAAGCACCTTAATCTTTCCGAAAAAGTTCCAACTTCCCTTTTTAAGTTTACACTTTGTTTTCCGGTGTCATCTTTGCTTGCAGTCATACTTTTAGCCCTTTTTAGAGTGTCATCTTAGCTTGCAATCGGGTATTTCGGTCTAGCTTTCGGCCTTCTCATGCCTCAGATCAATTTCTTAAACCTAGCATTATCAGATTTTTAATGTTGTCGGTGTCATCTTAGCCTGTGGTCATGCTTTTGATGTGTTTTTAGCTCTTTTTAGTGTCATCTTAGCCTGTAGTCATACTCCCAGACACAAGCACGGCCGTTTATCGGCTTCACGCCCACCATTCAGAGACACAGCAAAAAAGCGTTAAGTTTAACGCACAAACCCCCTTGACTTTGTTCGCAATAACGCACATAATAAAGTTATTGTTCGATAACAAACGATACTCTAGCAAAATTTAACAGTCTGTCAACGATTTCATGAACGGTGTAATGATGCTGACCGAAGACCTCGACAAAATAGCAGAAAATCGCATGAATGCGAAGCTCGAAATAATCAGACTCTGGACTGAGTTTGAAAAGAGTTTTGCCGGAGGCAAAACCGTTTCAAAAGCATTTTTCTGCTTTGCCTATAACCGAGGACATATAGAGGCTCTCGCATGGGTCAAAAACACCATTCAGACGATATCGCAGGCAAGCTTGATGAGATGGGCCAGACATATAGAGCAGAAAAACCTTTTTCGTCTGGCCGGAAGATACGGTAGTCGAAAAAAATCGGGGGTTTTTTATGCAAACCTCCTGCTTCAAGACTATGTTCATACTATGATCAGCATGTTTCCCAACTGTAGCGCTCGTCAGATTTTGCGGGGTATCAGCGCGAATCTTCAGCTGTTCAAGCTTAAACAACCACCGTCTCTAAAGACTGTTGCCCGTTTTATGGGTGACTGGAAAGCGCAAGCAGAGCCAAAGATAGAAAGAGTCAAAAGACCCGGCAAAACTGCGCAAATATCATAATGGAGTGTCAACAAGCATGAATAAAAGACTCATTGAGATTAAAAAATGGCTTCTGGACAAAGGATTGACCCAGAAAAACATAGCTGATGATGCCGGGGTTAGTCACACAGCCGTTCATCAATTCTGTAGAGGCATCATTGTCTGTTCAAGAGTTAAAGAGGTTTTTCAAAAATACAACTGCCCGAAAGAGTTAATTGAAGGAAGAATGGCTTAGCATGCAGAAATGGTTCTCCCTATCAGAAATCAAGAGACTTATTGGCTCTCTTTACTCACTGATGGGGCTTCGAAAAAAAGCTGATCGCGAGGCCTGGCAATCCAGGCCTAGAAAAGCAATCGGCGGTGGCCTTGAATACCACATATTCAGCCTGCCACAAGAGATTCAACACGCCATGAAGATCAAAACGAGCAATGAAAAGATTCAGGCGCTTGAGTCAAAACCAGCCGGCAGACTCGGTTCAGTCGAGGGAGCCAAGCTGCAGATAAAAGAAAAAGCCGAAAAAACTGTCAACAAGAATTTGAGACTTGAAGGCATGTTAAAGGCTGATTGCCTCGATGACTTAGCAAAAAGACGCATGAATGCAAAGCTTGAGATTATCAAGCTCTGGGAAGAGTTCGAAAAAAGCTCTACAGAAGGCAAAACCGCCTCTCAGTATCTATTTTGTTGCGCCTACAACCACGGCCAGATTGAGGTCGCTGATTCGGTAAAAGATGTCATTTCGACAATATCACAGTCGAGTCTGATGATGTGGATTAAACAGGCCCGCAATGAAGGTATTGTTCGCCTGGCCGGGAAGTATGGCAACCGCAAAAAAACCGGGGTTTTCTATGCAAACCAGCAGCTGAACGACTTCATTGTTGCCATGTTCAAACAGTATCCGCATTGTTGCGCAAAACAGGTATGGCGCGGCATATGCGCCAATATGCAACGCTTTGAGATTGAATCAGCCCCCTCGCTGAGAACTGTTGCCCGTTTTATGGATGACTGGAAGCGCGACAACATGGCTGAATACGAACTGATGAAGAATCCAGACAAGTATCGCGGCAAACTCATGCCGGCTTTCGGCAATGCTTCACAAGGCATCGACAGATACCTGCAGCTATGGGAAACCGACTCGACGCCGACAGATGTGATGCTCAAAGACGGCAGACATACCATTATCGGCGTGATCGACGTTGCATCTCGCAGGCCGAAGGTGTTTATAAGCAAAACAAGCAACTCTGTTGCCGTCGGCCTGTTGATGCGCCGGGCTATTATTGACTGGGGCGTTCCTGATTGTGTAAAGACCGATAACGGCACTGACTATGTTTCAAGGCACATTACAGAGCTGTTCAAATCGCTTGAGATTGAACAGTCCCTCTGCCCACCGTTTACGCCACAGGCAAAGCCGCACATTGAAAGGTTTTTTGGAACTTTTACCAGGGAATTTCTTGAACTTGTGCCTGGTTATATCGGGCATTCTGTGCCAGATCGCGTTGACATAGAGCAGCGAAAAAGCTTCGCAGAAAGAATAACCAGAGGCAAAGAAAAAGATGTAGATGCGCTTCCAGAGCTGACGGCTGTTGAGTTACAGAGGCAATGTGATGAGTGGATTGAAAACGTATATTTGAAGACGCCTCATAGCGGTCTTAACGGCAAAGCACCAATCGACTTCATCGCCGACTGGATCAACTCAGGCAAGCCGGTTCATCGAATCACCGACCCGATGAGCATTCAAGCCCTCGATTATCTGCTGGCTGAAGTGCCTGGCAATAAAGGTATTCGCAACATCACTAAAAACGGGATTCGTGTTGATACTTTCAACTTCATAGCTCCCGAACTTGCAGTTCATATCGGGGCGCAGGTCAGGGTCAAGTATGACCCGTTTAATGCAGGTTATATCAATGTTTACTGGCTTGATGGCGAAGTGCTCTGTGTTGCTCAGTGTCCTGAGATTACAGGAGTATCGAGAGCCGAGCTGGCACAAGTCGCCACCGCGAAGAGCAAGCAACTGCAGAGTGAGCAACGCAAGAAACACAAGTCAGTTATGCGCAGCATGAAGCCTAAGAACGTGGGCAAAGAGATTCTGCAACATTACAAAGACATGCCAGGTCGATATATCGGGCCTGAGAATGTGATTGAATATAACAGCCCGGCCCTTCAGCAGGCCGCTGATCAGGTCGGCGCAATTGAGGCCATGAGTGAGCCGCTGACTGTCGATGAAATCAACGCCAGCGCCCACAAAGTGACCCCGGAACAAGAAAAACTAATGGCCGAAATCATCGACCTCGAAGAACGCAAAAAAGCGAACGCGGAGCGAGAAAAGGAAGAGAAAAAAGCTAGAGCAGCGCGTTATGAAGAGATGCTTGCCGCGAATTTCGAGGGAATCTCTGAAGACGATGACAAATGGCGTCGTTACTGGGAAACATCCGCGGAAGGCCGCACACACATCCGCATGAAGAATTTCGACGCAGAGCCCTGGCCGATCATCAACGCAAGATAAATAACAAAGATCGGCTGTGGGGCCGGTCGAATAATTCGAGTCATAGAGGAGTTGGCATGAAGTCACTTGTAATACCAGTGAAAAACATTGGAAGGCTATCAGAAGCCAGTGATGCGCTTCTGACCAGAACGCCCGGCACGCCGGGTATCGGTTTGATCTTTGGCAATTCCGGCCTGGGAAAAACCACTGCTACTGCCTGGTTCGTGAGCCAGTGCAACGGGGTTTATGTTCGAGCGCTTTCGACCTGGACACCCAGTGCAATGCTGTTGGCAATTCTGCGTGAACTCGATGTAGCGCCAACAAGGCAGCGTGCTGCTTCGATGGTCATCCAGATTGTTGATGTTCTTCGAGTGACTGGCAGGCCGCTGTTTATAGATGAATTCGATTACATTATTGATGACAAAAAAATGACAGAAACCTTGCGTGATATTCACGATATTTCATCGGTTCCGATTGTGCTTGTAGGCATGGACGGTGTTAAGCAGAAAGTGCAGCTCAGAGACCAGTTCGTTAACCGCATCGCACAGTGGGTTGAGTTCAAGCCTGTTGATTTTGATGACTGCCAGCTGCTCAGCAGGTCGCTGTGTGAAATCATGATTAAAACCGAGTTGCTGAAAAAGCTGTTCGAGGCCTCGAAAGGCGTTATCAGGCTGATCGTGATCGGCCTAGATGTCATCGAGCGCAAGGCCCGAACGCTGGGTTTTTCTGAAATCGGGTCTGAGCAATGGGGCAATGCAAATTTCTTTCTGTCTGACCCGCCAAAAGCCAAAAAACACGGAGGCCACTGACATGCAGGGGGCAAACGACTCAAACAACTTCGCCGACCAGGGCTGGTATGACCTGCTTGTATTGGCCTATAACCGCCTTGGGCGGAATTCAAGAAAGCTCAGCAACGAACTCGGCATTCCGTTCACAACCTTGCTCTTGTGGCTGAAGAAGAAGCGTGAGCCAAAGGACACGAACGCAATCAGATCGAAGCTGCTGGCATACTTTGAGAAGCCTTACATCAGCGGCCCGAATCCAAGTGTTATGGCCAGAATATGGCAGGCAATGCGCTGCATGAGACAGTTTTCTGACAAAGAGCTGATTGCAGTCGCTCATTCCTCAAAAAACTACTGCCAGCAGGTCATAAAGACCCTGCACGCCTGCAAATACCTGAGACTTGTATCAGCAGAACGGCGCATATTCATTCTGGCGCGTGACACCGGCCCCAAGCCGCCAACAATCAATAAAACACGCACCGCCATATTTGACAACAATATTAACCAGGAGATAACTGCATGACAGTAGCAATCCTGTGTTTAAAGCATTTGCAGAGAGGGTAAAACGATGAAGCTCAGAGCAGCGAAGAAATACCTCAAAAAGCAGATTTCTCAGCTGAAATCCGGTGCAAACGACAGAGCAGAATGCAAAACAGCTTGTTGCATTGACTGCAATGGCATCTGCGTAGGCCTTTGCTACGAAGCCTATCTCTTCGCGAACGGTTTCGAAACCAGTTGCCCTTTGCTGCAGTCCAAACAGCAGCTTGAAACAATTATGAGAATTCAGCGCATGAGAAAGAGCGTGCCATGACTGCCCTGACCATCCTGAGAGCGGGCTTCAAACCTCCTGAATGTTGCCCCGAAAGCCAATCGGTATTTTTTGTTTCTTTGAATCCTTTCCCGGCGCTTCTACGAGTGCAAAGTTTATTTGAGAGATGTTCATAATGATTGTTGATTTGCCAACGTTTTCTACCTCGCCCCTGATGATAAGCACTTGCGAACCGTCGGATTCAATCATCGTCGGCTTGATTCGCCCGTGTCCTGGTATTGTTAAATGCACCTCCTTGTCAGCGGCAATCAACTTTCTGAACTTGGTAATTTCTTCTTTCATGACCTCAACAACCCACTCGGTCACTAATTCTGCGCCTGCACCTTCAATGTCAGCTATACCTGCATCGGCCAATTCTTGCAGTCTTCGGTCTCTCTCTTCAAATCTTCTTGCCTGTTCGTTTATGTCCATTTAGGAGGCTCCTCATGTCAAAACTTGTTGTCGGCTTCTATTCTTTCACGCCCTATACGGCCTCTGGTTGCCTTGATAGCAGCAAGTCAGGCGACTCAGATTATGATCTGGTGAAATGGGCTGAATCAGTTCAGCAGCGTAAAAAAGCAGAAGAGCCCGAAACGGTCAATGTATCGGCACAAAGGACAGATGATTTGACTATACGAAAATAGTGGGTTGACAAGCGGAGTGAAAAACCGTATAAAGAGTTCAGGTGCCTCAAAATCACCTGTTCTGCTAGCGGAAATCACTCCCGTGAGAAGTGTATTTTTGTTTTAGGCAAAGTTTGCCGGGAGTAGGCTAATATAACACCCGTTCGCGGGGAATAGGCCTGGCCGTCTAGCAGCGGATTTTGAGCTCCCGGCTTTTGCTTTTAGCGGCAAAAGTCATCAAAAAAAACTGCTAGGGGGCATTTCATGCCAGTATCACAATCACTTTCTCAGGTTCTATTTCACGGTGACACAATTTTCGTAGTCGATCACCAGGGCGAGCCCTTCGCACCCGTCAGACCCATTGTTGAAAATCTAGGGCTAGCCTGGCAAGCTCAACACCCAAAGCTCTCCAAGAATCAGGCCCGTTGGGGTGTCACGATTATCATGACACCCTCTGCAAGTGGGCTGCAAAAAACTCTCTGCATACCCGTCAGAAAACTTGCCGGGTTCCTGGCAACGATCAACCCTTCCAGAGTCCGCGAAGAGCTGCGGGCAAAGATCATTCAGTATCAGAATGAGTGCGATGACGCCCTCTGGAACTACTGGACAAAAGGCAGTGCAAAGCGCTCTGAATCGCCAGTTTCTCAACCCACTCAGCTCGATCTGCCTGGCGATGACCAAAAACCGCCACAACTCACAGAAAACGAACGTGATCTTCTTAATACCATCAAAAGACTCGATACCGGCAATCGTCAGCTTGTTGCAGCGCTCAAAGCAACCAACGCCGACTATATTGCTCTTCTTGAATCACACGTTTATCTTCTTCAAGAGTATCTCGAAGCAAAAGCCGATGCCTCGGCCTTAAATTATACCCTGAAACCGCAGCATGCTTTTAGAAAAAAGCCTCAGGGCCAGGCATTTGAGGGTTTTTCCACAACCGGCGACAAAGGAGCGAGAATATGAGCAAAACAACCGCTTCAAACAAAAACCAGGACTATGATACAACTGCAGCAGCCATTGCGAAACGGGAGCTCAGAGACGAAATGTGGCGGGTATCAACTTCGTTGCAGACCGTTTCTGACCTGATGATTCCGAATACTGACCTCAATGAGGTTAATCGTGAAGGCCTGGCCACGCTGCTCAATTATCTCACCGAAAGGCTCAATGACCTGATGACACAGACAGAATAAAAACTCCCCTGCTCTGTCCTGAAGCCGGCTCTTGCCGGCTTTTTGTTTTTAGTGAAAGGTTTCGTATGAAAAACACGATCTGTGCTTGCTAGTCTTGAATCACAGAAGGTGAGGTATAAAAAAAATGAGTAAAAATCAGACAAAGAAACAATCGGTAACTGGCACTTTTGAAACTGCACAGGAAGCTTTCAACAAGCTTCAGGAACTGAAGCAGGGCCATGAAAACATCTCTA
>Ga0154428_1213_pt3 | contig 11966 bp, 10 predicted proteins | sample RifGroC2_FD_115932 | JGI IMG/M metagenome (GOLD analysis project Ga0154428, IMG submission 115932) | Candidatus Riflebacteria bacterium GWC2_50_8 | reverse complement strand
ATCACCGGTTGGCTCGTCGGCAAGAATAAGAACAGGATCGTTAACCAGCGTACGTGCAACTGCCACCCTCTGTTGTTGCCCAACACTGAGCTCTGACGGGTAGTTATCAAGTCGTTCGCCCAGGCCAAGCTCGCGCAAAACGGCAACAGCCTTTTCATAGCGCTCTTCAGAATTCATTCCCCGATGCATCAAAACAGCTTCAACGTTTTCTACAGCTGTCCATGAGCCGATAAGATTAAAACTCTGAAAAATCATACCGATTTTCTGCGCACGCAATTCGGCCAGTTCAGAGACCGTCATTGATTCGAGCTTTTCACCGGCAAAAATAACGCTGCCAGCCGTCTGTCGATCCAGTCCACTCAGAATACCGAGCATAGTCGATTTGCCTTCGCCGCTGCGACCTTTGATTACAACAACTTCGCCCTGATTAATCTCAAAAGAAACATCCTTAAAAACTTCGATCGAAGAGTTTCGCGCAACAAACGTTCTGGCGAGACCTTCAACTTTTAACAACAGGCTCATACTTACTCCCTGCGCCACAGCAACTTCGTGAGCCAGCAATGCCACTAATCAGCTGCGGGACTCTCAACTAGATTTTTCGCAATACTTCGGCAGGATTCTGCCTGACAACAATTATTGCAGGCAGCAGACCGGCAACAGCACCGCCACTCACGGCAAATAAAATTATCGCTGACAGCAACTGCCAATTGAAAACTAATGGAACGTCAGCGTGAATTCCGAGCAGACTGGCAAGTGGCAACACCTGCAAAGCACACAAAGCGACCAGCGCACCTGCAATGCAACCAGTTAAAGCCAGCAGAAGCGATTCGATAAAAACCTGAGCAATAACAACGCTGTTTTTCCAACCGACGGCCTTGAGAACAGCCAGTTGACGGCGGCGCTCAATCACTGATGAAATCTGGGTTTTAACGGCAAAAAGCACAGCAGCACAACCAATAAGAACAAGAAACAGCCAGATGTTTCTTTCGTTGAGTCCCAGCGCATCTGCAGCAGGCACATAGCATCCGTATGAAACAAGAGCATCACTCTGCACCAACAATTTCACATCATTGATAGCCTGAGAATGCAGCTTCGAGCTGGCAGCCTCAATCAGTATAATGTTCGCCTCATGAAACAGCGGGTTGCGAATTCTACGATTGATTACTCGCTCGGCATCAGTAAAAAGCATATAAACTTCTGCCCGGCCAGGCCTGACACCTGGATTGATGATGCCGGCAATCTCAAAACTTTCAGACGCAATTTCAATATGGTCTCCTGTCTTGAAACCCATGTTCGCCGCATAGCCCTGTTCCACCATAACTTTGCCGGTCATGCCGGCTCCGACGAAGGTTCCCGCCATCAGATCGCTACGCGAACAGCAGGTTGTCTCAACAGCCGTGCTCGTCGGATCAAAGCCGCCAACAGAGAAAAGCCGGCCATTCCGGGGGTCACGAAACCTGAACAGCAGATACCCAGAAGCATCACCAACAGTCTCAAGTCGCCTGATCTTGTCGACAAGGTCGAGTGTAACCAGTCGCGTGGTATTGGTATTGATCATGAACCCTTCATTGAGAATATCGATCGCTTTTTTGTTACAGCCAGTACAGTTTTTGCAGAGTTCCTGGCATTTGGTCGGAATGACTCCACGCGCGAGATCAGCGATTTCCTGTTCAGAAAGAGTCGTGATATCGCCACAGTTTGGCAGATAAGTGACAAAATGCGTTCCGGTCGATGCCAGAACTTCATTTTCGGCATAACGTGAGAAAAGCAGAAGATTGGCGGTCAGCAACATGACAGCAACAGTAATCAGGTAACTTATGGCAACGACAGTCGATCTTAGCTTACTGCGGCTCAGTTCTCGAACAGCGCATAACAGGATGTCTCGGGTCATGGCTGGCTGGTTTCCTCGGTCTTGTATCCATATGTGAGCCAGCCCTGAATGCCGGCCTGAAATTCGACGATGCTCTGATAGCCAAGCTCGCGCAGCCCGGCGGTCAGCGATGCCACGTTGACGCTTTCGAGCCCCGGGTAAACAATCAACAGGCGGTCTCTGGCCGGCAGACGTTGAGTAATGCTTGCAACATCCACATCGTCGCAGATCACCATGGCTCCTGGAATCTTCATCTCTGCTTTCTGGGCAGCTCTTCGGTATTCGATCAACGAAGCATTGCCAGACTTGAGTAAAATTACCAGCGTGTCGGCAGTAATCGTAGATCTTGGAATGTCAAAAGTTACCGACGCCAGATTGCAGGTACCTTCAGGGCAGCCGCCAACACAGGCAACTGCCAACTTTTCACCGCTGAAGATGCCGATCAGCAGGCTGAAAATAATAGCGTTAATGAAGCTCTTTCGTTTCATATTGTTTGATCATGTTTATCAACAGCAGGTTTCCGCGCGAAACCGCGCGATCAACCGGCTTGCTGCCGTCATCAGCAACAGCGTCGAGCCTGGCGCCGCCAAGAATAAGAACCTGAGCAGCAATCTGCGCGAGCGAGCCGCCAACCAGATGCAATGGGGTTTCGCCAGCTGGGGTTCTGATTTCAGTGTTGGCGCCGGATTGCAGAAGAGTTGCGATCACGCCAACCAGACCATTGCGGGCAGCAATGTGTAAAGGAGCCTCACCATTGTTGTTGAGGCGGTTTACGTCTAATCCAGACGAAGCGAGTAGAGCCGGAACTGTCAGAGGACAGATGGTAATCGGACTGGCCGGGGGCTGGGGGTCGAGACAGAGAGCACCCATGCTCACCGCATAATGCATGGCATTATTGCCCAGGTTACAGGTTTGTGAAGCAACAGCACCGTTTTCAAGCAACGCCCGCACCATCTCTACTGCGCCAAGAGCACAGGCGTGATGCAGTGCTGTCATACCTGCCGAATCGGTTGCGGTAAGATCTGGTTGCGACTTAATCAGCCGATTGAACATGTTAAGATCGAGGCTGCGCACGGCAACATGCATCGGGTCTGCGAGCGCCAACGCAGGAAAAAAAGTCACCAGAAACAACGCGGCCAGGCAAATGCCATGGACAAATAAACTTCGACTGCGGCTGATCATATGTTTCTCCATATCGCCAGATCAGTGAGAGCAACCATCACTGCCGGCCAAAGGCTTTTTGAATTCAGGAAGCGGCGGAGTCTCAGATGGCTGGCGATAAGCTTCGTTGAATCTGAGCTGGTGCTCAGCGCCTTCGGTCAAAGGCCCGAAGTCAACCATCAAAGGACTCGCCGTATTCTTTTCGAATCTGATTATGTAACCACCAAGCGGCGAAATAATCGGATCAACCATAACTGTCGGCGAAACCGCGATTTCATCGATGAATACTGCTGTGCCAGACGAATCTGTTATTCTGATAAAGACTTTGAGCTCCTCACGCATGACACAACGATAAAGCTGATAAAGCCAGAAATTCAGATCTATCTGATTTATTGCTGTATTGCGAGCATCTGAGACATGTATTGTCGCAGAATAAGACTCTTTTCCGGCCTTTTCGGCTGCCTTCTGCAACAACACATAGTCGTCTGGCGAACCTGCCAGCTCTGATTCAGGGAGAACTCTGGCATCGCTCCAGATCAATTCTACCGACTGTTCAAGTATTCTGAGCAGCGAAGAAGACATGACCACCGGTGTTTCGCCATAAAAAGCTCCAACAAAAGTGATTGGCAGTTCAGGCATTTTACAGGCAGCCAGCTCGGCAGAAAATTTTCTGCGCAGCTGGTATAGAGCATCAGAAAGAGCGAACACGCCAGGGTCATCTGTTGAATCGACAACTTCGACCGTCTGCCAGATAGCCGGTTCCATAACGCAGGCGTTCAGCTGCGCTGCAAATAGCAACGTAAAGACCGACAGCAACAATTTATTCCTAATTGGTTTCATGGGATGGGGAAACTTCCGGCCGATCGCGTCTCAATAGCCGCAAGCTCTCGGTCAACAATAGCCGCAGTCATGGTCTCGGCAATCTGCACAGTCTGGCGTGACTTGGGGTGTTCAAAAAGCAGCTCGACTGTCAAGAAAACGGTTGGCCGCTTAATATCAGCTGTCTGCGTCGCTGCCGCAACATAAACCCCGGCGGCGGCTACATCGGAAAGAGACATTATGAAATCGCCATCAGTTTTACCGAACTCGAACATTGTCGTATCAGGAGAACCGATTTCGGCAGGAGTATGCGCTGGCATCTGATCCCAGACGCCGGTAAGATAAAGCTTCAGGGTCTTGTCTTTGCAATCCAGCCCGACGCCTTTCCAGACTCCTTTTCGCTCTTTCTGCCCAAGCTCTGGCTGTTCTGGAACATACGGAGAAGTAATCGAAAAATACATGATTCCGTTATTGGTGGTTGAAGCGACTTTATTGAACCAGGCATCATTGACAACGATCGGGCTGGTGCTAACTCTCACCGTTGCCCCATTTGGAGCGACCTGATAAGGATGATTGCTTCTTTCGAGAAGATCCTTGAGGCGGAGTAGAAAAGTCTGCGCATTTTTCTGGCGCTGAATTCGCCATGAGCCAGTTTCAAAACCGGCACGGCTGTATTCAAAAACACCAAAGACACTGATCATAAATAGCGAAAATACTGAGGTCGCAATAAGAATTTCAACCAGAGTGATGCCGCTGCGGCGAGATGTATTCTTTAACATATTTACGACCCAGGTAACTTTCGAGTCTGGCTTGCATCAAGACTCATGCGATATTGACTGACCAGATCGCGCCCTTCCATCTGCACGTAAACGTCAATCTCAATAAAAGCGCGGTTAAAATCTTCTGCAGATCTCAGATTGAAGGAAGTCGACCAGGTGGCGACCTTCAGAGGCGTTGAAAAACCCAACGTGCTGTCTTCAGTCGGATGCATATGCTGAAGTAGATCGTTTGTGCGACCGGGATAGGCTCCAGTAAATTTTTGAAAAGGCGAAGGATTTGGAAATGGATTCGAAGGAGGCGACACATCAGTATCACCGGCATTAACCCGGTTCTGATAAACATGGTAACGATAGGCGCGTAAAAAGAAATCCGGAAAGCGTTTAATCTTGAATGTTGCAATGTTTTGCATGCCCCTGGCAAAAAACTCAGCCTGTATCTGGTCCAGTTGCAGCCCGGAAATATGTGTTGACTGTGAAAATGTGCGCAGGTAAACAACGCCAAGAACAAGAAGTATTGAAGAAAAGGCCAGCACGATCACCAGCGCCATGCCATTGCGCCGTGAGTTGTCGCCATATTTCACGGTTTCATCAGCCCGCTCATTGCCTGAAACCTGCATTTTATCGTGACTGTTCATGCATCAGCTCTCCAGATCGGCAACATAGCTTACTGCCGTAAACTCGCGTTCGTCAGTCATTCCGCCAACCGGTTTAACACTGACCGTTATTTTGATGATCTTGTATGGATTAGCAACGCCGTCAAATGCTGCCGATGGCCGATCTTTGAACAGCCAGGTTGAGGGTGAAGCCGACACATATGCAGGATTGGGAAAATCCAGTTCCATAAGCGATTCAAATGCAATTGCCTGGCGTTTAAGCGTGGCATGAACCCTGTAGGTATTTTTGTCGATCTTCACCTCGTCGCCAAGCACAATGCCCTCAATATCGTTGTTGAACGTATATTCGTTGCCACCGGCCGAGGTCAGAAATGAATCGAGACTGGCAAAATGCATGTTCATCAGCTTGTTCATGCGGTCGATAAGAATCTGCATGGCCTCAACCTGACGAAAATCGGCAACAGTTCCACGATGACCGAAACTGATGACGCCTGCCGCTGAGAAGGTGGCTGTCACCAGAATCAGAAACGCCAGCATTATTTCAATAAGGCTTATGCCAGCTCTTAAGCGACTGTTCTGTCTCATGACCTCATTGTCCGGTTCTTTTCCGCTCGATCACCCTGAAATCAAGCCAGGTTGGAACTACTTTAAACAGAACCCGCAATTTACGTTTATTTGGCGCAGGTGTCACTCCCGGGTCTCCGGTGTCTGAAGGCATATAGGCTTTGGGGTTACCAGGCCAACTGACTGCATCGTCTTCGACCACGGCTGTAAGCTTATAATCGCCAGGTTTGCGGAAAACATACTGCATCGGCAAATTCGCAGCGAAAAGACCATCCAGCAGCACATTGTCACCGTCATCACGCAATTCGAAGCTGACAGTGGCCACTTTGCCGGCATTATCTGATGTTACCAGGTCAAACCTTACCGGAACGTCGACTTCGAGATCCTGACCGTCCGGAAAAATTTGATTGGTCACGGGAAGAGCCGCATCAACCTTGAATTTATCGTTAAAAGAAGCGGTATTGTCGGCTGATTCCCAGGATTCCGGGCCGTTGTTGCCAGAGGATCCCATGCCCTGCGTTGCAAACTGAACCCACTTCGTCGGCATGGTATTGAGTTTAATATTGGTAGGTGCATAAAACAGGGAATCTGGATACTTGTCCTGGCGGGCGACGATAAACACGTTTGGCCTGTCGTTATCGCAAACAATAACCTGCCCTGTCATCAATGGATCAGTCTTGAGAATATTTATCGGCGTGTTACAGGCTTCGCTCCAGCCCAGTCCATAGAGCAGACTGCGATAGCCCGCAGAATTATTAGCATTGAGCGGATACATGTTCGGAGACCAGTCACCGGTGTAATCCCAAGCACCAGCTTCTTCTTTGAGTTCCTTTGAAAAATGAATGAGCTCACGCACATCAATAGTGTAAGCACGATAGGAGAAGGCTTTGCAGTAAAGGCCGGTCGTGCCGGTTAACGTGTTGAACTGGCTTTCGGATGTTACATGCGCAGCTGAAACCTTGTTTGCCGCACTGCCACCAGTTGAATAACGAATCTGCTCAGCCGTTGGAACATCGCCGTCGGCGAGCGGCGGTGGCATAACGCCAAACTTCGTCTGGTATGAAAACGTCGCAAGCTGGTTGGACGGTTTAAAATTCACCCGCAAGCCCGGCAGGCTGGCGTGATAAATATCAGCGCCGCCATTACTGTAGTTTTCGTTTGCCATCGGGTTGTTATCGGCAACCACGAACACCAGTGACAATGGATTGCTGGTTGGCGGGGATTCTGGATCCCAGAGGGTTTCGCCAGTAGTGCCATAGAGAATTTGCGTTCGCAAAAAATAAGCCTGAGCAACTGTTCCTGCCGATTCCGGAGTTGCCAGATGACTTGCTGGAGGCGTATTATCAGTCACCAGAATTTCTGCATCTGACCAGATGCGCATTGGCACGTTTCGAGTAACTACGACGCGCATAGGCTCTGCAGGCACACCGCCAATGTAGCGCGGTATTTCCTTCCAAACCGAATAACGGTAAGTTCTTCTGAAATCAACACTGAGTGTATAGCTTGCCGGCTCTGAAGGAGTCGGAAAAAGTATGCGCATCTGGGCGAGAGTAAGAATCGGTGATGCAGTTACCAGTTGTTTGCTCACAATAGTATCACTACCGCGCTTAAGCTCGGAACTCCAGGTAACTGAAAGGGGACCGGCCCATTCGAGCGTTTTTGGAGTTTCAATCAGATCGGGATCATTTGGGTTTGGCGGCTCTTCGCCAGTCATCGAATCAATTCGGTCCATACCACGGCTAAGATTATAATTTGACTCACGCAACTGCAAACTCCAGTTTTTTGCGCTGTTCGAATAAGTAATGCGCCAGCTGTTGCTGGTTTCATCATATTCTGGCGGCTGCGGCACAAGACTCAAACCATCTATGATAAATTTTGTAGGTGTCAAAGCATTATTCGAAGGGTCACAATGCGAATGGCGGCAATTTGTGTTTGTCCAGCCAATATTTGAACAGCCAAAGTGGTCCGGGTGTGCACTGGGGCCGGGCTTGAAATTGGACAAAATACCACCATCAGCCTTGTAAACGCCGCTCATGATAATACCGCGATCCTCCGGCACTATGACTGGCGGCACCGTTCTGATGTGTATATCTTCCCATGAGTAGCCGGCAGCATCGTCGCCAACCGCTACAAGCGGTGGCAGATCAAGGGTCGGCTTAAGGACGTCGCCTTTACGGTTAGACAGTGCGCCAACCGGCAATTTGGTGTAATCATAATAGCGATATGCTACCTTGACGCCAACCTTGAATTTGCCAGCAGCTGGCGGAAAAAGCAACATATAATCGCCAGAAACGCCTTCTGTTTCCATGTCAAGGATTGTAGCCTCTTCTGGCTCACCGAAGCGGTTATGCGTCTGCAAAATTTTCCAGTAATACTTGATACTGGAACTCTGAATTGTGTTGGGGAATTGGCCGAGAGGGCCACCATTTGGGTTTTCACCGAGGTTGCCAATGTTAACTTCGTTAGCATCGAAATATGGAGCGTTCTCGACCATAAACCAGTAATCTTCGCTGTCTGGCAAGGTGCCGCTGGCATCTGGAACAGCCGGAGAAAAGACATCATCTGACGACACCAGGGGCCCGTAGTTATCGGTCACAGCGTCAAGGTTGCCAGGTCTCGGAGGAGTTGGCGAGTTGATAACGCCAAGTTCGGTTCTGACGTTCGAATCGACGATTGGTGCAAACTGACCATAAGGGGCTATCCATGCCCATGTAGTGTAATCGTTGATATCGTCAGCAAAAAAATCTCGATAAAAGGTGTTCTCTCCGAGAAGGACACGGCCTGGAATGCGGCTTATCACACCGGTATAATAATCGCGCATGAACACGCTCTTATAGACCTGCTGTTTGAATTCAGCGCGGTAACGATTCACGCCGCCGGCCATAACCTGAGCCAGGTATTTTCGTGATTCAGTGCCCGGTACAAAAAACGAAGTATTGGCAGGCTCATACTCGGTGCGCATTATATACAGCGAACCAAAACCATCTGCGCCTATTTTGTCAGGCAAAATCCCGCCAGCACTGACATCAATCTCGGTCGGCAGACCATTTTTGTCGGGTTCGACTTCATTGCGAACAAAGCGATAAACGCGGGATTTCGTTGCATCATAGGCGTAAACAATACCGCCTGTCTGCCACCACTGGTCGGATACGGCAACATCGGTCAACTCGTTAAGCATCATCCCTGGAAGGGCGTTGGCATCGGTCAGCCACTGGTTGATCTGATTCAGACCAAGCAAATACACATAGTTTCCTGTCTCACTGCGCGAGCTGATGCCAAGGAACTTGCAGGTCGTGTCTGCACCAGAACCTACCAGAAGGTCTGCTGCTGTCGTACCGTCCAGAGTAAAATCGCTGCTGCCCTGATCACGGCGATACAGATAAGAACGATCGACAATTGCCGAATAAACGCAGGAAAGATGCGGACTGGGAACGCCCGGCATGGCAGCGCCGTCAACGCGTGCGATACAACCATCGCAGCACTCACCGTTCATATCCATCGTGCCGGTCACCCGTGCCAGAACATTTGCCACGTCACGAATCATGGCTGGTGAGATGGCTCCTGAGTCAATGCGATATTTGAACAGTTTAAGATTGCGATATGCACCAAAAAGATTTTCGCGAATCATGCGGCGCACCCAGCCACCGTGTATCCAGCCGTTCTGCGGACGATTGCCGGCGCAGCAGGCTGCCCACGGACCGCGCGTTGGCGGAGAGCCATCAGTTCGCTGATTGTATTGTTCAGAAATTGGAGGAGGGTTGCTCAGAGGTCTTCTATTGGCGCCACCATAGGTCCAGTTACTCCAGACGACAACATCAGCAGCGTGGTAAAACCCCTGGCCTACCGGATACCAGTAATAACCAGGCATCCCTGGAACTGCGGCAGGAACAGTGTTACATGGATAGTCTATGCCACCAAAAAGACCGTTAATAGTCCAGGTCGGGTGATTCCCACGACCGGTCGGGCTGGCATTTGGAGCGCCATGAAAGCGATGCACCGTTGCCGGCGGGACTGTAGCAAAACCATAAATATTGGTAGTCGCCGACATGATAATGCGGCGCGGAACCTTTGTTCCGGTCATTGGAGTAAGTGCGCTTTCCGTTCCGGCGAATGTAAACAGATCCTTGTCAGATTTGTTCGCCGTAGCGTTCCACTTCTGGGCAGCAGTGAGTCCGTAAGCGTCATAAGGGTCATAAAGGGAAGCGGGAATTCCGCTGGTAAGATTGTTTAAAGACCAGACGGCCTTCGCCGATCCTTCGCCAATCAACAGATAGCAGTCCCCGTTCTGCTCGTAAAAAGGATGCAGAGCTTCAGCATAGCCGTTGCCAGCAAGCATTAGAATCAGAAACGAGATTGCAAGAGCTGATTTAAAAACGTTTTTCATACACTACCTCCCGGTAATCGGAGCAGAACGGCAGCGGTCAATAGTCTCTCTCTCTTTGATCAGTTTCTTTCTCGACATCAAGGTAATTGCGAATCAGCTGCATGAAAGAATTTTTAACAACCTCGGGAACCTTGTAGCGATCAAAAAGCTGACGGGCAACCCATGGCGTCAAATCGGTTCCACCGGCAAGAAACAACCGGCCATGCGAAAAATCGGCCACGTTTTCTGGCAAATAATTGCGAAATTCAAGATATTGCGTGAGATTACTGCGCATGCCAAGCGATCGCCCGACGACAAGGTGTTCTGGTGGCAACGGCGCACCTTCTGGTCCGGTAAGATTTTTTTGCAGTTCCGGGTCTATGGTTAGATTGGCAAACGAATGAAACAGGGCGGCAGAAACAATGTCGGGAGCTTCATCGACTGCCGGAATCATTTTCAACTTTTCTTTGCGCTTCGTGGAACGCATGGCAAATGAAGTATCCATGACGACTGCGACCTTGCTCTCTTTTGCCGCCTGCTGAATCAGTGAATTAATCTCATCCTTTGCTTTTTTGAGGCGGGCTTCGGTTTCCTCGCCGGTAAGATAAACAGCTGAAATGGCCTTGTCCTCTATTTTACCTGTCTGCATGGCAATTTCGGCAACCTTTTTGTCGATCTCCTCAATCTGTTCTTGTAGTTTTTTAACCTTTTCTTTGCGCTGTTCGTCGGTTCCGGTGTCGACAAGGTGACTCTGTATGATGGCAAGTTTATTTTCAAAATCCGCTTTGCGGGCTGAAAACATCTTTTCAGCGTTGCGATCACTGGGGCGCTGACGTTCAAGCTCACGATAAGCCGTCTGCAGCTGCACCTTCTCGCGCTCAAGACGCTCGATGTCTCCAGGCGCCAGAACTTGCAAAGCCCGTGCCTTCTGCTGCATAACAGCAAAGCGATCCTGTAAAAGCTTTTTCTGGCGGGCACGCAATGGCTCACATTCCTTTTCTGCCTGTTCACGGGCTTTTTTCAACCCGGCGACAACCTTGTTGATATCTTTTTCGAGGGAACCCTCGCGAAAGAACCGGCCATTAGAATAATCGAAGTTAGCCATATCGGGGTGCAACATTAACAGAACTCTTGTATCGACAGTTGCCCAGCCTCCTTCAGTCTGACTGAGCGCGACAACCGGTATGGTCAGACAAACTGCAAATACCGCCAGTTTGCAAAAATAATGCCATGATCTGTTCATTTCTGCTGCCCCTTTGTCCGTTCTTCCAGTAATTTTATCGCCTCAAGCCTGACGTCAGTTACGCCGGCCGGGAATATCTGCGCATCCATGCCCATTTGCCCGGCCCAGAAATTGTCAGCGGCGGCAAACCATTCAAGAATCTTGTCATCTGCCGGCTTCCCTTTCCAGAGATTAAAATGAAGGTTTTGAACCAGCAACTCGGAGCGTATACCGCGGGTGTCTGCAACAGGCAAAAATTCACAGGCATCTATTACAAGATCAGCACTGTGACGTTCTTTGACTGATTTGATTACAGCTCTGACATCAGCCATTATCTGATTAATCTGCGGATAAATAGAAGAATCTGGCGTGACCCCCGGGCGACCGGGAACCAGGCGGGCCATGTAGGCGCGCATCTTCATCGCGGCCAGACTTTTTTCTTTTTCGCGTTTTTCACTTAAAAAATTACGTTCTACCGCCATACGATCTGGCAAGGGCACATCTTTTAAACGCTCACGCAAAATCTGGGGCGAACGCAGAAGCCATTCATCGAGCTGCTGAATCTCGACGACAA
>Ga0154428_1186_pt4 | contig 12027 bp, 6 predicted proteins | sample RifGroC2_FD_115932 | JGI IMG/M metagenome (GOLD analysis project Ga0154428, IMG submission 115932) | Candidatus Riflebacteria bacterium GWC2_50_8 | reverse complement strand
CGTAACCGGTTTTGGCAGAAACGATTTAACGCCGGCAATCTCAGCCTGGTCCCGTACATCGTCTATTTCAAATGCCGTTACCAGTATTACAGCCGGCCTGGCATTATGGGTTACCAGGTTTTCGATCTGCTGAATAATGTCGATCCCGTCAACTCCTGGCAGTCGCCAGTCCATAAATACCACCTTGAATGGTTCGCCAGCATCTGCTTTCTTGATGGCGTCGAGTGCTTCTGTTCCGGTACAGCAGACCTCAACCTTCATTCCGACAGAGTCGAGCTGCTCTTTTAGTATCTGCCGGTCAACTGGATTGTCGTCGACAACCAGCGCATGAATACCTTCAATTGAAAAGCTCAATGTCTGTGGCAAGCTTAAATTGCCAGGTTTACAGCAGACATCGAAACTGAAAGTGCTGCCATGACCCTGCTGTGACTTTGCATGTATCTGGCCCCCGAGCATTTCAACAAGTCTTTTTGCAAGAGCAAGTCCGATGCCGGTGCCCGAAAATTGTCTGGTCGAAGACTCATCGGCCTGACGAAATGCCTGAAACAGCTTGGCAATATGTTCCTGGGGAATTCCGATGCCGGTGTCCTCGATTTCAAAGCGAAGTTTGATCTGTGAATTATTACGTTCCTGAGCTGTGACGCTTAGTTTGACGTAGCCACTTTCCGTGAATTTAACAGCGTTAGCGAGCAGTTGATGCAATATCTGTCCAATTCTGCCCTGATCGCCATAAAGGTTTGGCGGAAGAGTTTCGTCGATCTGCGTGATAAACTTGAGGCCTTTGTTTCTGGCTCTGGTAGCGCACTCTATTGTTGCTTTGTCGATAAACTCTGTTACCAGAAAATTGGAACTGCGCACTTTCATATTGCCATCTTCAAGTTTAGAGAAATCGAGAATATTGTTGATGATCTCCAGTAACGAAAAGCCGGCCTGCTGGATCTTTTCGATATAGTCTTTCTGTTTCGCGGTTAATTCTGTTTTGAGGCAAAGATGCGACATCCCGATAACTGCGTTCATCGGTGTTCGTATCTCGTGTGACATGTTGGCGAGAAAGATTCCCTTTACCTTGGTTGCTTCTTCGAGCTTTTCGAGAGTTGCTTCGACTTCTCGTGTTTTGCCGGCAAGGTCGGCATTTACCTGCAACAATTTGCCATGCTGTTTCTGCATTTCCTGCTGGTCGCAAAAAATCTGATCGGCCTGTTTCGCCAGCTCAACGGCCTGGCGCTGGCTTTCCTGAAGAAGATCTTTTGTACGCTGATTTCGTTCAATTATCTGCAGGTTCAACCCGAGAATTGGCAGAAGTTCGTTGAGCAGGTTGTGCTGCTCGGCGCCGATATTCTTTACTGCAGCAAATTCTAATACTGCCAGAACCTCTCCTGAAGGTGCCCGAACCGGAGCGATTAAAAGCAGCTCCGGGGTTATATCAGCAACTCCTGCGGTAATAGAGATGTAGTTCGGGGGAATGTCTGCAATAATTTTGATTGTCTTTTCGCTCGCGCATTGCCCGATCAAGCCTTCACCCATGCCGAAATAGGTCTGATGGCCAGGCTTAAGAACCAGCCCGTAAGCTCCGGCCAGCTTGAATGATTCTTCGAGAATATCGAATGCGTAAAATGTCGCAACCTGTGCTCCCATGATTGGTGCAAGTCTGTTCAGCAGGCTGTCGGCAAATTCATCTATTTGTTCGGCTTTCTGAATTTCCTGGGTGATCTCCTGAAGTTTTGCCTTTACCCAGGCGGTCTGCTGCTGTTGGTGAGCAGTTTGCTGCAGGGACTTTATGGATTTTGCCATGCTGCCCAGTTCATCGTAGCGATCCTGTTCGGGAATTTCAACGCTCATGTCCCATGCTGCCAGGCGGGTAATGGCTCTGGTTAAGTTCAATATTGGCACGAAAATACTGAGTTGCATAAACCTGGCAATCAGCATTGTGCCAATGCCTACCATGATTATGGCAATTATCAGAACTGTTTTGCCCTGTCCGTATACCTTGCTGGTGTTTTGAAAAGCGTTTCTGGCAACCCGGCTGTTAGCTTGTCTGAGCTGGTTGAGAGAGTTCATCGTCTGACGAAAGGCAAAATCGGTCTGTGTTTTGACATAAGTTTGTGCCTGTGCCATTTTATTCTGAAGCGCAAGATCAAACACCACATCTGTTTCGAGATGATAGGCTTCTGCCTGAGATTGAAAAGTGTCGAACAACATGCTGGTGTCTGCAGAAAAAAGCGTCTTTTCGTAGTTCTCACAGGCCTGCGCGAATTCTTTGCTGTTTTCTTCCAGCTGCTTATCGAGTTTGATGAGCTCTTCGGTTGAACTGCAGATAATAAGACTTGAAAGCAGATACCTCTCGTTGGCCATTATTCTGGTAACATTGTCAAGATCTGCAAACCCTGCAACTTCGTTGTGCAGATTGCCGGTAATGTTTTCAAGCTGAACCAGCAGCATCAGAGAAAACAGGCCAAGGCTGCAGAAAAGTATGAACAGACAGATGAAAGGAATGCGTAATTTCCAGGTTAAGGAGATGCCGGTCACATTATCGATGTTCATAACTCATGTTCTCCAAGATTCGGCCTTTGCGGTCTGTCAGCTGGTCTGTTTCTGCTCTTTGTCAATCAGCGACAACGCGGCTTCAAAGTCATAACTGCGAACCAGTTTTGTCAGTTCATCAAATTTATCGCCTAATGCTGCCAGCATGATCTGTCTGTTCTGGTCGAGCAGGCTGATAGCTTCTGAATCCGATTCCTGCAACAGGGTGTGTAAATGCCTGTACACTGTCTCGAACCTGGCTTTGTCGTAGTCAGGTTGCCGCTGCTCTAAAGTTTGTTTAGAGGGCTGTGCAACAACCTTTTCGAGTTCATTTCTTACTGAATTTATTTCTGCAGCAGTTTCATTGATCAGCTCAGTAAGAGCGCCCAATGGGATGCCGCTTTTACATGACCGCTCCAGCCTCTCTGCCAGAGTCTTAACAGAGACTGCGCCGATGTTGCCGGCGCAACTCTTTAGGGAGTGGGCATAACGCGTGGCCGCTGTTGGATCATCGCATTTGAAGCTGGTCATGAATGTTTCACGAAAGTTACTGTAGCTTTGATAAAAGTTGACCAGCATCTTTTGATAGAGTTCTGTGTTATTCAACAGGTTGGCGAGGATTTGTCCGGTGTTAATTCCTGCCAGTTCGGGGATCGCCAGACCTGAAGGTGTCGTTGCCATTTCAGGTGCCGGTGTTACGGCATCCGATTTCGACTTGATCCAGCGCGCGAGGGTTGTGAACATCACTTGAACATCAATTGGCTTGGCGATATGGTCGTTCATCCCGACATCCAGGGCCTTTTCGCGATCGCCAGCCATGGCATTGGCGGTCATGGCAATGATTGGAATCTCTTTTAGATCCGGTAGCGATCGGATTGCAATGGTGGTCTGGTAACCGTCCATCACTGGCATCTGGCAATCCATAAGAATGCCGTCGAACTCCTGGTCATGCTTGAGGATATCGAGTGCTTCCTGGCCATGTCTGGCAAGGACTACCGAAATGCCTGCCTGCCGCAACAGCTCGATAGCAAGTTCCTGATTCATTTCATTATCTTCTACCAGCAGAATTCTGGCTCCAGATGGGCCTTTTGGTAGCGATATGGTTCCGCCCGCTATTCTTTGCTCGACAAAATCAGGCGTCTTAACAAGGCCTAGTGCTTCCAGCATGGTTGTGCGCAAGGCTGAAGGGAACACCGGTCGACTCAATACTCTGAATGGGCCTATTCCCAGTTTGTCGACTGAATAGAGGACTCTTTCAAGTTGATAGGCACCGGTTATCAGTATCACCGGAATCTGTGCAAATGCTGAATTCTTAATTTTCAGTACACATTCAACGCTGTTGGCACCAGTTGTGTCCGAACTGATAACAATCAGCTCTGGCTCTCTGTTCTCTGTTTTTAGCCTTTCCAGCTGCCCGATTATGTTCGGGCAGCTGTTTATGCTTTCAACAACAAGTCCGTAATGTTCAATACTATGCGTCAGAATATTGCGTTCAGTCATGTTTTTCACGAGGAGAAATGCCCGGCGTCCTTTCAGAGGCTTAGTTGACAATTGTGACAAAGTTTGCCGGAATTGAATCCCGAACCTGGCGGTAAAATGAAAGGTTGAGCCTTGCCCAGGTTCGCTGTCCAGCCAGATTTTGCCTTTCATGTCTTCGATAAGGCTCTTTGAGATTACCAGCCCCAGGCCGGTTCCACCAGATTTGCGGGTCGCTGAATTGTCAACCTGGCAGAATGGCATGAAAAGTCTTTTCTGCTGCGACTTATCCATGCCCATTCCGCTGTCTTTAATCCAAAAATGCAGCTCAACAGATTTTTCATCTGCCTTTTCCTGCTCTACTCCTATAACTACTTCCCCTGAATCGGTGAACTTTATCGCATTATTGCCGAGATTGGTGAGAATCTGATTGAGCCGCAACGGGTCGCCGACCAGGCCGAGTGGCATTTCTGGTTCTATGTCAAATATCAGATCAATGGCTTTCTCTTCGGCCTTCAGACTGGTTAAGACGGCAAAATTGTTCAATACATCTTCAAGCCAGAAATCAGTTTTATCTATTGCCATTTTACCGGCTTCGATTTTCGAAAAATCCAGGATGTCGTTAATAATACCGAGCAGGTTTTGCGCGGCAAGTTGAACCTTTTCGATATAGTTGCGCTGCTGATGAGTAAGATCTGTTTGCAGCGCCAGTTGTGACATGCCAATAATCGCATTCATCGGTGTTCGAATTTCGTGTGACATATTGGCAAGAAAACTTGATTTAGCGACTGTCGCAGTTTCTGCCATGGTCTTGGCGCTTGCCAGAGCCGCTTCGTTCTGTTTCTGTTCGTCTACATCAATGTGAAACCCGACCATGCGGGTGCCTTTGCCTTCTGCGTTGCGTTCTACGCACTTTCCTACCGCCAGAATCCATTTCCATTTACCTGATCTGGTTTTTAGACGAAACTCCGCACGGTAAGAAGAGGTTGTGCCATCAACATGATCCTGGACATCCTGCCAGATTCTCTGCAGGTCTTCCGGGTGCAGCAGTTTTTGCCAGCGTTCGAAGTTTTTCGGGTAGAGAGAGTCTAATTCTTCAGCCGAGTAACCAAGCATTTCGGCCCAGATTGGGCTGGTAACAAGCTCGCCGCTTTCTGGTTGCCAGTCCCAGAGACCCATCCATGCGCCTTTGAGGGCCAGGTCAAGACGTTCCTTGGCCTCTTTAAGAGCTTTTTCTCTCAATACCTGATCAGTGATATCCTGAGCAACGCCATGCATTTCAACTGGTTGCTGATTCTCATTGCGGGTCAGGTTGGCAGTAGCGCGTATCCAGACAACTTTGCCGTCAACAGGTCTCTTATAGGGGTAAATCACATCATAAGCCTTGCTGCGCCCTTCGATCAGGTCGTTCAAGCTCTGAAACGCCTTTTTGGCCGCCTCTGGGTCGGCCGCCTCAATGTTGGCAAGCCATTCATCAGTGATATGATAGCGCCAGTCAGGTTTCGGCAGGTCACCGAGTATTTTTGCCGTTCGCGGATTCGAGATGTAGTAACCAGATTTGTCAATCGGCACAGACCAGTAACCGGCTTTGGCAAGTTCAAAAGCCTGGTTTGCCATGAAATTGGCTCTTTCTATCTGATCAGTATTATCATGCATATAAGCAGTCTTTTTGAGCTGGAAATTTTTAAAAGCTTTGCTGGTAAGCAAGTTGGCGGCTTCAGTCAGCAAGTGCGCGATTTTTTCAAGCTTTTGCCTTGACATGACCGGAATGGTGGCGAGGCTCGTTCTGTATTCTTCGGGGTCGGCTCCGATCTTGACTGCGTAACCAAGCAACTGCTCGTCAGTTGTGTCCGGGTCTCTGACCTGCCCAACTCGCCACAGGGCTACAAGATGATTCTCTACGGACATGCCGGCACTAATTTCCCATTTGCCACACTGCTCGCATCTGAATGTCAGCTGTTTCAGCTCTTCAATACTGCCGACCGGGTTAAGCATCCGGCAGGTTTGCCGGCCACTCTCAGTATTGTGAATAACCTCGGTGCAGAGCCTGGAAAACCTGCTCGGTCTGGTTATAGGAGTGCCGTCTGGCCTGGTAATTATTGAGGCAATTTCAAAGGCATCAGAAAAAGCATCCTGCAATTTCTGCATTTCATTGATGTCAAAGAGATCAACGAAATCGATGTTTTCAACATCAGTTTCGACATGCTGTTTTGCGTGATCAGGTTTGAGTTTATTCTGGTTCATTCTCTATTCAGTGCCTGTTGCTTGACCGTCAGCTGGTATATGTTCGGCCAGCTGTAGCCTGGCTTCTAGTCATGAAACAGCTGGTCGTGCTCGCGGGAAAGCTCATATAGATCCATTGCCTGGTCTATTTTGCTTTGCGCCGGCGTGAAACGGTTAAATGAAAAGGAGTTTTTTACCAGCCGCATGGTTGCGTCAGTAACCAGAAGAGTCATTTCTGGTGCCAGATTTTTGGTCTGAATCGCTATCTTGACTGCTTCACCAAAAATGTCGTAATGATAGCGTATGCGACCAATAATGCTGCCAACGACACTGCCGGTGTGCAGGCCAATGCGAAATTTCCACCCTTTGTTGCGGCTGTGCAAGCTGAACTTGAAAAAATTCATGAAGTCTACGGCGACCTGAATCATGACTCGGGCGTGATTGATGTTTGGCACCGGCATTCCACAGGCTGCCACATAAGTGTAGTTTGCAGAACTGATTCGTTCGGCGCCATGTCTTGCAATCAGGCCTTCGAGAACCGTGAACATATCAGAGATGTCGTTTGTGATCATCTCTGGCGAGTTATAATCGTTTCCTGGCGGGCAAAGCTCTGCAAACATAAGGGTTACAGGGCTGAAAGTCTCAGGTGCGCTGAAACCACGAAACTTGAGGTCCTGAATAATTCTGCGCGGGAAAATGTTTTCAAGCAGCTGGTCTACTTTTTTATGTTCCCTTTGCAGCTGTAGATGTGTTTGCACTCTGGACCTGATTATCGCCGGGTGAAACGGTTTGACAATATAGTCAGTTGCTCCAATCTCCAGTCCTTCAGCTTCGTTGACGACTTCGCTGTTGCCGGTTACAAAGATGACAGGTATCTGCAGCGTATCTGCGTCTGTTTTCAGAATGCGACATACCTCAAACCCGCTCATCTCCGGCATCATGACATCCAGCAGTATAAGGTCGGGTTGCGGGTGTCGCCGTGCAATCTCTATGGCTTTACTGCCCTTCGTTGCTGCTTTTATCTGATAATCACGACCCAGCAGGTTGCGAATAATTTCGATGTTTTCCGGCATGTCATCGACGGCCAGAATACACTGCTTTTCGTCGTTCCAGAGTCTGAATGGAGCTTGTGTCTGTTCGTCACCTTCGTTGTCGCCAGAAGAGGGCTGAGTCGGAAGTGTCGATGCTGACTCCCGGACGATGCTTTCATTCATTTGCAAGGCTCCTGCTCAAATAGATCACCTGTACATTATAGCGCAACTTCTTTATGGTGCCACCCAAATTTTTCTATGATTACCGGTCAGGTCCGGTATCTCCAAACAATGCCTGCTGTGTTTCAAGATCCCATTTATCGTCAGTACGCAACATTTTTGCGGCCTTAAATCGCGCCAGAGCTGCCCGAGCCACACTGTTCCAGCTTATCAGGTCGGTGGGGCCATTGTAGTAGCCGGTTTTTTCGAGCTGCAGCAGAATTTTTCTGATATCTTCAGGGGCGTATAGATTCAGCAGCCCTTCGCTCTGTTTGAAGCGCTGATTATTCATTTCCTGTCCTTCTGTTTCTGAGGCAGCTTTATCCTTGTCTTTGTTTTTTGTCCAGTCGTCAGGTTCCAGGCTTTTAACTATCTGCTGCAACTGGTCTTCAGCGTCGCCCTTGAGCAGATCTGAATAGATCTCTGCTTCGGTTTCGACAGTTTTCTTTTCTTCGCTGCCGGCTTCTATGTTCTCACCACGGCTTCGCCATTCCTGCCACAGGCGGTGTAAAGCTTCCTGCTCTTCTTCTGAAAGATCTATCCCATCCAGGTGTTCGAGGCGATGTTTCTGAAAGATCACATAACGCAGTTCTGCCAGAGTCAGTTTGCGTCCGATTGGCTGTGTGGGCGGTTTGCTCTCTTCGAGGCCGGCCCGGTTGAATACCTGAAGGCTGATGTTGGCAGGTTGCTGGGCAGGAATCGGTCGGCGGGTGTCTGATGGCTCAAGCACCCGTGTTGGAGTTGTTGTCGAAGATGTCGTAGCAGATGTTTTCTCTGGCGGTTCCGGAAATTTTGCTAAATATTTGTCGAGAAAATGGTTGGCAACCAGAATTACAGTGATTAAAGCGATTACTATCAGCAGACAGCCAAAGGGCCAGCCGCGCCCCTGCTTTACGGCCTTTGCCCGAAGCATGATCAGGTTGCTTTTTTCGTGGTCGGCAATGACCATCGGCAGGAGCCGGTCGATGTACATTACCAGGGTGGTGTTGTCTCCTGTCATCGTGGCTTTGTCGATGCTGCTCCAGTAATAGTTGCGCTTGAAAAAGTTCATGCTGTGTTCAAGTTCATCGGCGAACGTGGGAGTTGGTGCAGCTATTCCGACCGATAAGATGCAGCGCATAATTCCATATGCCTGGTTGTATGCCCGGTAAGTGTTATTGAGAAGCCATGCAAGCTGGTGCATCAGCTTCCATGGCACATCATGCCTGGTGCCTCCCGCTGCCCGCACGGATGCTGCAACAAAAGCGGTAAAAAGATTGCCGGCCAGTCCAACGCTGCCTTCCTTGAACATGTGCAGTTCGATATCGTGAATGAATCTTTCAGAATCGGCAACTGCCATACGGAAGCAGTCTTCAAACCTGGTCATGGTTTCGGATTTGTTGACCTTGAACAGTTCAAAGTCAATGCCCTCAGTACTAGTCTGTCCAGGCGACTGGGCAAAATGCCTTTCAGGAAAGGTCAGCAGCATCATGCGAAAAACTTCGTCTGACTGGTGCTTCAGTCCTTTTTTTTCAAGAGCGGTCATGAGCGTGTAAAGCTCTTCGGCTATTTTGACCTCATCAGTATTTTTTTCGGGATATGTTTCTTCGTCCCATTTTGAGAGATTAAGAGCCAGCATGGTAAAATTGCTCGGCTCGGTTGATGCCGCGTAAGCCGCCATTATCGCGGCGTCAATCTGCTCTTTGTAAAGACTTCCTGCCCGCATTTTTTATTTGTCCCGTCTCTGTTGAATGTACATTTAAATCTCTCTGAATTAATTCTAACATATATCCTGTTTCTTATACACGTTCTGCTATCTTGCCGTAAGCGCGCCTCATTGAGACAAAGACTTCTCATTATCGCAGCAATATCTTTCTGCTGATAAATTTTTTGCTCTATGTTACAATGTTGCAGCCCGATTATAGGGTAAAGGCTTATGAAAAAAATCACACTGCAGGTCAAAATAACTGCTTTGATGCTGGTAATGATACTCATACCGGTTGTCGCTGCAAATCTCATTTTTAAATACGCTCAGGGCGCCATGAAAGCGCGCACGGTAATCACCGGCACCCGCAATGTGGCCCTGCAGCTGAAAAGCGCGGGTGATATTCCCGTGCTCGAAGATGTTAAGAACATGGATCTGTCAGAACTGCAGAATCCTGAGGGCGAACCGCAGTTGTCCCAGCAGGAGCTTGAAGCCGAACGAGACAAACTGCTGAGCGACGCCTCATCCCGAATTGAAATAGCGGCTTTTGAAGCCGGTATCCTCTCGGAATATCTCGAAAGCAAATATCAGGAACTCGAGCAGCTCGACACCGGCTTGCGCGACCTCGAAAAAGCGGCGCACGTATTCTACGTAGGTTCGCTGATTTTTACCGGCGTGTCGCTGGTATTGTTCTGGTTCTTCATGAGCAGGGTTTCCGGGCCGATCAAAGATGTTGTTGAACGTCTTAGAATCTTTCAGAATGAGAGTTCTGATACCAGTCAGATTGATATGCTCGAAGCCGGGATATATTTTGATACCTTTCTGGTCACTGCCCGCACCATTTTGCAGGAATCCTATTCGATTGCCCAGGAACTGAACCGTAAGCTCGAACCCTTGACTGCCATGCCGGTTTTTTCTGACGAGAATGTCCGGCAATTCTTTACCGATGTGCAGGAGATATCACGCAGTTCGAACTACATTGCCAATACACTGGATTCAACCACTGCCCATATCCAGGAAGTCTCAGGCTCAGCGCAGACAATCGCCAGCCGTTCACATCAGGCGGCCACCGACAGCGCCGAGACCGCAGCTATCGCCGGCGAAGGTAAGAACGCGGTGAGCGAGACCATCGACACCATGGAACAGATTAAAGACGAAGTTCTCGGCCTCGAAGACGTTATCGAGAACCTCAACTCAGCCGGTAAACAGATCGGTGAAATCGTCAATACCATTACCAATATCGCGCATCAGACTAACCTGCTTGCGCTTAACGCCGCAATCGAAGCGGCCCGCGCCGGTGAACATGGCCAGGGTTTTACGGTTGTTGCCGGTGAAGTTCGCAAACTGGCCGAAGAATCTGGCGAAGCAGCTGAAGACATCGGTAAGAAGATCAAGGAAATGCTGCTCAAGACCGGCAAGGCGGTCGAAACCATCAATCGCGGCGCCTCGAAAGTTATCGATGGCGTTAATATTGCGAATGTTGCCGGTAACAACCTCGACAAGATCGTCAGTTCGGTTCTTAACGTCAACAAAATGATTCAGGATATCAGCGCCGCCTCGACTGAACAGTCGCAGAACATCGATTCTCTGCGTGGCAGCATCGAAAGCATCAGCGGCGCTACCAAGATCACCTCTGAGGGGACGCGTCGCGTTGCCTCGGCAGTTAACGAGCAGTTGTCGCATATCCGGCAGTACATGACTATCACCAAAGAACTTTTAACACTGGTTCAGCTTATGGGTGACATGCTCGACAAGTTCAATCTAAACTGATACTTCGACTGATCAACAGCCGATCTCCCGGTTTTGCGTAATGATGTATTTGTTCTATGTCTAATATTGCGTAGGGGTTCAACATTCGGTGGCTCTTATGGCCTTTGGCTATTAGAGCCACCTATCCCGCAGTGCTCACCGGGGCTGAACCCCTACGGCGATTTATAACTGTTTTACTATTAATTCGTTTGCTGATCTAGATTTGCGTAACAACGCAATTTGAAATCCGTTAAATCCGCGCAATCTGCGTTTTTGCTCTTTCTGATGCATCTTGCTGACCATGTTTGCAGGATGTATCGAAAGATTGTTCAGAGCATTGCAAAAGGCTGCCGATGTATTGTCAGAAGGGGAAAAAAATGACTGCAAAATCTTTGTTTGCCTGTGGTTTGTCCGAACTTAAAAAAGTGGTGGCCGATGCCGGAATGCCCGCATTCAGGGCCGGTCAGGTGCATGAATGGATTTTTAAAAAGTTTGTCTTTTCGTTCGACGACATGACCAATATTTCTGTCGCCGACCGGGCCAAGCTAAAAGAGGCATTTCCAAAGATTCTGCCACCCGTTCACAAATTTCTCAAAGACAGCGACGGCACCTGCAAAGTTGTGCTTAAACTGGCTGATGACACTTTGATTGAGGCTGTAGCTCTTCCTGACGAAGACACGATGACCTTCTGTCTGTCAACCCAGGTTGGCTGCCCGGTAGGCTGTGTGTTCTGCCGAACCGGGGAGTCCGGTTTTACCCGCAACCTTTCGGCAGAAGAGATTCTGCTGCAGGTTCTGGTGCTGGTTAAGCGCACCGGCGTCAAGCCGACCAATATAGTATTCATGGGAATGGGCGAGCCTTTTTACAATCGCAAAGCCTTGTTCGCGGCTATTGACACGCTTACCGATCCGCAAGGCCTTGCTATGGCGACCAGGCGCATTACAATTTCTACTTCTGGCGTTATTGAAGGCATTATTGAACTGATAGGCCGTCCCGGCGAAGTTAATCTTGCGGTTTCGTTGCATGTGGCCGATGATACCGGCCGTAATGCTCTGGTTCCAATCAACAAACGCTATCCGTTGTCTCGTCTCAAAGAGGCTATTGGCACCTATTGTACTGAGACCG
>Ga0154428_1214_pt1 | contig 12036 bp, 9 predicted proteins | sample RifGroC2_FD_115932 | JGI IMG/M metagenome (GOLD analysis project Ga0154428, IMG submission 115932) | Candidatus Riflebacteria bacterium GWC2_50_8 | reverse complement strand
GGCCTTAACCTTCTTTAGTTTGTCACCAAACTCATTGAGAGCTTTGATGATACCGGTAAAGGTTTTGGCTACGTCGGTAAAATTCGCAATACCGCCGCCGAGAATAAGGGTCTTGGGGCGCCCTTTTTTGTCAGGTTTGCGCGTCATCAGGTCGAGCACAACCTTGGCGTATTCATAAGTCAGGCTGGTGCTCGGATTGCCTGAATACTCGCCGTACATCGCGAGTTCTTTGGCATAACCAAGGTCGCAGACCGTGTCAGCGTAGATAACTGACGCACCGCCACCGGCGACCATGTTCCAGATAATGCCATCGGGATTGAGCAGAGTCAATTTAAGTGAAGCACCTGAGAGCGCATCGAGTTCGCGAATCTTTGCCTCTTCAGGGCTGAGATTCTGGCCAAAAGCGGCCGGGAACTCGATATCACTGCCCCACATTTCGGAACAGAGAAATTCAGCGGTGTCGTCAAGTTTGGCAACCATATCCAGCGGAATGATGCTTTTGCCGGCGATTGCGAACGGATTGATTTCGAGGTAGGCAAAGTGCATGGAGGAAAAATAGCGATAGAGGCCGCGCAGGAAGTTGGCGACCATTTTTTTGTTTTCGCCGAGTTCCTTGGGCATGGCCGCATCGACGTCAGCGGCAACAGCTTCAATTCCGCCAATGATCGGAACTTTGATAGTCACGACCTTGTCCCAGTTTTCTTCAACGTTGATGCCGCCTTCAAGCGAGAAATAAATGTAGTCACATTCGGCCGATGATTTGATCGCGGCATAATATTCTGCTTCATGAGCGACGCAGGGCTCGATGATAAAGTGCGTCAGCGTGCCTTCGATGCCGTTTACGACCTGTTTTTTGCCAAGTCGTTCTTCGATCCATTTGCGGGTATCGGCAAAATTTTTGTTAACCAGAACCAGACCGTGTTTTCCACGTTTACCAAAAAGCTGATCAGGCTTTGCTACCAGCTTCTCTTTTTTCAGCCAGGGGTTTTCTTTTTCAAGCTTTTTCCAGTCAGTGCTACTGTCAACCAGCACGATACGGCCATCATAACCGATGCTCTGTTTGATAAAACTGTCAAGATGCCTTGCCAGCATTCTTTTCCCGTGATATTCGCGAATACCTCGCTGCGCCATTTTTTTTCTCCTGCGTCAAGAATATCGATCTACATGTAAAGGGTATAATCTGATCAAAATAGCATGTCAAGTACAGCCTGAGAGCAAATTAACTTTCTTCGCCGTGAAAAGGAGCGAAATCAACAATACTCATTTATTGCCACACTTTCATTCATACGAAACTACCATTGCATATAGCAGGCGCACCAATTTCACAACACTGTCGACCCGCCTTCTGTCACATAACTGGCAATCCTGTAAATTTTGATTATATTCTGCTGTGAAATACATAGATAAATGCAAGCATAAGGAGACTGCAGTGATGAGCAGAAAAATAGCCTTCTTCGATGCGAAACCCTATGACCAGAAATCATTCAACACGGTAAACCTCGACTATGGCTTTGATATCAGCTATTTTGACGCGAAACTGACCCCGCAGACCGTTGATCTTGCCAGCGGCTTTGCCGGCGTCTGCGTTTTTGTAAATGATGACATCAACGCCAGTGTCATCGAGCACCTGGTCAAAAGCGGCGTCGAGGTTATCGGCCTGCGCTGCGCCGGATATAACAACGTCGACTTTAAGGCAGCCTTTGAAAGGATCCACGTAACGCGCGTCCCGGCTTATTCGCCATATGCAGTAGCCGAGCACGCGGTTGCCATGATGATGACTCTTAACCGCAAGATTCATAAGGCCTATATGCGCACCCGCGAAGGCAACTTCTCGATAAACGGTCTGCTTGGCTTCGACATGTTCGGTAAAACTGCCGGAATTGTCGGCACCGGCAAAATTGCGAGGTGCCTGATCGACATTTTAAAAGGCTTTGGCATGAATATTCTTGCCTGCGACCCGCGCCCGGATGAATCGTATGCCCAAACAACCGGTTTGCGCTACGTGCAGTTACCCGAACTATATGCCACATCTGACATTATCTCGCTGCACTGCCCGCTTACTCCCGAAACCAGTTATCTCATAAACCATACAGCCATTGAGCAGATGAAACCCGGAGTTATGATCATCAACACCGGCCGCGGCAAGCTTATCGACACCGTTGCTCTGATTAAAGGCCTCAAATCAGGCCGCATCGGCAGCGCCGGGCTCGACGTCTACGAAGAAGAAAGCGACTACTTCTTTGAAGACAGATCTTCAGAAATGATTGCAGATGATGTGCTTGCCAGGCTGCTGACTTTTCCTAACGTTATCGTCACTTCGCATCAGGCCTTTTTTACCGCAGAAGCACTGCGTAATATTGCCGAAACAACTCTAGGCAACTTCAGAGAATATTTTGCCGGCGGCTATCTTGCCAACGAAATCTGCTACCGCTGCAATCGCACCTGCATAAAAAAAGAAGGAAAACGCTGCTTTTAGAAGCGACAGCATACTTTAGAAGCACCGCTGCAATTATTTTGGTAGCTGGTAAATAATTATGTGCTAATCTTGTTTGGAGATATAAAGCCGGTGATTTTCATTCATGAAAAAGAAAATAGTAACCAATTTACTAGCTGAAAAAAAGCATCTAAAGGCTATTCTGCAGTCAAAACGCGCTAACATTTATTATCTTGAATACTGTCGTGTTTTACAGAATGGCGGGCGTGTTGAGTACATCACCCAGGCAAAAGACAAACAGGCATACTGGAATATCCCTATTGCCAATACTTCGGTGATCTTACTGGGCACCGGAACTTCCATCACGCAATCTGCCGTTAGAATGCTGGCGTCAGCCGGAGTTATGATCGGTTTTTGCGGCGGCGACGGAACGCCTCTTTTTGCAGGCACTGAAGTAGACTGGCTTTCTCCTCAAAGCGAATATCGCCCGACCGAGTATGTACAGTCATGGCTGTCATTCTGGTTTGATCCGGCCAAACGTCTTCAGGTTGCAAAAGAGTTACAGATAATACGTTTGAGTAACATCATCAACATCTGGAAAAAAGAGCCTCTATTCAAGGAATACGGAATCTATGCCGATGATGAAGCTTTTGAATCGATAGTATCAGATATGCAGGCCAGTATCGAAAAGGCGTCTTCAGTGCAAAACCTTCTCGAAATAGAAGGTAGAACGACTAAAAGAATATATGCATACATTGTCCGGGCAACTGGCTTTGGCTCATTTAAGCGTGACCATGAGTCGGCAGATGGAGCGAATGTCTTTTTGAATCATGGCAACTATCTTGCTTACGGACTGGCTGCAACCGCCCTCTGGACTCTGGGAATTTCTCATTCCTTTGCTGTTATGCATGGAAAAACCAGGCGCGGGGCTCTGGTTTTTGATATAGCCGATCTGATAAAAGATGCGATAGTTCTGCCGACCGCCTTTGTCTGCGTTCTTAGAGGCGATGATGAAAGAAAATTCAGAGAAACCCTGATGGATCTTTTTATAGACCGGTATGGTGCCATAGACATTATGATCGAATCAATCAAACTGGTCTGCGCGCAATATGGTGAGCCAGTAAAATGATTGTGATTTTTGTTTCCGAATGCGAAAAAACCGCGAGCAAACGAACGCGGCAGATTCTTGACTGTTTCGCAGAGCGAATAGGCTCTCGAAGCTGGAAAACACATATCACAATGGAAGGTCTGAAGGCGGTTAAAATTCTGTTAAGCAAATGTGCCACCAGACAGACCTCTGTAGCCTGTCACAGAATCGTCGGCCGTCTTTCAACTGAACTAATGTGGGTGATCGGTAACAGAGACAAGTTTGACAGTCGAGGTATTTGCCCGACGAACTACACAGAAGCAGACCACATAAACGACTCTGAAAACAGCTGGTTTCTGCTGCCGCACATTAAGACCGCAACAGCACTGGCCTCATTATTTCATGATTTTGGGAAATCGTCTGAATGTTTTCAGAAAAAGCTGACTGCAAAATCGGCTCAAAGAGACCCGTTGCGGCATGAGTGGATTTCCTGCGTTCTGCTGAAACATTTTATCAATGATGCCAGGACTGATGAAGAATGGCTGCAAAAGCTTAAAGATGATGGCTTCAGTCTGAAACTCGATAAAAAAGGTTCAGTTGAGGGCATTTCCAATCCTTTACGCAATCTGCCGCCGCTGGCCTCAATGATCATGTGGCTGATTCTCAGTCATCATAAAATGCCAATATTGTATGATGAGGCTTTAAAGGAATATAGAAACGAACCACTACCAGACTTCAAGAAGCTTTTTGAGCAACTGAATTCAGAATTCGGTTACAGGAATGAATCAGTTGCTCCCGATGAGCGCTCCTGCTATAAGTTTCCTAAGGGCTTCCCTTCGATGAACGCAGTCTGGAACAAACAGTTGAAAAGATGGGCCGCAAAAGCTCTGGAAAAGACTGAAGAATTCAAAGAAATCACGAAAAATGGCATGTATCGTGTTGTGCTGTATTTTTCAAGATTATGTCTCATGCTTGGCGATCATTATTATTCGTCAAGAAGTGCTGATGAAAACTGGAAAAAGGACTCCGAACTCTATGCCAATACCGGTGTAGTTGACGGCAAAATACAATTGAAGCAGTTGCTCGATGAGCATCTGGTCGGAGTAATGGAAAATGCCGTCAGAATTGCTCATCAGCTACCTGATTTTGAAACAGAAATGCCCAGAACAGATAACGTCAGGCAGATTCGAAAAAAAAGTCCGCAGGATTTCGCCTGGCAAAACAAAGCAGTAGAAGAAATCGATGTCTGGCGCGGCTCGGCAAAAGACATCTCGAAAATGGGCTTTTTTGCTTTGAATATGGCAAGCACAGGTTGCGGAAAGACCATTGCCAATGCAAAAATAATGCGGGCTATTTCAACAGACAGATCGTCTCTGCGTTACATTACCGCGCTGGGGCTGAGAACACTGACTCTTCAGACCGGCGAGGCTTATCGCAGCGAAATAGGCCTTGACAGCACCGAACTGGCGGTATTGATCGGAAGCAGAGCAATCAGAGATTTGTTTAAAAAGGATTCGGACCAAAGAGCCGAAAACACAATGGAAAACGATTATTCATCTGAATCTTCAGAAAATATTCTTGAAGAAATTCTTGATTACGACTGCGATGTTTCTGATGAAAAATTGGCAACGGTGCTTCAGACAGACAAACACCGGCATCTATTGTATGCTCCGGTTCTGGTATGCACTATAGATCACATCATGTCGGCCACGGAATCAACAAGGGGCGGTCACCAGATTTTACCCGGCTTGAGGCTCATGTCTTCCGATCTGGTCATTGACGAGATAGATGATTTTGTCGGGAATGACCTGATTGCCATTAGTCGTCTGATACATCTTGCCGGAATGCTGGGCCGAAAAGTAATGCTTTCTTCAGCTACACTACCTCCTGACCTGGCACTGGGATTTTTCAATGCCTACCAGAGTGGTTATAGACTGTATGCTGCTTCAAAGAATTTTAACCCCGTTGTTGGCTGTGCCTGGATCGATGAATTCAAAACTGATATCGCGTCCTTAACATTGGTTGAAACACCTGAAGGCCTGGCAGAATATGCTTCTGCACATTCTAGATTTGCCGAGAGCAGGTGCAAAAAAATTCAGACATCACCAGTCAGATGCCGTGGCTATATTGCCGAGGTTTCGCACTCTGCTGGTTCTGAACTGAGCATTGAAGAACAATATTTCGAAGCGATAAGAGGCAACATAATCAGGCTTCATGCTGATAACTGTGAAGTAGATAAAAGAACTGGCAAATCCGTTTCCTGGGGAGTAGTTCGTGTTGCCAATATCAAGCCATGTGTCGATCTTGGCAGATATCTGATGAACGCTGACTGGGGGCAGGATACCGAAGTAAGAATAATGGTTTATCACAGTCAGCAGGTTCTTATTATGCGTCATGTTCAGGAAAAGTTTCTCGACAGGCTGCTGAAAAGAAAGAGTTCTGATGAAATTTTTAATTCTCCTGACATTCGGAGGCATCTTGACAAAAGCAAAAAGACAAATCTGATTTACATTCTTGTGGCAACACCGGTTGAAGAAGTCGGGCGTGATCATGATTTCAGCTGGGCTTTGATAGAACCTTCGTCTTTCCGATCAATAATACAGATGGCCGGACGTGTAAGAAGACACCGTAAAGGCGCTTTTCCCAAAAGCAATATTGCCGTGATGCAGTTCAACTATAAGGGTTTCAAAAACAGGGCTGCTGGGAAAGATGACTTAAAAGTTTTTAATCGGCCGGGTTACGAAGAGTCGGTTGCTTTAAGAACGCACGATTTAAAAGAACTTGTCGACGAAAAACTGCTTATCTCAGGTATTAACTCGATTCCGCGCGTAGTCCGCAATCACGAACTGAAGCATGAAGAATCTTTAATTGACCTTGAGCACTATGTTACCGGGCAGACCTTGGCGAATTTTGACGCAAAAGGCCCTGAGAAGCCAATGGGCTGGCTATCTGAATGCTGGTGGCTTACAGGATTTCCGCAGCAGTTAACTAGATTCAGAGCTGGAATGAAAACAGAAACTTTGTATTTATTACCCGAGAACAGTGATGATGAAGATACCGGTTTTGTTTTCAGGCAGAAAGATGAAAACGGCGACTTCTACTCTGTTGAAAAGCTTTTCAGTATCACACATTTGCCTGATAAAATTGACGAAGACAAGCTCTGGCTAAATCGTAATTATTACGGTATTCTTGCTGATTATAGCCCGGGCGGCTTTGCTTCGGAATCTGCCAGAAAGTATGGCAGCATTGAAGTTACCACCTATGAAGAGTTTGCAAATTATGAATATTCACCCGTCTTCGGGCTGGTAAAAAAATAAAGGAGGGTCTCTTTGTGTACAGCCAAATAATTGAGTTCTTCGAAAAACGAAAACTCGAGTCTTTAACGACCTGCTCGACATTCGAAGAGAAAGTCTCTGTTGTCAGACAGCATTTGAAAGTCTGGCTTGCAGAAATGGCAGGAAAAGTCAGGCAAATGAGTTTGTCAACGCATCCATGCACTTTTGTGCATCCAAGCGCGAATAAAAACGTTAACTTGGTTGCCCAGGCCAATTCGAGAGGAAAGATTAAAATCACTGAGAAAAAAGTTGGAACAACTCCAGTGATTGCCAGTACGCGGCGTCTAAATGACGGATTTCTTAGAAGCGGTAATATAGATCGTGTCGAATGTGATGCGTTGGGCAATGCGGCTGTTTTAGGTTATTACAGTTTCTTGAACGTTGTATTGCCTGATGGAAAAACAATCTTGTGGCATATTGAAAACGAAACCGACAAAGCTAAAGAATTGCTCTCAAATACTGACAATGTTGGTTATAACGAGCTGAGAAACGGGATTCTAGCAGTTAAGAATTATGACGGGGCCTTGAGTACAAGTTCGAAGCTCAAGCAGGTCTACTTTCCGGTAAGTGGTGGCTATCACCTGCTTTCGGTTCTTATGCCGTCGGGTATCATGTTTGAAATGCGCAAGCGCATTCAAAGCATGAAATTTGGCGAAGAGGCAAAAGCCTTGAGAGACGCCAGAAAAAACAATGACTATAGCAAAACCTCATTCAAAGATATTCCTGATTTGACAGAAGTCGGCTTTGGTGGAGCAAATCCCCAGAATGTAAGTGTTTTGAACGCAGCGAATCGAGGGAAAGCTTATTATTTGTCAAGTTCGCCGCCCGTTTTGTCCGGGGAAAAAGTGAAGGTGCCAAAAAAGAATTTTTTTGCCGAAATACTGTGGCCGGGATTTTATAAAGAAGATTTTCTGGCTCTCCACAAGCTTTTCAAGGCAGACATAAATAACATCAATATTCGTCGTGGAAGAGACAATATAATTCTCTATATTTTCGATGATATTCTCAGAAAGATCTGGGCAATCAGATCGTCAGAATTTGGCTGGAGCACCAAGGATCGCTTTGCCGGACTCCCTTTATATCAGAAAGTCATTCTCGATAATCTATATGCCGATGTTCGCAGCAATTCAGAGACTGAAATCAGTGAATTCTTAATGGATCTAGCCCGCTGGGTCATCAGGGCATATCAGAAAATCGCTGGCAATGATGCTATAAAGCTGTCTGATGAAGAGCTTGTTTATATCAAAAAGCTCATAGAAGGCCAGAGTGAGGTCTTGATATGATTTCAGACTCTTATATTATTCTGCGAAACCTTAAAATCCAGAATGCCAATGCGCTCTCCAGCGCTTTTACGATCGGCTTTCCCGCCATGACAGCATGGCTGGGCGCTGTTCACGCCATGCAGAGAAAGCTGAATGAAATTGAAAGTTTCAGGCAGATTGAGTTTAACCAGACAGCCATTGCCTGCCATGATTTTAAGCTGCACACACACAAGGGCCGAGGCGATTACGACTGGTCAATTGTAGGAACCGGAAACCCTCTGACCAAGGAGGGCGCGCGCCCTTCTTTTATTGAAGAGGGGCGCTGTAATCTTTGTGTTTCGCTAATTATCGGCTGCAATCATCTGAGCAGATTCACTTTTGATGAGTTCAAAACCGCTTTTGAATCGATACTTCATGCAAAAATCAAAATTGCCGGCGGTGATATTCTTGATTTCGGCGCTATAGAGTTCAAAAAGCCAGATTCAGAGATTGAAAAGCGTAAGCTACTGAATTCATTGATGCCTGGATATATCCTTATTGAGCGCCGTGACCTGGTCAAAGAATCAATGCAAATTGGCAATGATGCTTTAGATGCCATTATAGACCATGTTGCGCTTCATAGTGTCTGTGAAAAAAATGAATCAGGAGAGGTAACCTGGGCGGTTAAACGAAAAAATCAAGGCTGGATTATCCCAATAGCCACTGGTTTTCAGGGTATTTCCGAGTTAGCGGAGTCTGGCAAAACTTATAATCAGCGGGATAATACCGTGCCACACCGCTTTGCTGAAGCGATTGTCACTCTCGGTGAATTCAAAATGCCTCACAGACTCGATTTTGACACTGCTTTCTGGCGTTATGACTATCAGGAAAAAGAAAATATATATCTTTGTATAAATAATGGAGGAAACAAATAATGACCGCTTCTGTACTCGCTTTTGAAAAGAAACTTGTTCCATCAGATGGCTTTCTTTATGGCACAACATGGGATAAGCGCCACATAGAATGTTTTCCCTTGAATCTCAAGGAAAAATCAGTGCGCGGCACTATTTCAAACAGGCTGAACAAGAAAGACATGAATGACCCCGCGAAGCTCGATGCCAAGGTCGAAAACGCGAACCTGCAGACAGTCGACAGTTGCGGTCTTGATCTTAATCAGGATACGCTCAAGCTATCGTTCTCATTAAAGATTCTGAGCGGAGTCGAAAAGCCTTCTGCCTGCAATGACAGAGCATTCCTGAAGAACTATTCAGATGTGGTTCTCGAATACATCGGCAAATACAGTTTTAAAGAGCTGGCAGGGCGCTATGCATTGAACATCGCCAATGGGCGTGTCCTGTGGCGAAATCGTGTTGGTGCTGAAAACATCGAAGTTTGTGTTGAAGCTAAGAACAAAGATCTGAAAGGTCAAAAATGGGTTTTTAGCGCGAATGATTATTCATTGCGCGACTTTTCACGAACTGATAAAAAGGTTGACGAACTGGCAGAGCTTATTGCCGCTTCATTGTCGGGCAAGAGAGATTTTTTGATGCTCGAAATCGATGTCTATGCTCAGATCGGTCTGGCACAAGATGTATACCCAAGTGAAGAGCTGGTTCTCGATAAAGGCAAGGGCAATAAGAGCAAAATTCTTTACAGCATCGATGACATTGCAGCAATGCATTCTCAGAAAATAGGAAATGCAATTAGAACGATCGACACCTGGTATCCAGAATTTGCTGAAGTCAAAACGGGACCAATCGCCGCCGAGCCTTATGGCGCAGTAACCAACCTCGGCGTTGCCTACCGAAAGCCGAAAGATAAATCTGACTTTTTTACGTTGTTTGACAAGTATGCCGCGAAAAACAAGCTTGAGAACGAAGAGCAGGAACATTACGTAATGGCTGTACTGGTTCGTGGAGGCGTGTTTGGCGAGAGCGACAAGGAGTAGGCGATGAAATTCTTTCAAGAGATCACATTGCTTCATAATCCTGAAATTGGGGTTTATTTCCTTTGGAAAAAGGTTTTTCAACAGGTTCATCTGGCGCTGGTTGAAACAAAAAATGAAGAAGACCTGGTGCCAGTTGGACTGTCGTTTCCAGAATATGATGAAACAACTTGTAGGCTTGGTGCAAAGTTACGCTTGTTTGCAGAATCCGAGGATATCTTGAATCGTTTGAATATCACAGTCTGGCTGCAGAAATTCAGTGACTATGTGCATATTACTGGTATCAGGCCTGTTCCTGGCGCGAGAGTGAAGGAATATGGAGCTTTCATGCGCTGGCGTGTTGACATGAATATCGAACGACTTGCCAGACGTCGGGCAAAGCGCCATAACGAAACTCTTGAACAGGCAATGGAACACTTGAGTGGCTTTGAAGCAAAAACATCAGTGCCACCGTTCATTCAAATGAAAAGTCTGTCAGACAATCGCGATTTCAGGCTTTTTATAAGCTTGAAAAAATCTGATGTCTCTGTTTCTGGCCTGTTTAACTGTTATGGGTTAAGCACTACCAAACGAACTGTTGCCGCTACTGTTCCGTTGTTCTAGCAGACACACTGTTTATCAGCGCCCGGGGCTTGTCGAAAGCCCCGGGCAGCATAAAATCTTTCTCCTGGAGGAATAGATTCAGGTTCTTTAAAATTTCTAATGTTGTAGATTAGTCTACAGGGAACTTTTTCATGAAAAAACAACTGCAGATTCGCAATAGCACTGCCGAGTTTCTGATTTTTACCGGCCAGGCCGGCGAAAATAGCATTGAAGTCAGAGTGGTCGATGAAACTGTCTGGCTGACGCAGAAAATGATGGCCAGGCTGTTTGATATCTCGATTCCGACTATTAATGAGCATCTGAAGAATATTTTTGCAAGCAATGAACTTCAAGAAAATTCAGTTATTCGGAAATTCCTAATAACTGCCGCAGATGGCAAAAAATACAACACCAACTTCTATAATCTTGATGTAATCATATCTGTAGGTTACAGAGTAAATTCACTTCGTGCCACCCAGTTCAGGCAATGGGCAACAAGGATCCTGAAAGAATTTGCAATAAAAGGGTATGTGCTTGATAAGAACCGCATGGAAAACGGTGCTTTTCTGGGCGAGGACTATTTTGAACATCTGCTTGAAGAAATCAGGGAGATCAGGCTTAGCGAGCGCAGATTTTATCAGAAAATCACTGATATTTATGCTACAAGCGTCGATTACAACAGGGATGCTCCGACTACCAGAGATTTTTTTGCTAAAGTTCAAAATAAGCTGCATTTTGCCATTCATGGCCATACTGCTGCAGAATTGATAGTTGAACGTGCGGACAGTCAAAAAAAGAATATGGGTTTAACCTCATGGGAAAGCGCTCCTGATGGAAAAATTATAAAGACTGATGTGGTAGTTGCCAAAAATTATCTCAGCAAAGAAGAACTTGCGTCCTTGGGTCGTATTGTGAACGCCTATCTCGACCTGGCTGAAGAACGATGTCGGCGTAAAATTCCCATGACCATGGAAGACTGGGCTAAACGACTGGATATGTTTCTAGAATTCGATGATCGTGAGATTCTTTTCAACCCCGGAAAAGTAACCGCGAAACTTGCAAAAGAGCATGCAGAAAGCGAGTTTGAGAAATACCGCATTGTTCAGGACCGACTATTTGAATCTGACTTTGACAAAGAAGTTAAGAGGCTTCTTGAACCAAGAAGAGCAAAGAATGAAAAAAGCTGAAAACAGGGTAGAAACAATTTTAATTTACCCCTCTTTTTAGGTCTTTTGTTAAAATCGGCTTCTAGAGCGATTTCTGAGAATAGTCAAAACTTGATGGTTATTTTGCAAAAAAATTACGTAAGTCTTCTTAGATCAATGTTTCTGGACAAATTGGTCCTATGAACTGCCGCACAGGCAGCTTAGAAAAAAAGGCGTGCCGGTAAAAGAACCGAAAAACAATGAACT
>Ga0154428_1222_pt1 | contig 12052 bp, 8 predicted proteins | sample RifGroC2_FD_115932 | JGI IMG/M metagenome (GOLD analysis project Ga0154428, IMG submission 115932) | Candidatus Riflebacteria bacterium GWC2_50_8 | reverse complement strand
AACAGTTTAACGATGCCGCGCTGAACGGCGACTGGATTACGGCCCGCGCCATTCATTTCAAGCTTCTCGACCTGCACCATGGTCTGTTTGTCGAAACCAATCCCCTGCCGACCAAGGCAGCGCTGGCTAATCGGGGTCTGATGAGCGACTTCGCACGCTTGCCACTCTGTCAGCCATCGGCAAAAACACGTGAACTGATGCAGAAGATTGCGACAAGCCTGGAGTAAGCATTGCAACACTTCCTCAACCTTTTGATGGCGATTTTCAAGGATATCTCGCTGATAGATATCTTTGACATCATGCTGGTCAGCTACGGCATTTACCGGACTCTGCTTTTCATTGAAGGCACCCGCGCTTTCAACCTGCTCAAAGGACTGGGCATCATTCTGGTCCTGCTGGTTATCACCAAAGACCTTGATTTCAATACGGTCAGCTGGATTCTTTCCAACGCCCTGCCGACAGGCTTTCTGGCACTGGTCGTTATTTTTCAGCCTGAACTGCGCCGCGCGCTCGAAGACATCGGCAAAGGCCGCTTTTTAAGTGAGCAGACCGTTGGCGAAGAATCGATTCCGGAAATGGCCGAAGAAATCTGCAAAACTATCGAGGCCTGCGCCAAAAAGCGCATAGGTGCCCTAATCGTTTTCGAGCAGGAAATCGGCCTGAAAGACTTTATTGATAACGGTATCCAGCTAAACAGCAATATTACATCTGAATTGCTCAGCACTGTCTTTATGCCGTTTACACCGTTGCATGACGGGGCGGTCATCATTCAGGGTCACAAAATCGCAGCCGCCAGCTGTTTTTTGCCAACAACCAGCAACCATGGTGAGGTGGCAAAAGAGCTTGGCTCTCGTCACCGCGCCGCAATCGGCATCACCGAGATAACCGACGCTCTGGTATTCGTAGTAAGTGAAGAAACCGGGCAGATTTCGAAGGCCAAGGGCGGCAAGCTTACGCGCGGCCTGGCCATGGATCGTGTACAAAAACTGGTAGCCGCGGCCTTTACGCGTGTCACCAGAAGCAGGAGGTTGTTTTCACGCAAATGAACAACCGCATATGGCTTAAAATACTATCAATACTGCTCGGAGTATTTGCCTGGATTTACGTAAATCTGGTAATTCCGCCACAGATAAGGCGCACGTTGCCAGCCGAAGTCGAATACCGCAATATCCCGGAAATGGTAATCATATCTCCGGCAAAACCGACAGTACAGGTGCAGATGGAAGGCACCCGCCGCGACTTTATTCTTTCCAGCAGCGGTCGAGTGCAGGTCACCGTCGACCTGTACAACGTAAGGCCGGGTCGAGCGCAGTTGCCGGTACGCGTAATTGCGGCACCTGGCCTCACCGTGGTTTCTGTTTCACCGCCGCAGGTGCAGCTCGAAGTTATCCCGCTGACCCGCAAAAAGTTTGACGTCAAGATTGAAACGCAGGGACAGCCCGCCGAAGGCTATATTGCCGACGAACCAAGATTTAACCCTGACAAGGTAACACTTGAAGGACCTGAAACCCTGATAGACCGTGTTACAGCCTGTGTTGTAGAAGTAAACCTTGACCAGATTAAAAACTCACTGAGTGACCAGTATGCGGTTAAAGTTCTTCTCGAAAATGGCGTCAGCACCGATGAAATCCTGGTGAATCCTGGTAAGATAGCCCTCGACATCACGGTCAAACAAGGGTTTCCCACTAAAACGCTGCCACTTGCCAAGCCAATGTTTATTAATCGTGCTCCCGAAGGCAAGAAGCTTGAGAACTTCAAGGTGACTCCTGAAACAGTTGTCGTCAGCGGCCCGGCAAAAATTCTGGCTACCCTCAACGATATGAGTTTCAAGCCGGTAGATCTTTCCGGAATATTCCAGAATGCGTCTATGCCGGTTAAACTTGAGCTGCCTGATCGGGTAAAGCTGCATTCAGGCGAAATGCCGGTCCTCGAAGTGGAAATGGTTGACGTCAAAGTAGCAAGGGTCTACGAAGGACTGTCTTTTGAGCTTAAAAAAACGGCTAACCAGCATACGTCGGTTTCAGTCGCATCTTATTCGCTTGAGGTTGAAGGGTTTCTCAAGGATCTCGAACTGGTTCGCAATGCCCAGCTGAAAATAATTCTCGACATCGAAAAAATGAAACCCGGCAGCTATACAGTCAATCTGACCTCTCCGGTCGGGCTTCCTGACAATGTCAAGGTTGTCAAAATCCGACCCGACGCACTGACCATACAGATATCAGAACTTACTGACGAACCAGCGCATACGGCTACAGGCCAGCAGAAAATCCCTGAACAACCGGCCAGCGCAACGGCTGCCCCAGATACAGGCACAACAACGCCCGACATCGAATAAAGGAAACAGCATGGAAAACAGCAGCAATCAGTATTATGTAGAGCTATTCTCGGCTGCCTCAAAGGACAAAAAACTTGACCTGCTGGAGCGCATCAAGGAACAGAAAGACGAAAAACTTCTGCAGTTCCTGGTTACCTGCCTGGCTGACGAGCATTGGATAGTTCGCAAAACCGCAGCCGACATGATCAAGGACTACGGAGATGCTGCAGTAACCGTGTTATCTGGAGCATTGAACTCTTACAACCAGGACGTTCAGCACTGGTCACTGCAGATACTCGGCGAAATCGGCCAGAAGGGCTTACCAGCCATTCTGCGTGCCATGAAAAGCACAAATGATGAAATCAGATACTTTGCCTGCACCGCTCTCGGCAGTTCACGTCTGCCACAGGGCGTAACCGTGCTGCTGCGCGCCCTTGGCGATGAACGCTGGCGCGTTCGCAAGTCAGCGTCTGACGCGCTGGTTAAATACGGAGAGGCCGTCATAGCGCCGCTGCAACAGGTATTAAAAGTCACCGAAGATGAAGACATAAGTTTCTGGGCAATCAAAACGCTCGGCAAGCTTGGCCCGAAAGCGCAGAGATTTTTGCTTGACGCGCTGCGCAACGGCGATAAGCGCACACGCTACGTTATTGCAGCGGCACTCGGCGAATCTGGTGACAAGCGCGTCATCAGGGTGCTGATTGAGTCGCTGGCCGACCCGGACTGGACAATTCGCAAAAGCGCCACCATGGCTCTGGCAGAGATCGGCGAAAACGCCGTCGAACCAATGCTCGAATATCTGCGCGGACCCAATGACGACATTCGTGACGGATGCTTGCGCGCCCTGGTAAAGGGTGGCAACAGCGGGCTGCAGAAACTGTTTGACGAAGTCATAAAAATGGACGACAACCATCGCTTTCTGATTCGCAAGTCGATCGTAAAGATCGGGTCACGGGTTGTAGAGCCGCTGATGCGCCTGTTTAAGCTTGCCAACCCTGAGATTCTTGCATTCGCAGCATCGACGCTTGGCGAAATCGGCAACCCGAGAGCTGTTCCTGTGCTGATTACCGGCTTGTCACACCTTGACTGGAACGTCAGACGCAGCAGCGCCTACGCTTTAACCGAAATTGGCGAGCGCGGCGTCGACAAGATTGCTGAAGCGCTTAAAAGCCAGAACGACGACGTTCGTTACTGGGTAACCAGAATTCTCGAAAGCGTCGGCGAGCCGGGAGTTCCCTATCTTGTCCGCGCACTGAAAGATTCAAATCGCGAGATTCGCTACTTTTCTGCCCGGGCGCTCGGCACTTCTTTTGACCCGGCCGTGGCCCGGTCGCTGGTTAACTCACTTGCCGACGAAGTGTGGAGCGTTCGCAAAGCTGCTGCCGAAAGCATTTGTCGTCTCGAAAACCTTCCAATCGACGATATAATAAGACATGTTACCCGCGACAATGAAGATATCCGCTACTGGATCGGCTACATTATCAAGGAAGTCGGCAAACGCTTTCTTCCGCGCATTATTGAATCGATGCGCAAAGGCGATCCGGAATTGCGCCTGTGCGCATGCCAGGCCGCCGGAATGATCGACTCTCCAGAGCTTATAGACCCTCTCATACTGGCATTGCGTGATGACAGTGAATGGGTGCGCACTTACGCCGCCATATCCCTTGGCCGCACCGGCGATCAGCGCGCGATGATTCCGCTGATCAGAAGCTTTTCCGACCGCAACACCGATGTGCATCGCAGCGTCAAACAGGCCTTCGACAAGCTCGGAAGCAAGGTCTATCAGGAACTTATCAAGTGCATCGAAGGCGATGACAATGAGTTGCGCAGCAATGCTGCCAAGGCCCTTGCTGAACTTCGCGAAGAACGCGGAGTCGATCATATCATCATGCTTCTCGAAGATACCGACGATAACGTCAGATCTGCGGCAGCTGAGGCTCTCGGCAGCTTTCCGGGAGTAAAGACCCGGGCGATTCTGCAGGATGCCCTGGCTGACCAGTCGCTGAAAGTCCGGCTCGCTGCCATAAAGTCATTCGGCACCATGAACAGCACGCCCGATATTCTTACGCTGATGAACCATTCAAGTAAAGCCAAAGACCAGCGCGAGGCGCGCACAATAAAGAGAACCATGGCCGAAATGGCACAGGAGAAGCCAGATCTCTTTATCGAACTGTTTGCCAGCGAGCATAGCTCGGTTAAAAGCCTGGCACTTGAGTCTCTGGTCGGGGCCGGCATCGACTCGTTGTCCCGCCTGACCCAGGTTTCCGCTGAGTCTACCGACGAGACACTTGTTTTCTGGTGCAAGAAGGCAATAAAACAGATCAAGAGCCCCAAGGAGTCGATGTTCTATGGCTGAGCCCGCGCGTCAGAGCAAAACCGCGAGCCAGCAGAAAGCCTGGCTGCAGCTGGCCAACATGAGCTGGCTCGGCTCGACAATCAGAGCCGGCCTTCTTCAGGAATTTGGCAACCCTTTGCGCGCATTTACCGCCAGCAAAGGCGAACTTCTCAAGGTTAAAGGCTGGGACAACATCAGACTCGAACGTTTTCTGGCTACGGCCGCCAGAACGGAGCCGATATGCTCATCTGAACTGCTCGAACAGAAAGAAACGCGGATGATCTGTTTCGACGACGCTGAATATCCGCCGCTGCTGCGCGAGATTCCGGATTCACCGCCGGTGCTCTTTATCAAGGGCGAGATCAGCAACCCGTCGGCACCAGCGCTCGCCATAGTTGGCGCGCGCAATGGCACCCAGATGGGCTATGACCTTGCCCGCGACTTCGCTTTTCGCCTCGCCGAAGCCGGCTTCACTATCGTCAGCGGCCTGGCGCTGGGTATAGACACGCATGCGCATCGCGGCGCCCTCGAAGCAGACGCCACCACGGTCGCGGTGCTGGCCAACGGCCCCGACGTCATTTACCCGCGCGGCAACCGCCGTATTCGCGACGCCATTCTCAAAAAAGGCGCGATCATCTCTGAGTATCCGCCTGGCGTTATCGCCCGGCCCTGGCATTTTCCCGTGCGCAACCGCATTATATCGGGAATGTGCCTTGCAACCATGGTCGTCGAAGCCAGTGCGCGCAGCGGATCGCTTATCACCGCCCGACTCGCGGCGGAGCAGAACCGCGAAGTTTTCGCCCTTCCCGGCATCAGCGGCAGCAGCACTTCAGAAGGCACACTCAGCCTTATTGAAGAAGGCGCAACACTGGTTACCAGCCCAGACGAAATCATCGAACATTACGCCGAATTATTACCCGAGAAAAAAAATCTTGAAAAAATCGACGATTTTGATGATCTTACTGATGAAGAAAAAAAATTACTTGCCGCATTGGCCAGTGAGCCTGTATCTATAGACAGGTTACTTGAGTCAGGCTGGCCACGCGACAGATTGTTTTCTTTACTTTTGCAGCTCGAAATGAGAGATTATCTGGTAAAACTTCAGGGAAACACATACCAGACTAGAAATAAGCATCGTTAAAAGGTAGGCCATGAACAACATTAAAAGCCCGTTAACAAACATAATGAAAATTATGAATATTGTTATAAAACGTATCGAGACCAGTGGGATCGATGAAAAAGACCCGATTGTCAGCAAACTGCTCGAAAAGGGTTATCGCCTCGATGACATTGATACCGCCATGAACCTTGTAGCCATGCTTACTTCACGTGTTGACCCGATCGTCAGAGTCAGCGAGCGCGAATGTTCTGCGGCCGGAGAACCCCGTGGCATCAGACATCTACATGCCACCGAAGCTGTGCGCCTGTCGCCAGACGCGCAGCAGCTCATGCTCAAGCTCGTCGAAGACGGGATAATTTCTCAGCTGCATTTTGAAAAGGCACTTGAATACATCTGGAAAAACGATATGCGCCAGGTTTCAGCCAGCCGCATGGAACTTATCGTGCTGATGACCAAGCCCATGACCGAAATGGAAAGCGAAGTCTCCGACCTTGCACCACACTCTATAGAACTGCACTGACACCATGACCAAAAACCTGATCATCGTCGAATCACCCGGCAAAATAAAAACACTTTCCAAATTTCTCGGCAAGGAATTCATCGTAGAAGCCAGCAAGGGTCACGTTATTGACCTGCCGCCATCACGATTTGGCGTAAGCACCGAAAACGGCTTTGTTCCTGATTTTCATGTGGTCAAAGACCGCAAGGAAGTCATTCTCAAACTGCAGAAACTGGCACGAACCGTCGACCGCATCTATCTGGCACCTGACCCCGACCGCGAAGGCGAAGCAATCAGCTGGCATCTGGCCAATGTGCTCAACATCGATCCGCTCTCAGAATGCCGCATCACTTTCAATTCGATCACCCGCGAAGACGTGCTTAAATCTCTACAGAACCCGAGATCTATTGATTTTCCGCTGGTTAACGCGCAGCAGTCGCGCCGCATTCTTGACCGCCTCGTCGGCTACAAGTTGTCACCTCTGCTCTGGCAGAAGGTCTGCCTCGGCCTTTCTGCCGGCCGTGTTCAGTCGGTAGCGGTTGCGCTGATCTGTTCGCGCGAAAAAGAGATTCTCGCTTTTATTCCCGAAGAATTCTGGACAATCGACGCCGAACTCAAAACTGCCGGGAATCGTAAATTTCAGGTTAAGCTGGTCAAACAGGCCGGCAAAAAAACCACAGTTCCTGACAAAGCCAGCGCCGACAAAATTATCGAAGCAATCAAGAAAGCAAAACTTTCTGCAACCGCTGTTAACAGCCGCGAGCGCCGACAGACCCCGCCGCCACCTTTTATTACCAGCACTCTTCAGGCCGAAGCCGCCCAGAAGTTTTCTTTCACCCCACGCCGCACCATGTCGGTAGCGCAAAAGCTTTACGAAGGCGTTGAACTGGGCAAAGAAGGCCAGGTCGGCCTGATCACCTACATGCGAACCGACTCGGTGCGAATTGCGCCAGAAGGTCTTGCCGAGCTTGACGAATATCTCAGGGAAAACTACAGCGGCGATTATCTACTGAAAAGCCACCGCCATTTCAAGATGAAGAAAGGCGCCCAGGACGCACACGAAGCCATCAGACCAACATCGGTCATGCGCACGCCAGAAAAAATGGCGGCTTGGCTCAAGCCCGAACAGCTCAAACTCTATTCATTGATCTGGAAGCGTTATGTCGCTTCGCAGATGGCCGAAGCCCGCTACAAGGTCGTCACCATCGATGTCGATGTCAACGACAACCTGCTGCAGGCCAGCGGCACCACTATGGTTTTCGATGGCTTCACCTCGCTTTACGCGATTTCTCGCGAAGAAGATGAACCAGATGAAATCGATACTGACGGCAAACAGAAACTGCCGCCGGTCGAAGAGGGCGAAAACCTGCAGCTGTGCAGCGTCAGCGGCGAGCAGAATTTTACCGCACCGCCACCCAGATACAGTGAATCTTCGCTGATCAAAACCCTTGAAAAAGAAGGTATCGGTCGCCCAAGTACTTACGCCACTATCGTCGACACCATTCAGCAGCGCCGCTATGTGCATAAGAGCGAGGGGCGTCTGCAGCCTTCTGACTCGGCGTTCGTGGTCAACCACATACTTGAGGCCTGCTTTGCCGACATCATTAATCCCGGCTTTACTGCCAGCATGGAAAACTCCCTCGACCGCATCGAAGAGGGCGAAGTAGACTGGGTTCATGTTTTGGCCGACTTCTATGAGCCTTTTTTGAAGGATCTCAAACGAGCCGAGACTGAGATCGATCGTGTCCAGATACCATCAGATATGAACTGCGAAAAGTGCGGGCAGAATATGGTGGTCAGACTTGGCCGCAGTGGCAAGTTTCTCGCCTGCTCGGCCTACCCGGCCTGCAAATCGACGATAAACATTCCAGAAGAGCTGTTGCTGTTCGCGAATGGTGTACCCAAAGGCCCGATGGCTATTGCAGCACTTCTCGAACAGTTCGGCACCGAGGAAAAAGGCGACAGCGAACCGATCGACGAAAAGTGCGAGAAATGTGGCGCTGCCATGCATATACGCACCGGTCGATTTGGGCGGTTCATTGCCTGCACCAATTATCCTGAATGTAAAAACACTCGCCCGATCGTAAAAGACATCGGTGTCGGCTGCCCCAAAGCCGGCTGTAACGGCAGAATGCTCGAAAAGAAATCAAAACGCGGCCGGCTGTTTTACGGCTGTTCGAATTATCCAGAATGTGACCTGACCACCTGGGCAAAACCAACCGGTGAACTCTGCCCGGAGTGCAGCGCGCCACTGGTCTGGCACAGCACGAAAAAAGCCGGCAAATACATCAAATGTTCTGGCAAGGGCTGCAAATACAAGTTAGTCCCGGAAGGCATTGAAAATGACGATCAGGAAGAATAAAACCATTGGTATTACTGTGCTGGGCGCTGGCCTGGCCGGCACCGAAGCTGTCTACCAGCTGATTCGCCGCCAGATCCCGGTTCGCCTGATCGAAATGCGCCCGAAACACACTACTGGCGCCCACACCACCGACCAGTTTGCCGAACTGGTCTGTAGCAATTCGGTCGGCAGCAACCTTCCCGACCGTGCTTCAGGCCTGCTCAAGGAAGAACTGCGCCTGCTCGGCAGCTATTTCATGGATGTCGCCTACAAGTATCGCGTGCCGGCAGGCAATGCCCTTGCCGTTGACCGTGGAGCTTTTGCGCGCGAAATTACGCGCTACCTGAAAGGCCACACCCTGATTGATTTTGTCAATGACGAAGCAACCGAGATCCCCGATGACGATGGGCTGGTTATCGTTGCAACCGGGCCGTTGACCTCGCCAGCTCTTTTGCAGAGCATCAAGAAACGCCTGGGACAGTCGCAACTCGAATTCTTCGACGCGATTGCGCCGCTGGTGTCGACCGAAAGCATCAATATGAACGTAGGGTTCAAAGCCGACCGCTATGGCGAGGGCGAAAAGGGCGACTACATCAACTGCCCGATGAACAAAGAACAGTATCTCGCATTCGTAGACGCACTGCTTAAAGCTGAACGCATCGAATTGTCGAAACTTGAGAAGGATGAACGCAAAAAGTTTTTCAGTGCCTGCCAGCCAGTCGAGATCATCGCCGAATCTGGCATTGATTCTCTGCGCTTCGGGCCAATGAAGCCGGTCGGGCTTGTCGACCCAGCGACCGGGCAGCGCCCCTACGCAGCTGTTCAGCTGCGTCAGGACAACCTGCTCGCCAGTCTTTACAATCTGGTAGGCTTTCAGACCAACTTAAAACATGCCGAACAGAAGCGGGTTTTCAGAATGATACCCGGCCTAGAAAGGGCAGAGTTCGTCAGACTCGGGCAGATGCACCGCAACTCTTACATCAACTCGCCAAAACTGCTCACCCCTACTCTGCAGCTCAAGAATGACTCGCGCATCTTCTTCGCCGGCCAGCTCTGCGGTGTCGAAGGTTACACTGAATCGGCCGCCACCGGCCTGGTTGCCGGCATGAACGCCGTGCGCATTCTTCAGGGAAAAGAGCCGGTGGTGTTTCCACCAGAAACCATGATCGGCTCGCTGCTCAGGTATATTACCTATGACGGCCACAAAGACTTTCACCCGATGAACGCCAATTTTGGCATCTTCACCGGTGAAGCCGGCCTCAAGGGCGATCTGCGCAAAGAACAGATCATTCGCCAGGCCCGCCGCATGTTCAGAGAATTCTGCGACGCCCTCTAAGGGCAGGACAGAATACCTCACGCAGAGCCGCAGAGGCACAGAAGAAACCAGAAGCCATAAGACAGCAGACCAAAGCGAAGATACCTCGCACAAAGTCCCAGAAACACAGAGAGACAACAAGTCAGCAGGCAGAACCGCGGGGTCCGCAGATAAACACGGATTAGCAGACAGCGCCTGCCAATGCCGCGCGCCAGTAATCGCCTTGCCGAAGCTGTGTGGACGTGTTGAAATCCTAAAACAAAGCGGGCGGCCCAAATATTTGAGCCGCCCGATCACTATTCCTAACTAATTACAAAGCAAGCTTGCTACCGCTCAACCAGTTACTCATACCGCTGCGAATCATATGAATCTGAAAGTTAACGCCTGGTTTTTCCAGAATGAACAGGTCACCAGTGTTGTAATGAACAGCCAGCGGAACATTCAGTTTACCTGCATTCGAACTTGTTCCATCGCCAAAGCGCATCAGGAAAGTGCTGCCCGAATCGGTAACAAGATTGATCGAGATTTTTCCGGCATCAGTAACCGGGTTCACACCCGTGATATTGCTCAAGCTCATCACGTATGCTCCGTTAGTAAGTTTTACAACAGCAACATCTGTCGGAGCAGTTGCAGCTGTAACAATCGGACTGGCAAGCGATGGCTCAAGATATCTGACAATTCTGTCATTAAGAGTATCAGCGGCAAACACCTCGCCGTCAGCGACTCTTATTCGATACAGCCCATTAAAAACTTTACCAGCCGCCGTCGTTATGTCTTCTTCAAATACGCCATTTGCCGGGTTGAACTTGGTAAGGCGGGTATTACAGGCAAGATAAGCCATGGTTAGGTCACCTGAATAAGCCACACTTATTGCACCATCAAGCTTGCCAGCGCCAAGATCATACAAATTCGCCGAGTCGGTCGACAACCTATTGTTGCCACCAGCAACACCTAATGTCAGATACTTATCACTGTCATAAAGAACTGAAGCACTGGCCAAAGTTGTAAATGATGCCAGACTGCTGCTGGCTATCTCAGAAAAATATGGGTTCAGGCCAGTTTCTACCTTATATTCCTTCACCTGCTTCGTCGCACCGGAGCGCGTCATGTGCAAATTATATGCTTCGCCATGCATGTATGTGATGTCGGTGTCAGCCAGAGCGAGTATTCTACTCTGCCAGACATAAAAGCTCGTGTTATATGTCGCGCTGGCCTGATCTTCAAAGTCGGGCCTGAACGAATCATAAACTCTCACCACAACATTATGAAGCCCTGGAGAAAAGGCTCTGGTAACGTCTTTTCCGGTGGCAAGAGCAATCTCATTATTGCCGTCTTTCAAAAACCACTCGATGCTGGCACCGGTCAATGCACCATCTTCGGTGTCGGTGGCAGTCATCGTCATAGTTATGTTCATTGCAGAATTCGTCGACAAAAACACCGGAATACCTTCAGGTGCAGTGGCATACTGCTCGGTAAGGTCAAAGGTCAGTGTGCCGACCGGCAGGGTATTCACCAGAATCATGGTGCTGGTGCTGGTTGAGAGCTTTGAGCGGGTATTGATGGCTTCGCAGGTGATCACATGCGAGCCAGCCGAAAGATCAGAATAATTCAGCGGCGGAACTCCAGAAGCCATATGGCCGTCAATTGAAGAGGCCCAGCTGGCGATAAGATATGACTCTTCGCCTGGGCGGTCAGTTAGATTTGCGTCAAAAGTGATTTCTGCGGCAAGATCATATCTGGTTCCTGATGCCGGCATTGTAATTTCGGCACTCGGGGTTGCGTTCACCGTGAACCTTGCCTGAGTAGTTCCGGTCTTGTTGGCGCTGTCTTTGCCTGTGAGAGTCAGCACATACTCACCGGTTTCGTTAAATGTATAGTTAAAAGTTGCAGTCTGTGAAGCAATAGTAGAAGTAGCAACTCCGTTCGAGAGCTCCCACAACATGGTTGAAGCCGATACAGCAGTGCCGGTCACACCGACGCCGCTTCCCGAGATTGCATACGGCTGACTCGCAACAACGGCTGCCCCATTGGCCGGGCTAGCGATTGTCATAACTGGGCCGGTGTTACTTACGATAACCTGCAATGTGGCCGACGCAGAAACCGCGCCCTTGCTGTCTCTGGCGCTAAG
>Ga0154428_1204_pt2 | contig 12147 bp, 6 predicted proteins | sample RifGroC2_FD_115932 | JGI IMG/M metagenome (GOLD analysis project Ga0154428, IMG submission 115932) | Candidatus Riflebacteria bacterium GWC2_50_8 | reverse complement strand
GCAAGCTGGTGAGAAAAGTTTCGAGAGAAGCTTTGCTCTGAACCAGTCCCAGATCAATGTCGCTCAGTTGCCGTTCGATTACGCGATGCTGCTGTCTTACCGTGTTGTTTGTCGACGTCTGCATGTAATCGAAACACCATTGCGAGAACAGCCCCAGCACCGGCACCATAGCCAGAAAAATGGCAATGCCGATAACCCGGCGCAGAGAAATCTCATTGCGTCTGGCAGTAAACAGGCGCTTGCCGCCAAAAGCCAGCAGACACATAAAAAAGGATTTAACCAGAACCGCGAAAAAATCCCATAAACCCAGAACTCGCTTATGATACTTATCAGGAACAGTATCGCGCAGCAACGAAACCGTAAACCCGTTGGTAAGGCGCGCCTTTTCTTCTATCAGTCTCGCAACACTACCGGTGCCCTGCCAGCTTTTTCGCACTGACAGATGATAATGACCCGGCAATGATTTGCGCACACTGCTTAATACATTTTTAAGCAGCCGATCGTCCTTTAAAGCGTCTGCTTTGATCAGCAACAGAATATGCGCAATCTGCAAATTTCCGGGCAAATCTGGCGTTTCTTTATCAGTAAGTCGCCACCAGCCTGCGTATGAGAAACGCTCATTCCCTTTGAGACGAAGCAATGCTTCGGGCTTTTGCCCGATTCTCGTGAGACCGTCACGCTTGCCAAAAAATGCTGCTGACATGGCGTCACGCCGATTTTCGGTCAAACTTTCCGGCCGCAGCAGTGCAGCCATTACCTGCTCAGAAACCGCGACTTTTTCGTGTGAAAAGCCAGGAACTGCTATTCGTTTTCCTGACGGCGAAAAAAACAGAAAACTCACACTTTCATTCCACGGCCGCAGCAGCGCAAAAGCATAGTCCTGAGTGTTTTTGCGCAACATTTTGGTTGCCTGTCTTAAAATAAAGGGAAAAAAGGTCTCGGGAGCGCTGAAGCGGGCAACCTTCTGCACGACAAGAGCCATCTGGCCGCGCTCCTGTGCTTCCCACCCGGCCACAATGTGATTTCGCTGCTTTTCAAGCCACTGTGCAACGGTTAAACTGGTTGCAAAAACAATAAGAGCCAGGACCATAAATGCCATGGACGGCCTTTGGACCGTGGCATCAGGAATTGATGTCTTTTGGGAAGGCATGTCTTAAAATATAAGCTTTTCAGCTCAATAGATCAACAGTTCTTACTCTTCTCAAGAAACAATCAATTTGTGATCTGATGCGGGATTTCTGATGAAATCTGGCGTTATTAAATCCTGTGGGCAAGGGCAGGCATCAGGGGGCAGCGATTGCCTGAAAACGGTATAAGTTTGGCTGGGCAGCCTGCAGCATCGGGCGAAAGGCCATCAGGCCCCTGATATGTTTTCCGTCGCGCAGATACTGGTTGAAATCCTGATCGACAATGCGGTTGAGTTTTATCGAAGCATGGCGCAACAGATGTTTGCCTTTGCTTTCAATGTAAAAACCCATGTGGGTCACGTCCAGTCCTTCTTTATCTGTGACCATTGCCACCACATCACCTGATGCCAGTGGCGCATGGCCTGCCAGCACAACATCAGTCGGAAAATACCACATCTGCTGAGCTTTATCAGCAATCAGGAAGCGGTCTTCGACGTAAAAAGTGCGATTGTTGCCAACCCGGTTGAGATAAAGCTCGCGACTGACCGCCCAGGGGTGATTGCGCGCGATGTTGCGTAAATAACCCTTGCGCTCGTTCACATCGCCCCAGAGTGAAGTAAAATGGTTGCGGTGATGGTTCATCAGCGGTTGTCCACCGGCATTAAACATAATATCGATGAGTCGACAAAGAAATTCTTCATGGTAAACGGGTTTTACACTGGCCGCAATGGCAAGAACATGTTCGACGTAAGTCATGCAGTCGAGATAAGTCAGACTGGTGCGCAAAAATTCAACCGGCAATGGATCAGGGTTCGCGGCCTCGACCTTTTCTACCGGCATTTTCTGCTGTTTTTTAATTCTGTCCCTGGTTTCGGGGTGATATTTGCGACCAAGCAGGTATTTTGAGATGAATTCGATCCGGCGCTGCACCGGCAGGCGGTGGGCATTGGTTATCAGACGCTCAACTTCTACGGTATCGAGGGACTCGCGAAGGCTGACAAGCGGCGCGGCTTCTTCGCCGTAAGCTGCAGCGTAAAAAAACACGCATAGAATAACGACAAACAGAGCTTTGATAACGTTCACAGTATAATGCATCAGGTTTGTTTCCTCTGGTGAATAGCCTGGCTTAATGCTGGTAAAACAGCGGTTCAATGCTGTCAGCCTAACAGAAAACCCTGTGCAGGGCAACAACAGCGTTGTGCAAAAGTTATCCAGACGACTCAGCGCTTGAAAAAATACTCGATGGCCTTTCAGAGAACTGCGACGGCCAAACCTGCTGATATCGCTATTATTGCGGTGTTTAGCGAAACGGCGCAATCTGTGTTACCATTAGTGTATTATAGCTGACTGTGTTTATTCAGCCAAAAGTTAAGACTTTGCAGCGACCTCCGGGCTTTTTTGCCGGCCGGAGCCGTTTACCAGAAGGGTAAGACAACTTGAAAAAAAATTATTCATTCGAAAAACAAAAACGCGAAACAGATAAGAAAAAGAAAAAAGAGGCCAAGCTGGAAAAGCGCCAGAACAGAGATTCAGGCGAACCGCAACCTGAAAAAACTGACGACGAAAAGACCGAAGAATAGCCTTAAAAGCTGGCTGCCGGAAGCTTAATCCCAGCGGTCGAGCAATTCGGCGGCACCGCCCTTAACCTTCATTTTGATGCGTTCCCAGAGGCTTTTCGGGGGTTCGTAGAGTTTGCTGACGGTAAAATCCTTCTCGAAGAGATCTTTGCGCACCTGACGCACGAAGTCAGGATCTTTCGAAGCGACATTCGATTCGTAATTGTGGCGAAGTGCCATGGTATCCATGTTACAGCTGCCGATCGAAGCGAACTTGTCATCAGCGATCAGGCCCTTGGCATGCACCTTGCCAAGTCCTTTTTCACCCTGATACAGGTAGATTTTGACGCCAGCTTTCTGCAACTTTTCGAAATGAAAGCGGGTGTTGGCATCGTTGAGCGGGTTCTCGGCAGAGCCCGGGTGAACAATTCGCACATCTACCCCGCGCTTAGCCGCAGCCGCCAGTCTGTCAATCAGGTCGTTATTGGTGATATAAGGGTTGATAATGTAGAGATAATCTTTGGCAGAGTCGATCTGCTGCTTGTAATCGTCGTGAACATCGTGAACGCCGCGCGGAATATTATAGGTCATTCTGGCATTCGAAGTGCCATTTTTAGCCGGTTTCGGAAAAAACTTTTCACGAAGGGTTGCCGCGTCCTTGCTTGCGAGTCTGCCACCATTGTAGAGATAGCTGAGTAGAAGTCCGCTCTGCATCTGGCTGACAACCGAACCCTGGCAGCGCACCATCATGTCGTGCTTCTTTTCGCGCGATTCCTGCTGCAGCGTGTAACCGCCGACATAGCCGATCTGACCGTCTATGATGAATTTCTTGCGGTGATCAAAATGGTAGAAGTCGAGCTTCTTGCCGACACTGGTGGCCTTGCTGAGGCGGTCATAGAAAACGACCTTGATGCCATTCTGCTTGTAAAATTCAAACAATTTTTCTTCTTCGGTGGTCGAGAGAAGATTTTTGGCGCCGGCCATGCGCGCGCCAGAACGGTCCGCGACGAGAATGACCTCTACGCCCTGCTTAGCCTTTTCGGCGAGAAGTTTTGCGAATTCCCAGCCGGTTTTGTCAGCTTCCATGCCGAACATCTGAATGGTTATGCTCTTTTTAGCAGCCTTGAGATCTTTGGTCACCGACTGCCAGAAATCTTCACCAGTCTGCAGTTCAAGGGAATTGTCGTTCGTTTCCTTAAATGAAATATCGAGGTCCTTTTCAGTGACTTTGGCGCCAGTCACTGCTTTATTAAGCGTTCGCTCGATGCCGCCCTCAGTGCTCAGCACTGAGGATGCTTTTTCTCGCACATAGGCAGAACCGGTGGTTGCTGCGGGAGTTTTCGCTGTTACAGACGAAGTGGTCTTAACCACTTCTTTAGCTTTATCTGAAAGCTGCTCTGCTGATTTTGTCAATTTTTCATAGGCGCTTTTAGCAGCAAAATAAGCGTCACGCTTCGCCCTTACCAGGTTCTGATCGGCCTGGTCAACAACAGCATCGCGATATTCGGTCAATGCCTGCTGCATGCCCTGATAGGCACGCTGCACATCATCAGCGCAAGCAGGCAATGCGTTAGAAAACATCATAAGACCAGAAATTCCTGCGATCAGACCAAACCGTCCAAGCTGCTTTTTCATCAGTTTACTCCCGACAATCTAACACTCTGCGAACAACCGCAGGCGGTGTACATAGCGTCTATTATTTTTTTGATTATAATGAATTCACCCGCTACCCGCAAACTTTTGGACGGCAACTGGCAGGCTATTGTTATTTAACCCTGGACGATCGGATTGTGGTTGGACACGGAACACAGCATTTTTAAGGAATTGGCTGACCACAGGAACAAAGAACTGGTCTATTATGAAAAGGTTTATATATAATAGTCAGCAATTATAGATACTTTGGAGCAATCTGAATGGAAGAAACCTTCAAAATCGGCAGAAGGGGCTTTGCGATTATCGTTGCGAGCCTGATGGTTGCAGCCATAATTCTGCGAATAAAGTGGCCTGACATCGACGTTGTCACTTCAGTTATCGAAGGGGTATTTTTTGACAGGCTTATGATGCGCGTCATCATGTATGCATTGCCTGTTCTGTTTGCTTTTATAGTTTTACTGATGCCATTGTCGATGTTCTTTTTATACTGGTGTTCGGCAGCATTTGCCGGTTATTACCTGCTGGCCGCACCCCTTGAAGGCGCACTGTTTTTTGCGCTGCTGGCGGTTCCCACCCTGCTTAACCGCTTTAAAATTGTAAGGTTTCCTGACACAAAGATAACTCTTGGGGTTTCTGCCGCAATTGTAATCGCTGTAGCCATAATTTCAGCAATCGCAGACGTTTCCATCATCAGGCACTTTGTGGCCAAGATTTTTCTGCTGCTGCCAACGCTGCATATTCTTTCGATGCAACCCGGAGATGACTCACAAAGCCGTTTTCAAAGTGAATCGGGGCAAGTCACCACCGGCCTGAGTTCAACACAGAAAGCCAGAATGCAAAGCATCACAAAAACCAGCTGGTGGGAACTGCTGAGACCACATATCGAAGCGACCGCAATAAACATTTACAAGTTTTACGAGCGCAATAGCGAATTCGCCATCAATACCAGCAAATCGCGCGCAACTCCACATTTACACACACAGGCGCAGGATCACGCGCGGAATATCAATCTTGCCAACCTGAAGAAACGTGACGGCGACTTTGACCAGAAAGCCTTTATCGAGCGTATCGACGCGGTTTTTTCAGTGATTCAGGATGCCATTTATAATCAGCGGATAGAAAAAATTCAGGCGTTTGTCTCAGATGCACTCTACGAGCAGTTTCGCAGTCGCATTGATGAACAGCGGGCGGCAGGAACTCGCTATCAGTATGAAAAACTTGAAGAAGAGCCATTTTCAATCGACCATGTTTATTGCGACCGCAGCTTCGATGAGATTCAGCTACTGGTCAAAGCCTCTCTGAAAGAGTCTCTGATTGACAGCAAAACCGGCCAGACGATCGAAGCGGCGCGAAGACGCGTGTTTTACGAATACTGGTCATTTATCCGCCGGCCTTCCGGAAAGACTCTTAAAAAGCCGGGGTTACTGGAAGGAAGCTGCCCGAATTGCGGTGCGCCAATACAGATTGGTCAGGCCACCGTCTGCAGCGTCTGCAATTCGTTCATTCGCTCGGGTTATTACGACTGGGTTCTCGCCAAGATCACTCAGGGCTGCGAATGGTCATACACCGACCCGACGCTGGTTCCAAACTGGAAACAGCTCAAGGCTGAAGATCCGGAATTTACCATTCACCAGATCGAAGACCTTGCCGGCGTTATTTTCTGGAACCTGCGCCTCGTCGAAATCAGCCGCAAGGTCGAGCCAATCTTCAGATTTGCTACCAGCGAATGTGCGGCCTATATTGCTGACGCGCTGAGAACCTCGGAAAACACCGACCGGCATTGGTGGGAAAACATAGCACTTGCCTCAGCCAGCCTGAAGGGCATCGTAATTGGCGAAGAGCGCGTCAGACTCTACATCCTCGTAGTCTGGAGCGGAATTCCGGTCACGGCAAACGCTGAGGGCAATATCACCGAGCGCATCAGATATAACAAACCAGTTCGCGATGTAATGGTTCTGAGTCGCGACAAAAAGTGCCGGACAAATCAGAACAACACTCTTAGCAGCGCACACTGCAAAAGCTGCGGCGGCGCACTCAGCTCAAGTTTTGCCACGCAATGCGGCTACTGTAATTCCACACTCAATGACGGCAGTGAATGGCAACTGGAGAAGATCATGAAAGAAGACAGTGCCGAGTTTGTCGATATTCTGAACCAGAAATCCGAAATCGTTTCTGAGCGCTTCGCCCAGAACATGGCGGTAGAAGCCGCCAAGGTGGCAGAAAAAACAAAGATCGAAGAAACCCTCTCAGGACGCGAAATCATTACGGTCATGGCGCAGGTGTTGCTTGCCGACGGAGTTATCGATGCCGCTGAAACAAAATTTATCAACGAAATGGCCGTTAAATACCACATGCCGCCTGAACAGCTAGCAGGAATTTTAGAATCAGTAAAGGCTGGCGAAATAAAATTTTTGAAACCCAGAACAGCCAAAGAAGCTATGGACATTTTGAAAGGCGCGGTGAGCATGGCATACGCCGACGGAGTAATTGCACCAGAAGAAGAAACCGCGTTGGAGCGTATTGCCAAAGAACTCGGTTATTCAGCACTCGACGTTAAGCGCATAGTCAAAGCTGAAGAAAAACTGATACGCCAGACGAGCAAAAAGCCACATAGACAGTTCTAATCTTTTGTCGCAGTTGTGTCAGCCTATCTTGTTGAGAATCTGCTGCAGGAAATGCAGAAACTTTCGCACTTCAGCGCTGGCAGTGGGCTGACCACCATAGAGTTCAGCCTCAAAACATTGCGCGGCGATTTTGCCATCAGCCGGTCTGAGGTTTAACTCGACGCACAGGCGGTCAAAATATTCACCCGGCGTTTCGTGTTCCTGGCGCGGCAACAGACCACGCGTTTCCATGAACCGAGTAAAGCGATTAAAGAGAATGATTACATCTTTGCCCTGCAGTTCAAATTCGTTCATAGCAGACATTTTGACAAGAGCGCCACGAAGAAGCTCTTCGTTAGCTGTGCCAGACTGTTCCTGCTGCTGTTCGGCCTTCTTTTTTCTTAGTTTCAGCAGCCATTTAAGCCACTTTTCGGCGTTTTGAATTATAAGCCAGACTATAGTCACTAGCAGCAGAAATGCAACAATCGCACTGATGATCCTTTTCAGCGATTGTCGGCGCGCGTTTTCTTCTTTTCTGCGCTTTCTTTCGGCGGCGGCCTTTTTTTGTTTTTCAATGCGGGCGTTGTCTTTGCTAACTGTTCCGGCCGGTTGCGCTTCTTCGAAATCATTGCCTCGAGTTATCCTCTGCGGCAATCTCGGCGGCTCAGCCTCTTCAGCGAATTCAGCCGATTCAGCAGTTTCGCTGCCATCTTCACCAGCACCGTCAGGGGCATATCTTCTGGCATTCTCTTTCCTGAGCTGCTCTTTGATAGTCGCCAGCTGGGCAGCAGAAGGCAGCGAAACGCCGCTGGCAACAGGTGGCGGTGAATCTGAACGCTGCGGCGATACATCAACAATTTTCCAGCCTTTTCTGGTCAGCACTTCAACCCAGGCATGCGCCATTGTTTCAACAATTACAAAGCTGTTTTCGCTACGCTTCGACGAGGCAAAACCGCTGGCAACCCTTGCCGGAATACCATTCATACGACATAACAGCAACAGCGCTGCGGCAAAATGCTGACAGGAACCAGTCATCGACTTGAGCAGAAATTCTTTGACCGGATGCATGCTGGTGGTCTGTCGATAATTCTGCCGGTATGTGCCATTCTTTTCGAGGTAATCGACAATTTTAAAAACTGTCTGTGGGCCTGGAACTGTGTCTCTGGATATTTCGCCAGCTTTTGCCCGCAGTTCATCGCTTTCGACAAAGCCGAGTGCAAGATACGGGCTGTCAGCATCAACTTCGGCGAGTTCATCAGCAGCCACAAGCCTTGGCACGCCGCCAAATTCAACTTCGAACTCGTCGCCGACAGCAATTGTCTGTGCCAATACAATACTACCGTCGCGCATGCTGCAAAAATCGAGCGGCCCGGCGAGTTTCTGCAAAGGAGCCGGATGCGGCAGACGCTCTTCAAAATTGCAGAAAAAATGCAGGTCAGCGGTCACGCCTGGCTCCACCGGAAAGCGCTGCGGCGAATCAGAAAATGCAAAATCAGGCCAGCCTCTTTCAGCCATTCGGCTGAACCCGGTATCCATGCCGGTAGCTGAGAACTTCTCAAAAGAGCCGATACGCAGGTAAACACGTTCAGGAATTGCGCCCGACCTGGGTTCAAAAGTGCAGACCATCGCCTTGACCAGTTCATCTGTCGAATTTATCGGCGCGGTCTCGGATGGAGCAAAATCCATTCCGGCAACTCCTTTAATCACCGGCTTTGGCCTGGACTGCTGGCGGTTGCCAGCACTGCCAGAACGGCCAGAACTCCACTGTCCTCTTAAAATTGGATCATCGCCCAGAAACAAAACGAGCAGGTATATTGGCAGGCTCAAAAGCAAAGCGGCAAACAGCAGCGTACGCGTGCCGGCTGCCGGTCTGTTGTCGATATCTTCGCCTTCGACAACTGTGCTCTGTTCAGGGTTTTGTACTGGTAGCATCATACTGGTGAAGCAATCTCGTTTCGCGATGGTAGCAGGACGAAATCGAGGTTCATTTCGCGCAGCCTTTGTTTAAAATCTTCTTTGCTGACATTCAGCCCGGTTTCTTCTGAAAATCTCGCCTGGTCGGTATCATCTATTGCCCAGAACGACACCTTTGCTCCTCTTGCCTGCAACGTCAGCAGGCCATTGAGCAGCTGATCGATATCGAGATGGATTGTCTGACTCAGAAATATCACGATGGTTCCCGGGCCGGCCTTGCTGAGAGCGAGACTGAGCAGTTGCTGCAGCCCACCTGCTTCGGCCGGTTGCAGATCAGCAAGCAGCTCAGTCATAAAGCCGTAGACCGGAACTGAGCTGGTGAGCCTGATATGGTGAGCAAGGTCATCAATACACAGGCCCATAGCAGCAGGCAGGCCGCGCTGGCTGGTTTCGCCCATTATCGCGGCAGCGATGCGCAGCAGCCTTTTCATGGTGTTGCCAAAGCCAAAACCACGCAACTGCGTGCGATCGGTATGAACAGCCACCAGAACATCGGGCCGGGTATCGCGCTCGAACTGTTTGATTACCGGAACTCCGACCTGCGCAGTCTTGAGCCAGCTCATCGCCCTGATGTCGTCGCCATGCACGTATTCCTTGATGCCATAAAAATCCATGCCATGGCCGGCCATGGTCGCACGACTGTCGCCCATCGGCGTCAACGCGTTGGCCTTTACCAGGTCGAGATCATCGGGCGCTGGCGGGTTCAGCCAGACCTTGAGCGGAGTTTTCAGCTGAAAAACCCGCTTTTCTTCGAAAAAATTAAACGGGTCGCTGATTTTAATTTCGACCGGTCCAATGTTGAAAGTGCCATAACCACGGTTGAGACGATGCCGGTATGAAATCACGGTGCTGCCAGTCCTGGCAAAGTCTTCGTGCTGGAGCTGAATTTCAGGACTCGACAACACGTCGACGGCAGGAAAGTGATCCTGCAGATACGCATAGGCAAAGGGCAGCGGGTTATTGTAATGAAGCTGCAGCTTTACTTCAATAATCTCGTTCTCAAGACATATTGCAGGCATCTCACGGCTTATCAGACTGAAACTGCGGGCTGTCGCCTTAACATACAACCACGCCAGCAGAATCACCAGCGCCGGAAAAATTACCAGGATCAGTGCCCGGGGATTGAAACCCAGGCTATGCCTGCTCGGCATGAAGGCGAAGAAGCCTATTCCCATTGTCAGGATCAGCAGGTTGCGCAGCCGGGTGGCGGGATTGTTGAAAAACCTCAGAAAAGCGCCGGGATCACCGCGCAACGAATGATGTACAGACCACATTTTGTCTGCTCCGTGATTATTTCTGGTTGTCTCTGACGACTGGAACCGGCACGCTGCGCGAGACCTCACTGACGATGTCCTTTGCCGAGACACGCTTAACCATCGCATGCGGCTGCAGAATCAGGCGGTGCGCAAAAACCGGCTCAGCCAGCATTTTAACGTCATCTGGAATCACGTAATTTCTGGCATTCAGACAAGCCCAGGCTCTTGTCGCTCCCATCAGAGCGATAGAGGCGCGCGGGCTTGGCCCGAGAACCAGGTCTTTATGCTGACGCAACCCCTCAGCCAACGATAGAATATAATCGAGGATTTCTGGCGAAATCGTCACTTTGTCATTGATATACTGCTGAATTAATCTGAATTCTTTACGACTGACAATCGGCCGCAGACCGGCAAGCGGGTTGCCGCTCTTTCGCGCCGCGAGCATTTCGCGCTCGTGGCTGCGGTCGGGGTAACCCATGCTGAGTTTGAGCAGAAAGCGGTCAAGCTGGGCTTCCGGCAACGGGTAAGTACCATGCTGTTCAACCGGGTTCTGGGTCGCGAGCACAAAGAACACCTTTGGAATATTGAAAGCAGCGCCGTCTACAGAAATCTGGCGCTCTTCCATAACTTCCAGCAGGCTTGACTGCGTGCGTGGAGTGGCACGGTTTATTTCGTCAGCGAGAAAAATATTGGTGAATATCGGGCCGCGCTTGAACGAAAACGACGAGTCAGCCGGGTTATAGATCATGGTGCCGGTAACATCCATCGGCAGCAGGTCAGGAGTGAACTGCACTCTTTTGAACGTGCAATCAATTGTGGCTGCCAGAGCTCTTGCCAGCATAGTCTTGCCAGTACCCGGCACGTCTTCGAGCAGAACATGTGAGTTTGCCAGAGCGCCGGTCAACACCTGCCTGATCACCTCGGTCTTGCCGACAATAACCCTCTCGATATTCGTAATGATCTTTTCTATCAGTGGCGCCGGCTTAAATTCTGCGAGATCGCTGAGATCATATTCATCTTCCATGAGCTCATCGCGGCTGGTGCTGCACAGAGCATTTACTTCCTGCATTCTGCGCCGATACCAGTCATCTTCGATTCGCAAAACCTCTTTAAGAGCAAACAAATGCTTCTTTTCGACTTCGGTCAAAACCCCGTCAGCACTTGCATAATCGCAGGCACTTAAAAAAAGTCCCTTGCCATCGAAGTGTCTTGGCGCGGCCTGAGCTGCATCAGTATGCGCAATCGACTCGCGCAACTGCTCTTCTACCTTTGCCTTGCTTATGCCCAGCAAATCTGCCAGCTGGATTATCTTCTGCTTGTCGGTCTCATCGAGACGCTTGTCGCGAAGAGCTTCGATCAACATAAGCTTCATGGTGTTGGCGGCGCTAAGTTCCTGATTCATTTTGTAACACTCCGGTAAGTGATTCAGCTCATTGCATGTATTATAAAGCAAAATGCTGCTTTTAAAAGAAAATTGCACAAACAACGCTGAGCCGCTTTAAAACAGCGTGGCAACCGGCGCTGAAAGATCCGGTCAAACTACCTTTTAAAGGAGACTTTCTGGCCGGTGGAAAACATCTTGCCATTCTCTGCGCCTTTAATCAAGCGGATAGCGCGCGAAAAATCCTTAACCACAAAGCCTGAAAGATCGGCTGCGCCATATTCGAAAAGCAACGGCGCCAGTGTCGTTGACGGGCCGACCAGGGTTACCTTCTTTGCGTTTTTTGACAGTGCAAGGTATCTCGGCAACGTCTTTTCGATGAAGCTCGAACTGCCGATAAAAACAAAATCGCTTTCTGGCAGCAGATAGTCGGCAGCGGGAACCGGGTAATCATCGTCCTGCGGAATTTCGCCGGCAATGATCTTCATTTCGCAGATCGGTGCCAGCAGAGTCATAATGTGCGGAAAATGGCCGATTATCGTCACTTTTTGGTCGCGAACTTCGTTCTGCGACATTATAAATGGATCATAAATGCGG
>Ga0154428_1182_pt2 | contig 12175 bp, 13 predicted proteins | sample RifGroC2_FD_115932 | JGI IMG/M metagenome (GOLD analysis project Ga0154428, IMG submission 115932) | Candidatus Riflebacteria bacterium GWC2_50_8 | reverse complement strand
ACCAGACTCTTTTGTGCCACCACCAAAAATTAACAGCACAATTCTTCAGCTCGAGCCATTGCTGCTGACTATTTCAGAGAGAGAACGCCGACATCAGTCGCTTAAGATTGTCTCGCTGCTTTTTCAACAGCGCCGAAAAATGGCACTGCCCCTTCTCAAAAAAAAGTTCAGCGACACAAACTGGGAAGAAAGATTCAACCAGCTGGGCATCGACCACAAGGCTCGCCCCGAAAACATTTCTCCCGACCAGTTTTTAGCTCTCTTCGCCCCTGAAAAAACATAATCTCTCTCTGACAAACCAGTGTCAGATCATGACACAAAAACTTCGACTACGCTACAGAGCCTTTCCAGAACTCTGTCGGTTATTGCCCTTCACTAATCCGCTTTCTCTGCGGAATCTGCGGATGTATTGTCTTCTTCCTTGCGGGTTTCGCGGGCAGTAGTAAAGCCGGTGAGGTGTTGGATGACCATGCCGGCCAGCGTCAGTCCAAAAATGGCAGGCAGATAGCTGATCGTACCTTGAATCATGCGTTCGCGACCACGCTTGAGCGAAAATTCCTTTTTGTCAGCTTCGATCGTCTCCGGAGAGAATGGCAAGATCGGCGGTTCTATCGAGTAAACTACGCGAATCCCGGTTTCAACATCAAACGCGCGCAGGCGCTTGCGCACCCGCTTGGCCATCGGACATATCGTCGATTCAGCAATATCACCGACCCTTATCTGAGAAGGATCTATCTTTCCGGCGGCACCCATCGCAGAAAAAATCGGCAGACCGAAGCGCAGGCTTTCAACCAGCAGCCTGATCTTGGGATTGAACGAATCTATGGCATCTACAACCGCATTAAATCCACCAGCCAGAATACGGTCGCTGTTATCTTCGCAGAAAAATTCTGCCAGCGTAAGAACCTGGCATTCCGGGTTGATCAAAGCGATGCGTTCCGCCATCACTTCGACCTTCTGGCGACCGACCGTTTCGCTCGTGGCGATATTCTGGCGATTGATATTGGTGACGCCAACCTTATCGAAATCAATTATCGTGAGGCGCCCGACTCCGGAGCGCGCAAGACTTTCACAGGTGTATGATCCGACACCGCCCAACCCGAACACCGCCACATGCGACTCGCGCAGCTTAGTCATTGCCTCTTCGCCGAGCAGCAGGCCGGTGCGATGAAATCTGTTATCCATTTTGTTGCTGTTTTCCTTGCCCAAATATTCTGACCGAGTTGTTATACAGAATTTCAGAGAGTTTTTCAACCGCAATACCTGCTTTTTCGGCAATAACTGCGGCGATTTCCGGCAACGCCGCCGGCTCGTTACAGATACCTGGCCACCCTGGAGCGGCCATATCAGGCGCGTCGGTCTCCAGCAGCAGCGCAGAAAGCGGCAGTTCAGCAAGCAACCGAACCAGTTTCTCCGGCCGGTGCAGATGCCCGCCAGATAGCGAGATACTGGCACCGGCCGCCACAAATCGTTTCGCCATTTCCGGTGAACCTGACCACGAATGCAAAACCGCAGTCGGCACTTCTGGCATAGCCGTCAAAATCTCATAAGCAAGCTGGTAATGACCAACCAGATGTATTATTACCGGCAACCGGTGCCTTACCGCAAGATTCAGCTGCCAGACAAAAGCCGGTTTCTGTTCTTTGAGGCTGAAACGAGATCGCCGGTCGAGGCCGCATTCACCAATCGCCACCGGCGTATAGCCTGCTCCAACCCATGGCTCAAGATTACTGTCAAAACAGTCACACTCGCCGATATAATCTGGATGTACACCCCACGCCAGCTCGACTCCGCTTAGGGCATATAAACTTTCTGCATGAGAGGGTGCGCCAGTCACCCCCGGCACGATAATCCTCTTTACTCCGACAGCAAGCGCATGTTGCACAGCAACAACCGGCTGCAGGCTTTCAGGAAGGCGATCGAGATGGCAGTGCGTATCAAACCAGCGCATAATTTAACCTCTTCTGCCAGTAGTATACCCCGCTCCCCACCCATAAGCAAAGTCCGCACCAGCGTTTAAAAGGATTATAACTGAATCTTTGCAAAATGATTGAAAGAAGAAAAATTGTACGTTATAATGCTGGACTATGATATCGAGTCTAACTGGTTTTGGGCACGCATCCTTTACTGATGAAGCCGGGCGCATCAACGTCGAGCTGAAATCGGTAAACAACCGTTTTCTGCAGATAGACCTGCATCTGCCTTATGGCTACAACTGGGCTGACGGACTGATCAGACAACAGGTGAGCACCCGCATTTCACGCGGCAAAGTGTATCTACACCTTGAAATTGTCGATTACAACCCGAACCAGGAAATAATCATCAACCGTCCGCTCCTTAAAAAGCTGATCAACCTGCGCGAAGAGGTCGCCAAAGAGAGCGGGCAGACCCTGCCACTTGAATTTGATGGCCTGCTGGCCCTGCCCGGCGTCATGAAAGTTGACTCAAAACAGATCAACAATGACGAAATGTGGCAGCGTATTCAGCCGGTTCTTACCGAAGCCATTGAGCAGTTCGCGGCTTCCAGAGCACGCGAAGGACAGAACCTTGCCGACGATATGCGTCAGCGCAGCGTATTTTTGCGAGAAACCATCACTAAAATTGAAAAATTCATCCCGGAATACCGGCAGCAGTTTATCAGCAAATTCACCGAGCGCATCACTGAACTGGCTGGCAAAGCCGGTTTTGACGAAAGCCGCCTCGGCACCGAGATTGCAATATGGGTTGACCGCAGCGATGTCAGCGAAGAAATCACCCGTCTTAACAGCCATTTAAAAGAACTTGAGAATATCCTTGGCACCGACAAGCCGGCCGGGCGCAGACTCGACTTTCTTGTTCAGGAGCTCAACCGGGAAGCCAACACGCTGAGCAGCAAAATCAGCGACGTTGCCATTTCCCAGCTGACTCTCGATATAAAGTGTGAAATTGAAAAAATCCGTGAACAGGCACAAAACATTGAATAGGAGCACTGAATGAAAGCTCTTCTGCTGAATATCGGTTTCGGCAACGTTGTGGTGTCAGACCGCGTAGTCGCCATAGTCAGTCCTGGTTCAGCGCCAATCAAGCGCCTCAAGGAAGACGCCAAGGAGCAGGGCCGACTGATTGACGCCACTTATGGCCGCAAAACCCGGGCCATTGTGGTAACCGATTCGAATCATGTGATTCTTTCGGCGATCAACCCTGAAACCGCGGCGATCCGCATGCTGGGCAAAAAAGGCAGTCATGAAAACGGCGAAAGCCATGAAGACGATATTGAAGTAACCGAACTCGACTCAACGGAGGTTGACGAATGAAATTCCGCTCAAGAACCGAGATTACCCAAAAGATCCCGAACAAGTATGATGCCGTAATGGCTATTTCCAATCGCGTTAAAATGCTGGTAGACGGCAAAAGACGCCTGATCGACGAATACGACGAGAACTACGTAAAAATCGCCATGGAAGAAATCGCTTCAGGAGCTCTCATCGTTGACATCACGGACAAGGAAAAATAAGGCCAGAGTTTTACTCGCCCTCGGAAAAGGCATTGCCAGCAGTTTAGCCGCAGAACTGGCAATGCTTTTTTGTCATGCCGGATGCGAAGTTAAAATTGCTCTGCTCGACAACGGGCACGAATGGGTCAGCGAATCGGCAATCAGACAGATCAGCGGCAGCGCGCCACTTACTGCCACGCACCGGCCCGGCTGGTTTTTTTCACAGCAACAATTCGATCTGGCCATTGCAGTTTCGCCTGCCAGCCTTACCCAGCAACTTCTGCAGGCACGGCTCACCTCAGACCCGATAATCGAATTCATTCTTAAAAAGAGCCCGATGCTCTGGCTGCTGCAAGACCCCGGGCAGATTCCGGCCGAGCACGAAGATGCCGACAATCAGCTGGTTTTTCGCGCTTTGCCGGCGCAGCCACAACAGCTTTCGCCATTTTATCAGAAAATTTTTGCTGAATGTATCGCCTGGCTGGCCGCTCGACGCAGGCTCAACCGCAAGACTTTCTGGCTGAATTATCAGGTGCCAGAGCCGCTCAAGGTTATTGCCAATAACCGGCCCACCTGGCTTGCACGTTTTGACCGCGCGCTGCAGGGCTGCGGGCTCGGCACGAGCGAAGACGGCATTGAAGCCGATCTGGTTATAAGCGCCTATGATGGGCCGCAATTCGACGCCGACAACCGCCTGGTGTTTGTCGAACCGACTCTGCCGGAACGCTCAAAACACAGTAATGGCACACTATTCGTTGTCTTTGTCGCACCAGAGATCGACTTGAACACTCTGACTGCTGACAAGAACCTTTTTCTGGTGCAGCGCTGCAACAATGCGCTGCATGTTGCAGACAGCCACGGGATTAGAGTCATTCCCGACCTCACCGGCCAGTGCTGCTACACACGCTTCTGTTCGCAGCTCATCACACATTTGAGCCGCGCCACACACGGGCGCGAACAGCAATCATGACCTGCTACGCCGAGGTCTCTTTTCCAGACCCGATCGGCGAAGGAACCCTGACCTACCACCTGCCTTCCGGCCGCGACATACCACTTGTTGGCTCGCGCGTTGTAGTGCCGGTGCAAAATCGCCGCCTGATCGGCTATATCACACGCATTCATCAAATACAGCCATCATTCAAAACTGTTGCACTCGGCGAAGTGATTGACCCACTGCCGTTGTTTTCATCTTCCATGCTTGAGCTCGCCGAAATTACTGCTGCAGACTGCGCCTGCAATATTGGTGAAGTTCTGCATGCCATGCTCCCTGGTGGTATCAAGCAAAAAATCGTGCGCATGATCAGAGCCTGCTGTGCCGAATCGACAGAGCCGGCCTTGCTATGGCTGCGCGAACGCGACTGGGTGACATACAGCAGTTTCATCACCGCTTTTCCACAAGTTGCTAACTCAATTAAAGACTGGTTGAGCGCCGGGTTTGCCGAAATTTCGCACAGTATATCTGCAAACCCCGGCCCTAAGCTGATCAAGGTTCTCAAGCTCAACCCGCAAATGCCGGTTGAGCCAGACAAGCTCACACCTAAAGAACGCCAGGCCGTGCAGTCTCTGCTCAGCTTTGCTACAGCGCCGACAGCCGCACAACTCTGTCGCGCTGCGCAGATCAGCAGCGCGCCGCTAAGCCAGCTTAAAAAGAAAGGGCTGATTATTGAGGTCGAAGAACGGGTAATGCGCCAGGTAGCCGACGGCGATTATTATCAGCGCCCGCAGGAACAACCACCAACCCTTTCTGATGACCAACAGAAGGTGCTGATCGAGATCAGAACTGCTTACAGCACTGATCGCAAACCCGTTCTGGTTCGCGGTGTAACCTGCTCCGGCAAAACCGAAGTTTATCTGCGCTGGGTTGCTGAAATTCTTGCCCAGCAAAGAACGGCGATAGTGCTGGTTCCCGAAATATCGCTGACGCCACAAATGATGAAACGATTTACTGATCGCTTTCAATCGCAGGTTGCTATTTTGCACAGCAAGCTGTCTGACGGCGAACGCTTTGACCAGTGGGAAAAGATCAGGCGCGGCATCTGCCCGGTTGTTGTCGGGGCCCGCTCGGCCGTTTTTGCACCCTTGCCGCGGCTAGGTACCATAATTCTTGATGAAGAAGGCGAGCCATCTTTTAAACAGGGCGATTCGCCGCGATATCACGCCCGCGAAGTAGCCAGGCACCGCTGTCGACTCGAAAACGCGCAACTGGTAATGGGCTCGGCAACGCCAACCATCGACTCATTTTATCAGTGCTCGACCGGCGCCTACCGTCTTGTCGAAATGGACTCGCGGGTCAGCGACCGGCGCCCGCCACAGGTCAAGGTTGTCGACATGCGCCACGAGCTGGTTGCCCGCAAAAACCGTTCGATATTTTCGCAACAGCTGAGCGATTCGATCAAAAAAACTCTGGCCAACCGCAAACAAACGATTCTCTACCTGAATCGCCGAGGCTACAGCAGCTTCGTTTTCTGCCGCGAGTGCGGCAAAGCTGTCGAGTGCCCGAAATGCAATGTTTCGCTGGTCTACCACACCGGCAGTCAGATCATGCGCTGTCACTACTGCAGCGAAATCCAGACGGTTCCCGATATCTGCCCGAGTTGCAACAGCCGGGCCATTAAGTTTTTTGGCGCTGGCACGCAACGAGTCGAAAGTGAGGCAAAGAGATACTTTCCTGATGCGCGCATTCAGAGGCTTGATTCAGACAGCGTTTCAACTAAAGGCAGCATGGAAGAAATCCTCGACCGCTTCGGCCAGGGCGAAATCGACATTCTGGTCGGCACTCAGATGGTTGCCAAAGGCCTTGATTTCCCGAATGTTACACTGGTCGGCATACTGGCCGCCGACAGCCTGCTGCGACTGCCTGATTACCGCGCTTCCGAACGCAATTTTTCGCTGCTTGCCCAGGTTTCAGGCCGGGCCGGGCGCGGCGACTGCCCCGGCGAAGTCATTCTGCAGACCTATTATCCGGAGCATCATTCGATTCAGTTCGCCCTGACTGAAGATTATCACGGGTTCTACGCCAAAGAAGTGCAGATGCGTCGTGAGACACTTTTCCCGCCATATATTGAACTGGCCTCTTTCATCGTCTCCTCTGCTGACAAAGAGCGTGCTGCCGGCACCGCCAAAGCTCTCTACGACCTGTTTGTCGCGCACCCGGCTGTCGACCCTGAACTACTGTTAGGCCCGGCACCAGCTGCTATCGAAAAGATCAATGATCGCTACCGTTTTCAATTGTTGCTTAAGATGCCAAACTTCGACCTGCTGACGCGCACCGTCAGAGAAATCACCCGCCAGCTGAAAAAGCCCGGCGACACCAGATTAAGCATCGATATCAATCCCTGCTTCATGCTGTAACCCCACCCCGACTTATCTCGTTCTAACATCTCCCCACTGACTCGCGCGCGATCTTAATCGCACCCGTGCTCGTGCTCGTGCTCGTAATCGCATTTGTATTCGTATTCGAAACAGCTGTCTTTACAGCTTTTGCGCTCTTTCCAACAAGCGCACAGCCCATTCTCTGCAATTCTCTGAAAACGATAAAATTGCCCAAAGCTTGTCATGCGCTGACAAAAACTTTGTGATATAATGCTCATTGTTAAATTACCGTTTATTACTCGGAGACAATATGAAATATCGCGTATTACACTTTGGCGAAGAGCCGTTACGGGCTGCTTCCGAGCCGGTCACAGAAATTACTGATGACATCAGACGCCTTGTCGATGACATGTTTGAAACCATGAACGAAGCAAAAGGCGTTGGCCTGGCCGCGCCGCAGGTCGGGGTAAATCTTCGCCTGGCCATCATTGATATCGGTGATGATCCGCTGATTCTCATTAATCCGCGCATAATTAAAAGTTCGGGCAAGGAAACCTGCGACGAAGGCTGCCTGTCGTTTCCGGGGCTGACCGAAAAGGTTGAACGCGCTAAAAAGGTCGTGGCTGAAGCCACCGACATCGACGGTTCGCTGTATCAGATCGAGGCAGAAGACCTGCTCGCACGCGCCATTCAGCACGAACTCGACCACCTTGACGGTGTATTGTTTATCGATCGTATCAGCAAGGCCCGCAAACTGCAGATCAAGCATGAACTTGAGATGATAAAAAACGGCGAGTCTCTTTACGATGATGATGAGGAAGAAGAGGCTCCTCTCTGATGTCAAATGCGCCTTTGCGCCTGGTTTTCATGGGCTGCCCGCAATTTGCGGTGCCAAGCCTGGAAAGACTGAAACAGGACCCTGACTTCGAAATAGCAGCTGTTTACTGCATGCCAGACCGGCCAAAAGGCCGGGGCAAAAAGCCGAGCCCGACCCCGGTCAAGATGTTCGCAAATGATCATGCATTGCCGGTTTTCTCGCCGGCAACTTTCCGGCAGGCTCCCGAAGAGATTGAAATGCTACGCAGTTTCGCACCCGACTTTCTGGTAGTCGTTGCCTACGGCCTGATTCTGCCGCAATCAGTATTAGACATTCCCAAAATTGCGCCAGTAAATCTGCACGCCTCTATTCTGCCCGAATATCGTGGCCCCTCGCCGATTCATTACGCCCTGCTCGATGGCCGTGAACTGACCGGCAACACGGTAATGCTGATGAGCAAAGGCATGGACGAAGGCGACATTCTCGCGCTAGAAACCACGCCGATTGCCGCACAGGATGACTTTACCAGCGTTCACGACCGCCTGAGTACAATGGGAGCAGCCCTTCTGGCGCGAACGCTCAAGGAACATGCTGCTGGCAGACTCATGCCCCGCCCGCAGCAGCACGCGGCTGCAACCTATACGGCCAAGATCACGCCACAGACGGCTAAAATCAACTGGTGTGATCCGGCAGTAAAAATCATAAATCAGATCCGCGCAATGAGCCCGACTCCTGGCGCCTGGTTTGAAGACGCCGGCGAGCGCATCAAGGTATTTAAAGCAGCACCAGCTGCAACGGTCGACGCGCAACCCGGCACGGTAATCGAACAAAAACCCGAAAGCGGCATTCTGGTGGCCTGCGGTGAAGGCACCAGTCTGTATCTGCTCGAACTGCAGCGTGCCGGCAAAAGTCGGCTTTCGTGCCGCGAGTTTCTCTGCGGCTGCGGCCTGAAGTCTTCACAACTTGATATTGACAACCAGCAAAATGCTGATATGAACGTTGCCTGTGTTCCCACAGGTAACGCCACAAACTGACAAGGAGCAATCCTGTGGTAAAAAAACTGATCCCTCCGCAGGCCACGATTCGAAGACTGTCGATCTATCTGCGCTATCTCAACGGCCTTGATGTTGATGGCGTAAAGGTGATTTCGTCGCACGATCTGGCCCGAAGACTGGCACTCAATCCCGCCCAGGTGCGCAAGGATCTCGCCTACTTTGGCGAATTCGGCAAACGCGGTGTCGGCTATTCAGTCAAAAAGCTGCGCGACCATATAGTCAAGATTCTCGGCCTGCAGAAAATGCGAAAAGTAGCAATTATCGGTGCCGGCGGCCGGCTTGGTACGGCACTGGCTCTTTATACCGGCTTTGAAAGACGCAATTTCAAAGTATGTGCTCTCTTCGACAAGGACCCTGCCATTATTGGCAACGAAGTCGAAGGGATCGGCAACATTCTGTCGATAGAAACCCTTCCACAGATGGTCAAGGAAAAAGGCATCGAGATCCTGATACTGACTATTCCGGCAGCAGCGGTTAAAGAAGTTTACGACCTGGTGATGCTGTCTGGCGTCAAGGCTGTTCTCAATTTTGCCCCGTTCAAAATGCTTTCGACCGAAGATGTCGACGTACATAACGTCGATCTTACGACCGAACTCGAATCGCTCAGCTACCGCCTTTCTCTTAGAGAATCTGGCATCGCTCCGCTCGAACAACCGCTGTCGCCGGAAGCAGAATAAAAGCAGACCACTGCGACAGCAGTTGCAGAACCCGCTTGACACCTTGTTCAAATCGGTGTTAGACTAATACATCACAGCACGAAATGGGGTTTTCATGAGTCTTACCATTGATTGCCAGCAGCATGAAAACGATGTTGTAGTAATAGCCGTAAGCGGCGAAATTACCTTCGAAAATTCAGATCAGTTTCGCGAAAAGATAGATCAGTTGTGCGAACAGGGCAAATTTCGCATGGTCATTGACCTTGCCGGCCTGCAGTATATGAGTTCAGCCGGCATGGGCGTTTTGGTGCATGGCCTGAAAAGGGCGCGTGCTAAAGCGGGCGACCTGCGCCTGATCAATCTGAGCGACAAGATGCGCCGGGTTTTTCTGATCACCCAGTTCACTCATCATTTTGTAGTATTACCCAACCTCGCAGAGGCCGTCAAAAGCTTCTCGGTCATAGACGAAAGCAGCAGGTGATGGACTATTTCGCTCGAACAGATATTTGAAGCAGTAAAAACCTACAACCCCGACGCCGACTTTGACCGAATCGAACGCGCCTATAAATTTGCCGAAGATTGCCACAAAGATCAGTTCAGAGCCTCAGGAGAGCCTTATTTTCTTCATCCTGAATCAGTGGCCCTGATTGCAGCCGCCGAGCTTAAACTCGACACGACATCAATCTGTGCGTCTCTTCTGCACGATGTTATCGAAGATACGGCCGCAACAACTGCCGACATCGAAGCAATGTTTGGCCCGACCATGGCGCAGCTGGTTGAAGGCGTAACCAAGCTGAACAAAATGTTCTTCAGCTCAGCCAGTGCCGCTCAGGCAGCAAACTTTCGCAAAATGCTGTTCGCCATGACCAACGACGTCAGGGTCATTCTTATCAAGCTTGCCGACCGCCTGCACAACGTAAGAACTCTGCAGTTTCTGCCGCCGGTCAAACAGAAATATGTGGCGCGTGAAACTATCGAAATTTACGCTCCCCTCGCCCATCGACTCGGGATTAACAAGATCAAAAGCGAGCTTGAAGAGACCTGTTTTCGCGTTCTTCAACCAGAAAAGGCCAAAGAAATCTATGAGTTTCTAGGCTCAACCGGTCTCGAAGGCGACAGCAACCTGCGCCACGCCATGCAACAACTCGAAGAACACCTGGTGGAATTCAACATCACAGCCAGAATCAGTGGGCGGCCGAAGCAGGCATACTCTATTTACAACAAAACCATCAAATACAACACCAGTATTGAAGGGCTATACGACTTTCTCGGCGTGCGAATCCTCACCGAATCTGTAAAAGACTGCTATGGCGCGCTCGGCATGGTTCACAAATATTATAAGCCCATACCGGGCCGCTTCAAGGATTACATTGCTGTTCCCAAGCCGAACATGTATCAGTCTCTGCATACCACAGTCATCTTCGACGGCAAGCCCCTCGAAATACAGATCCGCACCGAAGAAATGCATCGTATCGCCGAAGAAGGCATCGCTGCCCACTGGGATTACAAAGAGTCCAGCGGCAAAGACTCGACGCCTGATTACAAAGAAAAGCTGTCATGGCTGCGCAATCTCATAGAATGGTATAAAGACGTAAAAGACGCTTCCGAATTCATGGAAACCGTCAAGGTCGAGCTCTTTGAATACCATGTTTATGTATTCACGCCAAAAGGCGACGTAATCGAGCTTCCGAGCGGCAGCACGCCAATAGATTTTGCCTACACAATTCATACTGACGTAGGCCATCGCTGTATTGGCGCCAAGGTCAACGGGCACATAGTGCCTCTCGAATATCGTTTACAGAATGGCGATATCGTATCAATTCTAACCAGCAAAAACCAGAAGGGCCCCAGCCGCGACTGGCTCAAAATCGTGGGCAGCGCCAGCGCCAAGCGCAAGATCCGCATCTGGCTGAAAAAAGAATTTCGCGACGAGTATGTCAGCAGTGGCGAACGCGAGTTTGGCGAAACCTTTCTCAAACTCGGCGGCGACCGCGAAACTGAAAAGACTTTCAAGACATCGGCTTTTGGCAACAAGGTAAAAGAGCTTGGTTTCCCGTCGATTGAAGAACTCTATGCCGGCATCGGCGCCGGAGAGGTCAGGTCGCAGCAGGTAATCGGCAAGCTTTTTCCCGACCTCGTCACCAAATCGGTCCCCAAGCACCCCAACAAGACATCGCGCCGTGAAAAGCAGAAAAAGAAAGACAACAAAGGCCCGCGCATAATTGTCGGCGGCCTTGAAGATGCTCTGATCAAGATGTCACGCTGCTGCAACCCGATACCCGGCGACGAGATAATTGGCTATATCACTCGTGGACGCGGTGTTACCGTGCATAAAAAAGATTGCACCAATGCCAAAAATCTGCAGAGCGACACTGAGGACCGCCTGATTGAAGTCAGATGGGATCTCGGAATTGCAGAAGAGCTGCATCCTGAGGGCGACTATCTTGCCAAGATTCGCATTGAAACTACCGACCGCAAGGGCATGCTCAATTCAGTGACCAGTGTTATCGCCAATCAGGGCATCAACATTCACTCTGCTGTTGCGAGAACGACTAAGCAGAAGACTGGTCTGCTTGATTTTTCGATCGAAGTCCGCGATTCGAACATGCTGGAAAGCCTGATTAAAGGCGTTCAGCGCATTATCGGTGTCACCAGAGCTTATCGTATCGATAACCAGAGCAATAAGACGTAAAACCTCAATTGGGAGGACCTGCGCTTGGCGGCTAAACGCAAAAAAACCGATGACGAAGCCATTGACGCCATCGACCTGATTTCCCTGCTGACCCCCCCCGGGGCTGCCAGTTGCTACGAGCTTGAAATAGAGCGTGCTGCCCCAGGTGAAGAATTCGACCTGTTAAAAGTG
>Ga0154428_1219_pt2 | contig 12256 bp, 6 predicted proteins | sample RifGroC2_FD_115932 | JGI IMG/M metagenome (GOLD analysis project Ga0154428, IMG submission 115932) | Candidatus Riflebacteria bacterium GWC2_50_8 | reverse complement strand
AACCAGACGACTGCCGGCGGTGCCGGCACGCCGCTCGATCTGTTGAGCCGCCCGCTGGTTTCGAGCCCACGGCGCAGCATGCGCTGATTTAAGCCGATCAGGCAAAAAAGCGTCGAACAGTATCGACAAACAACTGGTTCTGTTCGGCGCTGCCAACGCTTACCCGCAGATGTTTGGCCAATAGCGGGTGCGCTCCGACATCGCGAATAGCGATGTCGTTCTGTTTAAGGCATTCAAACAACTCAGGCGAACGCTCGCCGGCGCTGAAGGTCAGAAAGTTGGTGGCCGAAGGCAGTGTCTTGATCGCGGCGATCTGCTTCATATCTTCAAAAAGCTGGTGTTTAAAAGCAACAGCGGCGGCCGTATGGCGCAAAAACAGGTCTTTATTAAGCAGCATGGTCATTACAAATGTCTGCACCATTATGCTGGTATTGAAGATCGTCTGCACCTTGCTTATTTCATCAACATTCTGAGGCTGACTGATCAGGTAACCGAAACGCAGACCAGCTGCAGAAAAGGATTTTGAAAAAGACCTGACGATGATCAGATGCGAGTAGTCTGCGACTCGGTCAACAAAGGTTCTGCCGCTGAATTCAAAATAGGTTTCGTCAAGCAGAACCGGCTTTTTTGTGTGCTCGAGAACATGAATAATCTTCTCGTCGCTCAACAGGTGACCGGTCGGGTTATTCGGATTACAGAGTATGCCAAGGCGGCAATCCGGCGAATTGAGCACCTCAAGATACTTTTTCTCGTCAAAATCGAAATCGGGCAGGTAGTCGATAAACTTTATTCCCAGCCCGGCCGCGCGCGAATAAGTAGAATAGTCGAAGTAGGAAGGGGCCAGCGAGACGGCAAAAGAATCGTTGTTTTCGCGCACTGCGAGAAAGCAGGCAAACAACATATCGTCGGCACCGTTTCCCCACAGCAGGTGGTCTTTGCTCACCCCATGCCCGACATAATCAACCAGCAGACGTTTGAGCTCTCCGGTCACGTGGCTGAAATATCGGTTGAGGCGAACCTCCTGCATGGTCTGATGGAAAGCTTCATCGATGGCCTGGTAAGGATCGAGCACACTTTCGTTGAGACACATCATGTTCTTTTTGCGCGGCACTGAAATGTCGGCGGGTGGCCCTGCCTGCAGCAGATCTGTTCTAAAAAGGTTCATTTTCGTTTCCTTTCCTGCTATGCTTTTTAAGGAAATATTAACAGGTAATATGCTACAATTCAAGCAAAGCGAGTTTGAGGAGAGCGCATGGGAAGGTATAGTTCCGGAAATCAGAAAAACCAGACCTCTGGCTGTGGTCAGACAGTTATCTTTATTGTTGCTTTCATTCTGCTGATTTTTTCAACAGTTCACGAAAAAGCAGAAAAAGAAAAGAAACAGGTTGTGCGAAGAGAGAAAGCAGCTGGAACATACGACCCTGCGGCCAGGGATATTGCAGCGAGAAGCGATGAAGACCTTCTGAAAATATATTCGGCGTTCGACGCCGACAAGGCAATCGACAGAAATTCCAGGCGTTCGCTGTTGCACGTATTGTGTGAACTGAACCGTTTCGAAGTTCTCGATAAAATGCTCGAAAATGGCGCATCGCCAAACCCTCGCGATAAACGCGGCGACACACCCATGCACAGCGCCCTTCGCAAAAAAAACCTTGAGGCGGCCGCTGTGTTGATAAAACGCAAAGCAGATCTGACCGCAGCCGATTTGAAAGGTCAGACTATTCTGCATCTGGCCGCTGAAACCGGCAATTACGAAGTTGCCAAAGAAGCTCTCCGGGCTGGCGCCAACATCAACGCAGAGGCATACGGCTTTACTCCACTGCATGATGCCAGTCACCGAGGACATTTGCGTCTGGTCGTGCTGCTCTGCGAAAATGGCGCCAACACAAAATATACATTTCCTCAAGGCTGGACAGCCGGCGATCTGGCATTTGGCAGGTATCCCGAGATAGTACGTTATCTGGCGAGTCAAAAAGCTTCTTTTTCTCAAGGCTATCTGGTCGACAAATATGAGCTCAAGGACGGCTGGCCGTTCTTTGGCGATAACGAGATAACTCTTCTGCCAGACAATCACCCGGCATTTCTAGCTGTGCGCGAGAACTCTCCCGACCAGCTCGCAGAACTTGATCGCAACATGGTCGAACTCGACATTACCAACAAGGCCAAAACGCCTCTGTTGATTCTGGCCATAGCCAACGACCGGTTCGCCGCTGCAGGCTATCTGGCCAATTACACAAAGAAAATAAATGACGCCGATGCAAACGGCAAAACCGCTCTGATGCACTCTCTCGCCAAAGGCTGCAAAGAGGTCAGCCGCGTCCTTATCAAGCGCGGCAGCAAGCTCGACCAGCTCGACACACGTGGCAGCAGTGCCCTGCACTATGCTATTGCCAGATGCGACAACGATCTGGTCGCAGAACTGATCGACAAAGGTGCCGATATTTTTGCAGTCGACTATTTTGCCCGCGGCATGATGCACGTCGCCGCCGAGAATTCCAATGAAATCATTTTTCCGACTCTTATCGCCAATGGCTGCGACGTTAATCAGGAAGATATACGCGGCAACACGGCACTGCATCTGGCAGCAGCCGCTAACAACACCAGAATTCTGCAGGCTTTGCTGACCAATGGTGCAGATTTTGCGGTTCGCAACCTTTCCGGCAAGCTGGCGGCAGACCTTGCTACCAGCAAGGAAGCTGCACGATTGTTGCGCAACCGCTTTGAAATCGAGGGTTCTAACCCGGCTGAGCGGCAGCTTCCGGCGGAAGTTCACACCTTAACAACCCCGACGCGCGATCTTATTGAGCAGAATAATGCCAGATAAAGGTTCTGAACGGCAGTTCAGAAAGCTTGCGCCAGCAGCACCTGCGCCGGGCCATCTTCTGCTGTTCTGGCTGTTCACACTGGCATTGCCGCTTCTCGCCGTTTTTATCCTGCTTCGACTCAGTGAGGGCACCCAGGCAGATCAGCTCAAAACCGAACTGAGCGGGCGCATGCTTGACAGCATGGGCAGACTGCAACAGATATGTAATGCCGAGGCGTATTTTAAGAACAGCGTCCTGAGCGCTGAACTGGCAGCTGGCCTGCCGCCGCGCAATGCAAAACTGCTTTCCAGTGACGCGCTGCCTGCAGAAACAACTCAGTCGCTAGAACAAAGGCTTGCAGCGATTCGTGGATTTAAACTGGTAATGCTCATTACCGGCAGAAACGATTTTTCTGATCTGCAGATTATTCATAACAGCAACGAATTCTCAGATTACCCCAAACCTGGTCAGTGGGCGGCCAGAACACTGCTAAAAGCCGTTGCCGCACGCATGCGCGGTTTACCGACCGACCAGGGTCTCTCTGTGGTAGAACAGCGCATGTTGCGCAATTTCAACGATTCAATTTTCGGCACCTATTTCAGTCCCATTGATAAGGACGAAGATTTTCTATGCGGTTTCAATGTTCGCAACGGCGGCACCAACCTGCATACTGCCCGCAGAATAGTAGAGAGCGCCGATAAAACGGCTGAATTTACCTATCTCGCGATTTTTGCCGAAACAGCACAGGCTTTTCATGAAGCTTTCAAAGCAACCCGCAGCCTGGCAACAGAATTTACCATGGATATCGTTTTAAGGCCTGCCAGACTGAATCAGTTCATTATCGAAAAGCCCGACAGCAGTTTGAGTTTATATTCCCCGATCAATTACATCAGCCTCAATACCGGCCCACATGCGGGCAATAATCTTGTCACCCGGCTGCTCAAACTAAACTCTGCGCAGCAGAGGTCTTTTTACCCGCATCTGGTGATTTCATCGCAACCAGTTACCCGGCTCATCAGCAAATACTACTTTTACGCCAAATTGGCAATTTTCGTCATGCTATGTCTTTCGCTGCTTGCCATTAAACACTTTCAGCAACATGGCATGATCCAGGTGAAAATCAGGGGCCGTCTGTTCATCGCGGTATTTCTGGCAACACTGCTGCCGGCCAGCGTGTTTCTCTTTATGGCCTATCGTCACAATCGTCAGCAAGTCCAGATTCGCCAGAACAATCTGGTCAAGGATATGAAAACCCGTCTCAAAATGTTCGAGCTCAATCTCAGATCGCAGGATGAGAAACTGGGCGAGAAAGCCAGTGACCTCGCCAATGATCTCCGCAAAAACATGGCGGCGACCGACAACGAAATCAGCAGAATTCTCAACCAGCATGCCAAAGGCAATTTTGATGGAGCCATGCTGATCAGAAGCAACGGTCTGAGCCTCGAGATTATCGATCCTGAATCGGCGATCATGCGCAATAACCCTGAGAAGCTTAGCTTTTCGCGTGACATCTTTTTTGCAGCCATAATCAAGTTTTTCAGCTACCTTGGCCTCACCCATGAACAATTTGATGCCAGGCTCACGGCAACCTCGCACGGCAAAAAGCTCAAGGCGTTGGCCAGCATTTTCAGCCGTGAAGATGTCGAAAACTTCTGCACTTATGAAGGCACTGCACAAACCTCCAAAAAAGGCGCCGCAACGCTGCGCTTTATAAACTTCAAAATATTGCCACGCGCATACAAAGAGGGATTATACGCAGCTGTGTTGCTGCTGGCGCAGGACATTCGCAAGGTCGTCGAAACAATACTCGACGGGCCGGCGCATGACTGGTCGTTTTACCATCAGCCCGGCAAAGAAGGCCTTATTGAAACAATTCTGCTGGGCACCTATGATCTCGAAGCCAGTTCTATAGATCCCAAGAGTGTCTGGCCGGCAGGCAGCATACTTGACAACCAGCAAAGAGCACTTGTCGATTCTGTCATTCAGGGGAACGGCGAAGTGAGCCGGGTTATAAGCAACGGCAAGGAACCTCAGACGGTAATGGTTGCCCGCAAAATTGGCGGCTACCCGCTGATTGCTCTATCGCACTGCGCAATGCAAAGGATGAGTGCAGAGCACAACCATACCGAACTTTTTCTGATCGTCTGCCTTGCCTATCTGCTGCTCATTATATCTGTCCTGGTCAGCATTCTCGACGAGCTGTTTGCCGAGCCTATTCAAAAACTTCTTGCTGCCGCCAAACTCACCGGTGAAGGTTATCAGGTCGAACTGGTAAACAACTTTGACAATGAGTTGTCGCAGCTGACCAGAGAATTCAACAACATGAACCGCCATCTTAAAGAGCGAGAACGGCTTGAAAGGTTTGTCTCAAGCGAGGCGATTCAGGTGATTGCCCTTGAGAGCCTTGAATTGAGGGATATTGCTGCTCTCAAGGAAACACGCAGCATTCTATTTATGCACATACGCGGGTTCGACAGGCTCAGTGAACAGCTCAGCCCCGAAACGCTGATTGAGCTTCTCAACCAGTATTTTGCTTTTGCTGAGATCCGCATTAGCACTAATCACGGCCAGATCGACAAGTATATTGCCGATGCTATCATGGCGGTATTTGCCGACAACGAAAAGGTTGATTCTTCTGCTGCCAGGGCATGTGCCAGTGCTGCCGCAATAATCAGCGAAGCCACCGAACTCAACCAACTACTGGCCGAAAAAGGTTTGCCGCAGATTCTTATCGGTGCCGGCATCGCTACCGGCGAAGTCATATCGGGAAGAATCGGCGCTTACTCAGGGCGGCGCGACTATACGGTCATCGGTGACCGTGTAAATCTGGCGGCAAGGCTCGAGGCAATGTCACACTTTTCCAATCAGATGCATATTCTCGTTGATCAGCAGACAATGCAGACAGCAAAAGCCCGGTTCGGCTTTAAAAATCATGGCGAGCTCCCGGTTAAGGGAAAAGCATCGCTGGTACAGATTTATGAACTTCTCTAATTCAACAAATACCAGATTCGATAGTAACCTGATCAAGCTGCAGATCAGTCGAAGCCGGTTTCTGCGCATGGCACCGCTGATAATCTGGGTGCTGGCCGTATTATTCCCGATGCTGATCGGCAGTCGGCTATATTTCGCTTCATTAAAACAGCAACAGCAGGAAATTGCCGCGCAGACCCGGCAACTGCTGATGACCAGACTGCAGCAGTTCATGGCACGCCTCAAGCAGGACCAGATTGCCAGAAGCTTTTTCAATATGTATGAGTGCGAAACACTGTACACAGAATACATCAGGCAGCCCATGCCCGAGAAATTCGAAAACATACCAATAGTAAGAGCCCTGCCCGCTTTCGACCAGAACATTACCAGTGAACTCGCCAGTTTCAGCAATTATTTGTCCAAAGAATATGGCTTTAAACCTGAGTTTCTGCTGGCTCTTGACGAGGATGAAAGCAGATGTGGGATGCGTCTGTCAAAAAGACTGGGAGTAGATGCCCAGGTAACTATGGTTCTGAAAAGTGAACTGGCAAAAATGGCCAGAAATCTTAACCTCGCCACCACTTACACCTCAGATTTACCTCTAGAACTTAGACATTACCGGGATTTTCCTGGATTTAACCAGATTCTTGGTATATCACATTTCTTCAACACCAGGTTCTGGCGGGTTGATGGCAGGTTTTCAGCCAGGCTCAATCAGCAGTTTTATCTGGTAACCATGCGCTATCCGTCACAACCGGGCCATGGCAACTATCTGCTCGTCGGTTTTGCTGCCGACAATATTCCGCAGCGGCATATTTTGCAACAAATCAGCAGAGAACTAAGCGATGAGCAGGTCTCAGTTCGAACAGGATATTCCTCGGGCAGAGATTTTCCGGTGTTTGTTGAGAATGCTGGAAAACTCGAATTACTAAACAAACTGCCAGCAACGTTTGAGAATATTTATGCTGACCAAGTTACCGACACCGACAAAAAACGGGTTATCAGCGTCTCTCACGATTCAGGAATGGCATTTCGCCAGCTCAAAAGAAGAACCGACGGCATCAATCTGCTGCTGCTTATTGCCGGAAGCCTGAGCTTTCTGTTTGCTGCCGGGATCTCGCTAGGCCGACTGAAGCTGACCGCAAAGCTGACCCGGATTATCGCGGCAAGTTTTATTTCCTGCATGCTGTTTCCGCTGACGGCAGTATTCTGGCTTGGCCTGCTACAAACCCGCACCAGCAGTGAAACCGATGTACAGCAAACCATGCAGATTATCTCGCAAAAAATAGGCGAACTTGACCAGAGTTTTCTGCTGCTCAGCTATCATCGCATGTTCCGGCTCAAAGAAATCGCACAATACCTTGCACAGCTGCCCATGGAATCATGGGAGAAATATGTCAGATACATGTTTCTCCCCGAGCTTAAACGAAGGTTTTCAAAACAATTTTTCAATTACTATATTTATAATGCCAGAGATCGTGAGTATTACCGTGGCCAGGGCCCACAGGAAGACCAGATTAAAGGAGAAATGTCACGTCTGTTTGTCGGCGCATCACGCAAACTGATGATGCAGACCGGTGCCATGTCTGAATTGAGTGCAACCAATCGCGACCGCATCAGTCAGATTGCCGATTTTGCTTCGGGCCTGATGGACCAGCTGATGCGCCCCAATCTGCTTAACGAGCTATACAGAACTCAGGGTGGCCTTTTTCTCAGTGATTTCATGGCACGCCGATTTTTGTATTGCAGCCATTTTCTGCGCCGAAACAGCAAAATAATCGGCTACATGGTTTTTACCACTGACAATCTGCTGCTCATGGATGCAGTCGCTGAAGCTCTTGAAAACCGGCAGATCCCTGCTGAGTTTTCAATCAATGATTACCATGTTGAGCTCATATTTTACCCGGTTAACGATTATGACGAACGTGGCCTGCTTGACCGTGTAGATTTTCGTGGAGGTCGGGCTCCATTCAATGCCGACAAATACCATGAAATTGCCCGAGCGGTTTATGCCGGCGCCGACTTTAACCAGATCAACAACCTGCACATGAGTGACCCGCATCTTATTGTCACTGACCGCATATTCAACGGCTATGTCTTTGCTTTTGCCACAGCGCGGCCAAAACACCGACAGAACATCACCAGGCTGCCTCAAGCCCTGCTTTTTGCTATTGCGATAACCAGCTGTCTGCTGCTTGGGGCAGGCATCGCTAAATTGCTGCTGTTACAGATTCCACCTTTTTTATCGGCAATGCGTGAAGTCGAAAACGACAGATACGACTGGCAACTTAGCCTGCCAGGCGGCGACGAGTTTGCCGAACTGGCTGGCTCTATAAACAAAATGCGGCTAAGTCTTTTTGAGCGGAAAAAGATGATGCAGCTGGTTTCGGCAAACGCGATTGAGGCGGCCAGATCTGACCTGCACGATCAGCTGGTCGCGAGGCGCCGGGCGGCGGCGATTCTGTTCTGCGATATCAGAAACTTCACCACGATCAGCGAAGATCGCTCTGCTGAAGAAGTTGTCGAAATGCTTAACAGTTATTTTTCGCGCATGTGCCCGATTATTGAGCAAAATAGTGGTTTTATCGACAAGCTGATCGGTGATGCCATACAGGCAGTTTTTTACGGCAGTGGCGAAACTGCGGTATTGGCAGCCAGCAGGGCGGCACTTCAGATGCGCAACAGCCTGAGCGACTTTAACAGCGAGCGCGTAACAAATGGACAGTTTGCCATTGACAATGGCATTGGCATCGCCTCCGGCATGGTTGTAACCGGGCTGGTCGGTTCACAGAACGGAAAACTGGATGCGGCACTGCTCGGCAACGTGCTGCATCGAGCTCAGTTGCTCGAAGCCAAAAGCAAATACGCACGCACGACAAAAATATTGCTTGCTGCGGAAGCCTGGCAACAGGTTCGCGATCTGGTATGTGTAGAACAGGTAAATCATGGCGATTCAGCTGACAGTGAGTCAGAAAAGCAGCCACTGTATGAGCTTATCGGGCTTACCAGCTAAGTGAGTTGAGCAAAGCATGCTGAAAACAATCAAACCGGCAAAACCCTCTAATCTAATGCTTTTTGTCTTCTGGCTGGTTGTCTTTGTATTACCAATTGTCAGCAGCAAAATGTTTATCAATGCCTACAGCACTGAAGAAGCCCGCAACATCGAACTGTCTGACCGTCAAGCCCTGCGGCGCGAAATGGAATTCTTTATTGCCGATCTCGATCTCGGCGCTCTGATCGAAAAACAGACGAAGCAGGTTGAAAAAAACCTGCAGTATGAAATCAGCAACAGTTCTTCAACAATAAATCCATCATTAATATGTGGTATAGCCAGAAACTTATTTGAAGAAACCGCAGTATGCCAACCGGTTCTGATTGCCGCCTATTCGCCACAAGACAGTCAGACAGAAGTTCTCCGTCTCGATCCCGACTACATCAACCCAGGCCGTAGATCTGTAGAAATTATCCTGAAATATCTAAATGATTCGGCCAGAGGCAAAGCCAGCGAAAGCCAGACCAGGCTTTACCAGCAGATATGCGGATCATTATTCGGCGACCTGCTGCAACCAGGTGACCAGGCAGGTGTTCTGACCAGCGGTTTTTTGAGCAAAGGCTTCGGCGACCGCATGTTTATCTACTATAACCAGCTCAAAACCGGCAAAAACAAGGCCAATAGCCCATTCCTGCTGGTAATGTTCGCCGAGTCAAAGAACGGGTTTCGGCTGCTGCTGAGCAAAGCGCGGCAAAGACGCGAAAATACTGCGCTAAAAAGAAGTTATGCGATGCTGCAAACCTTTGCTGATCGTGATTATATGCGCGACCGACAAAATCAGCTGCATTACGTTGCCCCGCTGCCACCGGCCGTGTTACGAACCGGTTCGCACAGCCGCAGAGATTGGTATACAAGTGCCATAAGTTCCGGTGAAGCACTAAAAAAGCCTGGGAGACTGCCATTTGCTGTTGTCTCTCCTGCCGGCGAAAGAAATAAGTCAGGAAATATTTCAGCTCTGGATCTGGCAAACCTGGCGCTGCTGGCCATATTGTTTATCGGAACAGCGCTGGTACAACAGATTGTTACCGATCGTTTTGCTAAAACCCCTATCAATATAAAGTTTGCTTTGACTATTTTATTGTCGACCACTTTGCCTTTTGCCGTATTAATTGTTACAGCACACAAGTTTGCCGGTCATTTTAATCAAACCCTTGTGCAAAACAGTTTGCGCAACATGAGCAACGATCTCTATATTGTTGAATCGAATATTCATAATCATGACCAGCGGCAAAAGCTCAAAATTTCCAACTTTGTCGCAAAACTGGGTTCTGAGGTGAATCAGCCGGCAGATGTTTTGAAAGAAATTCTGGATAGCAGTTTTGGCAAACTGTATTGCGGATATATTCTGTTCCGTAATGATGCAACTCTTATCGAAAAACTTCCCGAAGAAAGTTCCATAACCGTTGACGACCGCGGCAAGCTCATGCTGATGCGAGATCTTACGCTGGCGCAGGTCTATTCTGTTTTTGAACATGCCGGAATTTTGTCAGCTGATTTTGCGAAAAACATCGAAAAAGTGCCTGACTTCAGGCGTTGGCGAGCATACAGCGTTCATTACCAGCCTATCGACCGCAATTCTTCCTGCATGCAGGATGGCGAGTATTTTCCGGTTAAAATGTCTGAACGCCAGTTCGTTCGACTTTCGAATCACTATCTGTTCCCCAAAACCAGCGCGGGCAAAGTCTGGGCAGGCTTAACCCTGCTTTCCGACGTCAGAGAAACCGCCGAAGACTACCTCAACAAGCTGCCCGGTCTATTGTTTTCAAATCAGGAACGCAGTCTGGTAACCCATACCGCTGTCTACCGCCGTAACGCCAGAAAACAGATCGACATGCAAAAGGCATGGCCACAGAATGCGCTTGCCGACAAACAGATGTTACAGACTGCCAACAGCCTGGCTGCAGACAGAAATGAGACATCCTGGTTCACTACCGACGTAACCGGCATGATCAGTTTATTCTGCGCCAGGGCTGTCTCAGACATGCCATTTGTAATTGCCGCGCGCACTGAGATTCCTGTTCCAGCGATGCTCGAGGGCCTGCTCCCGATTCTGCTTCTGCTTGCCGTGCTATATCTGCTGCTGCTGATAAAGCTGTTAAGTTCGGTTCTGACAGACATCTTTCTCAAGCCGGTAAACATGATGATACAGGGTCTTGCAACCATTGATCAGGGAAACTACCCGACAATCGTCGACAACTCTGTCAATGAGCTTGGCAGCCTGATCAATGATTTTAACAGCATGGTCGAAGGTATGCGCCAACGCAGGATTCTCGAAAGATTCATTTCTGATGAAGCATCGCAAACCATTTCCAACAATGGATTTGATGGGCAGAGTCTCTCAGGCAGCCTGGTTTACCGGGTGGTCATGTTCATTCACATTCGTAAATTTGATGAAATCTGCGAGCAAATTGAGCCGGAATCGGTCATCCGTCTGCTCAACATTTACTTCAGCACACTCGAACCCGAAATCGCAGCTCATGGCGGGCAGATCGACAAGTACATTGCCGATGCCATAATGGTCAGTTTTGCCAGAGAACGCACCGATAATCAGCCTGAACTCGCCGCGGCAAAGACCGCACTGCGCTGCCTGCAGCGTCTGCCAGAGCTTAACGCTGCTCTGCAAAGCGCTGGGCTTCCCATGATTATTACGGGAGCAGGCATCGCTGCCGGACCGGTAATACTTGGCCAGATCGGAGCACACCGCGGTCGAAAGGATTTCACTCTCATCGGCGACGCGGTAAATCTGGCTGCACGCCTCGAATCAGCTTCACACTTTGGCGAGAATCCCCATATTCTGGTAGCAAAACCCATAGAGGAAATGGCAGCAAACCTGCTTCAATTAAGATTTCACGATCTTCTCAAGGTTAAAGGCAAACAGATGGCAGTAGAAGTATTCGAGCTGGAGGCAACCTCATGATCAGGCAGACTATCAGCTCAAAAACCAGCCGGCTGGTCAAATTCGCGCCACTACTGCTCTGGATCATGGTTGTTCTATTGCCGGTAATGTCGGCAAAGCTGATTTTCAGCTCAGCTCTCGATATCGAAAACAGTCTTTACAACTCACGGATGCGGCAAAAAATGCGGCTCGAACTGCAGAAATACGATTTTTCGCTACTACCGTTTCAGTTTCTCAGCGGGGCATTGCAAAGAAGCTCATGCGAACAGCTTATGCGGGACTGGCTGGGCGACAAAGCTATCGAGGAAAAATACAAACAGCATGGCATTTTTGGCCAGCTGCCCGATTTATCAGCAGCACCGGCCGCGATAATAGAACAGTTTGCACAGCTCACCAGACAGAAAATCGGCATGCGACCGGACATATTCTTTGTCATAGCCGAGAAAGATCAGGACTGCTTCTGGGAACTGAAAAAACCTTTTAAAACACCGGTTAATGATGATGAATTTCGCCGGGTACTGGCGAATACCTGGC
>Ga0154428_1215_pt5 | contig 12303 bp, 7 predicted proteins | sample RifGroC2_FD_115932 | JGI IMG/M metagenome (GOLD analysis project Ga0154428, IMG submission 115932) | Candidatus Riflebacteria bacterium GWC2_50_8 | reverse complement strand
TGCGCGAAACCTTGATAAGAGCGGAAAAACCGAGCAGGCGATAGCTGAATACAAGAAAGAAATTCGCAAAAACGCCGATCCCGCGACCGGCTATTTTGAACTGGCACGGCTTTACGAAGACACCGGAAACAGCGACGAAGCGATCAAAACTTACCTGCAGGCATACGACATGAACAAGGATTTTGCCGAAGGCATCATGCGCTCAGCCGAGATCTACAGTAAGAACGAAGATTTTGACAACGCCAGGAAGTTTCTCGACATGCTGCGTCGCGACCCCAAATATGGTGAGCAGGCGCGCATGGAAATCGAAGAGATCGAGAATGAGATGAAAAAGCTGGAAACGCACAAACTTGAGAACAGGCTGAAGGAATCGCAAAATACCGATGCCGACATTGAGGATACTTACTATACGATGCTCAGCATCAACAAAAAAGATCCGGTGGCAATTCAAGGCCTGATGGACTTTTATAAGGAGCGTGGCTATTACGACCAGGCCCTGCACTGGTTCAAAGAATACAACAAAATCAACCCGACCACAGATTACAATAAGAAGTGGATCGAGAAAGATTTGAAAAACCGTCTTGAACTCGACAACTACACGCTGTTTGGCTGGAAGCTCAGTACAAATATAAGAGTTTATCGCCTTGACCGCAACAGAAAAACTAGAGTCACACGCGAGGTTCTGTCGTCGAAAGCTTCGACCGCCGGTGACAGTGACATGATGAACATCGCTTTCATGGCTCTGCCTTTCAAAGATTCGCGAGCTGCTGATGACAATCTCTTGAATCTTGCGTTTAACGGCGAAAATGACCGCCTTAAAGAAGTCGCCTTTTATGTTCTTCTGACTCGCAAAGAATTTAAAAAGGATCGAAAAATCAACGAAGGGCTGCTGGATTTTTATGCCGAACGCGGTAGAACAGAGGAAGCATTAAAATGTGTCGCCACAATGCGCCGGCTTGGTTTTTATACGACTTCAGAGGCTGAAGAAAAGCGCAACAAGCTGCGCGGGAAATAATGGAGACTACTTCTCTCACGAGATGGCCAGGCGTCGGTGGAGGGCAAACGAACCGACCGGTGACAGGTAAAGCAACTGAAGATTACGAAATATTAATAACAAAATGCCTTGATTTAGCTGATATTTTAGATAACATTATTGCTTTATGTTGTCGATATAAGGTCTGAATTGGAATCTGTAATTCCTGCAAACCTCTTGAAGGAGTGCCCGATATGAAACGCGGTTTCTCTCTAATTGAATTACTGGTGGTTGTCGCCATCATTGCCATACTTGTCGGTGTGGCCACGCCCTACTATTCTGACTACATAAGGGAAAGCAAACGCGCCAAGGCCCTCCAGGATCTCGACGTCCTAAAACAGGCTGTAGTATTGCATAACTCACAGGAAGACCTGCCTTATCTTGGGATAATAGGCACTTCGTCTGCAAACCTGTTACCAACACTTGGCGAAAAAGATTTTAATGGCCTTATGGGTCGGTATTTAACCTACATTCCGGTCGACCCCTGGGGCAAGAACTACAAACTCGATCCCTATGCGTGCTTTGTCTACAGTGAAGGCCCAAGTTCATCATCTGATGACGACATACGCGACTATTACGTAAAAGACCTGGCTCTGGTAAGAATCGAGTGGGAAGACCTGGATAATGACCGTGAAATGAGCGATAAAGACCTGCTGTATTTTAGTTTCAACAAATCTGTCTTTGCACAGAACGGTATTTCCCCAGACCATTTTGACATCTACGAAAACAATCAGCTTGCTTCGTCAGATGTAACATTAGATTTCGCTTTTGTTTCTCCAGACGGCTACACGTCAACATCAGCCACAGAAACGGTTCTGATAGGCGAAATCAACGGTGCGCCGACGGCTAAAATCGGCGTTCACTCACTGGCATTGAAGGAAGAATCCAATAAATCCACACTGATGCTTTATCAGGAAGTATCTTACAACCGTGTCGAATCTGATTTTAACAGCATCATAACCAAAGTAGACCCTGCCCCAAACGGGAACCCATTGCGCTTCGCAATCAGAACCAATCCTGTAAAAATACAGGCTAAGAATCGCTAGTTATTAGTTAATAAAACCCGGGCGACTGCACTACAGCCGCCCGGGTTTTCATTTTAGATTTACTTCTCGCTGGCCAGCTTTTTGAAGACGTGGGTGGCGGCAACTATTGTCTGATGGATGTCGGCGTCGCTGTGTGCAGCCGAGACAAAAGCGGCTTCGAACTGCGAAGGCGCCAGATAGATGCCCTCGGCGAGCATGCCTCTGAACCAGCGGGCAAAAAGCGCAGTGTTCGATGTCTTTGCTGACTGGTAATCAACAACCGGCTGGTCGGTGAAAAACATGGTAAACATTGAGCCAAAGAGGTTGGTGACGACCTTAAAACCTGCCGCCTCGGCAGCGGCGGTAATGCCGGCCTCAAGCTTGGCCGAGCGGGCCAGCAGATGCTCGTAAAAATGCGGCTGAAACTTGATTTTCTTCAGTGTAGCAATGCCAGCCGCCACGGCAACCGGATTGCCGGAGAGGGTTCCAGCCTGATAGACCGGGCCATCTGGTGCGATGTGCGCCATGATGTCGGCGCGGCCGCCATATATTGCCAGCGGCATGCCACCGCCAACAATCTTGCCGAGACAGGTCAGGTCAGGGGTTACCCCACTGATCCGGCTTACACCACCAAAACAGCCTCGAAACCCGGTCATTACTTCGTCAAAAATCAGCAGCACGCCATGCTCATCACACAGCTTGCGCAAAGTCTGCAGATAGCCTTCAGACGGTTTGACTACGCCAATATTGCCACAGACCGGCTCGACGATGAGACCGGCGATTTTGCCGGCATGGTGTTCGAAACAGGCCTGCAGAGCCGCTGCATCATTAAATGGCAACACCAGCGTACTGGCGGCGATGTCTGCGGGTATGCCCGGACAACCAGGTATAGCGAGAGTGGCAACTCCCGAACCGGCAGATACCAGCAGGGAATCAGCGTGCCCGTGATAGGCCCCGTCAAATTTTACGATCAGCGGGCGACCGGTGAATCCCCGTGCCAGGCGTATTGCCGACATGGTTGCTTCGGTGCCGGAACTGACCAGTCGCATCTTTTCGATAACTGGAAAAGCTTCGCGCACCAGCAGGGCAAGCTCGGTTTCAGCCTCAGTAGGAGCGCCAAAGCTCAAGCCAGAGGCGGCGGCATGGCAGACAGCCGCAATGACATCGGCGTCAGCGTGGCCGAGTATCATCGGCCCCCAGGAGCCTACATAATCAATATATTCGCGGCCCTCGACATCAACGATACGACTGCCGAAAGCTTTCTTGATAAACAGTGGGCTGCCGCCGACCGCCTTGAAAGCACGCACCGGGCTGTTCACACCGCCCGGAAACACCTGCAGAGCAGCCTTGAGTGCAGCAGCGTTCACTTGGCAGCATCCTCAAAATAACGCATTGAAGTCTTTTTAAGTTCTTTGACCGTGCGCAAAACTTTGTATTGACCGAGAGAAAACCGCTGAAAAATATCGGCGATGAGCTGATCAAGCTCTTCTTCGCTGCGGGCATGGATCATGGTAAACAGGTTGTATGGCCAGTTAGGCGGGCACTCGCGTTCATAGCAATGCGAAATCTCACGCATCTCGGCGAGCGCTGCGCCAACTTCGTCGATGCGATCTTCGGCAACCTGCCAGACAACAAGAGCGTTAGCAGTATGACCAAGATGCCCGGGCCTGACAGCGGCGCCAATACGGCGAATAAGGCCTTCCTCGCGACTGCGTTTGATTATTTCGAGTACTTCTTCTTCGCTGCAACCAACCTGGTTGGCGATGCGCTTGAACGGGCGGGTTTCGAGCTTAAAACCATCCTGCAGTTCAGACAACACCTGTCGGGTTTTTGTGTCCATCACCTGCTCCTAGTCCAGATCTACTTTGACTTTGAAAAATTTCTTTGACGGGAAAATCATAATCTCATCAACGCCGGTTGCCTTTTTGATCGTCGCGAAAATTTCATCGCGACGCTCCTGAGTCGGAGCAATCACAGTAAACCACAGATTCGGTTTGCCATCGCGCAGATAATTGTGGGTTATCTCTGAAAATTGATCCATGGCGGCGGCAGCCGACTCGACCTGCTCCGGCACCACGTGCATGGCAGCCAGACAGCCCTTATAGCCAAGCTTCCGACTGTCAAAAAACGGTCCAAGATAACGAATAGCACCGCTTTCGATCATGCGGGCAATTCTCGAGATCACCGAAACCTCGTCGAGCCACAGCTTGTCACCGATTACCCGGTATGGCTCAGAGTCGAGCGGAAAAGAGCCCTGAAGCATCTGCAGTATTTCGCGATCTTTTTCGTCCATCAGGAGTGTCCTTTGCTTGATCAATCAATTGAACCAGTACTGTCACAAGTCTGGGGGTGTACAAATGATACAGCGATTTCGCCATCTTGACCAGCAGAATAGTTGCAATTTGGGTCAGAGGCAAGGTAGCTGCCATTAACAGCGTATGCGCGCGCCCGGCAGCCACCGCAAACTCGGTTAAACTTGCACTTTCCGCATATCCCGCTGAATTTTTCAGGCGTGCGCATGTCGCGCAATTCGGCACTTTCGCGATAAATCTGACTCAGTGGCGTCTGGCGAATATTACCGACAACCAGGTCAAAATAGCCGCAGGGCTTAACATCGCCGCACCAGCTCACAAAAACGAAACCACTGCCAGCCATGCAGCTGCGCCCGCGACTGCCCGGATCTTTTCCCATCATAGCGCGAATTTGCGCGTATTGCGGGGCGCAGGTCACCTTGACCGGAATCGGCCAATCGTCAGACTCTGCCGCTACATATCTGAGCACTGTGTCAATCTGCGTCTGCTTCATATCTATCTCAGAGCCTGCTCCAGACGCCCGGCCCATTGGAACGATAAAAAACAGATGCCAGCTCGCCGCGCCCATCTCGACAACCCAGTTTTTGATCGCTTCGAGCCGCTCATGATTACCCGGCAGAACCGTCGTATTTATCTGAAAGGAAAGTCCGTGCTTTTTGATGCGCTCAAACGCCAGCAACGCCTCGCGATAAGCACCCTCAACTCTCACAAACTGATCGTGATCCGACTCCAGCTCGGAATGCATGCTGAAGCTGAAGTGCCTGATGCCGGCAGCGGCAAGACTGGCAATGCGCGAATCCGGAAGAAGGCGACCGTCGTTGCACGAAACTACCGGTCGATGCCCGAGTTCAACTGCCCGGGCAGCTATCTGCTCAAGATCTTCGCGCAGCAGCGGCTCGCCACCGCTGAGAATTATAATAGATTTGCCCAACTCTGCTGCTGATTCCAGCATCTGCATAGCCTCGGCAGTTGTAAGTTCATCTGGATCGCGCATATCCACAGCAGAAGCGCGACAATGTGGGCAGGCCAGCGTGCAGGCACGCGTGCTTTCCCAGGCAAGAACTCGCAGCAGCTGTGAATCTGAACCCTGCGCGGCATGCGGGTGTCGAGGATGCGTCATCAGGCTTGTTCCTCTTTGAGCCATTCCGCCACCTGCGGTGCAAAATAACTAAGAATCAGATCTGCACCGGCCCGGCGCATGGCGCAAAGACTTTCGAGCACCACGGCGCGCTCGTTGACCCAGCCCTTTTCGGCAGCAGCCTTGATCATCGAATATTCGCCCGAGACCTGATAAACAGCGATCGGGCACGAAAAGCTGTCACGCGCCAGCTTTACCATGTCGAGATAGGCAAGCCCAGGCTTGACCATAAGAATATCGGCACCTTCTTCGAGATCAAGCTCGAACTCGGGCATGGCGTCGCGCGCAAAGCGATAATCCATCTGGTAACCGCTGCGGTCGCCTTTGCCCGGCGCCGAGCCGGCTGCCTCGCGAAACGGCCCGTAAAAGGCCGAAGCGTATTTGGCTGAATATGACATGATCGGCATATCGCCAAAACCATTACTGTCGAGAAGCGTTCTTATCGCGCCAATCCGGCCATCCATCATATCGGAAGGCGCAACCATGTCGGCGCCGGCCTGGGCATGTGCCAATGCCATGCGCGCGATCAGATCGATCGAACTGTCGTTGTCGACGACGCCATCAGCCTTAACCAGGCCACAATGGCCGTGATCGGTATAGGCGCACAGACAGACATCAGTGATCAGGTAAGCCTGTGGGCAGTGCTGACGGATATGGCGCAGAGCGCGGCAGACAATGCTGTTCTCATCGTAAGCCTGGCTGCCGTATTCATCTTTGCTGGCCGGCACGCCAAAAAGCAGAAAGGCAATGACGCCTTTGCGCATGGCATCAGCAACCGGTTCATGAATGCGCGCGAGCGGCCAGTGCTTTTGCCCCGGCATTGCCGAGATCTCATGGGGCTCGGCAAGACCATCGACAACAAAAAGTGGATAAATCAGGTTCTTGGCAAAAAGGCTGACATCTCTGATCATGCCGCGCAGACGGCTGTCAATGCGCAGACGCCGAGGCCGATGTACAGGAAAACTCATAAGCTGCTCCAACATTTAATTTACAGCAGTCTACACGCAATTCCCATGACTTTCAACCGCACCCAATCAGCGGAGCTAACGGCCGTTACAAGCAGATCAGCGGTGAAGCTCGTAAGCTGTTACACCCGTCGGGTAAGCCAGATTCAGAGCAGAGCCATCACCGCCTGTATACTCAAAATATGCCGGACAGAAACTGCCAAGCTCGGTAACTGCCGAACTCGGATATGAACTGAAACTTTTTATCGGCACTCCCTGCAGCGGAACCGGCGAGCCCGAGTAAGTATAGGTGCCCTTGAGGTTGACGCCGTTAATTCCGTATCTTCCGCCCGAAGTATAGTCATTGACGTACATAGCGGCAGCCCATTCACCGAACACCTGAGCAAAAGGCTTGCCGGCAAACAGCTCTATTGCTGCGGTTCCAACTGTTGGCGTCGATAGAAGGTCTGCAACCGAACCTGAGTTGCCATATACCTGACCAATCCAGGTACCAAAGAGATAAGCCTGGCCGTAATCGCTCGGATCGCCTGACCAGGTTGTGAGTGAATTAGTATAGATTCCGTCAAAGAAATCATTCACGCTTACCGCCTTGGTGTAATTCGTGGTGGGAATCCCAAAACCGCATACGTGCTCGGCATATCCTGACATAGCCTCGTTCAGCCATGACTGCTCGCTCTTCACCGGCGAAGTGTGGGCTTGCCTTTCGCAATAGTTGATCATGTGCTGAAACTCATGCGCCAGAGTTCCCTTAGCATAGCTGATACCCGACGGAGAAGTGCTGTAAGCACAGTAAAAAATCTTGCGCTCGTTGCTGGCGGCATAAGACTCACCTGTGCTTGCCGCCGACAGATCGCCACCCCAGAAGAAACCACCGTATCCCTGCAATTTCGTTTCACTATCCGCGATGAGAATCCAGATGTCATCAGTGACAACAATATTATTCATCGGGCCGGCAGGAACTTCGTGGCCGAATATGCTGCGGTTGGTCGTATAGGTAGTTGCCCAGCTGTCAGCCATCGAATCGATGACTCCACTTGCCACAGAATCCCAGGCAATGTCATTGTCGAGATAAAAGTAGGCATTCCCGGAGACGCCGGGAAGAGGCACTATTTTGCGGCAGGTTGCCGTCGCATTTATATACTCTGGCATGTCCTGCAAGATCTTGAACGCGGTTTCCTGGTTCAAAGCATCCAGTCTTAGCGGCGGTTCGATACGATCTACAGCTTCTATAGACTGTTGCGGAGAAAGCGGCGGATTGAGCTGCTCAAAATCGCGAAGCGACTTGTGAAAAAGCTCTTCTCGCGAAAGAACTGGCGGGATGGCCGCCGATGCAGCCAAGTTAGCAGAGGGAATAATTCCCAAGTTCGGGTTTGCCCCGAGACTGGCCGACATAGTCGTTGAAAGACTTCCAGCGGTAGTGTTGGTAATCACCACACTCGCCTTGATCGAAAAAGAGAAACCAGATAACCTGGCCAGATTGCCCGGAGCAGGGAATCCGACAGAATCCCAGCCGACTGGCGGAGCAGCGTGTTCTATCTTCAGCGTCACGACGTATGCCTGAGTCGAGGCATCTTCGGCTGTCACCGTATAGGTTACCGGCATAGAAAAGTCCTGCGCAACGCCGTTGCCTGGTGACACGCTTGCGCCAGTATGCGTTATAGCCGGAACCAGCGCCATCACATTGGTGCCGAAGGGCACGCTAATTGCCACGGTCTTTGCGCCTTCGTCAATCACACCGGTTGCCGACAGGCTCGCAAAGTTAAAAGCAGTAATCGCTTTGGCAGTATCTGGAGCTACCGTCACCGTTACCGTATAAACCTGAGTCGTTGTATCTATAGCAGTTACCGTATAGTCTACCGGGCTGCTGAAATTCTGCGCCACACCACTGTTCGGCGAAATGCTCGCACCGGTATGTGTAATCGCTGGCGCCAGCGCAGTTAAATTGGTACCATAAGGAACGGTTACAGCAACCGTTTTAGCAACCTCGTTGATGACTCCGGTTGCGACCGGACTGGCAAAGTTAAAGGCAGTAATTGCCTTAGCGGTGTTGGAGGCCACCGTTACAGTGACGACATAATTCTGGGTGGTTGCGTCGGCGGCTGTAACGGTATAGGTCACCGAGCTGCTGAAATTCTGTGCCACACCAGCATCAGGAGAAACGCTCGCACCGGTATGCGTTATGGTTGGCGTCAGCGCGGTTAAATCAGTGCCAAAGGGAACAGTTATAGAAATAGTTTTCGCGCCATCGTCGATCACACCGGTTGCGGCCGGATTGGCAAAGCTGAAAGCATTAATCGCCTTTGCCGGGTTCAAGGCAGCGGTAACAGTTACCTCGTAGATCGCCGTTGTTCCGTCGGCTGCGGTTACCGTATAGGTCACCGGACTGCTGAAATTCTGCGCCACACCGCTTGCCGGCAAAATGCTCGCGCCACTATGGGCGATTGTTGGCAGCAGCGCGCTAACATTGGTGCCATAGGGAACGGTTATTGCAATGGTTTTCGCGAGCTCATTCACGACGCCGTTTGCTGACGGACTGACAAAGTTAAAAGCAGTAATCGCCTTGGCCGGGTTCAAAGCAACAGTTACAGTAACCACATAACTCTGAGTTGTTCCATCGGCAGCCGTTACAGTATAGGGCACCGGACTGCTGAAATTCTGCGCCACACCGCTTGCCGGCGAAATGCTCGCGCCGCTATGTGTTATTGCTGGCGCAAGTGCAGTAACATTGGTGCCATAAGGAACGGTTACTGCAACAGTCTTTACACTCTCGTTCACCACACCAGTTACAGAAGGATTTGCAAAGTTAAAGACGGTTATCGCTTTTGCCGGGTTCGCTGCAACCGTGACAGTAACTACGTAAGACTGCGTAGTAGCATCGGCGGCAGTGACGGTATAGGTTAGCGGACTGGTGAAATTTTGCGCCACGCCGGTATTCGGCGAAATACTCGCACCGGTATGCGCTATTGTCGGAATCAACGAAGTTACGTCTGTGCCATAAGGAGCTGTTACTGCAACAGTTTTCGCGCTCTCGTTTATTACACCTGCAACAACGGGGCTGGCAAAGCTAAAAGCGCTTATGGATTTCGCAAAATTCGATGCCACCGTGACCGTTACCAGATAATTCTCAGTCGCGCCACTGGCCGCTGTAACAACATAGGTCAGCGGGCTGGTAAAATTCTGCGCCACACCGGTATTCGGCGAAATGCTCGCGCCGGTATGCGCTATAGTTGGCACCAATGCGCTCACATCGGTTCCAAAAGGCACGCTAATCGAGACTGTCTTAGCACCCTCGTCAATGACTCCGCTTACCGAGAGGCTTGCAAAGCTAAAAGCAGTGATGGCTCTAGCAGGGTTCGCGGCGACGCTTACCGTTACCACGTATTCCTGAGTTCTGCCATCGCTGGCCGAAATCCGGTAGGTTACAGGGCTGGAAAAGTTTTGTGCTACGCCCGTATCAGGGAAAATGCTGACGCCAGTATGCGTTATTACCGGAACCAATGCTGACACGTCTGTGCCGAATGGCACGCTTATCGCCACAGTTCTGGTTACTTCGTCAATTATGCCAACGGCGGCTGGACTGCTGAAGGAGAATGCCGTCATCGTCTTATCGCTGCTCAGTGCCGGCTTAATCAGGTTGTTAACGGTAAGCTCTTGTGAAGCGGTGTTGGCATTACCCGAACTATCGAGCACTACATCAGCAGGAACAGATACTTTTACCTCACCGGCGGCCATGGGCCTTATCGTAACTGCAAACTCGGTGTTTTCTATAACCGCAGCAAACCCGGTTATTGCGCCGTTCACGACCGTTATGTCGCTTGCGGCAAAACCACTTACCGGCTCAGAGAAGATTACGCGCACAATAAACGTTGCGCTGTCCTGAACTTCTTCCTGGTCACAGGCGAGAGACACGCCAGGCTTCGAAGTATCTGCCTGTTCTGGCCTGTCGATTCCAACCAGAACTGGTAGACTGGCCCGCCCTGTTGCACCTTGCGGATCACTGACTACGACGCTTATCGTTGCCAGGCCGACATAACTCGGGGCTGTCCATATCGTTTCCAGTTGGGAACTTCCGCTGGCAAGCGCTCCTCTGGTTTTACTCCATTGCGTTGTTAATCTAGATAAATCGGCAGCATCAGGGTCAAAGACAGTTGCTTTAATTCTGAGCTGTCCACCGGGCATGACTTTGCTGGTGATCTGTGAACCTGACCAGGCAACAAGATACGCGCCAGGATGATTATTACCACCCGAGGCCGTTGTTCTTACGTTCAATTCGAGAAAGACAGGAACGACATCGGAAATGAATGGCGCAGAGAACACAGCTGTTGAACCACCACCCGGCAGCACCACGACAACCTGAGCTTCAGTTACTTCAGGCGGCAAAGGCGGGCTGACGAATCGGCCGCTTTCGAGAACAGTGAAAGGCTCGCCCCATAGAGTGCAAACCGTTCCGGCCGGCAAAAAATTGCCGTCTGTATCGCGCAGCTGGCCGGTTACGAAATTCGAAGCTGTTTTCAGAATCAGGTCATGTACAGTAGCACTGCCACCGGAGTTTATGTTTTGAAACTCATTGCTCCGGTTCTTCATGATCAAAAGACCGCCAGAACCGGCCAGCTTAACGACAACGCGGTGTGCTCCGGGAGGAACGTTCCTGAACAAATAAGTTCCGCTGGCATCTGTAGTGGTGTGGAAAGCAGGATCATTGGCTAATCCTTCGATCCAGGCTTCTGCTCCGACAACTCCTTCAAACTGAGCGCTGGCCGACAAAACGCCCTGCGCAACCGAAGAATTTGTGACAGCGGCTCGTTCAGAGCCCGGCGCAGACTCTTTCAAAACACGGCCAGTTACCATGGAAGGCTCAGAAAGATCGCCGCCGGCAAGAGGCACGGTCGAGCCTGATCCGCCACCACCACCGCCACAACCAAGAATTATTGCCAGTATGACCACAGATAGCATTATCAATGGCATTATTCGAAAGTTATCAGCGGTTTTCATAGAGCCTCCCCAAAGCATGCTTTGCCTGAATATTGTGTTCGTTGAAAATTCTAACACAAAGTCTTACCAGGCAAAATTTTTTTGAGAGATCTTGAGACATGCCAGCCATTGAACCATGCCAGAAAAACAACAAACTGCTCCAAAAGCTAATTTAGAGCAGTCTGCAAAAAATCACGGCGGCTTACAAAAGTCAGTCGTTAAAGCTGAGAGCCTCGCTGTCGAAGCGCATCATTGGAATGAGATCGTCAGAAGACGAACCAGAAGACACCGAGTCGAATTTCAACAACTCTATTTCAGGATCTCCGGAAGTATTGAGATTGTCGTAGCTGACCTGCATGCTGCCTTCTTCAAATCCGCTATCTCCTTCGCTGTCTGAGCCAGTATCATCTTCAAAACCGGCTGAATCATCATTTTCAGCCATCAGACGGCTCTGCGCGATGTTTTCGCCGCCAGCAGCACCGCTGCCAAAAAAGAAATCAGTGCCCAGTTCCTTGCTGAGAATATTGACTTCTGATTGAAGAAGGTCTGAATTTTCGGTAAAACTCATGTTTTCATCATAGAGAACCTGTTCAGTAACCCCGGCCGGAGGCTGGGAGCGACTGGCTCGAGTATCTGTCGATTGTCTGGGCGCACTCTCAGGCTTGAGAGGCAAAAAGTCATCGGCGACAACTGGCTGTGCTGCACGGGCGGTTATGACCGGCTCATTTGCCGGTCTTTCCGACTGACCATCTTGTGGTGCGGCACCGCCGCCAAGCAAAAACAGAGGCAGTTTTTCGCTGCTTGCCGATCTGGCGCGCCGCGAGGCATATTCATCACTGCTTTCGATTTTAACGGCAGG
>Ga0154428_1195_pt2 | contig 12328 bp, 9 predicted proteins | sample RifGroC2_FD_115932 | JGI IMG/M metagenome (GOLD analysis project Ga0154428, IMG submission 115932) | Candidatus Riflebacteria bacterium GWC2_50_8 | reverse complement strand
TTTATCTCATGAATTCGGGCGCTGTTTTGACAATTGTGACAAGCTTTTTATTACTGATATTTATCCAGCCTCCGAGAAGCCTATTCCCGGGGTAACCAGTCGCGTGATTCTTGACAACATGCCGGTATCGCATCGCCGCAAAGTTAAAATGGTTAAAAACGTCGATGACGTCAAATTGCACCTGCTCAATTACATTGAACCGGGCGATGTCGTTTTTACGATGGGCGCAGGCAGTATTACGCGTGTTGGCCCGGAAGTCCTCGCATCAATGCGTGCGCGCAACCTGAATTTTAATACCATACCCGTAGCTGCTGTCTGACTGGATAATATTGGAGAAAACAGATGACCATTCTCACCGCTTTATTTCTCATCAGTGTTGCCGTTGTAATTTCGCGCGCATCAGTAGCAGTAGGCTTCATGGTGCTCGATAAAATCAAAGAGCGTTATGGCTCTTAACCTGTAACAGGCATTAAAAAACCGGCGGTCAGACGATATGTGCTGACCGCCGGTTTTTTAATGCAGGTCAGGGTTGTGTTATCGCGAGACTGTATGATCCACTGGCAAGCAGGTAAGAGCGGGCTACTTCGGTTACCTGTTCGCGAGTAACGGCATTAACCAGGTTGGGATACTTGCGAAAATAATCAAAACCCTTACCGAAGAACTCGTCAGAAGCAAAATTATCGGCCATAGAAGCGTTATCGACGAAGGTCAGAGCGTATTGACCGATCAGATACTTCTTGGCGTCTTCGAATTCTTCGTCGGTAAATCCCTGGTCGCGGAACAAATCGATTTCCTCTTTGAGGCGCTGAGTAGCGGTAGCAACCTTTGACGCCGCAGTGCTTATCGAAGCAAGAAAATAACCACCGTTCGCCATGCCGACATTGAACGCCCAGGTTGAATAGGCAAGCGAATCTTTGGCCCGCAGATTCTTGAACAGGCGAGAAGACATACTGCCTGAAAGTATGGTAGTAGCAACCGCCATGGGAGCAACTTTTTCATCGTTTGCCGCAAAGGTTCGCGAAGTATAGATAATCTGCGCCTGTTCGCGGTTCTTTTGCTGTTTGACTTCAAGAGGCTCAGCGATATCCTTTAACTTGAAAGGCTTTAGCTCATTCGCCTTGCCCTGAGAGAATCGGCCCAGGCCCTGCAGTAAAGATTCTTTCAGTTCTCGCGAATAAAAGTCACCAACAATTGCCACAACCATATTGGAACCAACATAATGCTTCTTGTGGAAGTCTTTAAGATCCTGAGTTTTAAAGCGTTTGATGTCGTCGATCCTGCCATAGGCTGAATAGCCTACCGGAGTATCAGGAAACAAGGCTTCGAGAGCCCCCTGTGAGGTATATTTGTACAAATCATCTTCATCGGCCTTTATCCAGTCTTCAACCTGCTTTCTAAGTTTATCAAGTTCTGAAGCAGGAAAATCAGGCTTGTCAAGAATGTTCAAGAGCAGTTCAAAAGACGGCATAAAATTTTCAGCAAGACAGGTCAAATCGAAAGACACGTAACTCTTGCTTGCCTGCACCCTGAATTTGGAGCCCATACCTTCAAACTTCTCGGCAATTTCATTACTGCTCAAACCGTTAGCTCCACGTTGCAGCATCTCAGCAACCATATTGGCCAGACCTGCCTCTCGGCTTTGCTCTATCAGGCCGCCAGCGGCAATTTTTAGTGAGACCGCCACCAGTGGCGCCGTATTGTTCTGCTTCAATATCAGCCTGATACCATTATCTAGCGTCACCATCTCGGGGACTGCATCTGGAGCCGGCGGTTCCGGTTCAAGCCTGGCAATGGTAAGGTTAGAGTCATTGAAATACTTTTTAGCCACGGCAACAATATCTTCTTTAGTCACCTGACGGATGTTTTCAACGAAACGATCAGCATCTTCAATATCGGCGAGCATGGCAAAATGGCCGTAGTTGGTGGCCTGATCTTCAGCTTTCTCGCGATCATAGATATCTTCGGCGATAATCTGTTGTCGGGCTTTTTCGAGTTCAGCATCGTCAATTTCGCCCTTATGCAGACGATAGACAATTCTGCGGGCAGATTCGATGAATGGTCGCACCTTGCTCTGCGAAGTTATCCCACCCACCTGAAAAAGCATAGGATACTGGCTTGAATAGTAGCCAGCTCCGGCGGAGACGGCAAGCTGCTGATTTTCAACCAGTTCACGCCAGAGCCAGCTGGACATGCCGCCGCCGATAAGCCTGGCGGTAACATAGAGCGGAAATCGGTCATTGTTCTGGATCCCAGGCACTTTCCATCCCATTCTTACGTAGGCATGCTGCAGATCGGCATATTCAATCCTGGTGCGCATGCTTTCCTGGACAGGTTCTTCCAAAATTTTCTGAGCCGGCACCGGCACATTTGGTGCGCTTCCCATATATTTGCGAACCGCCTCTACCGCTTCGTCCATTTTTACATCACCAACGATTACGACCCACATATTGGATGGCACATAGAATTTTTTATAGAAAGCATGGAGCTTTTCGCGAGTAATCTCTTCAAGATTCTTAAGATACCCGACGATAGGATGGCGGTATGGGTGCAGCTGAAAAGCCTCTTCCATGATCAGTTGCACGATGCGATTGCTCGGGTTGTCGAGACTCATACGCAATTCTTCGATTACAACCTGACTTTCCTTTTTGAGCTCAGCCTCATCAAATGCACTGTTCAAAACCGCGTCAGCCTGCAGCTGCATCATTTTGTCAAAATACTGTGATGCTCCAACCAGGTAATAGCTGGTATAGTCATTCGCAGTAAAAGCATTCTGCTCGGCACCGATTTTCTTTATCTCATTATCAAGCGCACCATAAGGATAAGTGGGGGTTCCCTTGAACATCATGTGTTCTATAAGGTGCGCGTAGCCTTCTTCTCCTGGCTCTTCGTTCACCGAACCAACTTTTATCCAGATGTTCAGTGCGACAACAGGGCTGGAGTGAACCGGCTTGATGTAAACTTTCAGTCCATTATCGAAAGTAAAAATCTGTGCTGCCGATTCAACACCGGCGGCAGAAACCGCGAATGAAGTCAGCAGTAAAAAAACTGCAACCAATTGTGCAACAGCTTTCATCGTTTGTCTCCTGCGTAATTTTTTTTACATTCTATCATTATCAGGGCTTGACAACCAGTCTTTCAAACTGCCGATAAAAGCCGGTGATTGTTATGCATTCTCTAATGCCTCGATAAACAGATGCCGATATCTCTAGCAAGATATCATTAGATGGAGCGCACACATGAAACAGGCGAACAACTATTTTATAACCGGGGCCCTGCTGACCATACTCTCGATTGCTCTGCTCGGCGGAAACAGCCTGATCAAAATGGTTCTCGCCAGCAACGATCTCGGTCGCCTTCCCCGCGAAATCAGACTTGGCTGCGAAATTGGCCTGATATCTACAGAACAGCTGAAGACAGCAACATTAAATAGGAAAATCACGACAGCAGGCTTTGCTGAAAAACTGTCGCTAACTCTGATGCTGCTTGGCGCCCAGGATTCAGCAGAAATCAGCGAACTGGTCAGGTCAGGAATTCTTACCGGCAAAACAGGTTCTGGCAAGATGTCGCGCGCCAGCACACTTGAGATATTGGCCCGGGCAACTCTTATTCTTTCAGGCAAAGAACTTATCAGCCTGAATGGTGACAAAGCCAAAAACTACAGAGACTACCGGGTCGCCGAAAAATACTCTAATGCAGTTGCGTGGCTACAGTCCAAATACATCGTCAGAGGCTACCCTGATGGCACTCTTGGCAAGGGACGAAACCTGAACATGCGTGAAGCAGTATTCTTTCTATACAGGTTCTACGAAGCTGTTTCATCAGAAATGATGAGTAAAAGACCCGCCGAAAAGCTTAGTTTTATAGATATTCCGCTCAGTCACCCGATGATGGAAATCATTGAAAATCTCACTCAGGGCGGAGCTTTTGACAAGATCATTCTCAGACCGAGCTTTGACGGCGACTCATTTGTCAGCGCAGCAGATCTCACTGAGATGCTTAACGGGGTTTTCGCAAGAGCCGGTAAAGAAGTCGATCAGGTTCGTATTAAGACAATTTTCTCCGACAACAGCAGTGATTCATTCACTCGTCGACGCCATCTTGCTTTGGCTCTGGAATACATTCTCGATGAGTTTGCCCGCGATCGGCTGAATGCTAAAAAAATTGATTATCGAGATGTATCAATAGAACAGCCTGAATTCGAGTCTCTTCTTAAACTTGCTGGCTGTGGTCTGGTTCTTGGCTATGGCGACGGCAGATTTGCCGGCAACGAGTTTGTAACCTGGTATGAAGCAGCCAAGCTGATGAACGAAGTGCTTAAGTTCGCCGCGATTACCGCCCCGGCAGAAGAAAAGAGCGATCGACTGGCAGTAAAATCGGACATCGAAGCGTTAAAGGCGCTGATCAGGGCGAAAAAAGACCGGGTTCACAAAATATTGCATGCGAACAGACGCTGATCAGACTCGTCCCAGAATCAGGCGTTCCTCGGGCATACAGCTGACAATAAGCTCTTTACCGGTTGCAACTGCAATGATCTCGGCAGCATATTTCGCTTCACGCGCACAGATCGATGAAAAAACCCTTTCAACCGAAAAGCCATCGCCATCATTTATAAAAACCTTTACTACCCAGAGATTGGCGGTATTGGTCAGGAAGCATTCTGAGTTTCTGGTAAGCTCAACATTCAATAGTTCATCAAAGTGGTAGGCAGTTGAGCGCACGCCGAGGATGCTGGATTCAAGCAGAGAAATTTTTCTTTGCGACCTGGTGATTCCAACGTCCTTTCGATAAGTAACCAGGACAAGCCCTGCCAGAATAAAGCCGGCCGAGACAGCTAGACAGAACAGACAAAAACCAAACAACGAGAAAAACAGCTTACCACGCAGCAGTTGTATGATTATGCCGATTCCGGCAATTATAAAAAGTGCACCAAGCGCCACGCAGACTCGCGAAGTTCTGAAGGTAACGGTATCGCTGTCATGACCTTCAATCTTCATGACTTTAAAACTACTTAGAAACCCCATCTCCAGCTTTCCCCAGGCACGTTGTATTAATTTTTTCTTAACGTCGTGCCGATAATAACAAACGAAGCCGCGCAGGTCAATAAGTATTATTGCGCAAAGTGGCGTACACTCAGCTTTTGAGACCAGCCGTACGATTGCCGCGTAAAAAAAAATCAGTGTACATTTTTGCGCCTCTGTTCAAGCGAGTTCAAGCGGGATATTTTCGGCATTTTTTCAGAAAACACAGCAGCATTGATCACAGTCGCAAACGCGGTACCGCACAAAAGACGCATTGACAAAGAAAACGGCCGCTAGAGACGAGTTGCGAGTCGCACCTCTGGCATTTTACAAAACTCGAGCTCATCAACAACCCTGATACCAGAGCTAAGCAACGCCTGCGCAGCTACGCCAGAACCGCGAACCAGACCGCCAGAAAATGTACCATCATAAATTTCATTGACGCCACAAGAAGGACTCCGACTCTTTAATACCGCCAGCTCGACACCATGGAGCGTTGCCAGGCGCAAAGCCTCTGCCGCGCCTTTAACAAAGCAGTCAGTTGTATCAAGTCCCTCACGATTAAGCACGCAGCCGCATCCCTGCAACACCAGCCCCGATGAGGCCTGAAGCTCGCAAGGAATGCGCGGTGTAGACATGCCGCCCAACTGCTCCGGGCATACCGGCAAAAGCTGATAAATTCGGAAAAGCCGATCCCAAAAAGCAGCGTCTGAGGCATATATTGACGCCTCAGACGCTTTGTAATTACATTTACAGCCAACCAGACAGGCGCTGATAAGAATTCGACAGCCTGGCTCTATCATAGTTTTCTCAGAATTTCAGAAAGTCAGGCTTAGTTGCCCGACTTCCCATCTTGTGATTCTGGAATTTTATCAGGCACAACTACCGGCACAATCTCAGGTGCGAAAATCGAAATGTTACCTTCAGCCCCGGCAACACCTTGTTCCACGCCACTTTGCGGAGTTGTCAGAACGGGCGCCGGCTCTGCAACTGGCTTGAAAAAAGGATTCACAGAAGCCCCGGCCGTCGGCTTTTCTGGCTTGTCGGCAGCTGGCGAATTCTTTTTTACTTTCGCAGCGCTGTCACGAAGAATAATCGAATTGCTCAGGTTACCATTGGCTGTAGCAGTTTTGCCTACGGCAGCGCCTGGCTTATTAGCTCGCGGGCCGCTCGCTTCAATGATTCCAGGCATGCTTTTCTGCATCTGCAACAAGGCAGGCCCGATCAGCAACACTGAAATACTCGGGAAAATAAGAATGACCAATGGAACAAGCAGCTTAACCGGCAGCTTGTTAACACGTTCTTCGGCCATTATCATTCTCTGATAACGCATCTGCTCAGCCTGTGCGCGCAAAGTAGGCCCTATTTCTGCGCCCAGACGCTGAGCCTGAATCAGCGAACTGACAAACGAGAAGAACGACAAAACTCTTACGCGTTCAGCCATATCTGCAAGCGCTTCTTCAAGGCTCTTGCCGACTTTGGTGTCAGACAGAAACATTTTGAACTCAACGATAATATCAGTATTTCGTGATTTTTCGACGACCTTAGCGATACCACCGGTGAGATCCAGGCCTGATTCAATAGCAAGCGACAGCAGATCGATGACGTATGGCAACTCAAACTCGATATTTTTCTGGCGCTTCTTGATCAGGTGACCAAGATATATGCGTGGCAGCCTGAACCCTATCGGGCTGAGCAGAACAACCACGATGAACCCGAACAACAGATTAAATGTAAACGGGTTAACAAAAATGACCAGCAGAGAAAGAAAGACGATCGCCGAAACTTCCATTATTGCGATATATTCGTCCGCAGAGAATTCTGCAGCCTTGTTGGAAGCTTCCAGCAGAAACTTGACTTCTGCGCGCAGGCGCTTGCAATACTCACCCGAAATAGAGCGGTTTAGAGCAGTAAGCGGGGAGATAAATGCCCTCAGAACTGGCCATCTCGCCTGACCTTTAGCACGCGCCTCATTTTTGGCGACAACGGCTTCTTCTGCTTCGGGCAGAATTGAGCCTGCCATGCGGTTAATAAACATCAGACCTATTATCGCAGCAGCGATCGATGTAATAAGAACGGCCTGCCCCACCGGGTTTTCAAGCATCGGCACAAGATATTGTGGATGAAAGGAAGTAATAAGAGCTGCAAGCGCGATTGGAATCGAACCGACGAGATTGCCTGAAACGCGCGCATGAGCCGTTCCAGCTATGACCTTGCCCATGATTTTTTTGCGTTCGGCAACAGTCAATACGATCTGGCGATAGAGATCTTCGAGGTTTCCACCGGTTTCCTGCTGAAAAATAGTGGCGTTGACCGCCAGTTTGAGATCGGGACTCGGAACACGTGAAGCCAGATTGGTAAGAGCTTCAACCATGGAGGTGCCGAGACGCCTTTCCTGAACCAGGGTCCTGAACTCGTTACAGATTGGCGGCGGGGTTGCTACGGCAATAAGTTCAAAAGCCTGATCGAGGTTGCGGCCGGCCTTAAGACAGGAACTTATCATCAGCAGAACCTCAATAAGCTGATCTTCGAGATTCGTTCCAGTTACACTCTGAAGATAACGGGAGCGACCGCTGGGATCTTTATCTTTGCTGATCTTGCTGGGATCAAAGCTGATATCAAGCTGCTCTTCCAGCACAAAATAAATACCGATAATCCCCCCCAGTATGGCCAGGATCTTGATTGCCGGAATAAGTGTCATGAGCGTGCTGCCTCCTCAATTTTGGCGGTTGGGCCTTTCATTTTAAACAGATGCGCGTTCTGTTCAAGGAAACTACCTGGAATAGACCTGATGAATTCCGGCAGAACTCCGGTAGGAAGGAGTTCTCCAACCACGTGCCCATCTTCGCCAATCCACTTTTTCTCAAATTTGAAGATGGTCTGGGTTTGTATGATATTGTCTTCAATGCCGATAACTTCAACCAGTTCGAGAAGTCGTCGACTGCCATCAGCGAGACGACCGTTCTGAACGACGAAATTAACTGAACTGGCGATCTGCTCGCGTATGGCGCGCAGCGGAAGATCGACTCCCGCCATCAACACCATGGTTTCGAGCCTGGCCAGAGCATCTCTTGGCGTGTTGGCATGCAAAGTTGTCAAAGAGCCATCATGGCCGGTATTCATCGCCTGCAACATGTCAATTGCCTCAGCGCCACGACATTCGCCGACAATAATTCGGTCCGGGCGCATTCTCAAAGCATTGCGAACCAGATCTCTGATGGTAATCTGAGTTTTAGCCTCAGTTCCCTGTTGTCTTGCTTCAAGCCGGCCCAGGTTCGTTTGCGTCAGTTTTAGTTCTGCAGAGTCTTCTATGCAGATCACACGTTCGTTGGGCAGAATAAAATTAGACAGCACATTGAGCAGAGTGGTTTTGCCTGAGCTGGCACCGCCAGAAACAATTATGTTCTTTTTCAGATGTACGCAAAGTTTGAGAAATTCAGCAGCCGCAGCGGATACGCTCTTAAACCTGTAGACCAGGTCATCCATACTGATGGGAACCTTCGAAAACTTGCGAATAGTTATCATGGGGCCAGTCAGAGCCAGTGGCGGAATAATTGCGTGAACGCGTGATCCGTCGGCCAGACGTGCGTCGACATAGGGAGTACGCTCGTTAACAGTGCGGCCGGCCGGCATCAGAATGCGCTCGATTACAGTGCGCACATGGTCGGTATTGTTAAATTTTCGATCAGTAAGGATCAGGCGCCCATTCTTTTCGACAAACACCTTGTCGGGGCCGTTCACCATTATCTCGTCGACTTCATCGTCGCGCATGAATTCTTCGAGCGGGCCCAGGCCTAGAATCTCGTCAATGAGAAACTTTTTAACCTCAGCTTCTGCGTTATGCCCTTTAAGCTTGGGAGGAGGTGTTCTATGCATCGCAGCGTCAATTTTTGCTTCGACTTTTTCGCGCAATTCATGGTCAGAAATTCCAAAACTCTTGTCGAGTTCTCCGACCACTTCAGCTCTTAGTTCACGCTGGTATTCAATAATTTCCGGGGGAATGACGCCAACAATCCCGCGATCTTCATCGGGCAGAACACCGAGAGCAGGCATGATCATGGCATGTTTGAGCAGGTTTTGCATGCTCTGTTCAAGACTGTCTTCGCCAGATTCTACGGAAAGCTCACCGCTGAGGGGGATAGCGCATTCTCTTTCGAAAAGGCGGTTTTCACTATTCTCAGTGGTGTCTTCAGCATGGTTTCTGATCCAGAGAATTTTTTCAGCCAGGCCGCTACGGCAGCTGGCCTCATCTCTGAATTTATGAGCAAACGCAGGCGAAGGAGGCTGCGAAGTATAAACATAGAGCATCGCATCGGCGCGGCTGAGCAGAAATACCGGCAAGGGAGACAATTGAAAGTGTATGTCGACAACAACATATCCTTCAAGCTCTTCAAACAGCTTGAGCAGATGCTGCAAAGATTCAGACAACTCGCTCTCGCTCAGATGAAATCTGGGCTGCAAAGTCTCGCCAGGCCTGTTTCCGCAAAACGGGATGTAATAAACGCCCTGATGAGAAGTGAACATACTGGCCAGATTACTTGCTGAAAGCGATGCCCAGTTGCCCATATAGTATTCAAGAAAACTGGTTTTAACCTGAACCTTCTCGTCAAGCTGATCAAGCAGAGTCGAAGGACGCATAAGATTGAATTCGACAAGAGCAACCGGCTTGCCGGTTTTTTTTTGCAAGGAAGAAGCAAACCCCGAGGCAATAAAAGTTTTTCCTATACCACCTTGGAAACTGGTAACAACAAAGGTCCGAGCTTTTTTTTGTGATGTTGTCATGTGTCCTCTTTTCTGAATTTCATTCAACCACAATGCATTAAAACTGTCAATCTGTTACAATCCAATAGCAGGTACATTATATAAGGATAGTCGCATGACCAGTTGCGCAATTGAAGTCAATGGACTTGAGAAGGCCTATGGCCAGACAAAAGTAGTAAAAGGAATATCCTTTTGCGTACAGCATGGAGAGATTTTTGGATTTCTTGGCCCAAACGGTGCCGGGAAAACGACGACGATCAGGATGATGATCGGCGAAATCCCATTCAAAAATGGTCGCATCAACATTCTCGGCTATGATGTCCCTGATCAGATCGCCAATACCCGCAGCCAGGTAGGAGTGGTGCCTGATTACCAGAATCTTTACGATCGAATCACTATTCGCCAGAACCTTGAGTTCTTTGCCGCGCTTAATAATATCGACAAATCGCGCATCGACGAAGTAATTTCAGAGGTTTTTCTAGTTGAACATCAGAACAAAGCATGCAAAGACCTCAGCCGCGGCCTTCGTCAGCGCGCCCTTATCGCACGCGGACTGCTTCACAAACCTCGACTGTTCTTTCTTGACGAACCGACCTCTGCCCTGGATCCTCATTCTGCAAGATTGATCCGCGACCTGGTGCTCAAGCTCAGAAACGTTGGCACGACCGTCTTTCTCACCACACATTATATGGAAGAGGCCGACCAGCTTTGCGATCGCCTGGCCATAATGAATCTTGGCGAAATAGTTGCCTGCGACAGCCCGCAAAACCTGAAAAACAAATATGGCCGCAAGGCAGCAGCCGTAGAGTTTACTGAAAATGGAACCAGTCAGACAAAAGATTTTTCTCTTGAAGACAAAAACGATCTGGCTGCCCTTGCACAGATCGTCAGTTCAGGACATTTATTGAAAATTCATTCTCAGGAAGCAACTCTTGAAGAAGTATTCATGAAAGTTACCGGCGCGCGCTGGAAATCGAACTCAGAGGAAGCAGAAGCATGAACTCAAGGGCAATTCTGGCGATATTACGCAAAGATCTTCTCGACAGCATGCGCAATTATCAGGTCATCCTGATGGTACTGACCCCGATCATACTCTCACTGCTTTTCACGAACGTGATGAGCGGCAGCAAAACCTCGGCAGCGCTGCCCGAAATCGGTGTCATCAGCAGCCCGCAACAGCCACTGATCGAATCACTTATCGGCAAGGGCCTCAGCAAAAAAATAACGTTTTATCAAAACCGACACGATCTGGAATCTGCTATTCTTGAGGGCAGAGTCCGCTTTGGCATCATTCTGCCCGAAATCATTTCTTCGCGCAACCCGAAACACCAGTCGGTTACCCTGCTCTATCCCCCGCATATTCCAGATTTCGGGGTTGAGACTCTAAAAAGTGTTTTTGAGGCTGAAATTCGCTCGCAACTTGGCATGACTCCGCAACCGCTTCCCTTTGAATTCAAGGTAGAGGCAGTAGCTGGCAGCAGCAGCAACGCCAATGCCATGGCTGACAGCATGTTTCCGATGCTTATGGTGATGGCGATGGGTATGGTCGGCTTTCTGGCGTTACCCATGGCCATTGTCGAAGAACGCGAAAAAGGAACGCTCAACGCGGTTTTTTTAACTCAGATAAAAACCAGCGAGTTCATAACCGGCAAGTCGATGTTCAGCCTTTTTCTGGCGGTCACGACCATATTTGTAATGCTCAGTATCAACAGAAAATGGGGCGATAATAGCGGCTATCTTGTGCTGATAATTTTTTCAGGTTCACTGATGACTATCTTCACCGGTCTGATCGTCGCAAATTTTGCTAAAACTCAGGCCGCTGTTAACGCCATCGGAACAACGATTTTTCTATTTTTTCAGATGATTCCAAGCCTTCAGCATTCAAGTGATATCGTGCGCTCGGCCGCTCCATTCGTGCCCTCCACCTATATTTTTTCTGCTCTGCGCAAAGCAATGTTTCTAGATCTTTCAAAAGTAACAATTAATGACGATATATTGATTATAGTAACTCTGACAACAGTTGCTTACCTGGTAGCACATGGTGTATACAGGTTCAAGCAGGCAGACAAATAATCTGTCTTGCAATAATACGGCATTTACAGTAATCTCAGAATTTAAAATGACTAAACTGGAACATAATCAGTGAAAAATCTGGCTTTTGATGAAATAGTGAGAAATCTTCTTGTCTATCTCAAAGGACAAGTCCCTTCGCTCAGCTCCAAAGAATCAAGAGACGATGTATTGCGGCAGGTCCAGAGCATGACCTTTACCCTGCGCTCCACGATCGTTCAGCTTGAAGGCGCCGCCTATCACGATCCGCGCAACACAGAAGACTACATGAAGCTTGAGCGCGAACTCGAAGCTCTTAAGGCAACCAACGCCAAGCTCGAAGAATCCCTGTTTCTGGAAATGAACAAGACGCAGGATACTGGTGACAAATTTCTCAACTACCAGGACGAACTGCTGAAAAGACAGAAGGCAGAAGCTGCTCTGATTGAGCAGGTTGCCCAGCTTAAAAAAGAGATTGAAGATCTTCTTAACAAGCCAGT
>Ga0154428_1198_pt1 | contig 12340 bp, 11 predicted proteins | sample RifGroC2_FD_115932 | JGI IMG/M metagenome (GOLD analysis project Ga0154428, IMG submission 115932) | Candidatus Riflebacteria bacterium GWC2_50_8 | reverse complement strand
ATGCTATCAGGATTGATCAGAAAATATTTTACCGTGCCTCTCCAGGATTTATCGAACTACACCAGCGCAATTGCAAAAACCGGTTTTGCCAGCATCGAAACTCAGGCACCGACCAGCATTGTGTTTGAAATCAGGCAGCTCATAGATAATTTTTCGGCAGCTCTCGAAAAGATTATAGAATCACAGAACCTCGAAATAGATAAAAATCAGCAGCTGCAGGCCGCAAATGACCAGCTCAACGATAAGATAGCCCAGCTTAAACAGTCTCGAATAGCGGTCGAGCAGGCAGAAAAGAGCTTTTCTATTCTGGTTAACAACTCGCCATTTTCGATAGTACTTGCCGATCGAACTGGCAATATCGAGTTTGCCAACGAAGAGTTCACACGAAACACCAGATTAAGCTGCACTCAGACGTTGAATTTAAAAGATTTGTTTGAGCAATTCAAGCCGTTTGGCAGAATGGGCTTTCCGATAGCATCTTTTCTCGAAAGCCTGGTTAACAGAAAAGACGGCAACAAGCACATTGACACCGGTGAACTGTGCCTTTGCAGCGGCCCGGACAAACGCATTTTTAACTGCGTCGCCACAGTTATCGAGTCGCGCTGTATCGTGATCTTCTCTGATGTAACTGAGTCGGCTGTCGCGGCAGAAGAAAAGCAGCATCTTGTCGAGCAGTTACAGCTGGCGCAGAAATTTGAGAGTCTCGGCACACTTGCCGGCGGCGTGGCTCATGATTTTAACAATATCCTCATGTCGATTATGGGTTACGCAGAGATCAGCCTTACTGAGATCCCCAAATCCGGTCGACTGTATGAAAATATCTGCATGATTCAGACGGCCGCACAGCGAGCAGCAGAACTGACACGGCAGATGCTTGATTTCACCGGTAAAAATGTATTTAGAATCGAACCCATGGATTTGTCGTTGCTCGTAAAAGAAATGGCCAACCTGCTCTCGGTTACCATATCAAAAAAAATTACGGTCTGCTATGACCTAAAAGAAGGCATAACCGCAGTTGGTGATCCACTACAGCTGCGTCAGATAGTAATGAACCTGATAATGAACGCCTCCGAAGCCATAGGCGACAATAATGGCCAGATTACAATTCGTACCGGCATGCTCGACCGCAACAGTAATTCTATGAAATCCACAGCGGTGTCAAACCTGGATCCCGACAATGAATTTTATGCGTTCCTGGAAGTTACCGACACGGGTTGTGGTATTCCGCCAGAAACCCTGGAAAAGATATTTGACCCGTTTTTTACAACGAAATTTACCGGGCGTGGCCTCGGACTTGCAGCAACCATGGGAATAATCAAATCACACCGTGGTGCCATAAGCGTAACAAGCACGCCAGGCAGAGGCTCAAGCTTTGTAATAATTTTGCCCGCGTCTGAAGAACTGCTTAATGACGCAGTCGACAAAGAAACAGTAATCCCCGAGCTAAAACTCAAGGGCAAAATTTTGCTGGCGGATGACGAAGAGACGATATTATCCCTCACCGAAATGATGCTGGAACCTTATAATATCGAGATTATCTGCGCCGGAGATGGTGCAAGAGCAGTCGAGATTTTTGAGAACCAGAAACAGGAGATAGCATTGGTCATTCTTGACATGGTGATGCCAAAACTAAGCGGTGAAGAAACCTTTAATAAAATCAAGGCCATCAGTCCTGAGATACCGGTCATTATAGCGAGTGGTCATTCGCGCAACGAAACCTTACAGAGATTTACCGGCGCAAGCTTTGACGGTTTCCTGCAAAAGCCATTCAGAATTCAGGATCTGATCAAAGAGATCTGTGCTGTTACCAAAATTTGACTTTTGGCACAAAAAGAGTATCCTTTTATTGATTTGCAGTTTACGCAGTTAATAAATGAGGCACAAATGCTCGACCAATTGCTTACAAAAGCTGAAAATTCAGGCAACCTGGGTCTTGAAGAAATCGAACAACTGCTCAATCTCGAAAACCAGAGCGATATCGACAGACTGCTTGCTTGTGCGTATCGTGTAAAAACCAGATATGTGGGTCGAACAGCCTGGTTTCGCGGGATTATCGAGTTCAGCAATATCTGCGCAAAAGATTGTTACTATTGTGGCATCCGCCGTAGTAACAGCAAAATGCAACGGTTCACCATTCCTGAGAAAGACATCGTCGAATCGGCAGTCTGGGCCTGGAAGGCTGACTACGGCAGCGTAGTGCTGCAGTCTGGCGAGCGCAGCGACCCTGAGTATATCAATATGGTTGAGCGATTGCTGAAAGAAATCAAGAAGCGCACTAATGGCGAGCTTGGCATCACCCTTTCTCTTGGTGAGCAGAGCGAAGAAACTTATCGCCGATGGTTTGACACCGGTGCTCATCGCTATCTTTTGCGCATTGAAACCAGCAACAAAGAACTCTATGCAAAACTGCATCCCAGAGATCATTCTTTTGAAAACCGCGTCGATTGCCTGCACAGGTTGCGTAAGGTCGGATATCAGGTTGGTACCGGCGTAATGATCGGACTGCCCATGCAAACCGCCCGCCATCTGGCAGAAGACCTGATGTTTTTCAAGAGCCTTGACATTGATATGATCGGAATGGGCCCATATATATACCATTCAGATACGCCACTGGCCAGTTACCGCGCAGAATGGGAAATCCCGCACAAAACGCTGTTAAACCTGGGCCTGAAAATGATCGCGCTGGCTCGCATACTTATGCGCGACATCAACATCGCCGCAACAACAGCTCTGCAGGCCCTTGAGCACGATGGGCGCGAACAAGGTCTGCTGGCCGGCGCCAACGTGATAATGCCCAATGCTACTGACACCCAGTATCGAGAGAATTATCAGCTCTACGAAAACAAGCCCTGCACTGACGAAAACGCCACGATGTGCCGAGGCTGCCTGCAACGAAGAATCGAGGGAATAGGCGAACAGATTGGTTTCGGCAAGTGGGGCGATTCGCCGCATTTTGCTTCCAGAACTAACAAAGCTATCGTCTGACCCGTTCTTGTTTGCCAGCAGACATTATTTTCAAACGATTTTTACGACAGCCTGGCATCAGTTATAATTATTATCTGCATGGAGTCAGAAACCTATGAACAAATTACTGCTCATCATGCTGTTTGCTCTGTTAGCCGCTTTTCACCTGAGCACAAAGGGAGCCGCCATGGATTATCGACAACTTACCCCCGAAGAAGAACGCGTAATAGTACACAAGGGAACTGAACGCCCTTTCACCGGAAAGTTTCTCAATAATAAAGAGGCGGGCACCTATACTTGTCGGCGCTGTGGTGCCGAGCTTTACCGCTCGAACGACAAGTTTGAATCAGGGTGTGGCTGGCCATCGTTCGACGACGAAATCAAAGGCGCCGTGACCCGAATACCCGACGCGGACGGGCGCCGGGTTGAAATCGTCTGTAAGGCCTGTAACGGCCACCTTGGCCATGTGTTTACCGGCGAGGGTTTTACCGAAAAAAATACTCGCCACTGCGTCAATTCGGTGTCGCTCGACTTTGTATCGGCCGCGGCAGCTAAAAATGAAACTGCCGTGTTTGCCGGAGGCTGTTTCTGGGGCGTCGAACATCTGATGAAAAAGATGCCGGGCATTATCAGCGTTAAATCTGGTTACACCGGAGGCCGCACTGACAACCCCGATTATAAAAGTGTCTGCACAGGCACAACCGGGCATCTGGAAGCGGTTGAAGTTGTTTTTGACCCTGGAAAATCAAGCTTCAGTGAGCTGGCCCGCCTGTTCTTCGAAATCCATGACTTCAGTCAGACCGATGGTCAGGGGCCGGATATAGGAGAGCAGTATAAATCAGCAATTTTTGTGCAAACCGCTGACCAGAAGGAATCTGCCGACGAGATCACCGCGCAACTTCGCGGTATGGGGTACGAAGTCGCAACCGAGATCAGACCTGCAGCAAAATTCTGGCCCGCCGAAGACTATCACCAGAATTATTACGAAAAGACCGGCAAAAGCCCCTATTGTCACATCAGAAAGAAAATTTTTAAATAAAGTCTGTTCGGCGAACAATTACTAATAATTTCTCAGGCAAGGCAAAACGCAAAATCGGCCACAGGGCTTCAGGCTCTGTGGCCGATTCTTTCTGCAGCATCCTCAAGCCTGACGGCAGCTTTCTTTACAACCAAGCTTTCGTAAAAAGAACACTGCCGGGCAAAATCCGGTAAATGCCGATTGAATGAGATTCAGCGCAACAAAAACAGTAAGCCATACCCACATCGGGCTGACATACCAGGTCAGGTAAAGGCTCAGAAGAATCATTGAGCCGGCAAGAACTCTTATCGCATTTTCTATGGTCATAACATTCTCCATCTTAAATGATTTACTAATTAGAGAGCATTTTTTGTGCCATGCCCTATCCAGCGCTCTGGCAAAGATTATTGGAAGTATTATTCTGCCGGCGCACCGCTCAGAGGGCCATTCGATAAGCTAGTCCACCGTCACAATTGAGGAAATGAATTGATTTTTTAAGATTAACTCGGGCTCTCGGCGGGAATCAGAGGTTGAAGATATCGCGACTGCGGTAAAGTTGCGAATAGTTGCATTTTCTTACGGATGGAGGTAACGTTACCGCAATACTTCACGGGGAGAAAAATATGGGCGGGCGAAATTTCCTGCAGGACATCAGCGCAGCCTTGCTGCTCGACACAATGGCTGAAGGTGTGATTCTGGTCGACACCGCAGGTAAAATCAGGGTGTGGAACAAGGCCATGACAGAGATAACTGGCTATCAAGCAGAAGAGGCGTTAGACCGAACGACAGAGTGGTTACGATCGGCTGAATGCATGGGTGCCGACCGTATTTTTGCTCTGTTTTCAAACACAAAAAAGGGAGAGAGCTGCATAAATGGTTGCGAGTGTCGAATTATCGCCAAAAGTGGCGAGAAAATACCGGTCATGGTTAATGCGCGGATCATGAGCAATGAGCAGGGCAAAACTTTTGGCATTCTGCAGACAATAACCGACTTTCGACCGGTGTTTAATCTGCGCCAGGAAATTGCTGCAATGGCGTCAAGAATGCAATCAGAAGACGGTTTTGAAGGCATAACCGGCAAGAGTCCCCAAATGCAGCGGATCTTTCGCCTGATAGCCCTGGCGGCCGAAAGCGAGGCATCGGTCATGATTCTTGGAGAAAGTGGCACCGGAAAAGAGCTTGTTGCCAACGCTATTCAGCAATTGAGCAACCGAAAAACCGGCCCTTTCATCAAAGTAAACTGTGGGGCCTTACCCGAAACGCTTCTCGAATCAGAGCTTTTCGGACACGAAAAGGGTGCATTTACCGGTGCGGTTAAAAAGCGAATCGGTCGTTTTGAAGCTGCTGACAAAGGAACGATATTTCTTGACGAAATAGCCGACATAAGCCCGGCCATGCAGGTTAAGCTGCTGCGGGTTTTACAGAATGGAGAAATGCAGCGTGTGGGCGGCGAAATCGTTATCAAAACCGATGTCAGAGTAATTGCCGCTACCAATAAAGACCTGGTTCGCGAAGTAAAAGAAGGAAGATTCAGAGAAGATCTTTATTACAGACTGCGCGTGTTTCCGCTGGTATTACCGGCTCTTCGTGAGCGCACAGAAGACATTCCTCTGCTTGCCCACTACTTTATCAACCGCTTCAGCGCGCGAACCGGGCGACTGATTACCGGTATTTCCCGTGACGCACTCAACAAAATGCTTGCCTATCAGTGGCCAGGAAATGTCCGCGAACTTGAAAACGCCATAGAATAAGCATTTGTTGTCTGTCAGAACCGCACAATTGGCATCGACGATCTGCCTGCCGAAACAGGGGTTTCCCGAAAAAGTCCGCCGAATTCTCATTTATTGGCCGAAACCGGGCATTCCCACAGAGCAAGCATCGAGAGCAAGCGCATCCTGCGTGACCGCGACAAACTGGTGGCGTTGCTCGAAGAAAGCCTGTGGAACAAGGCTGAAGCAGCCCGGGCTTTGGGAGTCAGCCGCACAGCAGTCTGGAAATGGATGTTGCGCCATAACATACCAGCTAGACAAGATTAGTCAAATATTGACTTACGGGACAAAAAATAATAATCTAATTCGACGTACAGATCAGCTGTACAATTTTCAGCCAACCAGGCTAAAAAGGAGCCAATTATGGCAGCAGTAAAAAAAGGCGACCTGGTTTTTGTTCACTATACTGGCAAATTCGACTCTGGAGAAGTTTTTGACACCAGCGCCGACGGTAGCCCACTTTATTTTATCGTTGGCGAAGGCGATATCATAGAAGGATTCGAGACAGCAGTAGTCGGCATGAGCGTGGGCGACAAGAAGACCATCGTATTGGCGCCATCTGAAGGCTACGGCGATTATTCCGATGAACGTGTAATCACCACTCAGCGCGAAAATTTCGGCGAAGAATTCGAACCGGTGGAAGATCAGCAGCTTGCCCTGCAGATGGAAAACGGCGAAAGAGTTATTGCAACCATAGTCAAATTTGACAATGAGTCGGTGACTCTCGACATGAACCATCCTCTGGCCGGCAAAACGCTGCACTTCGACCTTGAGCTCATGGACATAAAGGACGCGTCAGAAATGCCATCTTCCTGCGGTTCTGGCTGTTCAAGCTGCTCAGGCTGCGGACACTGATCAAAAGGCCCGGGCCATCTGTGCCCGGGTATTTTTTTTTGCAAGGAAACACCGATGCGTAAACTCCTGATCTGCAAACTGCTGTTGCTATTTGTTTTCATGTTAACGGCATCTTTCGCGGCAACGCCAGAGTATGTTTATGTCGCGGCTACCAATGTTCGCATTCGTGACACATCGGCAACTTCCGGAAAAGTTGTAGCGACGTTGCCAATTGGGACCTGGGGCAAAGTTATTGAGGCTTCAGACAAAGCAGAGACGCTGCTTGGAAAAACCGCGCCCTGGTATAAAATAGATACTGATAATCAGCAACAGGGATGGATATTTGGCGGACTGACGCTGGCAACAACGCAGGACGATCGATTTTCGGCTGCGATACAAATTATAAAAGCGCAGACCAGTGCCGAAAACAAATCGGCAGAAGATTTAATGCAGACTCTTGAGTTTGCTGAGAGAATAAAAGAAATGGCCTCTCACTCACTTGAGAAAGCCCAGCTTGAGCTGGCTTTTCTGGTCACGCTCGACCGCGTCTACTCGGCTCTTTCCAATGCCGGCAAGGGTTCTGACGGCAAACACAAGGCGGTAAAAGGCTATCAAAACCTCTGTTATTACCATGAATCAGCCGGGCAGCATTTTGTAAAGCCTGAAACTCTTTGGGAACTCGCCGAAAAGTATGCCGACATAATCGAGGCAGCAGAAGAGATTGCATGGGCGGCTGCTTCACAGACATTGCCAGGAGAAACCGAAGGCGACCCGGACATGATGATCTATTTTTTTGAAAAATCCTACGGACGCTATATCGAAAGTTATCCAGAAGGCAAACATATCGACAAGGCTCTTGAAACTGCTATTGTAACTCTCGATTACATCGCCGAAAACCTGACATATTACGAAAACACAGAAGATAAAGCGAACCTCAAAAAGAAGCTCGTCTGGTTCGAAGACCTGACAACAGTGACACCGGCATCAGAAGCCCGCGAAAGACTGGCAGCCAGCATCAAAAAACTCGCTGACCGGCTCGGCAACTGAGAAAGCCCGACCACCTGGCTGATAAACTCCAGCGCCTGCTTCGATCAGTTTAATATTGCCGGCCCAGATTTCTGGGCAATCGGTCTGAGGCGGCAGCACAAGCAGGCGTCGACCCAGGCGTGACGCCCACGCGGCAGTGATCAGTGCGCCACTGCCTTCGCCAGCCTGAACAACAGCAACGACATCTGCGAGGGCAGCAATAATTCGATTGCGCGCCGGAAAAAAGCTGCGCTGCGGCTTTGCACCCGGCATCATTTCTGACAGCAAGACGCCTGAGCGGCGTATTGCAGCAAACAATCCAGCATTAGCGGCGGGATAAACAACATCGAGCCCGGTAGCCAGTATTGCTGCTGTATAAGCGCCAAGATCGAGAGCTTTCTGATGTGCTATTGTATCAACTCCTGCGGCGCCGCCGCTCACAATGGCATAGCCTTCGGCAACGAGCTGACGAACCATCTCTTCTGCTGGAAGAATAGCCTCTGGCGCAAGTTTTCTTGCGCCAACAACTGCAGCAAATTTTAGCGGCCTTATGGCGCAACTGGCAAACAAAACTGGGGGCGGTTCACCAAGGTCGTGGAGTTGCAGCGGGTATCCCGGTTGCGAATAATACCAGCCCATAAATTCGCCGCGGTCGACCCTTTCGAGAGCGCTCCTGATCATTTCAGCGGTTGCAGATTTATGACGGCTCTGGCGCTGCAGACCAGCCGTATTCCCGCCACCGTCAGCTATCCAGCTGGCAAGAGCCAGCGTGGGAAGACGATGCAGATCGATCAGGCGACGAAAAGCAGCTGCGCCAACTCCCTTGTGGCGGCTCAACTGCAGCGCGGCGGCAAATTCCTGCAAAAATATCTTATTCATGGATTTACTTATATTCTACGCGGTACAAATAAAAAATGAAAGAATGGGCAAGACGGCTGTTGGCCGGGGCGCTCCGCTAAATTTGACCCAAAGAGCATTTGATGGTATAATCCTACCTATCAATTCACACTATAAAGGAGGTTTCTATGGCAGAGTTGATTCTCAACGCTGAAGTAAGAAACAAAGTTGGCAAAGAAGACGCTAAGAAGCTCAGAGCAAAGGAACTTATTCCTACCGTAGTCTACGGAAAAGATGTAACCCCTCTGCATTGTGCCATCAGCAAGCTACAGATTGACAAGTTGCTGCGCAAGGTTAACCGCAATTCCCTGATCACCCTGAAGCTTTCTAATAACGAATCTAAAATCGTTATTGTGAGAGATCATCAGAAGCACCCGATCAGTCACGAATATGTTCACCTCGACCTGCAGGCCGTTGATATGAAGCACCCGATCAGGGTCGATGTAGACCTCGAATTTGTCGGTACTCCGATCGGCAAGAAATCGGGCGGAGTTTTCAACAGCATGTGCAAACAGGTCAAAATCGAATGTCTGCCCAGCAAGATTCCTGATGTTATCAAGCTTAACATCGACAATCTTGATGCTGGACAGTCTCTGCACGTATCTGACATTCAGGCTGGCGATTTCAAAATCGTAACAAGCGCCAAAATCGCTCTCTGCCAGATCTCGCAGATCAAAGATGAAACACCCGAAGGCACCACCGCAGCCACTGCTGAAGGCGCTGCCGCTGCTACACCAGCTGCCGCTACAGCCGCCGCTCCTGCTGCCAAGGCTGCTCCGGCCGCCAAAGCCGCTCCAGCTGCCAAAGCTGCACCAGCCGCCAAAGCCGCTCCAGCCGCCAAAAAGGCTAAGTAATTTTGGTAAAACTAAGCAAATTGTAGCTGATCAGGCCAATTTAATCCGCACACTATGGGATTACTTTGGCCTTTTTAAATTTACGCCGATAATTGACCATATATAGATTAAATATCAGGAGTCATTTGATGAATAGTTTTGAAGTCGGTTCTCCCATCGTTCACCCAATTCACGGGGCAGGAATTCTTAAGCAGATTGACAAAAGACAGGTGAGAGGCAGGCTTTTGAGCTACTACGTGATAGACTTTCCTTACAGCGATCTCGGTTCAGTAATGGTGCCGATCGACATGGCCGACAAGGTTGGCCTGCGCACAATCAACAACAATAACAGCATTGATGAAATTTTTACTTCGCTCAGCGAATCTTTCTCTGAAGAAGAAGAAGAAGAAAGCAAAAGTTTTCATCAGCGCTATCGTGACTATCTCGAAAAAATTCAGAGTGGCGACCTGGTGCAGGTGGCAAGAGTCTATCGACTGCTTTGCCGTCGCAGCATGGTAAAGCCTCTGGGCACCAAAGACAAAGCGCTCTTTGAAACTGCCCGGCAGCTGCTGATCTCTGAGATTGTCTTCTCCAAAGACGTCATTGACTCCGAAGCAGGGGCCATGCTTGACGAAGCAATGGAAGATATGATCTTCTAACCCGATTTCCTGATTAAATAAGGGCTGCCGGAACTTCCGGCAGCCCATTTTCTTTGCTCGAAATGCGATTTTCATTGCCAGCGCGGCACCACTGCAGAGATTTCCCGAAGTGAGCAGAATCGGTTAAAATGAAAATATAAACCAGAGGGGACCTACTGCCATGCGCAAATTATTCATACTGATCTTCATTCTCGCACTATTTCAAAGCTGCAGCATAATATCCTTTGCCTGCGACCCTGAGCCCGGAGCACAGCATTTTCCCACGATTGATGTACCTCCACCGCGCATTCAATCTGGCTATTTTTCGGTCTACAACAGCCTTAACGGACTTCCATGCAATAACATAAGATCGCTTCTTATCCAGCCGTTTGAAAACGGGCAACTTGTTATTGCCGGAACGCGTGACGAAGGGTTACTGGTCTTTGACGGCGCGACATGGCAAAAATCCGGCGCTGGCACATTTGAATTTCCGGCTGTTACCGTTAACAGTCTTGCGAACATAGACGACAAGAGTTTTCTCGTCGGCACGAGCAGCGGTCTTTTCAAGGGTGAGATAAAAAATGGCCGCATCAGCTTTTCTGAAGCCTGCAAAGCTCGCGGCGAAAATTTAAATGTTCAGGCAATTAGCAAAATACCCAAAACAGAAGACAGCTATTACATTGCCTGCGACCGGGTAGCCGGCAAACTTAAAGGTGACATTTTTCTTCAGTTTAATACGCCTGCATATCTCAGCCCAACCGGATTTTCATCTATTATCGGCTGCGAAGTCGGCGAATTTACAGGCTGTCACGGCGGGCTTTACCGCATCAATGGCGACAATCTTGCTCCAGTAACCGGCAACGAAAACCTTCTCGGCTGGGCAAACGATTTTGCCACCGCCGAAAAGCGACTGTTCGTTGCTTCTGCCAATGGCATGTTCATGACTTCCGACCTCGAAAAATTTGAAAATTTGTTACCTGGCATCTGGTGCACGCGCGCAGCGTTCAGCGCTTTTCCTCACGAAATAATAACCGAGAAGAAAAAACAGTCATTTGAGCCTAAAATCGGAGCTTCGAGACTATCAATTGATGACGACATTTTTGCAGACCTTCGGGCAGAATATGCACGACTGCAGGATGATTACGCCACCTACACGCAGCGTTACGCCGGCCAGCGTTTTGCTCCGCCGGAAGCTGTCAGTGAAATGTATGCGCGATTTTTTGAATTTCAGAACCGGATGAACGCATTGAATGAGAGACTCGATAACCCCGCCAGATCAGATCAGGGTGGCCTGCCCGAAGATCCTGCTGCCGGCAGCAACGTCTTTCATTCGCCGCTGGTCCGAGGGCTCTGGGTTGGCACGCAGAACAGCGGTCTGATTATGTTTGCAACCAACGGTGAGCGCTACCATCTGACCAGTGAAAATTCAAAACTGCCATGCGACAATATAACCGCCATTGCCTTGAGCGAAGGTGGGGAAGCCTGGTTTGGCACCGAAAGCGGTGGCATAATGCGTTACAGCAAACGCAGCATGAGCGACAAAGGTATGCTGAAAGAATTGTTAGTCTGTCAGCCCACCAGAATCAGGGTGCTGGCCGACATGCTCTACGTTGGCACCGAATCTCAAGGCATGCACATCTATCAGCTCAACCCGATCAAAAGCCTGGGAAATTTTAATGCAGACAATGTTAAGGGGTTTCATAATACAGTAAACGACTTTGCGATGGACAAGGATGGCAATTTATGGGTTGCCGGAGACGCCGGCGTTATCAGATGGGATGGCAAGACCTGGAAAAATATCGGGTTCCGCGGACCACAACCCCAGATTCAGGGACGAAGCGCCACCCGCATTGTGATCGACGGTGGAAACCGCGTTTTTGTGGCTTTTTCTGCTGAAAGCAAAGTCTACGATCAGGTATTCATCTATGACGGCACCAGCCTTGTCGGCACGAACCCTGAAACAATAGATTCCATGCTGCAGCTTTCCGACAAAGAAAAATATCAGGAAATTAAGCTGCATAATCTTGATGGAGGCTACATGCGCAGCTTCAATTTTGGTAATGCGAGCCAGTCTTTGCGAGATTTCGAAAAGGACGCAGCAGCACCGGTAACCGCGTTGCTCAACACTGAGCATTACCTGCTGGTTGGTATGGAAAATGGCTACCAGAAAATATTTGACGGTGAAAACTACAAGCAGCTTTCAGAAAAAGGCACAGGTCAGATTGGCGCGATTTTAAACCTGTTCAGGCTTCCCAGCGGAAGAATTCTGATACAGGGCAGCGAAGGAGTGAGCGAATTTGACGGACAGCATTATCGCCTGATTGAATCAGCCGCAACCGGCCAGAACTTCAAGATTAACGA
>Ga0154428_1206_pt3 | contig 12909 bp, 9 predicted proteins | sample RifGroC2_FD_115932 | JGI IMG/M metagenome (GOLD analysis project Ga0154428, IMG submission 115932) | Candidatus Riflebacteria bacterium GWC2_50_8 | reverse complement strand
CCAAGTCCGATATTCAATGACGTCTTGTTTTTCATGACTAATACTTCTCCTCTTTCAGAGTTTCTTCGAGGTGTTTGAGTTGTCAACAACCGCTATGAACAATGTTATAATCAGAAGCAGATATGAATCAGGATCACGGTAGCCCAACATCCTTAAACCTTTCTAGTGAATTTTAATTCACTTTTTCTTGTAAAAATTAACAATTTTTAAGCCAAGCCCAGAATTACAAAACTAAGAACCAAGCCAGTTAGCCCTTTCAATGTGTTTTCGCCTTTGTCTTTCTAAACCCACTCCCGAACTCCATTAGTGATTTTTAATTCACTTTGAGAGACAAAAAAATCAGCGTTTTCTGATCATGTCAAAAAAACATTTCCAGGCATATTCAGTGTGTTTAACCACATCAACAGTGCCATGCTTTATTACCATTCCGAATTGATGAACCATTGAGAAATAGAAGAATACAAGATTGTCTGCAGGTATATCTGCTCGAATTTCACCTGCTTTTTGACCTGTTCTTATCAGCTCAGCAACGCTCTGATGCATCTGAGCTCCAAACATTAGAGATTCTGTCATTTTCTTTGACTCTGGCCCATATTTTGCCATCTGCAAAGAGAAAATCATCGGGCCAGCGGGGTTTTTAATCAGAAACCGCACTTCTCCGTGGAACAAATTATTCAGCTTTTCAAGAGGAGTTCTTCCCAGGGCTATTGCAGAATTGTAATTTTTGCGCAGGCTTTCCTGAATGAGCTCAAGAATTGCCAGCATTATCTGCTGCTTGTTCTTGAAATGCTTGTAGAGAGCAGAAGGAACCACTCCAATCATTGCCGCTATCCCGTCCATGGTTAGCGCATGGATTCCCTGTGAGCCGACTATTTCAAGAGCGGCTTCGGCAATCTGTTCTTTTCTTACTTCTGTTTCGATTCTGGGTGCCCGCATTTTTGGTGAACCTCTATTCACTTTATAACATCGACAATAATTTCTGTCAAGTTTAGCTGGGAAATGCTTTTTCCAGATTTTTCCTGGCCAATTGAGCAGTTAATTGTGCTGCAGGTAAGCTTGCTGAAGCGAGAGAAACAATTCTGATTCAAAGGGAATTCCAAGAATCGATTTCGATAATAAGTATAGGTGATGTTTTAGAAACGAATTTTTCAGGAGGTTAAAACGGCTTGAATTCTATGGCAACATTTTTTTGAAAGGAGGTCCGAATTATGAGTTCAATATCAAGCTCCGGGTCGTATGACAGTTCCACAGTGAAGACATTGTCGGAAATTCGTTCGGGAAGCCTGACCAGCACCAAAAACAGCTCCGGGTCAACCGAAACAACTTCAAGAGATACGGATGTCTCAGAGATCAGCGAAGAAGGCTACCAGTTGAAAAGCTTTATGGATAAAGTTAAAGACGGTACCGTGACCGAAACTAATCTTAAGGAAATGCAGGAAACTCTTTCCAGTTCTTCAGAATTCTCGAAAATGTCAGCATCTTCAGACAGCTCAGATCTGAGTTCGTTTCTTAAGAAAGTTAAGAATGGAACCGTTTCTGAGTCTGACCTTGCCGAAATGAAAGACAAGATTGCCCAAATGGAAGGCCAGATCGGGCAAAGGGGTGGAGCTCCCCAGAAAATGGGTGGCAAACCACCAGCCGGCGGTCCGCCTCCAGGAGGCCCACCCCCGGGCGATGCGCCGTCCACGGGTGAAGAAAAAGATGCCAGTTCTTCAATCCAGGGAAGCTCACTGACAAGCATTGCGGATCTGACAGCATCCTCATCCTCATCTTCGTCTTCGGACGATGAAGATGAAGATGAGCTTGATGCCAACGGTGATGGTACTGTATCCATGGAGGAATACGCAGCCTACTACGCCAAACAGAACGCTGCAGCGATCTCTGACAGCCTTGAAGCTGCCAAAAGCGAAAAGACTGAAGAGACCGAAAAAGCAGATGGTGTCGGTCAGATTCTTCAAAGTTCCTGAACAGACAGTAACAGAATTCCTGCAGGTGAAAGCCTGACCAAATCAGGCTTTCACCCAGGAACTGTTATGCCCTGCTGCATCGTTAGCTGTTTACTTATTTCGGAAGCGTGATTGAGAATGTAGTCTGGTTTCCCGGCTGACTGGCTGCCGTTATCCTGCCGCCATGCTCCTCGATGAGCCAGCGGGCGATTGAAAGCCCCAGACCGGCCCCTCCCCTGCTTCTTGACTTGTCAACCTGATAAAAGCGCTTGAATATATTTTCGAGTTCCTGCTCTGGGATACCTTCTCCGTCGTTAGTCACTTCAATGTGGAAATGCTGGTCAGACTGGTAGAGGTGGATAGCGATGCTTCCTGAGGAATTGGTGTGACGGATGGCATTGTCAAACAGAATATTGATAACCTGCTTGATCCTGAATTCATCACCGCACATCTGTATATTCTCAGCAAGCTTCTTTGCAATCCTTATGTTTCTGGTCAGAGCGACCTGGCAATGTGGCAAAATGGCTTCGTCGATTGCAGAACTGAGGTTGAAGCTTTTCCTTTCAATTGGTTGTTGGTGGCAGTCGGCGTGGGCAAGAAAGAATAGAGCTTCGACCATTTTCGACATCTGCTTCACTTCTTCATAAACATTGTTCAGCCATTGCTTCTGCTGAGCGACCGTCTCATCGGGGCTTGACAGAGCCACATCCAGATTGACCCGCATGATTGACAGCGGTGTTCTAAGCTCGTGCGCAGCATCTGCAAGGAAACTGCCCTGCTGTTGCCAGGATTCCTTAATCGGGGCAATGGCCTTTCTGGACATGAACAAGCTACCAAAGAAAGATAAAGTCAGGCAGCCAAGCCCTACTAGAAGGATGGCTCCCAGAAGCATGTGCAACCCCTCTTTCTCAGGTGCCTGGTCAAGGAAAACGAAAAGTGCCCCAGAAGCATTCAGGAGAGGTTTTTGCAGAAAATTGAAAGAATACTCTTTGAAGTCTATTGTTCCCTGAGTAAATTTACTGCTTCTGACCAGTTGAATTAGCTGAACTGTCTGATCTGGTGAAAATGGAGTTGTCGAAGACAAAAAAAAGGGTTCTCCAGAAGAGCTCGCCTTAACGAAAAAGGGTGGCGCAAAGGCTTGTGTGCCAGAGCCTGGCGAGTCAGCGGCCGGAGCCAGATCATTCAATTTTCCAGAACAGATATGATCCGCGAGCTGAACCATAAAGTGAAACGGGTGCTTCTGCGTTTCACGACTGGTGAAAAGATAGGTGCCAACCAGCAGAATTATAAAAAGCGAAGCGATGATCAGCTGATTGGTAAGAATAAACTGCAGCCGGAGTTTATGAAACATGTTTGCAACGGTTCTCTGAATCTATGAATGAATACCCGACTCCGCGAATCGTTCGAATGCATCTGTTGCCAAGCTTTTTGCGCAGGTAGCAGATATAAAGATCGACGTTGGCAACTTCTGCTTCAGAATAGTATCCCCAGATTTTTTCGAAAATCCGCTGTTTTGTCAACACCTGTCCGACATTGGTGAGCAGCAATTCAAGTAACAGGGATTCTTTGGCGGTTAGTTGAAAAACATTTCGGCCCCTTCTGACTTCGCCACGCAGTGGATCAAAAACCAGACCTCCGGCAGTGATAACTTGGGCGGCAATAGGTTTTTCCTTTCGACGGGAAAGAGCACGCAGGCGCGCCAGCAATTCATCTGACGAAAAGGGCTTGGTAAGGTAGTCATCGGCTCCGGCGTCCAACCCATCGATTCGATCCTGGGTAGTATCTTTGGCTGTGAGAAAAAGAACCGGGGTGTTTACCTGATTGCGTCGGAGTTCCTGCAAAATGGAAATCCCATTGCGATGGGGAAGCATCCGATCAAGGATGATCAGGTCATATATGGCTGTGCCAGCCATTTCTGCTCCAATATTACCATCAACAGCAACATCGACAGAATAACCGTTCTTTTTTAAAATATGGCTGAGAGGTTCATATAGACCTCTTTCATCCTCTACAAGTAACAGCTTCATGGCTTTTGCCTTCCCGTTGATAAGGCTTAAATTAGTTTCTCATGCGGAAAACATGCGAGAACCAACTTTAAAAGAGTAGCTTGTGGAAATTTCTCTGTCAATTTTGTCTCTGTAAAGAAATATGAACTGGTTGAAAAGACACGTAGAGCATCCGCGGATGCGAGCTTTTATATTCTTCAGCCCCAATTTTCATCTATCTGCGTAATCTGAGGACGCTTCTGCCGCCTGCAGGTCGATGAAATAATCAAACAGCAGTTTTGCCGAAGCAAATAGCGCATATTCTGTACAAAATGAGGCTGTCTCCTCATGAGACAGCCCAATCTATTGGTTTGCACCCAATAAAATCCCTGAGAACTCCCTTTCTTGTCTTACATCCTTATATCAAAACTTCTTCAGCCTGATCGGTGCTCTCTGTTGAGCTTTCGTCGACGGCTTCAACTACCTGGGCCGAGGCCGGTTCTTTTACTTCCTTGTCGCGGCTCAAAGCGCTGTCATAATAAGACACTGAATAGCTTGCCTTAATTACCTTTCCGCCAATAGCGCCAGATAGGTCGTCAATAAGCTGAAGAAATCTTTCGAGGATTTTGTCTTTTCTGTTGACCACATTAGAATCAGTGGTTTCGCTTGCAACAGACTCTTCCGGGTCTGCCGACACGATCTTGAGAGGCTCATTGGTGGCGCTTACCTTCTGCAGCTGAAACCCGCCGCCATAACTGACGGATCCGGCAGAAGAAGAGCTGGTAGAAGAAGATCCGGTATTGCCATTGTTAATGCTATCCTGCAGATATAACTTGGCGATATCGGCCATCGATGAACCAGTCAGACCACCTGAAGAAGAATTGCCGCCCAGACTCGACATCCAGGATGAGCTGGTCATCGAAGCAATCACTGATTTAAGGCCATAATCAGCAGCAGAAATCATGTCGTCTACCATTTTCTTCGAAGATTCAAAACCCTTGTTAACCGCACTTTCAGCCTGGCCAAGATAGCTGTCGAGTGCTTCGACCCCGGTTTCTTTTGCACCGAACAGTTCCCCGACAAATCCCTCTGTCAACGACTTGAACTCTTCGGCAAGAGTCTGGCTGAGCGAACCCATATCGCCACTCACTCTCACAAATACAGTAAAGCGATACATTGCCGATCTGTTGATCTCGGGATCAGCTGCAGCCTCAGCTCCAGTTGCTCCCGATACTTCAGACGCGGCAGATTCAGCCGCATGTGCAGCGCAGTTCGGGCAGACAGGAACCGCAGCGGTGCTTTCGATAGCGGTCTGCATTGCCTGGTCAAATCCGTCCGCTGAAGAATCTGATTCTTTGACAGCCGCCGGGAGAGGATTGTCATACATTCTGGCGATAACATTTATTGCTGACATAATGCCTCCTGATTTAACGTTCTATGGTATTCATGGGCGTGACAGTCGGCTGATGAACAGCTTTCAGCAACGACTGCATAATCAGTGAATCAAGCTTTTCAAGCAATTTACTGCGCTGCTCAGTATCGATGCTAAACATATTCTGCTCCTTATTTTTCAGGCCGAGAGGTGGCTTTTCCGATTCGTCTTAGTCTCTAATTACTTCATCGTCTTAAACCACTTCGGAATTTAAGTGCAAATTCGCCGAATCAGGGCTATAATTTGCCAGTTATCTTCGAAATACTTCGATTTTTGCACAAATATCACCTATGTACAGATATTTTAAAAATAATAAAATTAATGCTCAAGCGCTGCTGACTTTGCTACTCCTATTCGCAGTCAACATGGCAAACGCCGCTGAAAATTTTTCATTAAAACCGTTCAAGCCGCCATTGATGAACAGGCTGTCGCGGCTGCTGGGAAGGGCGCAACGCTCACGCGTGCTGAACCGTATTGATGCCTGCATGAAAGTAGCAGATATCTACGAGCTTCTCGCTGGCACATTATCTCCGACCATCACCGTGCTGCCGCCTGTACAGAATAAAAAACCAGGCAACCGCGACTCTGCTGAAATCACGGCTCTCAGCGCAAATCTGATTCTGTTCCCGGCTCCTTTTTTCTTTAACCAGCAACAGAGAATAGCTGAGTTTGCCAGGTGCGCGCACCGGCTCAACCCTGATTTCATCTTCCTCCAGGAAGTATGGGACAACAACAGCCTGTCTATGCTGATCGCATCCTTCCCGGACTATTATTCTGCCTATATGCCGGGGCTGGGCTACAATTATTCTGGCCTGCTCATTTTAAGCCGATACCCGACGAAGGCCGTCATGGCCAGACGCTTTGCCGTTTCATTAAAACATTCTATCGAAGAACTGACCGCCCAGAAAGGCTGGTTGCTCGTCGAAAGCGAAGTCAACGGCAAGACCGTTCACCTGCTCAATACCCACCTCTATTCTGCTGACCCACGCAGTCACTACCGACCAAACCTCGACCAGTTCAGCCAGGTGGCCGCAACAGCCACGAATCTGCCGGGACGGGTCATTGTTGGCGGCGATATGAACCTGCGCCCCGAAGATGTTGACGCCAGACTTCCCGGCAATCTTTTGCGTGACGCCTGCAACCTGCCGACAGCCGGCTACCCGACCCTGTCAAAAAAGCTCGATTACATCCTGCTAAAAACAGATCCCACCAACAAAGACCTTATCAAAGGGCAACGAGTCGAAACACCAATACGCTTTTCAGACCACATCCCGGTATTCGCCGAAATTATTTTTTGCGACTGATCGGCTGCTCAGACAACCAGGCTGAAAACTTCGACTTCCTGTTTTTTGCCGCGAATCTTTTCGACGGCGACAGGTTTTACTCGATAACCTGTGCCTAGACATTCTTTGATGGCACCAGAAATGATGACCGGCATGGTATCACTGGTTGCCAGAGAACACATGCGCGCGGCCACATTGACCGGGTCACCGATGACAGTATTGTCGACTCTTACTTCCGGGGTTCCGATAATGCCTGAAATCACCCGGCCAGAATTGATGCCGAAAACAGGACTGATATCTTTGTCAGACTTAAAATCGGCAATAATCAGCTTCGCCAGCTTGATCGCAGCTATCGCAGCATTCTTCTTGCCGAGCTGTTCGTGGGAAAAGGTTATCAGCAGCTTTTCGCCGATTACCTTGTCAACTTCGCCGCCAAATTTTTCGGCGTATCTGAAAAAATGCTCCAGGCTGAATTCAAGTTTGCGATGAACTTCCTGTTCACTGGCATTGGCAGTGAACTCTGTGAACCCCTCAAAATCAGCAAAGAGAATGGTAAATTTGGCCTCGCTCCCCTGCTGCGCCTTCTCAAAAAGCTCTGGACTGCGGGCAAGACGGCGCACGGATTCTGAGACAAAGCTGCCAAGCGCATTGCGCTCGCGCAAGCCCTTGACCATTCGATTGAAAGCACGCGAGATCGAGCCAAACTCGTCTTCACGGCTATCTTTGAGCTTAACATCATAGTTTCCGGCTTCAATCTTATTGAGGCCCCACAACAGATGCTCTAGAGGCCCGGTAAAAGATCGGCTGATGTTAACTGCCGCAAAGACAGCGAATATGGCAAAAAGAATCATTCCAACCATGAATATCACGTGCCGCCAGAACTCGATCCGCTCAAGATGTGACGTGTCCTGACGGCCGCCTACGGTATACAGCGACAAATATCGGCCCGGCAGAACCTGGTAGATCGCCTGATCATCTCCGGTTCCAACACGTCTCAGCAGACGTCGACTGCGCGAAGACCCTCTTATCATCACTGACAGATTCGACGAGTCTGCGTCTCTGGAGCTGAATGATTCGGCACGATAACCGCTGAATGCCTGCACAAGAACCGGCGTGGCCTTTATCAACGAAGCAGGATCGAGCAGATCCAGCAATGAAGTGTACCTGTTCGGGGTAATCTGATTGTTGATGATGTTGGCAAAAGCAGACTTGATGTATGATTCACCGATAGCGTATTCATCCCAGCCAATGCCGCAAAAGTATTCGATCAGGCCGTTTATGCGCAGAGGAAACACCGCAAAAAGAGTGGTGCCGATACTTGTCCGCATGCTGTTGAGACCTTCAAGCCTTGAAAAAATCTCATAATATCTTTCGACACCTACAGAGCCTACCAGCTGCGCCTTGATCTCGTCGTAAATTACTTTTTCCATCTCATTGGAACGGTCGCCGCTCTTTTCGGCCAGACCATCAACAAATTCGTTTGCGGCAAAGAATTTTTCGATAGTCTTTCGATAAAGATTGAGCATCACAAACATCGAGTCATTTCTTGTATCAGCATTGTGCCCGACAACTTCGCGCTTAAATCGATCATAATAGCGCGTAAAATTGTTCGGGCCCATGATCAAAATAGCGTTAGCACGACGCTCATTATTTCCAGACGCATCATAGCCTTTAAGGAACGGCGCGAAGGCGCGTTCTGCAATATTCATGACTGCGTGATTAGATTGTTTCAGATCAAGACTTTCTCGTATTGATGGATCACGGTCGTAGGCAGCCTGCAGTTCACGCGCCTTTTTCATCTCAGCAAGGGTCTCGGGGTGAGCGAAAGACCTTAAAAAGCTCTGAAACAAGTCCGCATTGTAAAGACGCACACCGGAATCCAGGCCGGCAAGAGTATTGTATAGATTCCGATCGATCTTCAGTCTTTCACTGTCGGAAGCTTCACGCAAAATCAGCTGAAAGATTGAACGGCCCATCAGGAATGGCATAAAAATAGCCAGCAGGCTTGCCATGATCAACACCTTGCCGACACTCAGTCTTACCCCGCGTGCAAAAACCGAAGTCTGCACGAAAGTAAACAGTGCCAGACAGACTATGGCAAAAAACGCCAGGTTCACCGGGGCAACAACATGGCGGGCCGAGCCTTCGTCCAGACTGCTCACGACAACTGGTAACAGTCCTGTTCCAGCCACTTCTCGCCCGACTACAATGATCAGCCGGTTTTTGCGGACAATCACGGTCCCGGTTTTGCCAGTTCTGGCAATGTTATCGACAAAGTCACTGCAAACCCTTTTCATGGCTGCAAAATCAGAATTCGACCTGACCACCGGAGATCCGCTGCCAGCCGCGAATTCTTTGCTACGGCTGTCAAAAAATGCCACAGCAAAGTTAGCATCCGCATCCAGTTCTGATGATGCCAGAGTTTTAAAAATGTGCAGCGCCGAAATTTCATGCAGTTTCATCCGACAAAAAAAATACACGTTATGTTCAGGCGAAACTTCGATTTTGTCCCAGTAGACCCCGATCAGCTGCTCAGCCGACTTAAAAGTCACGAGCCGGCCGGCACGCATCTGCATGAAAGCTATCCGGTCAGCAGGACTTCCAATATAATCAGTCAGGAGGCTGTCTGCCCGCTCTCGCAAAGCCTGGTGCTTTGTGTTGAACAACACATCTTCGGTGTATTTCTCGGTCTTCAGATAATCAATATAGACAAATTTTGCCAGAAATTCAGAATCGATCTTACCTGCCAGAACTGCGCTCTCGACGAGAACACCCTGATTATCAACAAGAGCGACCGCCAAAGAATCAATAGGCAGATCCTTCTGCAAAAAATCCGGCGGCCAGCCATATCTGAACAGAGTTTTGTAATTTGTCGACACCGTATCTCTGAAGCGGCTGAACGACCTATGCACCAGAGAATAAACATTTGCCTCCTGACGAATCCGGTCATTGATCTGAAGCGCCTGAGCTGACAGATCAATTTTCTGCCGATCGCTTCTGATCAGCTCCTGTTCAAGCCGCAAGGTCAAGGCCAGAACCAGAATGAAACTGAAGGCAAACACCAGGCTTCTGTTCAAAGTCATGAGAGCTCACCTACCAGTTCATATTCAGAGGTTTCTGATAGCTTCTCATAATTGTACACACCCCTGGTCAGAGCAAAAACCTTTTCAGAAACCATCACCCTGGTGTTTCTGCCCTGTTTGGAACAGGCTTCGAGAGCTTCAGCACGGACTCGCGCATCGCCGACCACGAGATATTCGTGGCGATTTCCCGCCTTAATAGTGCCGAAAAGCAGATACCCAACTTCAATACCGACACCGAAAGCATAGCTGAAACGACCGAGACTTTCACGCTGTAGATTGATCAGGCGATGGCGATCGATCATCGCCAGAGAAGCTTTTACCGCTTTTTCACAAGCCTCACCGAGACTTTCACCATAAAAAATTGCGATTATGGCATCACCTACAAACTGCTCAACCATACCATCGTGCTCTTTTATACATGACGACATTGCCGCCAGATGATCATTCAGCATCACAACAATTTCGCGCACCGGATGAGCTTCGCTGAGTGTGGTGAATGCCCTGATATCAGAACACAAAACCGCTCCAAAACGCCCTTCCATGCCTTTATGCCCGGCCGTTTCATCGTTAGCAACCTGTTGATCAAGCGACGCCGAAACAAAACGCCCAAGATTGCGCCGCTCTTTAATGCCATCGACCATTTTATCGAAGGCAATGCTTAACTTGCCAAGCTCGTCTTCGCGCTGAAGACTAAGCTTTTGCGAGTAATCCTCGGCCGCAATTTTCTTAAGACCGGTCTCAACGTTAAGCAGTGGCTGAACCAGGTATTCAGCGGTCAGCCGCGAAATCAGAAAAACCGGAACTGCCATAAGAATAACAATGAATGACAGAATCATTTCCTGCTGAAAAGCTCGAAGTCTGAAGTTTTTAAAAAATACCAGATTGGCGAGAATAAATGGCCCTGATCTGACGCAAGGATACACTACCACAAGATGATCTTCGTTCTGTTCGACGCTGCTAGCTCTGGTTACTGCTGCCATCTCGATCAGATGACCTGCCGTCTGATTCATCATCATTGCATCCTTGCTGCGGGCAGCCGGCAGCACCATCGTCGACCTGGAGCCTTTTATCTCGGCTATCGCATAGATGTTTTCAGAAAATATGTTTTGAAAATTGACTATCGACTCGCGCAGATACTGTTCAAATACGCGCGAAATGCTGATTCTGAAAAAATACCAGTTCTGTGGAACTCCATCGCGCAACAGAAAATTCTGATAGACGAAATACTTTTCGTCGCTGAAATCGAAAAATTCTATATCGCCACGGTTGGAGAGAAAGTAGCGCATCATCTCTTTACCACTACGCCCTCTTAACATCTGCAATTCAGGTTCCTCACCATTCATAATCTGAGGCGCAATACTATAGTAAGCTTTGCGAATCCAGTTGCCATAAAAATTATACGTGGCAGTTTCGCGCTGTTCTGTATAGTCAGACCCGGGGAAGCTGAAAAGCCGGCCGCTGAGACTTGCAATGTCCGGCGGGTAAACATATACCGCGTCAATCCGCAGACCCGCCGCGGCAAATCGCGCAGGCAGAGCACCTATGACAGATTCCCAGGATTTATAGTTCCAGTCAGCCATCTTAGCAATCCATAGCGGGTCGCTTTCGAGACGCTGGCAGAAACTGTGATAATCAGCCAGAAGCACCTCGCCTGAAGTATCGGCCTCTTCAAGCTGCTGGAGTGCATCTTTTATCGCCTCCTGTTCGCGTCGATATGCTGAGGAGTCGACGTGAAAAAGCCCGGCAACATAAAAAACCACGAGAGGCAAAACTCCGACCACCATAAAAGTAAGCGTCAGCCAGGTCTGCAGGCTTATGCCAACAGGATTCCCACTGATCAGAACCTTGGCAAACACCAGAATCCAGGCAGTATAAAAAAACAGGCGCAAAACAAAACTGACAAATGGCTCACGCTGCTTGTTATTGAGAGGTTCACGGCTGATTATCCATATTTCATAAGATACCGCGTAATCAATAAACTCCCGCATGATTCTCAGCCCGCGATAATCAACATACTTTCCCGGCGGAAACCATTTGTCGCGATTAATTCCGCCTGTCTTGAGTTCGTCCAGGCATGGCTTAAGAGTGTTGCGCTGCTCATTACTTACGAAATCATCAAATATCGGCTTAAGCCCGCTATCAGCCTGACTGACCGGCACCAGAACCGAACTTACTGCAGGGTATTTCTGGCCGAGAACCCTGCCGGCAAGCTGCATCGCCCCAACCCGGTCAATGGCCTCGGGCGAAAAAAGCATCAGGTAGACCACGCGCTGCCCCGAAGCAATCTTCACGCTATCCCAGATGATGAGGCGCGAACGACCCTCATAGACTGCCGAACAGATCTTGCCGGCACGAAAATCCCTGAGTAACCCGAAATCAAGAATTTCGCCAAAGGCGCCGCGCGACATCGCATTGAAACTCGAAAGTTCCGAGCTGCTGTAGCTACCTGCCGGTCGGACCAGGCCATCGAGCACTCTCTTAAAAAATCGCTGTTTGCTAGTTGTATAACCGTCACCGCTGAACATCGCAACGCTGCGACCATTTTTGTCGACGAGCCCGGCATAAATATGCTCAGGCATAAATTGTTTTGGAAAACAGCGGTGCATCTCACGCATAAACACTGCAGCGTCAAGATGATCTTCCGTCTGAAACCGGCTTAGGTTCTTGTATAATAAAAAAAAGCGGCGGTTTATCTGCGCTTCGAGAGACCATACCGAGCGAAACAGCTGCAGATAGTTACTCGCGGTCTGTTCCCATCTCGTGATCGCACGCTCGTTTTGAACCTTGTTGCGCTGATGCTGATTATATTCTAAAAGACCAAAGGGCAGCAAAGTCAAAACAAAAGCGAAAATTAATGGCAAAGCCATACTCAATCGCCGCTTCATTAAGACCGTTTTCCCCCCCCAACCATGTTTTCTGTTCAGCCATGGTAAACTAATTCTAACAGATTATCCAGTAATTGAAAGCAAGTTCACCAATTCTCAACCTTTACAAACAGCTAAAAAAAATATAGATTCAGGATAGTCTAATAAGGAATGCTGATAATGACAAACATCATAAAAAGCCTGCCGATAGTCATGGTTGTTCTGGCCCTGGTCTTAACCGCCGGTTGCTGCGGCAAAAAAGAACCGGTGCTTGAACAGGCTGGAAAAGCTTATCTCGAAGGTGACTACCGCAAGG